>FWPV01007181.1_pt1 | contig 20527 bp, 16 predicted proteins | sample 2228371 | NCBI WGS metagenome assembly FWPV01 (sample SAMEA103939776, study PRJEB20133) | metagenome | reverse complement strand
GCTGAAAAAAATCAAGGCGGCAGATTTTTTCAGCTAAAACTTATTTTGAAGCGTATAATAATCTGTTCAGGAGGATAAAAATATGCATAAAAAAAAGCTTTTTTTACGGTAATCTTGATACTTTTCGGACTATTCGCCAACCTACCGGCATAGGAAAAAGAGGAAAACCCTCTGCTCAAACCTTACAATACACCTTATGCTACGCCGCCGTTTAATGAAATAAAAACCAGTCATTTTCTGGAAGCAATAGAACAGGCAATAAAGGCGCACCAGGCTGAAATTGATGCAATCATCAATAACAGCCAGTTGCCAGACTTTAAAAACACCATTGAAAGGCTGGATCGCTCCGGGTAGCTTCTGGAAAAAGTAAGCGCTGTTTTTTACAACTATCTTAAATCATTAAACACTCCGGAAATTCAGGAAATTGCCGGAAAAGTATCGGCCCTGCTGGCAAATCATCAGGATAATATCAGTCTAAATGCAAAGCTTTTTTCACGGGTCAAAAGAGTCTATGAATTACGCCCAAAGCTTAATCTGAACAGGGAACAGCTCTATCTTCTGGAAAATCTCTATCGCGGTTTTTTAAGAAACGGTGCTCTGCTTGATGAAGATGGAAAAGAGCAAATCAGAAAGATCAATCAGGAGCTGGCGCTCTTAAGTATAAAATTTAATCAAAATCTTCTTTCTGAAACAAATTCTTCTTTTATTGTAATTGAAAAAGAAGAAGATTTAAGAGGACTTCCGTCAGCCGTGGTCACCATGGGCGCTGAAACTGCTGAAGAGATGGGAATGAAAGGAAAGTGGGTTTATACAACCCAGTGTCACAGCTGGACTCCTTTTCTGCAATATAGCGAAAAGCGCAATCTTCGCGAAGAGCTTTACCGAAAATATTTTATCCGATCGCAACAACGAAAACGACAACAAAGAGGTATTAAAGAATATTATTCAGTTAAGAGTTAAAAAGAGCAGACTTCTCGGCTATCAGACCCCGGCTGATTATATTTTAGAGGAGAGAATGGCAAAAACAGCTGAAAATGTAACTACTTTTCTGCACAAACTCTGGACTCCGGCCCTGAAAAGAGCCAGTAGTGAAAGAGATGAACTTCAAAGCCTTATTGATCAGGAACAAGGCGGCTTCAAACTTGCCAGCTGGGACTGGTGGTATTATGCCGAAAAACTGAGAAAGCAAAAATATGACCTTGATGATACTCTGTTGCGACCTTATTTTCAGCTGGAAAATGTTCAACAGGGAATTTTCACTCTCTGCCAGAAACTTTACAGAATAAAATTTAAAGAGAATCGGAAAATTCAGGTTTATCACCCTGAAGTTGTTGTTTATGAAGTTTTTGAAGACAACGGCCAGCCGGTAGGAATACTCTATATGGACTTTTTCCCGCGTTCTTCAAAGCGTGGCGGTGCCTGGACAAGCGGTTTCCGCCAGGGTTGCACTCTTGACTCAAAACGGATCCTCCCGCTTGTTTCAATAACCTGCAATTTTACAAAACCAACTGCTGAATCTCCTTCTTTATTAAGTCTGGACGAAGTGTTAACCCTTTTCCATGAATTCGGTCATGCATTAAATGCACTCTTTGCTAACGGAAGTCACCGCACTTATAATATCCCCCGGGATGCTGTAGAGTTACCGTCTCAGATAATGGAACACTGGGCACTGGAGCCGGAATTGCTCAAGACATATGCCCGTCATTATAAAACAGGAGAGGCTATTCCGGACAGCTTAATGGCAAAGATTAGAAGCAGAGCTCTTTTCAATCAGGGCTTTGCAACCATAGAGTACCTGGCTGCCTCAATTCTTGATATCGCCCTGCATACTCTGGAAAATGCAGACAACCTGAATATAAATGATTTTGAAAAAAGTATTCTGGAGAAAATTGGCCTACTTCCAGAGATTCTACCCCGTTATCGCCTAACATATTTCTCCCACATAATCGGTGGTTATGAAGCCGGATATTACAGTTATATCTGGTCCGGCGTTCTCGACAACGACGCTTTTGAAGCATTTAAAGAGACATCACTCTTCAGCAGAGAAATAGCTGCCCTTTTCAGAAAATATATTCTGGAAAAGCTTGATACTGAAGATGCGATGGCGCTTTATAAAAAATTCCGCAAGCGTGAACCAGACATTAAACCGCTTTTAAAAAACCGCGGACTCTTATAATTTTTTTGTTTTACCTGCCCTGATTATTTACAAACAGCAGTTTTCCGTTTACAATTTAATCTGTTCTACTGCTCAAGCAAGGAGGCCTTATGAAATATGATCTGATCGTTCTTGGTGCCGGACCGGGCGGCTATCAGGGAGCAATTGCGGCCGCAAAAAAAGGAAAAAAGATTGCCGTGCTGGAAAAAGACAAACTCGGCGGAACATGTCTGCAACGCGGCTGCATTCCGACAAAAACAATTATCAGCTCGGTTAAAGTCATCAAAACCCTGCGTGAGGCGCAAAAATTCGGAGTAAAAATCAAGGATTACGAAATTGATGTCGGTGAAATCAGCGCCCGCTCCAGTCGGGTGGTTAATAAACTTACCAAAGGTATTGAACATCTGTTTAAAAAGAATAACATTGACCTGTTCCTTGAGGAGGGAAGGGTTATTTCAGAAAAACAGGTTCTGCTTGCAGACGGAACAAAACTGGAAGCTGACCATATCTTACTGGCAACAGGTTCATCCATTGCTGAACTTCCGGAGATAAAAATTGATCATCAGTTGATTCTGGGCTCAGACGACCTGCTTCAACTAAAAGAGATTCCCGAAAGCATGCTTGTTGTCGGAGCAGGCGCAGTTGGTCTGGAATGGGCTTTAATTTATAGTTTTTTAGGTTGTAAAGTTACCGTTGTTGAAATTCTTAACCAGATTGTTGCCGGAAGCGACAGCGAAGTTGCCCGGATGATGAAAAACGAACTGCAAAAAAATGGTCTGGAAGTATTTACGGCAACAACAATTAAAAAACTCGAACTGAAGAAAGATGAAGTGCTGGCAACACTTCAATCAGACGAAAAAGAGTGGCAGCAATCTTTTAAAAGAGTTTTGCTTGCTGTGGGCAGAGTGCCAAATTCATCCGCTATCTTTGCTGACGGTTTTACTCTTTCCAAAGACAAAAAAGGTTTCCTGATGGTCAATCAGAATCTGCAGACATCATCTCCTTCAATCTTTGCCTGCGGAGATCTTGTCGGAGCCCCTTTACTTGCTCATAAGGCATCTCATCAGGCTCTGGAAGCTGTTGATTTTATTTTCGAAAAAAAACCGATTCAGACTCATCACTACCCGGCAGCAATCTTTACCTTTCCTGAGCTGGCAACAATCGGACTGACTGAAGATCAGGCACGCCAGGAATTTGGCAGTATTCTGGTCAGTAAATTTACCTATGCCGCTTCTTCGCGTGCCAATGCCAGCGAGGAAAAAAGCGGACTGGTCAAGCTGATTGCCTCAAAAGATCATACCTTGCTGGGAGCACATATTCTCGGCTCGGAAGCGGCAGAGCTTCTTCCTCTTTTAACCTTCGCCATAAACGAAAAATTAAAAGCAGAAAACTTCAAAAATCTGATTTTTATTCACCCGACACTCAGTGAAAATCTCTGGGAAGCTCTCGGAATGATCGGTAATTTTGCTATTCATCTATAGCCGCTTAACAATTTGCCTCTTTTTTTCGTAGAACAAATATAAACAAGGAGTTTAGATGAAAAAAACGGTTCTTTTGCTGGTAATCAGCTTAATCGGAATAGCTTTTCTGAACGGCCAGAATAGCGCTGAAAAGATTCTGCAGACAATTAAACTGCTTGCAAGTCCTGAATTTTCCGGGCGTAGTAGCGGCTCAACCCAGCAGCAGAAAACAGTTGACTTCATTGTTCAGCAGTTAAAGAAAGCAGGGCTGAAGCCACTTTTTCCAAAAAAGAGCTTCGTTCAGGAAGTTCCTCTCGACTTTTATCAGCTTCGATCAGCGTCAATCAAAATCAGCGCCGAAGGAAGAGTAAAAGAATTTTATCTGCACGCCAACTTTGAAGTTGCAGCTAATTCTCTCCCGGCAGAAGGAGAGAGTGAAATAATTTTTATTCAAACTGCGGATCTCCACAGAATCAGCCAGGATATTTCCGGCAAATTAATTCTTGTCAGCCTGAACAATTTAAACCGCAAAAATGTGGAAAAAATAATCCGTCAGGCTTACTTAAAAAGAGCCGGCGGTGTTCTCTTTTTTTTCTCAAAACAGACATATACCAGACTGGTTCGTCCCTCTTATCTTGGTTCAGAAAATTTCCTGATCGCGCGCGTTGACAGTTCAATGATTGACCAGCTCTTCTGGTCTGAAATAAAAAAGATCGACTATTATCAGAAAAACCCCTTAAAAGCGGATACTGTTTTACACCTCAAATCAACCCTAAAATGGAACATAGATGCCACTTTGATTAAAAAGGCAAAAAGCTACAACATTTGCGGTTATATTGAAGGAAAATCCAGAAAGAATGAATACCTTATGGTTGGTGCTCACTGGGATCACTTAGGTGCAGATGCAGCCGGTCATTTCCCGGGAGCTGATGACAACGCCTCGGGAGTTGCCACAGTTCTGGAGATGGCACATTTCTGGTCGAAAATGCGTCCGCAACGCTCAATTATTTTCTCTTTCTGGTGCGGAGAAGAGATCGGTCTGATCGGTTCTGAATATTTTGTAAAGAATTCACCTCTGAAACTGGAAGAGATTGTTTTTTACCTGAATCTGGACATGGTCGGACAGGGCAATGGGATTTACCTGATGGGCAAATATTATGGCGGAGAAATTCAGGAGCTGTTGCAAAAAGAGTTGCAAAACGAAAAGGATGTCCGCTTTATGCGTGGAGGTCCGGGCGGTTCTGACCACACTTCTTTTCTGCTTAAGGGCATTCCGGCTTATTTTGTCTATACCAGCGGTGACCATTTTAATTATCATACTTACTGGGATTTGCCGGAATTAATCAACACCGAGCTCACCGCAAGAGTGTTTGAAATTTTAAACAGAGCAATCCGGACAATTGATCAGTCCAGTCAGAGTTTTGCTTTTAAAAACCGTGAAGAGAATTTTCTGCTAAAGTATCTTGACCTGGGAATTATTCAGCCGTTGAGCATGGAAGAACTCAGGCAGAAAAATTTGTTTAACAGCCGGCACATTGATTACATGCTTTTAAAAAGCTCAATAGATCCGCAAAGCCCCTGGCAGAGTGCTGCTGCTGAATTAGAAAAAATCTATCAGATTCCGGCTGCTATGATTAATACCGTGTCCGATCTTAAATCGAACATCCGCGCAGAAAAGAAGAATATTTTCTGGGGAATTGACTATTCTGCGGAAATACTGCAGGATACAAGGTTAATGGATTTTCTTAAAAAAAACGGCCTGCGTTTTGTTTCTCTTAATGCCCTCCAGCATGACTTCCAGCCTGACCTGACAGAAAAAATAAAAGCAAATATTAAAGGATTATTCTTTGTTGTGGAAAATATCTCTCCGCAACAAATTTCTGTTTTAAATAAAGTAACTTTCCCGACCGTTGTCAGAATCAACCGGAACCTGCCAAAGCCGGATGCCCTAAAACTTCTGAAAAATACCAATTTATTTTTACTCTTTTCTGACCAGACTGAAAACTATCAGCTTTTTAAAAACCGTTCTTTAAGATGGCAGCAACTCGGATTAGCCATTTGCTCTGATAAAAATTCTGATTCTGCAGTTTTAGAAATGATTATAAATCTTAACCGGTTAAAAATTTCCCGTAAAAGATTGCAGGGATATCTGGCAAACAACCTGCTGGAATTTCTGGCACGGGCTTTTAACGAAGAGATTATGCTGCGTCGCCCTTTTTGAGCAATTTTTTCCATAGCAGGCTTAATCTTCAGTTACTCAGGAATTATGGTTCAGATAACAAAGCTTGACTTTTTTTCAGTTTTCAAATATTTTTAAGTTAATGATCAGCGAAAAAGGCACTTTAAAAGATACTCATATCATAAAAATTCTGCTTAAAATCAGAGAGCAGAGATTAACCGGAATTCTGTACCTGCAAAAAAATAATATCACCAAGACACTCTATTTCAGTAACGGCAATTTTACCTGGGCAACTTCCTCTGATCCTCAGGACAGTATGCTGCAGATCTTTCTGCAAAAAAAAATCATCTCTCTTGAGACAATCAAACCTTTAAAAGATGATACTCTGGAAGAAGCATCAGGAAGATTCCTGGTAGAAAAAGGACTGATCTCGCTTGAAGAATTGATCAACGGCAGCCGTGAACAGTTACGGCGGATTCTGCTTTCTGTTTTCAGCTGGGAAGAGGGTGATTTTCAGTTCACACTGGATAAACCACCGGAACGAATCGTCAGTCTCGATATCGATATCCTGAAGTTAATCTGGGAAAATCTTCAACAGGAGTTTAATCTGGAACTTTTCTGGAAAGAAATCGGCAGTTTTCATACAATCTACAAAAAGAAAGAAAATATTTTTCCTGGTGCCGATCTGCCTCAACTCGTTGCCCAGATTTTCAGCTTTCTTGACTATCCGCACAAACTGGAGGCGATTATTAATCATTTTAATACCTATCCGCCGCAGCTGATTGTCAAATCAATCTTTCTGCTCCTGCAGCTGGAACTTATCGAAAAAGAAATCAGCAGCCAGCCACAGTTTACAGCACCACCTGCACCACCTCCGGTTGAAGAGGAGGAGATCCCTTCTCTTAAAAGCGAAGATTCCGAAGAGCAACTCTTTAATGTCGCAGAAATTGAAGAACGACTGAACAGAGAAGAGGCTCCGTTTGCCGAAATTCAGCATTCCGCTTCCAGACATTTCTGGCCAATTCTTATTATCATTGCCATTCTTGTTCTTTCAGCCGCCATTGCCTATCTGATTGTTGCTGAAAAAAAAGAGCGATCGCGCCTGTTGCAGGAATTTAAACAACAGATCAGCAGTGAAGCCCAGCCGGTACAAGAATCAGTTTCCGAAGAAGAAGAGCCCCGGACAAAGAGTGAAGCCGAACCGCAGGATTTTTCAGAGCAAAAAAAGGAGATACAAATTCCTGACACCAACCTGAAGAAAAAAGAGCCGGAACCAATAACGGAAGAAAAAAAAATCAGCAAAAACCAGAAACAGTCAGCAGAAGAGACCGAACCTGTAAAAAGCAGCATTTCCGGACTGCAGGCATTGATTAACGGAAACCTTTTGCTGGCAGCCGATCTCTTTAAGGCTGAAATGCAGCAATCCGCAGATCGCTTTTCCATTCTGCTTGAACTTGATTGCCTGAAAGAGTCGGTAATTACTGCCAGTAAAAAATTCAACTCACTGCAAAATTTTTATATTCTTCCCCGTCAGCGCAACAATCAGATCTGTTTCCTTGTCCTTTACGGACGATATTCTTCTCAGGAAGAAGCGGCAGGTGAATTAAATAAAATTCCTGAATTCTTCTGGAAACAAAGTCCACCGCCTCAGGTAATTAATATTTCTGTTTACCTGGAATGAGCAGCGTGGCGAAAGTAATTCTTATTTCTCAAGAATCGCCAGCAAATCAAGCAGGATTGAATTTTCTGGTGTCTCAACAATCCGGCCGATTTCCTGTTCATTACGATAAATAATAAAAGTCGGAATCCGCCGCACTTCTTTTTCTTTACAATAAAACTCAATTTCAGAAGAAGATTTCTTTTCCACCTGCAAAAAAATCAGCTCTACCGGACACTCCAGAAGATCAAAAATTTTTAAAAAAACCGGTAGCTGCTGGCGGGAATCACTGCACCAGAAAGCAAAATAGACTTCTATCTTTATATTATAGGCAAGTACTGAACGCAATTTTTCCAGCTCCAGGGCAGAAATTTCAGTCTGATCGTAGATCTCTTTCCAGAGAGGATCCTGCAGTAATTTATCTTTCTCTATTACTGAAACTGTCTGAGCAAATCCGGGAAACTGAAAAACCATTATCAGAATAATAAAATAAAAACTACTTCTCAAAAACAATTTTCACCGTCCCTTTCTGGCCAATAAAAACGGTTTCTCCACCATGTAGCTCTTTTTCCTGAACTTTTTCCTGATTGATAAATATCCCGTTTGTAGAATTTAAATCCCTGATCAGGATTTTTTCATTTTCAACAATAATTTCACAATGCAACTTGGAAACAATGCTCTCCGGAATAACCACTGAAGCTCTTGTTGGATCACGGCCGATTTTCATTCCCGAAGAAGTTAACGGATAGGTGCCAATATGCTTATCATCAGCATAAATTGTCAACTTGCCGAAAATTACCTCTGTCTTTTCTGCCTCTGTAATCTCTTTCTTTTCTTCAGCTTTAGGAGCGGATTCAGCAGCGATCTTTACCTCAGGAGGAGCAGCCTCCTTTTTCCCTTTTTTCTTAAGGAAAACAAAGATAAGCAGGATAAAAATTATCAGTCCGCTAACAACTGCAATTACAAGAGTTCGGTTTTCGTTCCAGAGTTTTTCAAGTCCGGGCAAATTTTCAATTTCAATTGTTATTTTTGCCTTTAATTCCTTTAAATCAGGAGAATTAGGATAGAGGCTCAAAACCTTGTCTATTTCCCTTCCTGCTGCATACCAGTCTTCTTTCCAGACATAATCAAGCGCCTGATAATAGATAGTATTAAAAGTACTTGGACGATTAATTTCAGCTCCGATATCACGGATAAACTCTTTAACTGTATTTACCGGAATCAGAAAATTGAATCCCTGCACCGGCGTAAAACGCCCGAGTTCATCAAAAGTTCCTCCGGCATAAGTAACCACCCCGATTACTTCACCTCTCCTGTTTACCGCCGGACCACCGGAATTGCCATAACTTAAGGAAACATCGGTCTGCAGGAGAGGAACACCACGATAATCCTGTTTTAGCGCCGAAATCCGTCCTCTGCCGACTGAAACCTGCAGCATTGAACGCGGATTGAGATAATATTGCTGCATGCCCTGAAAATCAGCAGCGCCCGGAAATCCAAAAGTCTGGATCTCTTCCTGCAGCTCAGCCTTATTAGAATCACCGAGTTTTACTACCGGAAGATTTGATTTTTCAATTTTCAAGATTCCGACATCTTTACCGCCATTATCAATACTGGCAGAATATTTTTTTATCTCAAACTCAAAGTCATCGCCGCTGGGCAGAATAACCTTCTTAAATTTCTGATAGCTTTTTACGGTAAATTTTCTCTCCTGCCTCCATTTTTCAATCAGGGCATCCGTGATGTTACTTATCCCTTCCATTGCCATTAACTGACGAATTATCGAAGGAGTAATATTGTTTATAAATACATCAGGATTATTTTCAAACCAGTAAACACGATCAATGACATGGCCGTTGGTAACTACATAGCCATCCGGATCAAAGATAAATCCGCTCCCGGTTCCTCCGATTGTGATCGTGTTGTTAACCAGAATATTATTGATATTCAGGTAGGAAAATTCTAAATTTACTGCAGAAATTACCCTGACAATTGCCGGTTTTATCCGGTAGGCAAGAATCTGATATTCATCAAGTTTTGCTCCTGAAATAAACTGTGTTAAAAGAAACAACAAATAAATTAGTATCAGCTTTTTCATCAATTACCTCCCTAAAAGATATTTATTAATAATCTTGATTAAAAAGTTAACTTTTGCCCGCGAAGAAAATGCTTCCGGCAGGGTAAAGATAAACGGTCTCTGCCGTTCTCTGTCTTCAATCCAGACAACAATCCGCTCCTCTTCGGCCTGCACATTTTTTATCATCTGATTCTGATAAATAAAAGAGTGCTCCGGACGTTGATGAGAATTAAAGATAAAGCGGCTGTTATTCCAGCGCCACCTTCCGGAGCAAAGGCTATTATCTTCCAGATGAAGATGATGAACATTAAAATCAAGCGGGAATCCGTCTTTCAGAACAACAGCATAGTATTGTTCAGACTGCTCAAACTTTTCAAGCATAAATTTAATCCGTGCTCCCCAGAAGATAACTCTGTTCTCCTGATAGTTGAGTATCAAGCGATCAATTAATGCTTCCGCCTGTAAAAATTTTTTTTCAAATTCAAGTTTGTGCAGATTTTCAAGCTCCTCAGCTAATCTTGAAAGAGGTCTGGTCTTTTGATAAACAACCTCCTCGGAAAGTTTCTGATTTAGCTGGGAAGCTTCTTTTTTCTCAGTTTTAGGCTCTTTTTTTATGTTTTCTTCAGCTTCTCTGGCTGTTGCTCTTGTTTCGCTCTCCTTTACCTGCTCAACCGGCTTCAGAGTAGCATCGGTTTTTGTTTCCTGATGATTTTCGGCAGTTTTATCTGTCTGAGTCCGCTCCTGTTCTGATGTCTCTTTTTTTAACTCCTCTTTTACGATAGCTTCGGAAAGCGATGGTTTCTTTTCTTTAACCACTAAAAAATATCCGGCTAATAATACTATCAGTGCTGCCGGAATCAGCAGCAGAATTTTTTTCGGGCTCTTTTTCTGCTTCTTTTTATAAGTCGTCTGTCTGGGACTTATCAGCGGAACAGAAGAGGTAGTTATTCGCGTAATCTCTTTTTTCAACTTTTTCAGTTCTTCTTTCATCTCCTGGGCTGTTTGAAACCTTCTGTCAGGGTTTTTCTGCAAAGCCTTGAGCACAAACTTTTCAATTTCAAAACCGATAAGCGGGTTATAAATCGAAGGTCTGGTTGGTGGTGTTTCCAGATGGGCTTTTTGAATCTGGAATTCCGAATTGGTTTCCGAGTCAAAAGGAACCTTGCCCGTAATCATTTCATAAAAAGTAATCCCCAACGAATAGAGATCTGAACGGTAATCAATATTATGGCCGAGAATCTGCTCGGGTGAAGTGTACCAGGGAGTTCCAACCATCATCCCGGTTTTTGTTAATCCTTCGGTTCCCAAATATTTTGCTATCCCGAAATCGGAAATTTTTATCCGATTATCGTTGCTGACAAGAATATTTGCCGGTTTGATATCACGATGAATTACTTTATGGGAGTGAGCATAAATCAAGCCGTCAAGAATCTGATCGAGATAATTTATCGCCAGCTCAAGCTCAAGGATTTTTTTTTCCTGCAACAAATCACGCAGGCTTCGGCCATAGATAAATTCCATGGCGATTACATACTGTCCCTCGATCTGATTGAAACTGTAAATCATTACAATATTCTGATGATTCATCCTTGCCTGAGCCATTGCCTCAATCTTAAAACGCTCCATCAGCTGGGGATTGGAAGTGTATTGCTCATGTATTACCTTCAGGGCAACCTCTCTCTCAAGCATTGTATCCAGAGCATAATAGATTGTTCCCATTCCGCCACGGCCAATTTCCGCTTTCACCAGAAAATTTCCGAATTGCTGTCCTAATTTAATCATTCTTTATTTCCAGCTTAAAAATTTCACCGTTCTCACTTATTCCGATTCGTAAGTCTGAGGTCAGATCCGGATAAACTGCTTTTAAAAGCAAATTATTTTCTTTTATCAAGTATGCATAATTTGCAAACTCTTTGCCATCCCAGACAACAAAGCGATCCGGAAAGTAAAAAAAGAACTGGTTTGCTCTTTTTTCAAGATTGAGCAGCTTGCCTGCCGGCAGGTCAAGATCAACCTTTTTAATCTGGCGGAAATCATCACCACTTAATTCGGTAAGATAGCGCATCTCTTCTTCATAAACTAAAATAAACAGCCGCCCTTCAAGATTCTTCAGACCAATTAAAAAATTACCGGAAAAAATAAAGTTCCCCGCCAGCAGAATTGAATCATCAGAAAGCCATTCTTTAATAATAAACAAACGGCTGCTGTTTCGAAGCAGCAGATAGGTGTTATCTGCATAAAGCGGCTGGAGATCATCGCTTAAATCAGGAACATTAATTATTTTAGCGCTCCGCAGCTGATCTAACCCATCATTCTTTTCAAGCGTAAGAATCGTTTTCTGATCAGCAGAGAGAATCTTGAAAGAGAGATTTTTTTCTTTACTGTTCTTTTGCATCCAGTAAATTTTTTCATCAAAAGAATAAAAGGGAACAATATTTTGTCTGGAAAAACCAATTTTTTCGTTAAAATTTCCTGTATGAAAAGAAAAAGAACTTAATTCATTATTCTTCAGATAATAAAAATTACCGTTTACAAGAATAACAGGTAGGATATGGTTGTTTTTGATATCCTGATTAATAACATTCAGCGGCTGTAATTCGATTCTTGCCATCTCTTTCTTTTCAGTAGCAATTAATGTACTTTCAGAAATTTTTTCGCTGCCTGGCCGGGCAAGAAAATTGGTATGAAAATAAAAGAGATAAACAAAAACAACAGCCGCCACAGAAGCTGTCAAAAGAAGCGGCACAAAAAAACGGCTTCGGCGAACAGCAACTCTCTGAGGATCTGTTTTTTCCAGAGTTTTCCAGCTGCCTACCGAAATTACCTGCGCCGTTATATTATCGGTTCCACCATTTTCATTAGCTAAGGCTACCAGAGCTTCAACCGCGTCTTCAGGCATCTTTTTTGCAAGAATATCCAGCAGCTGATCATCAGCAACCATATTCGTAAGTCCGTCAGAACAGATTAAAAATGTATCTCCATTCAAAATTTCAAAATCAAAGATATATTCAGGAGCAAAGCCTTCTTTTGCTCCGATTGACATATAAAGCACATTTTTCTGAGGATGTTCCCGGGCTTCCTCTTTTGTAAGCTGTCCGTTTTCAACCAGCTTTTCGACAAATGAGTGATCTGTTGTCAGCTGCTGTAACCTGCCCTGTCTGATCAGATAAAGCCGCGAATCTCCCACATGAACAATATAACCGCGCATTTTAAAAATAACCAGAGCCGTGAAGGTTGTGCCCATTCCGCGGCGGCTTAAATCGTCTGCCGCCATTTTCAATATCTTTGCATTAACGCGCAGTATTGAGCTCTGAATTGCTTCGATAACCGTTTTATTCTTTTTTCGCGATTGCTGGTAAATTTCAAAAAAAGTTTTTGTGGCAACACTGGAAGCTACATCTCCAGCCTGATGACCACCCATACCGTCAGCGACAATGAAAATATATTCTTCATCCGAGAGCTTTTCATGAAGGAAAGAGTCTTCATTGGCTGACCTGACTCTGCCGATATCACTTTTTGCTGCAAAATGGATTTCCATTTATTTTATTTTTACCCGAAAATAGATCCGGTTTACCAAAATCCAGCTCTCATCTTTCAAAACTGCCCGAAAAACATTTTCCTTATTCACCTGAACTCCTTCATCTGAGTCAAGATCGATTATTTTCCAGCTATCTTTGCTGATTCTGATGTTGAAGGCAAAAAGCGGGAAATTTTTATCGGTAATGACAATATTGCAGTTTTTGTCAGCACCGACAAAATTTCTTCCTTCATAAAGCTGGAAATCCTGACCTTTATGATTCCCGTTCCAGACCGTCAGCCACCCTTTTACTACTTTTCTCGAATATTGTTCAAGAACAGTGGCATCAATTTTTTCGATTACTGTCCGGTCGTTCATAGGCGGCTCCTGAAGCAACGCCATAAAAAAAGTTTATTGCCGATCATTATTTTTGCTCCATCTTCAATAAATTCCCGGCGAACTGCTTTTCCGTTAAGTTTTGTTCGTCCGTGAGTATTATTGTCATTAATTTCAAAACGGCCATCGTCATAATAAATAAAGCAGTGCAGCTTCTCCACTTCAACATCTTTTACGATTATATCTGAAGATGGATCTGAACCAAGTCTGACTTTTTCCGATTTAATTCGATAAATCTGATCACTTTCGCAATCGATCAGCCAGCCAAAAATCAGGTTTAAATCCGCTTCCACCGACTCATTTTCAACTTCCTGAATTACAGTTTTATCCTTATCATTTATAGTCTTCTTTTCATCAGTCATCAAACCTCCAGAAATTTTTTTAACACATATAAAAATCTTTGTCAATTTAAAAGTCAAGATATTAAAACCAAGCAAACAGACTGCCGGGAAAAGAAGCGCGGATTATCTTTGGCCATAGCCTTGAACAGTTTTACCGATTTGCAGAATTGATAAAAAAATCCTTAACCGCAGCGATTGTCTTCAAAGCTTTGGCAAACCGAAACAAAACCCGGAATCTGGAACAATGCATCTTTTTATTATATAATTTAAAATGCAAATTACACTTACCGGTCCTTTACAAAGCGGAAAAACAACTGTTTTTAATCTTTTAACCCGCAATAACCCAAAACAAACGCTTCGTGCCGGCAACGCCGAATTAGTCAAGGCAAGCTCTCTTTTATATGACAGCCGTCTGCAACAATTAGCTGAATTTTTTTCTTCGCCAATCAAGTATATCCGGGCAGATCTTTTTGACACCCCTCCGTTAATGATTGACAGACTCTCTTCTGCTCCGCAGCTGCAATTTCTTAAAAACAGCGATCTGTTGCTATATATTGTTGACGCTTTCAGTCCAAAAGCAGGAGATATTTCTCTGGCCGGACTGAAGCAAATTGCCGCTAATGTAAAAACAGAATTCTGCCTGCACGACTATCTTATTGCGAGCAACCGGCTGGAAAAAATCATTCTTGATCAGAAAAAAATTCACAGCAAAGAATTGCAGCAGGAAAAAGAATTTTTAGAAAATATAAAAAACCTGCTGGAAAAAAATCAACCGCTTGCCGGAACTGAGTTTAACCAGTTTCAGGAAAGCCTTGTAAAAGGTTTTGGTCTATTATCGCTTAAACCGGTAGTTTTTATAGTTAACTGTAACGAAGCAAATTTTAAAAAATTTGCTGAAGAACAGAATTCATTGCTTGCAGAAAATTTTTTGCCCGTTGCTGCCCGGCTTGAAGAAGAGCTGCTGGAACTGGATCCGGAAGAGAGAGAAAGCTTCATCAGGGAATATGATCTGGTCAATTTTCAATTTTTCTCTGCAATCTATCCGCAACTCTTTCTTGTAAAAATGAATCTTATCTCCTTTTTTACAGTCGGTGAAGACGAATGCCGCGCCTGGGAAATAAAAAACGGAACAAGTGCACTCCTTGCCGCCGGAAAAATTCACTCTGACATCCAGAAAGGATTTATCCGGGCTGAAGTTATTAACTGGAGAGATTTTTTAGCTGTCCAGAGCTTCAGCAAGGCAAAAGAGAAAGGTTTGCTCAGAATTGAAGGCAAGGATTACCTGGTTAAAGACGGTGAAATCGTTCACTTTCGTTTTCAGGTGTAATCAGCCGTACCAGTAAATGGAAAGACTGATCTCTTCTGAAATTTTTGCTTTTGTTGTCCTTCCCCTGCTGATCTTTTTTGCCCGTATTTTTGATGTCAGTATGCAGACCCTGCGCATTATTTTTATCGCCAGAAGTTTTAAACTGCTGGCGGCAACAATCGGTTTTTTTGAAGTCTTGATCTGGCTTACAGCAATCACCCAGATTATGAAAAATCTCAATAATCCTCTCTGCTATATCGCTTACGCACTTGGATTCAGCACCGGAACTTACATTGGAATAAAAATCGAAAACCGTCTGTCGCTGGGAAAAGTTGTTGTGCGGATTTTTCTCCCCGGAGATGATCAGCAGCTGATTAATCTTCTGACAGATAAAGGATTTGGCTTGACCAGGATAAATGCATGCGGAACTAAAAAAGAGATTTCAATGATCTACTCAATCCTGGAGAGGGAAAAATTGCCCGTGCTGGAAAAAATCCTTGAAAGTTATCTTCCGGAAATTTTTTATACCGTCGAGGATCTTCGCCAAAGCAGAGGAGGATATTTTCAGAAAAAAGAAGAGAAGAAATTCCGCTTAAAACATCTTTTTTTTCATAAAAAATAGGCCCGGAACACCAGAAATTAAATTCTAAGCTCCGGCAGACATCATTTTAATAAATTCTTTATTCGATTTTGTTTTGGAAAGTTTTTCCACAAGCAATTCCATTGCCTCAACTTCAGACATCTGGGAAAGAACCTTGCGCAAAATCCAGATCTTATTCAGGTCGTCTTTATCAATCAGCAGTTCTTCTTTTCTTGTTCCGGAACGGAAAAGGTCGATTGCCGGAAATACTCTTTTATCAACAAGTCTCCGGTCAAGGTTAATTTCCATATTACCGGTTCCTTTAAATTCTTCAAAAATAACCTCATCCATTCTGCTTCCCGTATCAACAAGAGCAGTGGCAATAATTGTCAGACTGCCTCCCTCTTCAACATTGCGCGCCGCTCCGAAAAACTTTTTTGGTTTATTCAGGGCATTGGCATCAATACCTCCGGAAAGAACTTTTCCCGAAGCAGGGGTAACGGCATTATGCGCTCTTGCCAGTCTGGTTATTGAATCAAGCAAAATAACAACATCTTTTTTCATTTCCACTAACCGTTTAGCTTTTTCCAGAACTATTTCGGCGACCTTAGTATGGCGCTGGGGGACTTCATCAAATGTCGATGAAATAACTTCTCCCTTAACATTACGGCTCATGTCCGTAACCTCTTCCGGACGCTCATCAATCAACAGAACCAGTAAAATGATTTCCGGATGGTTAATTTCAATTGATTTGGCAATTGTCTGCAAAAGCATTGTTTTTCCTGTGCGCGGAGCAGCAACGATCAGTCCGCGCTGACCTTTTCCGATGGGAGTGAGCAGATCCATAACCCTTCCGGAAATATTATCAGGAATTGTTTCCAGTTTTATCTTTTCGTTCGGATAGAGCGGAGTAAGCTTTTCAAAACGTACATTCCTGCGAAGCTGAAAAACTTCCTCCGGAGGCTCATTGTTAATCGCTTCCACTGTAAGCAGGGCAAAATATTTTTCACCGGCTTTCGGCGGTCTTACTGTTCCGGAAACTGTATCTCCAACTCTGAGATCAAATTTGCTCACCTGAGCCGGAGCCACATAGATATCTTCCGGACTTGTCAGATAGGCATAATCCTGAAATCTTAAAAATCCGTAGCCTTCAGTCGGATGAAGTTCAATCACGCCTTCGGCAAAAAGTTTTCCGCTGGCACGCGCTTCATAGTCCATTATTTTAAAATAAAGCGAATTCACATCAGTAATGTCTGCTTCTGGAATTCCCAGCTCTTTAATCAGCTTTTTTAATTCTGCTGGTTTCATTGATTTTAGTTCTTTTAAGGTATGCATTGTTTCTCCTCTAAAACAAATTTAATATATCTGAATATTTCATTGCGGCAGTTTTGATTTTTCACACTAACCGGAATAACCTCAACATTCAGTTCGTTTCTTAATGAATTGACTCTTTGTATGACCTGATTAAAGTTTAGTTTATCACTTTTGGTAAGCAATGTCAACATGGCAACTTTTTTTTTGGCAAGCAGATCGAGCATTTCATAATCACTGCTGCTTAAACCGATGCGTACATCCAGCAGCAGAAAAGCAAGCAACAGGTTTTTCTCAAGCTCAAAAAAACTTTCCATAAGCAGACTGATTCTCTTTTTTTCGCCCAGCGGCAGGCTTGCATAACCATAGCCGGGAAGATCAACAAAAAAGAGAAAATCATTGAGTAAATAATAATTAATACTGGCTGTTTTTCCCGGATGGGAACTGGTTTTTGCCAATCCTCTCCTCCTGACCAGGAAGTTAATCAACGACGATTTGCCTACATTGGAACGCCCGCAGAAAATAATTTTCGGAGCAGGATTTTTTAATATTTCATTTTTTGCATACACAGTTTTCGCCAATGCAACTTTTTTAACTAACATCCTTTAATTAAAAGCCTGACGGATAAATCTTTTTCGAAAATTACTGGAAACTTTCTCCTTTTTTATTCCATTGGCAAATGCAAGCCGCACAACTTCTGCCATATCTTCAACAAAATCAACCGTTACCGATTGCTGAATATTTGCCGGAATCTCTTTTAAATATTCAGATCTGTTCTCCAGCGGCAGAATAATCTTTTTTATTCCGTAACGATAAGCTGCCAGAACTTTTGCCTTTATGCCGCCCACAGGCAGAACCCGGCCCTGAATTGTAATCTCTCCGCTCATTGCCAGGCTGGAACTGGCAGGAACAGCACTGATCTCTGAAAGCATTGCCACTGCAATCGTTATGCCTGCAGAAGGTCCATCCTTGGGAGTTGCACCTTCCGGAAAATGAAGATGCAAATCAAAATTTTTCAATTGCTCCAGATCAAACCCCAGTTCAAAAAGCTGTCCTTTTACCCAGCTCCATGAAGCGGTAGACGATTCTTTCATCACCTCACCAAGACTGCCGGTCAGAATCAGGTCTCCTTTTCCCGGTATCAGGCGGGCTTCGACAATCAGGATTTCACCACCTGCCTGAGTCCAGGCAAGACCAATGGCGACTCCGCACTCTTTACGGCTGTTAAGCTTCAAATCAAAAAAGTACGGTGCTCCAAGCACCTCTTCTAAAAAAGACCGGTCAATTATGAATTCCCTATCTTTTTTTATCTTTTCCTTTACAACCAGAAATGATATCCGGCGATTAAGCTTGTCAATAATCCTTTCCAGGTTTCTCACTCCTGCTTCTCTGGTATAGAAATGAATCAGATATTGCAATGTTTCGTCACTGATTTTAACCAGTTCGCTCTTTAAGCCGCTTTTCTGCAGGCTGCGGGGAATCAGGAAACGCCTTGCAATTTCCAGTTTTTCATTCTCGGTATATTCAGGAATTTCAATTATATCAAGGCGGTCGCGCAGTGCTGGCGAAAGATTCTGGACATTATTGGCTGTGGCAATGAAAAAAACCCTGGAAAGATCAACTTCCAGATCAAGATAGCGGTCAAGAAAAGCATTGTTCGTTTCCGGATCAAGAACCTCAAGTAATGCCGATGCCGGATCGCCCCGAAAATCGTTTCCTAATTTATCAATTTCATCAAGTAAAAAAACCGGATTAAGCGAGCCGGCCTGAACCAATCCTTTTATGATTCTTCCGGGATAAGCCCCCAGATAAGTCCGGCGATGACCGCGGATTTCCGACTCATCGGAAACCCCACCCAGTGATGCCCGCACGAATTTTTTATTCACTGCCTCGGCAATTGACTTCCCCAGAGAGCTTTTCCCCACACCGGGAGGACCGCTGAAACAGATTATTTCTCCCTGAGAACGCCCGGAAAGCATTTTTACAGAAAGATATTCAAGTATCCGCTCTTTAACTTCCTTTAAGCCGTAATGATTCTTCTCCAGAGTTTCCTCAACCTCTTTGATGTCAAAATTGTCTCTGGTTTCATTTTTCCAGGGAAACTTCAATAACCAGTCAAGATAATTACAAATCAGGGAAACTTCATTGGGATGACTGAAGGATAGCTTATCAAACTCTTCCTGAACTCTTTGTTTAACATTTTCAGGAAGATCTGCCGCTTTAATTTTGCGCTGATAACTGCGCAAAATTCCATTGAGCGGATCCTGCTCCTCAAATTGCTTTCTCTCTGCATAGAGGGATTCTTCATCTTCCTGATTTCCGTTTTTGCTTTTCAGCACTCTGGCCAGCTGGAGCAAATAGCGTGCTCGTTCTTTACTGTCTGGCTCTCTGAGCAGTTCGATTTTATGCTGGATAGAAATTGAGCTCACAAATGCTATCAGATCGGTAAAATGGTTCAGACTCTTTATCTTCATTAAATCTGAAAGCGCAACCGGATACTGCGCATTCTTTTCCAGAAAGCTTTTCAAACCCGTAAAGACATCTCCGGAACTATTGAGCGCAACTTCCTGCTCACTAACAACATCAGCATAGGCAAAAATGGTATCTTCTTCAAATGCCAGATCCTGAATCCGTGCCCGGCTGACTCCGGAAAAAGTAACTTTTTTCCCCCGATTGCTCAGATCCTCAACAGCTTCAACTCTTGCCAGAATTCCGCAATCATAAATATCTTTCTGCTGAGGATCACTTTTAAACTGATCTTTCTGAGTCGCCAGAATAATCATTCTGTCTGCATCCAGAGAAATCTGCAGCGCCTTCAGTGATTTTTCACGGCCAACAAGTGTCCGAACGGAAAATTGAGGAAAGAGCACCAGCTCTCTTAAAGGAATAAAAGGAAGCCTTAAGAGTTTCTCTTTTTTCAAGCTATCCATTTAAACTCTTTCAGATAAGAAAGATCAACCGTAATTTTTTCAGTTTTATTTTTTTTGCCGGGAATTTCATACATTAAATCGAGCATCAATTCTTCAAAAATTGCCCGCAAACCCCGTGCTCCGATCTTTTTTTCATAAGCAAGATTGGTAATTGCATTCAAGATCTCCGGTGTAAATTCCAGCTCAATTCCATCAAGTTTGAATAACGCCTGATACTGTTTGGTGATTGCATCTTTGGGCTCAGTCAGAATCTGGCGCAGATGCTCACTGGTTAAATCGTTTAAAACCGCGGTAACGGGAAGACGACCGACAAGCTCCGGAATAAGTCCATATTTAATTAAATCATCAGTCTGCACAAGCTGAAGAAGTTCCCGCTCTTCAAATCTTTTTTCTCCTTCCTGTTTTTTGAATCCAATCTGCCTCTTCTTCAATCTGGATTTTATTATTCTTTCCAGCCCGACAAAAGCTCCTCCGCAAATAAAGAGAATATTACTCGTATCAATTTTCAGAAATTCCTGATAGGGATGTTTCCTGCCTCCCTGAGGCGGCACATTGGCCACAGTTCCTTCAATAATTTTCAGCAGTGCCTGCTGAACTCCTTCACCGGAAACATCCCGG
>FWPV01007180.1_pt1 | contig 20528 bp, 22 predicted proteins | sample 2228371 | NCBI WGS metagenome assembly FWPV01 (sample SAMEA103939776, study PRJEB20133) | metagenome | reverse complement strand
TTTGAGGGCGTCGGCAAAGAGGGCACGGCGTAAGATGGTTGGGTCAGTGGGCAGCCGGTGAGACAGCTTGACTGTTCAGATAACGGCCATAGTCCGGGCCAGTCACCGCGCGCAACTCGGTGCGGCCGTCTTCCGTCTCGAAGGTCTTGACCTGCTCGGCGCGGTGGTTGGTCAGGCCGTATTGCAGGTTGATCCCCGCCAGTGGCGCGGGCAGCTGGCGCAGGTAGGAGGCCGGAGCGCCAACAATGCTGGCCAGCTGGCCGAAGGCCCAATGCGTGGGCGCGACCGGCTCATGTGCCTTCGGCAGCATCAGGTGCAACCGTTCGGGATTGTCGCGCGCGGCCTCGACACGGATGTCAGCCGTCTGCACCACGCGACTGCGGCTGCGTTCGGAGCGGCCCTTCACCGATGCCCAGAGATCATCGAGCGACAAATACCGCTCATCATCGGGCCGGTTGAACCATTCGGACGACACCCGCCCGTTCCGCTCGCCCCGGCTCACATCCACCTTCCAGCCACCCGCCCGCGCCGGTGCGACCGGATCCAGAACTTCCACAACGCCCATCGGCTATCTCCCGCGACGGGCGCCGGGAGCCACTCTCCCAGCCCTCAACCCGTCACCGGGAAACCGGCACTCCTCTGACTCTCAATGGGTTTGGGCGGAGAGACGTCGCCGGACTTCGAACGATATCAATCCTCCTTGGGATACATGCTGACGCAGGGTCATGCGAAGGACGCCTGTTGGCAATCTGATCTCGAACACGCCCATCAGGGTTGGACAAAATGCATAAACAGTGTATGCGGCAACGCAGAAACCATGGACCTGGGTGAGATTCCCGGGTGGCTCTTCCGGCCGCCGATCCGCCGGACAACCTGAACTGACACCCAGATCAAACCTCGATGCGTGGCCGACAAAGCCCGGATCGATCAGGAAACACTTTGCATGATTTCACTTGATGCCTACCGCGCGCAGTGGTTCGGCAATATCCGCGCCGATGTGCTGGCCGGACTTGTCGTGGCCCTTGCGCTGATCCCCGAGGCGATTGCCTTCTCCATCATCGCGGGCGTCGACCCCAAGATCGGGCTCTACGCCAGCTTCTCCATCGCTGTGCTGATCGCGTTTTTCGGCGGCAGGCCCGGCATGATCTCGGCCGCCACAGCCGCCACGGCGGTGCTGATGGTCACGCTCGTGCGGGACCACGGGCTGCAATACTTGCTGGCAGCCACGGTGCTGGCGGGTCTGATCCAGATCGGCGCGGGGCTGCTGAAGCTTGGCTTCGTCATGCGTTATGTGTCGAAGTCGGTCATGACCGGCTTCGTCAACGCACTGGCCATCCTCATCTTCATGGCGCAGCTCCCTGAACTGGACCCGCCGAAGGTGACATGGCTCACCTATGCGTTAGTCGCGGCCGGATTGGCCATCATCTACCTGTTTCCCTACGTGACCAAGGCGATCCCGTCGCCGCTGGTCACGATCCTCGTGCTGACAGGCCTGACGCTCGCCTTCGGCTGGGACGTACGCACAGTGGGCGACATGGGCGCACTGCCCGACACGCTGCCAGTATTCCTGATCCCCGACATTCCGCTGACGCTCGAGACGCTGCTGATCATTTTGCCCTATTCGATCGCCGTCGCGGTGGTGGGCCTGCTGGAAAGCCTGATGACACAGAACATCGTCGATGACCTGACCGACACCAAGTCGAACCGCAATCAGGAGTGCATTGGCCAGGGCATCGCCAACACCGCGACAGGCTTCATCGGCGGCATGGCGGGCTGCGCCATGATCGGGCAGTCGATCATCAACGTGAAATCCGGCGGGCGCGGGCGGCTGTCGGCCTTCACAGCCGGGGTGGTCCTGCTGATCCTCGTGGTGTTCCTCGGCGATTGGGTTGCGCAGATCCCGATGCCAGCGCTGGTGGCGATCATGATCATGGTCTCGATCGGCACCTTCTCCTGGTCGTCGATCAAGAATCTGACGCGGCATCCTCGATCCTCTTCCATCGTGATGGTCGCGACCGTTGTGACGGTGGTCTACACCCACAACCTCGCCATCGGCGTGCTGGTGGGGGTGCTGCTCTCGGGCATCTTCTTTGCAGGCAAGATCGCCCAGCTGTTCAAGGTGACGTCCACGATCTCGAAGGACGGGCGCGAACGGACATATATCGTAGAGGGCCAGCTGTTCTACGGCTCTGTTGAGGATTTCATGAACGCCTTCGACTTCCGCGAGGCGCTAGACAAGGTCGTCATCGACGTGACGCGCGCGCACATCTGGGACATCAGTTCCGTGCAGGCGCTGGACATGGCCGTGCTCAAGTTCCGCCGCGACGGTGCCGAGGTGGAGATCGTCGGCATGAACGAAGCGTCCGAGACCATCGTTGACCGGCTTGCCACGCATGACAAGCCGGGCGCGATGGACAAGCTGATGGCACATTAAGGGGGACACGGACATGACCAACCAACCGCAGAAGATCGTCGCCCTCGTCGATGGCTCCATCTATTCGGCCAGCGTCTGTGAGCACGCGGCCTGGATCGCCAGCCGCACCGGGGCGCCGGTCGAACTGATCCATGTGCTGGGCCGCCGCGAAGCATCCGACAGCCACGACCATTCCGGCGCCATCGCATTGGGCGCGCGGACGGCGCTGATGGAAGAACTGGCGGCGCTTGACGCGCAGCGCGCGAAACTCATCAGCCACCGCGGTAGAGCGATCCTCGAGGACGCGACCGTGCTGCTGGAAAAGGCTGGTGTGACCGATGTCACCACCCGCCTCCGCCACGGCGACATAGTAGAGGCCGTGGCGGATGTCGAGGGCGACGCCCGAGTCATCCTGATCGGTAAGCGCGGCGAAGCGGCTGACTTCGCCAAGGGCCATCTGGGCTCGAACCTCGAACGTATCGTGCGGGCCAGCCACAAGCCTGTTTTCGTCGCTTCGCGCGCATTCCGGCCTATTTCGAAGGTTTTGGTCGCCTACGATGGTGGAGCGTCAGCCATGAAGGCTGTCGATCACATCGCCCGCAGCCCGCTATTCCAGGGTCTGGCGGTGCATGTGGTCACCGTAGGCAGTGCTTCGCCCGAGGGGACCAATGGACTGGCCGACGCCAAAGCCATGCTGAAAGCTGCCGGTATCGAAGCCGAGACCTCTGTTTTGCCCGGCCAGCCCGAAACGGCCTTGGCCAAGCTGGTAGACGAGGCGCAATTCGACATGCTGGTCATGGGTGCCTACGGGCACAGTCGCATCCGGAGCCTAATCATAGGCTCGACGACAACGGCCATGATCCGAGCCTGCAAGGTGCCCGTCGTGTTGATGCGGTGACCCATCGGGCGCACCAACACTAATGAGACTCAGGCGGCCTCTTTCCCCTGGGATCCACTGAACCCGGCGGGTGATCCCGCCGGGCCCGAGGGGGAGGCCCCGTTCCTTAGAATGGAATCTCGTCGTCGCGGTCGACCAGCTCGGGGTTTTCGTTCTCGGCCGACTTCGGGCGGCTCAGGAAGTCGACCTTCTCGGCGATGATCTCGCAGCCGTAGCGGTCGGTGCCGGTTGCATCGGTCCACTTCGTATAGTGGATGCGGCCGTGGACGAGGACCTTCATGCCCTTCTCGCAGTGCGCTGCGACGGTCTTGCCGAGACCGTTGAAGCAGGTGATCCGGTGCCATTCGGTGTCCATGATACGGTAGCCGTTCTCGTCGCGCATCACGCGACCTTCCGAGAGGCGGGGGCGCGAGGTGGCCAGGGTGAAGTTGGTGATCTTGGTGCCGCTCTGGGTGGCGCGGACTTCGGGCTTCTGACCGATGTTGCCGGCGAGGATGACGATGTTCTGCATTTGGTAGCTCCTGTTTTTCCTGTCCCTGGGACCGTCCCTTCGACAAGACCCGAAAGAAGCCTGTCGGCTGAGGCGTGCACGGCTGGGCCATCAGACCAGACGGAAACCCCCAAAGGTCCGGGGTGGAGCGGGCAGGTGCCGCGTTTCCAAAGAAACGCTAGCCAACACGGCCCGGACTGACGCGGGGTTGCGCGCCAGAGGCCGAACAGGCTTAGGGGATTGTCAGTCGAAGGGATGGCGCCGGGGATGGGAGCGACCTGGGGTCCTTGCAGAACGAAGACCTTCCTTGCCAATGCAACAGGACTGAAGCCTTCGACCCGCACTGCAGCCCTGCGGTAGATCACCCTACCCCCCCCTGCCCTTCCACGCAGCCTTTGCCCGAAGGCAGTTGCGATGCGTTGACGAGACGGCTATCCGGGTTGGATCATTCTGGACACGAGGCACGCATGGCTGATTTCAATCTCGAGGCACTGTCGCTCAAAGAACTGCGGCAATTGCAGAAAGACCTCGCTAAGGCGATTTCCAGCTATGAGGACCGTCACAAAGCCGAAGCCCGCGCCAAGCTGGACGCGATCGCCAAAGAGATGGGCTATTCCTTGGCCGACCTGATCGGCCCTGAGGTGAAACCCACCCGTGCACCCGCCACCGCGAAATACCGCCATCCAGAAAACCCGAGTCTCACCTGGTCCGGTCGTGGGCGTAAACCGCTGTGGTTCGTGGCAGCACTCGATTCAGGCAAATCGCCTGAGGATCTCGCGATCAGCTGAACCTGACGTCGGTTTCAGCGGCGGACGACCGAATCATGCGTCTGGTCTGACCGCACGCACAAAATGCGTAGGAATACCCTGCCAGTCGCAAACCTGTCGGGTGGCCTGTTCTGCCGTACTCGCCCAGGTGCGGACGGTCCAGTCGGAGCCAGCATTGCCCGGAAGCGTCACGATGAAGGCGCGAGCGGTGTTGGCCTCGGTGGCGCTATCCCCCTGCCCGATCGTCGGCAATGCCTGCCAATCGGAATACCGCAGTGCCTCAGACCCTTGCGCCTTGCAGGCGGAACAGAAGCAAGCCTGGCCCCCATCCGCCCGTGAGCCGATAAAGCCCGCCGGTTCACCGCATTCTTGGCCGTAGCTGCCGGGCTCAGCATTGGTACAACGCGGCCATATCCGCGAGCTGCCCCTCGGTGAGGGAGCATAGACTGTGGGGAAGCCGTAGGGGAAACATGTCATGGACATGGCTGAACTCCTTTTTGTTTTTCATGGGGGTGCCGGAGAACTTTCGGCGCGTTGTGCCGGGCGGCCAGAATGGCTGACAGGCGAAAAGGCCCGCGACGGCGCTATCGCGCCGTGCCCGGGCCTTCTCCAAAACCGTGGGCTTAAGCCCACGGGTCGAATTCCGAAACCACCTGAACCTCGTCCCCGTCGATTTCATCGGCGGGGACAGCACCAAACGTTCCATCTCCTGCCTGGAAGACGATGATCGAGACCATGAGCGTGGCGGCGAGAGAGGCGGCGAAGGCGTGTGCATCTTTGCGGGACATCTGTTTGGGCTCCTGCTGGGAGGCGAGGGACCATCCCCCGCGCTGACAGGAACCCGCAGGCCCAAAGACGGTCTGACATCACCGGGTGCGTTCGGCTCGCCCGAATCCACCCGGCGGCACGGGCTTGCCCGTAGTCCGAGCCCTTGTGGCTTGATCTCGAAGACCGGCTTTGGGCCAAGGAAGGGACTGGCAAGCGGGGGTTGGTGCTTTGACGCTAAGGAGCCGAATTGTCCCGCTGATGCCCACCCCGCCCGCGCCTCGGACATGCCTATGGTCGGGACCGTATTCCTTGGGGATGGAGCCTTTGGTGCCCCGCGCATCGCGGGACGAGGTCGTGTTTTGGGAAGAGGCCCGCCAGCAGCGTGCCCCTCGGGTTTTGCAAAGGCTCAGGCGGCGATATGCGCCTCCCCTGCCCTTTCGCTTGGTGTGGTGGAGTGCTGGGCTGGCTAGCTGGAGATATCGCCTTCGCCGAGGGCGGCAAGCCGAGCGGGCAGGTCCATCCTGACATGCAGGAAGTCGACGACGATCATCCTGCCAGGGCCGGCAATGAAGACCACATAATGCTGGCCAGACCGGGCATAGCGCAGGTTCTCGTGCAGGGCCGGATCAACCAGACGGCGGCATCCTTGGACGGCGCTGTACCATCGGCCAGCGCCTGGCACTTCTCGATCAGGTCTTCGGCATAGGCGTCGGCTTGGCGTCGCCCGAAGGTCTCGACCGTCCAGACGGCAATATCCTTTAGCGCGGCTTCTGCCTGCCGCGTCAGCACCCATGGTTTGGGCATCAGGACGCGGACTTCTGCGCCGTTGCAAAGACCCGCCGGATTGCCTCTTCACCGGGTCCGCGCGCAAAAGTGCCTTCCCTGGCTTCCAGTACACCACGCGTCAGCCTTGCGCGCAGGTCACGGAACTCAGCCTCCTCGCGCTCCAGCAAACGCAGACCGGCCCGCAACGCCTCGGAAGCGTTCTGGTATCGGCCCGAGGCAACCAGATCGTCGATCAGCTTCGATTGGGGTTCAGTCAGAACAACGTTGCGAGTAGCCATACGAGAACTCCGTTTGATTGGCAATATATGCCAATGCCTCTCGTCTGTCGATAGAGGCCCGGCCAAACCGCAGGACTGCAATGGCCGGGCCAAATCGCTGCTGGAGCTCAAGCTGCGATGTCTGCTTCCTCTGCTCCTGCGCCGATATCCTCACCGACGATCGCGAGACGGGCATTGCGATATCCCTCCCGCGCGATCCAGAGCTCGGCTGCGGTGACGGACTCCGCGAGATGCAGAAGTTCGGTGTTTCCACCAAAGTCCAAGAGCACGCGCACCTGCCCGGGCTTCGGTTCTTCGGCCACCTCAAAGATCAACCGGCTGTCCGCCGAGTGACTTCGCATGATGGTGACGAGGATCACCCCGTCAGAGGAGAAGTTGCCTTCATGCAGCGTAAAGGAGGCAGGTGCCGTCCAGGTCGTATCCGACCGTGGCGATTCCTTCTTCACAAGGCGGCCGACGCCGTTCGATCGTTCCCAGGCTGCCAGCTTCTTGGTGAAGCGCGAGGGCGGTTTGGGGCTGCCGTCGGTGTAGCGAATAAGCGCGCCCAATGGCGCAGTGTCGATGATGGTTGATGCAGACATGATTCCTCATCCCGAATGCGAGCATTCGCATTCATCCTATTGATAATGTTGTGTTTTGTGGTGAATGAGGGCGGGTTTCCCCGCCCTCGATGGCTCAGATCACTCTGCAGCCATCATCGGTGCGCCGTGAACCGGCATATCTGCCATCAGGAAGGCTGGAAGATCGATGGTTTCGCCGTTGTCAGGCATTTCAGCGACCAGTTCAGCGGCATCTTGGACCGAAGCCCCCTGCCCTTCTGTCGCAGTCGCATCATCGAACGCGACCAAGTCCGCGCGGCGCAGGACCTCGGGCAACCAGCCGCTGCCCTTGAGGAGCCGCTCGGCCTCGGTGGCCATTTCGCCCTTCTTCAGATGGTCGAGCAGCTGCGCAGTCCCCTCACCTTTCGCTTCGCGCACTGCCTCGAGGATCCGGGCCTTGGGCACACGGTTGAGATAGCCATCCACCGTCGGCTCCCAGCCAGCCTCGACCAAGTCGAGATCGACGGCACGCGCCACCAGATCGGAATGGGCCATGCGGCGGGTCAGACCACTGGCCGAGACGCCCGCACCATAGGGGTTCACCTTCTCATGGAGCGCGTTGATCCCGAAGCTGAGGCAATGCGCCAGGAGCGCCAGACGGCTGCCCTGGTCGAGTACCGTCAGGTAGTCCCAGAGCGCCGCATCGTCACCGAGGGGCAGATCGGCCTCCCAGGCCGCATGCCGCTGATCGACCAGCTTCGCCACGACGCTGTCCTTCAGATCAGGCGCCTGCGCCGACATGTAGACGTGACGCACCGAGGCTTCGAGGCAGCTGCCCGAGGCATTGGAGGTGCGGAAGGTATCCGTCACCAGCTTCAGGAGCAGGAGCGTCAGCGCGACGTCGGGGGAACGCCCGATGGCCTCGCGCAGCGCGAGGGTCCGGTGGGCAGTCAGTTCCATGACCAGCCGCTCGGGCAGAGGCTTCCGCGTACCGTCATCTTCCTCATCGGACATGTCCGCACTGATGGGCTGACCACCCGAGGTGATGACGGTACCGCCGACGGAGGGTGCCGAGGGCTGCCAACTGGATCCCAGTCCCTCACCCCCCTGCCCTATGGCACCTTCGCCATCGCCATCCTGGACCGCGGTCTCTTCACGCGGCTCGTCCTCGGGCCGGACATAGCCGCGATAAATCGCGAGGCTGCCATCCCGATCCAAAGTGACGAAGACACCCGCGCGCGCAACCTCGGCCGGGTCGTAGATCAGGGGCCGCTGCTCGAGCGCTTCCATCGCCATCTCGAGCTGACCGAGCCGCGCATCGATCTCCTCTGGATATTCGTCCTGACCGGAGTATTCCTCCTCCAGCGCGCGGTACTCCGCGAGCAGCTTCGCGTGGGCCGCGCTTTCCTCGTCGGTCATTGGCGCGGGATCACCGACCAGACGCCGCAGGCCGTGGCTGTAGCCATAGGGCAGGTCGGTCGCCACCTCGATCCACTTCCAGCCCTCGGGGGCGATTGCCTTCGCCTCGACTTGCAGCTTGTCCGCGACCAACCGGTCGAGCAGGGCAGGGTCCTCCAACCAGCCGCCATCGTCACCTTGGAAGAGATCGCGCAGAACAACTCCGCCCGCCGCCTCATAGGTCCCGACGCCGACAAACACTGCGCGCCGATCCGAGGCCCGCACAGAGGTTTCGGTCAACATGCGGCGGATCGAATAAGGCTCCTTGTTCCAGGAGTTCTTCACCGCATCCCAGACTTGGACCTGACGCGCATGGTCTGGGCTCACCGTGAAGGCCATCAGCTGTTCCAGCGTAATGGCATCCTCGGCATAGACCTCGAGGAGGGCAGGGGCCACTGACGCGAGTTTCAGGCGCTGTTTGACGATCTGCGGGGTGACGAAGAAGGCCGCCGCGATCGCTTCCTCGCCCTGACCCTTCTCGCGCAGGGCAGCGAACGCACGGAACTGGTCAAGCGGGTGCAAGGAGGCGCGCTGCATGTTCTCCGCCAGTGAGTCATCCTCAGCCAGGATATCTGACACGGCATCCCGCACAATGCAGGGGATCGGTGTGTTCTTCGCCAGCCGCTTCTGCTTCACCAGCAGCGACAGTGCCTGAAACCGACGACCGCCAGCCGGGATCTCAAACTTGCCGGTCTCGACGCCATCGGCATCCAACTCAGGCCGCACGCTGAGGCTTTGCAGCAGACCACGGCGCGCGATATCTTCGGCCAACTCTTCAACCGACACACCGGCCTTGATGCGCCGGACGTTGGACTGGCTCAGCACCAGTTTCTCGAAAGGGATGTCCCGTGAGGGGGACAGGGTGATTTTCTGGGCAGCTTGGGCCATCAGACATTCTCCACGACGGGCGTCGGGAGCCACTCTCCCGATCTCACTCACCGTCACCCTTCACCAGCACTCCTCTCACTTTTCTCCGCCTCGACCGGTGTTACGCGATTATGGGCAAAACATGGTCGCCCTTGATCCGCGCGTTATGTTCACACTGGGTGAATGTGGCAGCCAAAATTAGGAATGCACTTGGTCGCGGTAGTGATGTCCACCGCGGTGGACATCACACAGGCACAGAGGTTGAAACCGAAAGTCTCGTTAGAATCGCTAATGGTCTGAAGCTATCGGCCCTCTTTCCAAGCGTGATGCTGTGGAAATAGGCGGCGCAGTTTCGAACCCGCGTTCCAAGTTGCAGGATGATGAAAACAGCAGTTGCAGTTCTCTTGGAACCCACTCGCTTGCTGGCTTCGTGGAAGGTGCCCGGTTGAATGCCCATCATTGGAGCGAGGTTCTGTGCATGTCTTTCGATGTCGTCCCACGTTCGGAGCGCTGCTGGAGCGAACGCCGTAGCTTCTTGGCAAACTGTGGTCAGCGTTGGGACGGTTGGTAGCAGATCGTTCTCAGCGCATTCAGATTCTTTTTGTTCTTTTACAGACTTAGAAAGGTGCCGGACAATTTGACCGTCATTGGCGGGCAGTTTTGTTGTAATCATAACGTCCACCACGGTGGACATTTGGCTAAGATGGTTCGTGACCTGATCCAAAAGGCAACGATATTCGGTCACTGCCAGCTTACGCCGCATCGTTCTGCGAGCACTTTCTGAAAAAGCGCTTCCGGGTTCGATACTGTCGATATGAGCCAGACCGACGAGAATTTGTTTCCGCAAGAAGACCTGATCGCGGCGGGTCTCGTCCTGTTCTGCGGCAGCACTGAGGTATTCACCGGCGCGTTTCAAAAGCGGCGAAAGCGAAAGGCCAAAGCTGATGACCTGACCATCACGCGAGCTGACGCGATAACGCTTGCGGTTCGGACTGTCATGGCGCTCGATCATTCCGAGGTCTACGAAACGGTCGATATGGCGACGGAGAGTCCGCTCGTCTACGCCTCCGACCCGTCGGCAAATTTCCAGGTTGGAAGCGAACACAGTGTCACCTTGGCCTGGCCGGAGGAAGCTGAGGAGGGCTTGCAAGGTCTGGATGTGCCCCGGCTTTAGTCCGAATGCACTCCGTGCGTCGCGCAGAGCTCGAAAGACCGCCCAGATGTCGGGAGGCGTACAATTCTCGTGCCGGTCGCGCTGTCTGGCGCCGGAGGAACTTTCGGAAACCTGAGTGAATGCCATGTTGTTTGAACGACGGCCACGTCGGCCCATAGCTTTCCCGGCCCCTCCCACGATTTCTCGCGTAAAAGGCAACAAAAATCATGTCCACCGAATCGGTGACTCTTGACCGGTATGTGGGAGATTGCTACATCATAGGTGCAAATCGATGATGGGCTCTCCGAGGGAAACCTTGGGGGGCTCTTTTCTTTTTGGCCTTCGCTACTCTCCTTCTGCTCGCGTTACATGTTTAAGGGCAGGGATTAGTCTTCCTGCCTTCGCTCATTCCGCCATTTTTGGAAGAGGTCACGAAGCGCTGCTTCGGCACGTTCCTCCAGCCAAAGGCCGAATTCTGGATTGTCCTTGCGGGTGACTTTAATCCCGATGGACTTGGCGTCGACGGAGAGGGTCGCAACAATGTTGCCACCCTCGTCCTTCACCGTGGAATTGCGCCCCTGCGCTGAGAGGTTTGTTGAACTCTTCGCAGCCCGCTGACAGGCATTGTACACAGCCTGGAATCTGTCGATGCCGGTAGCGTCTCGGGGCAGGGCGGCTAAGGCGGATCGAGCAACTTCGGTGAGGGGCGCCTTGGCGGCCAAGGCCGCAAGATCACCCCACTGGCGCCGTCCGGTGCCATGAGCCGGGCCGATCAGTCTGATCAGATCGTCAGGCAGTTGTTCGATGACCACCCGGTGATTGGAGATGCCTTGCCTGGTCAATCCAAGTGCGTCCTGAATGACGCCTGGCTTATACCCAGCCTCCTGCATCTCCTTGATGAACAGAGCTTTCTCAATAAATGACGGATCGAGGCGGAGGTTGTTCTCTTGTCCTTGGGCGATCAGTGAGGCGTCGTCGTCCAAGGTGCGGACGATTGCCTTGACCGGTCCGCCAATTTTTCTGATCGCTGCAAGTCGCCTGCGCCCGTAGACGACGCGATAGCGATCAGGTTGGTCAGAGGGCCGAACCATAATCGGAACTTGCTGGCCATGCTTGCGGATGCTCTCGGCTAGCAAGTCGATGCCATCATCTTCGAAGGCTAGTCGGTCCCGCAAGCCATCGACCTCGATTTGCTCAGGGTCAATATCTCGAATGGAGTTGGCAGTGATCTCGCGAAGGGACTCCCTCAGCCCGCCGACGGAACCGCCAAGTTTTGTCGGTTTCGCCGCGGCAGGGGAGGGGGGCACGTCCGCAGCAGGTTGGTTGAAGATGTTTCGGCCCATCAGCGTCGACCCCATGCCATTTGAATCGTCTGTTCAAGCTCATCTGCGACGTTGTTCACGCTGCTCAGAGCCCGGTCGATCGTCTTGCGTATCAGCTGGCTCGGATCGACTTCGTAGATCGTCTGCTGCGTCATCCCGGCGTCTGAGATGGCGGTGGACTTCAGCATAGGCTCCGTCATGACCTGGCCTGCCAGGATCGACCGCAGATATCCCGCCATTTGAGTTTGTGGGCCATCAGAGGGTTCGTAACGGGTGATCAGGAACTTGACGAAATCCCAAGCCACCTTTCGTCCTATCGCTTCTTCGACCGTCTGCACGGTCTCGGAGGCAAGTTTCAGGAACTGGCTCATTGAAGCGATATCGAGCATCCCAGGGACCACGGTCACCAAAAGGCCCGTCGAAGCCGCAAGCGCTGTCAGGGTCAGGAACCCAAGCTGCGGTGGGCAGTCGATCAGCACCAGGTCATAATCTGCGGCAACTTCGTCCAGCGCCAGGGCGAGCCGTTCGGCAAAAATAGGCTGAACGCGGCGCGCCAGGGCATTTGCCGTCTCAGTTTCGTACTCGGACAGGAGCAAGCCAGCGGGCACCATGTCGAGGTTGTGGAAATAGGTCTTCTGAATGACCGATGGGAGCGGAACTTTGTTCTCGTAGCGCAGGGCGTCGTAGACAGTGCCGCTTTCGGCAAACTCCAGCTCCGGTCGGATGCCGAAGAAAGTGGTCAGGCTGGCCTGCGGGTCAAAATCCAGCGCCAGCACCCGATATCCACGAAGCGCAAACCTCTGAGCAAGATGGATCGTGGCGGTAGTCTTTGAACTGCCGCCTTTGAAATTGACGACGGAGATGACTTGCAACCGATCACCGTCCCGGCGGCCCGGCAAATACGCGTCAGCATTCTTTCCTGTCCGGGCAAGGATGTCGCGCAGGGTGTCGATCTCTTCAGCAGAGTAGTATCGGTGGCCACGTCCATCCGTGAAGACCTCGGGGAAGCTCCCATCCTTATGGCGGTTGCGCAGGTTCGATGGGCTAACACGCAGCAGTTCGGCGACCTCGGTGGAGCTGAAGCGCCGCAAAGATTTGCGCTCCTCCGGCTGAAAGGCAGCCCGCATTTGCCGGTTTAGCGACTCTGCCAGGCTGTCCGCAAATGCACCGATGTCGGCTGTGCCGACCCCGCGATTTAGTTTCATGCCTCGTTCAGTCATTCACTGCCCTCAGGCCCTTATCAGGGCTCTTTCTGATTTTGACGGCATTAAGCCGATCTGACGCGCTTTGTCGTCAGAACCGAAATGACATGAACGAGTGAGTCCATCAAGAAGAATCTAGATGTGGTGGAAAAAGTTATGCACAGCGCTACCGAGCGTCAACCGGGCGCGCGGGTCCTGTGATCCACAAAAGATCCTGTAAGTGAGCGCTCAAGTTATTCACCATCGCTCGCCGCATCAGAACCGCCATCTCAGAGTTCATGGCGTCGTGGACAGTCTTGGATCGGCGGTTCGAAAGGTCGCCCAGATCACCTGAGTGTTGAAAGCAGCCCCAACTTCTCGGCGCGCTCGAGCAGCATTTTCACTGACGACGGTTGCCAGCTTTTCCGCCCGCGGGGCGTGCGCTCGCGCATCGCTTCCAGTCGATTGCAGATCGCCTGAAGCGTGATGCCGGGATCCGCGCCTTTGATGGCGGCGATGATGGCGGGCAGGCGGTCGTCGGTTTCGCGGCGGCTGGCGCGGTCTAGTACCGTGGGCGGCAGGAAGCCGTCCCGGACGTAGGCGTTGACCGCGCGCAGAAGTCGGCCCTGCGTCCATTGACGCTCTTGGGGCAGGGGGCCGTTGACGACGCGGACCACGTCTTCCCAGGCCATGTCGGGCCGCAGGCGGCGCACATGCGGCACCCAGTCCTGGGCCGTCTCGTTCAGGCGCTCCATGTAGCCGTCCTGTCGCGCCAGCCGCACCTTGCGAAGAGCGGCAGGGTCTTTGGCGCGAAGCCCAGGATTCCCGCCAACGCGACCCTTGGTGCGTGCGCTTGCAAGCCCGGCCTTGGTGCGTTCGCGGATCAGCGCGCGTTCGAACTCGGCCGCGGCACCCAGAACTTGCAAAGTGAACTTGCCTTGAGGTGAAGCGGTATCGATCGGATCCTCGATCGAGCGGAAGAAAGCGCCCTTCGCCTCCAGCCGCTCGATCACCTCAAGGAGATGCGAGAGCGACCGCGCCAGACGGTCGATGCGCACGACGACCAGCGTGTCGCCCTTGCCGATCCGCTCCAGCACCCGCGCCAGCACCGGCCGCGCGCGGTTCCCGCCTGAAGCCTGTTCTTCATGGATGTCGACGCAGCCTGCGGATTTCAGGGCCTGCGACTGGGGCAGGGGGGTCTGATCCTCGGTGGAGACGCGGGCATAGCCGATCAAGGGCATCAAAAATGGGCCTTTTGCAGTTTCATTTATCGCTAATAAACGACCGGTTGGCCAAGCAGGGCAGGGGAGGTGGCGGTTGCTTGATGGCAAGCTTTGCCATATCCTTCCCGTCAAAGGAGATCCCCATGGGCACCATGAACATCTCGTTGCCCGACCCCATGAAGTCGTGGGTCGAGGACCAGACAAAGGCGGGCCGCTATGCCAATTCCAGCGACTATGTGCGCGATCTGATCCGACGCGACCGCGCCCGGCTGGAGGCGATCGCGGAAATCCAGGCAGCGGTCGATGCCGGAATCGCCAGCGGGCCGGCAAAGTCGCTTGACCGCAAAGCGTTTAAGGCCCGGATGCGGGCTGGGCATGCCAGAGAATAGCGGCTGGATCATCCGGCCTGCAGCGGAAGCTGACCTTGCGGACATCTGGCTTCAGGGCGCGGCGAAATGGGGCATGAGCCAAGCCGAGCGCTACGCTGATGGCCTCTTCGCGCTCTTCGACTTGCTTGCCGCCTATCCCGAGATGGCCCGGGAGCGGGAAGAATTCACGCCGCCGGTGCGCATCCATCCCAGCGGGTCGCACTTGGTGATCTACCGGCGGGACGGGCAGGGGGTCGAGATCATCCGTGTCCTGCACGCCCATCAAGACCTTATGGCCTATCTGAACGACGGCTGACCAGTTACAGGCCTGCGGCCTTGGTCAAGTTGACCCGAAATCGGTCGCGTCTGCGCTGGTATCGGCGGGTCATTTCGGCCGAGGCATGGCCGAGCTGCTTCTGCACGTAACGTTCGTCGACCTCGGCGCTGCTGGCGAGGCCCGCGCGCAAGGAATGGCCCGAGAAGAGGGCAATACGGTCTTTTTCAGGGAGATCAGGGCGCAGGCCCGCCTCGCGGACGCAGGTCTTGATCAGCCGGGCGACGTGCTTGTCGGAGAGGCGTTCGGCGGTGGCCTTCAGCTCGTTGCGCGAGACCGCCACGAACAGCGGCCCGAAATCGATCCTGGCGTAGTGCAGCCATTGGCTCAGGGCATGGACCGGACAGGTCTGTGTGTTGGAGCCGCGGGCCACTTCCACCTCGCGCCAGCCGGTCTTGCCGCGCAGGGTGATGAGGACTCCGTCCTCCAGGATCTCGACCCAGCCGCCGCTGTCCCGCGTGTCATCCTTGCCGTGGTCGAGGGATACGATCTCGGACCGCCGCAGGCCCCCGGCAAAGCCGATCAGCAGGATCGCCCGATCTCGCAAGCCCCGCAGGTCGTGGGGCAGGGTGGCGAGCATGTCAATCAGATCTTCTGGCAGGATCGCTTCTTTCTGTGCCGGCGGGCGGGCGTGCTTGCGGCGGACGCCGGCCAGGACGCTGCCAATGTGGCGGTCCTTGCGGTCCAGCCTCTCTCCCCGCTGCGCATAGCCCCAGGCAAGGCCGGAAAGACGCCGCTCTATGGACGAGACGGACAGGACAGGGGCCTTGCCCCCGGGCGCCGCCAGGTCGGCAATGTAGAGCCCGATCAGCGGGGGCGAGGCGGGCAGGGGGTCGGCGCCGCGCATCCGGCACCAGCGGGCGAAATGGGCCCAGTCCTTGACATAGGCCTTCAGCGTGTTCTCCGACGCCGCCTGACGCGCATAGTCCCGCGCGGTTTCCACCAGCCGGTCAAGAGAGCCTGAGCCAGCGACATGGGAGGGCAGGACGATCGTGTCTCGCTCCATATCAGCGCTGGCATCCCGTTCATGGCGATCGGAGTGCTCTGGCGGGTCTGAGGGTGATTTCTGGTGCGTTTCGGCCATGCTTCTGAGCATATCTTCTTTATGTCCGATAATGCAACCTTATTGGACATTGTGGTGCTTCGGAGACTGCGGCGGATATAGCCAGTTTTGCTGGCATAAAGCGCCGCCATGAAGTAGACTTCCAAGCATGAGAAAACTGCCTGCAAAGACCCCCGGGATCTTGTCAATGCTGTCCCCGCTGCCAGGCTGGATCGTCTCAGCGCCTGCGGACACGCTGGAACCGGCGGCGTTCCGGTCGGGGGCCGCATTAGCGCATCTGGCGCTGGCGGCGGATGATCCCGATCTGCCTCAGGCGCTTTGGCGCGACCGTCTGGCGCTGGCCGCGGCCAAGGTCTGCGCGGAGTTGGCGGGCCGTCGCGAAGGAACGGAAGCGTTGCGGGATGCCTTGCACCTTACGAAGGCAGGCGACGATCCGGGTCCGGCGGGCCGGGTCCTGCGGCACTGGTCGCAGGCGGTGGCTCGGCCGATCTCGGTGGCGGGGTTGGCCCGGGCGCTGGAGGGGGTGAAGCCGGACCGGATCGCGCTGTCCCTTGATGCGACCGGGGGAACCCCGGTGGACCGGGCGGCACGGGTGATCGAGGCCGTGTTGACCGACAGGCCGCGTGCGGAAACGGAGGCCCTGATCCTGGCCGAGGCGGTGCTGTCGAAGGCCCTGCGTCAGGACCATGTCCTGCCGCTGATCTCGCTGGGGCTGAAGGCACGCGACCTTCGCCTGCGCGGTGACGATCTGCGGCTGGCCTGTCACCGCGCCGTGGTCTCGGCCGTCGGGCAGGCGCTGCCGCTGGCCGGCGATCTGGCCCGGGCGGCGGCCCGCCTTCGGGCGGTGTCCCCGAAGCTGCGCGCCAAGGCGGCGAGCCGGGCGGTGGACCTGTTTCTGTCGCGCGATGCGCTGGCGCCGGGGGCATTGACCTTCATGTCCGACCGGGCAGCGCGACGGCTCTGCGACCGGCTGGTCGCGCTCGGTGCCGTGCGCGAACTGACAGGGCGTGACACGTTCCGGCTGTACGGGGTCTGAGCATGGCGCGGCGCGAGGAGAACACGATCGACCGAGAGCTGGCCGCCCTGGCCTCTGAGCAGCGCTGGCGGGAATGGATGCGCCGGATCGAGGCAGTGCTTTTTGCAAGCCGCTCGCCGGTCGGCCGGGACGATCTGGCGCGGGTGGTGGGGCAGGGGGCCTCGGTCGACCTGCTGATCGAGGATCTGGCGGCCGATCTGGAGGGCCGGCCCTATGAGGTGGCGCCGGTCGGCGCAGGGTGGATGCTGCGGACCCGCGCGGCCTATGCGCCCGCGATCCGCGCCACGGCGGATGTGGGGGACCAGGCCTTGAACCTGTCCGAGTTCGACGTGACGGTTCTGGCGGCGATCGCCTTCCACCAGCCGGTCAGCCGCGACGGGTTGAAGGACATCTTCGGGCGTGAGATCAGCCGCGACCTCATCGGTCGGCTGGCAGACCGCGATCTGATCGCGACCGGCCCGCGCGAGCCCCGCCGGGGCGCGCCCCATACCTTCGTGACGACGGAAACCTTCCTCGCCGCCTTCGGGATGCAGTCGTTGCGCGACCTGCCGGATCCCGAGCAGCTGGAAGATGCCGGACTTGCCGCATCGGAGGTATCGACCCCGTAAACGAGCCCCGCTGCAACCCGCAAGCCCTTGCCTGGGATGCCAGATCTCGTGCTGTTCCGCCGCGTTACCGGCCACCAGACGGTCGGCCCGGCCTGCACAGGGCGCCAGCCGATACGTGCTCTTCCTATTTCCGTCCGTTCCGCCAGATCGACCAGAGCAGGACAAACCCGCCGATCACCGCTCCGAAGAAGCCCAGCATGGCGAAGGTCGCCAAACCGAAGGGCAATTCCGCACCCGACGCGGCGGTGACGATCGACGACCCCACCGTCAGCGCGGCGACGATCACCGCCAGGGTCAGATGGGTGACGGACTGGCGCATCCGGGTGACGATCTGCTCGATCTGTACAAGTTCCACCCTCAGACCCAGCTGCCCGCGCAGGGCTGCATCGAGAAGCCGCGACAGATCTCCCGGCAGGCGCGCGGCCAGCCGGGCGCTGTCGCCCAGACCCTGACGGGCGGCGGCGGCCAGCGCCTCGGGGCCGTGGCGCTGCCAGATCAGGCGTTCCAGAACCGGACGGGCGGCCGCGACCATGTCGAACCGCGGATCCAGCTGCCGCCCCATCCCGTCCAGCGAGATGAAAGCCTTGAGCAGGAGCGTCAGGTCAGCCGGCAGGGCAAGGTCGTGCGCGCGCATCAGCCCCGTCAGGTCGAAGATCAGTTCCGACAGGTTCAGCGCCCCGAGCGGCATTCCGTGCACCTTGTCGATGAACCCTTCGAGGCGGGTTTCAAGCGTGGGGTCGTCACGTGCCCCGGTTCCGGCCCAGTCGCGCAGGATGCGCGCCACCTTCCCGGGGCGCCGTTCCACGATACCGGACAGCAGATCCACCAGCTCGTCGCGGCGACGGCGGGACAGGTGGCCGACCATGCCGAAGTCGATGAAGGCGATCTCGTCGCCGGGCAGGAAGAAGACATTTCCCGCATGGGGATCGGCGTGGAAGAACCGTTCCTCCAGGATCATGTGCAGCACTGCCGCCGCCCCGCGCGCGGCGATCCGGCTCAGGTCCATCCCGGCGTCGCGGGCGGCGGTCAGATCGCCCCCGGGGATGCCGGAGATGCGCGTCTGCACGTTCATGACCTCGCAGGTCGCATCCCACAGGATGCGCGGGACATGGATGTCGGGCCAGCCGCGAAACCCGGCCTCGACCCGTTCGGCATTCCGGCATTCGTTGGCGAGGTCAAGCTCTGCCCGGATCGAGCGGGCGAATTCGTCGAGGATCTCATGCGGGCGGTAGCGGGCCAGATCGGGCCATTCGGCCAGCGCGATTCCAACGGCATGGCGCAGGAGCCTCAGGTCGGCCTCGATCAGACGACCGATGCCGGGACGGCGGATCTTGAGGATGACCTTTTCGCCGGCATGCAGACGCGCCGCGTGCACCTGGGCGATGGAGCCGGCTGCCAGCGGTGTGGTGTCGATCTGCGCGAAGACCTCTGGCAGTGGTCGGCCGAGCATGGCCTCTGCTTCGACGATCAGGTCGGCATAGGGCACGGTCGGCACATGGTCGCGCAGCCGTTCGAGTTCGGCGATGACCGCGGGTTCGAAGAGGTCGATGCGGGTCGAGAGGATCTGCCCCAGCTTGACGAAGGTCGGACCCATCTCCTCCAGCGCCCGGCGCAGGCGCTCGGCCGAGGTCAGGCCGGCGGCGGCCTGCTCTTCCGGCGCCTGGCCGCCTGCGCGCTTGCGGTGCAGCAGCCCGGCGCGCTTCAGAATCCCGGAAAAGCCGTGCCGCACAAGGATGGCCACCAGATCGCGCAGGCGCCGCAGGTCGGGCGCGAGGCCGGGCCCGACGGGCATCATCCTGCGTCGTTTTCCGGCGGCTCCTTGCGGTCCTCGCCGGGCTTAGCTCCCAGCGCATCGGCCAGACCGGCCAGAATTCCGCTACCGATGGCCGCAATCGTCGCCGCGCCGGCACGGGCCGTGCGCGCCACATCCGACGGTCTGGGGGCGGCATGTATCGGCTGCGCGCGTCCAAGATCGGCAAGCGCATCGCGCACGGCATCGCCTGTCCTTGTGCCCGTGCGGTGCAGATGATCGGCGAGGTCGGCCAATATATGCGCCGAGGTCTTCGTCCCTTCCTTCACCACCGCGCCGAGCGTATCCAGATACCACCGTTCCATTGTTGCCAGATCGTCGAGCGCCCGCCGGAGGTCGCTTTCGGAAAACGCGGCGGCCTGGCTGCGCGCCTCCTCGATGGCCAGTTTCGAGGCCATCGCCGCGCGTTCCAGCGCCTCGTCGATGCCTGCGGCGGCCTGTTTCAGGGCATCAGCGCTTTCGGCACCTTCATCGGGTGCCGCGTCGAGGACGCCCTTGAGAATTGTCTGCACCACATCGCGCACCTGCCCTTCGTCCAACGGCTTGTTTGACAGCGCACGCACCACGGCATCGCGCACCGCTTCGCGGGTGTCCCGCGCTCCGCTGACGGCTTCACTTCCCTGCTGTCGAAGGTCGTGTCGAACCGCGTTCGCCCCCTGTCCGTCGTGATCTGTCATAGATGATCTCCTCTTGAACTGTCGTTGCAGAGATGCTTGGGCGCGCCAAGACTATTGCAGTGCACTATCAGCGTTTCCTGGTCTTTATGATTCATGATCATTGGCAGAGTTTCTCTTGATAGCCCCCCTTTGAGTCCCTGTACGCTGTTTGCCAGCCCTACTCTAATGATATGGATCAAAGGGATCGTAGGCGAGTCGGGGTAACGGCGATATCGGATCGCTCAGCCCTTTGACGGGCCAACTGGCATTTGCGGCATCGGGCGGTCGATCGGTCGGAAATTTGGGACCGTCCCGGGCGGAACAGAAAGGGACAAGCGTGAAGATTGGCAACTTTTTTCGGCCCGGGATACTTCTTGTCCTTGGCGTATTGATAGCTGCCGCCATTCTGTTCTGGTGGGTCTTGCGGGCTTTGTTGCGCAAATCGTTTGATGGGCGGAGTTCCCCTTTCCCCGGACAGACCTATTCTGCGCGCTGCGTGAGCGGCGTTCC
>FWPV01007177.1_pt1 | contig 20532 bp, 21 predicted proteins | sample 2228371 | NCBI WGS metagenome assembly FWPV01 (sample SAMEA103939776, study PRJEB20133) | metagenome | reverse complement strand
TCGCCCGCCTCATCCAGACCATCGACCCGGTGATGGCGGACTATTGCCGGAAGACCTGCCCCACGTGCCCCGATGTTTGCTGCAACGGCCGGAGGGTGTTTTTCAACCGAACGGATCTCATTTATTTGGCGGCCATCGGAGAGACGGCCGTGCCGGGTCAGACCCGGTCTCAGGACGGCCTGCCGTGCCGATACCTGGGCCGTGAGGGGTGCCTACTGAGCCGCCGCGTAAGGCCGTATGTCTGCGTCTGGTTCCTTTGTGAGCCCCAGATGGAACTGCTGCAGGGCGAGCCCCCCCGATTCCAGCGGAATTTCCTGGGGGTGCTCCAGGAAATCCGGCATGCCCGACTGCTGCTGGAAGCCCTCTACGAAGAGCGCTCCACGGGTTGCTCCCTGCGGAACGGCCCTCCATCGGCGTGACCGGCCGCCGGCCCCGCTTCGGCGGCCTGACGCGTTCGTCGCTTCGAGCCTGGGCGTGCCTCACGTCCCGCTCCCCCGACGCAGGCGGTCGCGGGATCACCAAGGCGGGGGGCGAAATCGGCGGGCGGTTCCGCCCCGTCCTTCCATGGCGGCGGCTGTTTCAGTGGGGCGTCAGCGCCGACGCCAACCGCTCCAGGCTGGAACCCCGGCGGCGTCGCGAAGGATGAGCACCTGGTCGCCCTTTTTCACTTCGGCGGCGATGAGGGCCGGCTGTCCCTCGAAGGTGACGCGTGAGCCCTTCACCTCGATCTGGTCCTTGACCTCGATGCCCATGTCCTGGTTTTCGAGATACCAGTCGGGACCCAGATGCACGGAGATGGTCTCCTTGTCCGTCTTCACCATGGCGTGGAGGCCCGAATGCATTCCCTTCATGGGAGTAATCCTGTCCACTGAAACCACCTCTCCCTTGATGGTCTCCACGGTCTGGGGGTTGTACATTCGGGCATAAGGCGTGCCCTGCCCCCACCCTCCACTGCCTTTACCCATCCCCGGGCGCTGCGCCGAAGCCTCGGCGGTTGTGAGGAAAGCCAATGCCGCGACGGCAACGGTGAGCGTAAACATCTTCTTCATGGCGATCTCCTCTCGGGTTTTGGATCGATTGTCCTGAATCGAGCCTAAGATTTCCGCCGACCGGGGGGATTCATCTCAGGATGGCTGCCAGCCAGGCGACGCAAAGAACCAGAACCCAGGCTCCGCAAAGGGCCCAGAGGGCTTTCCGCCAGGATTCCCCGAAATAGCCCCGCGCTGAGCCGGCCACCCAACTCCAGTTGAGCCAGATATGCAAGGCCAACAGCCCGAGAAAAACCAGCGAGAGCGTGAGATGGATGTCGCCCCAGTCATGGCGGTGGAGCCCCAGCAGGAATTTGGATGCGTCGGGATTTTTTCCGGATGGGATGACGAAGGCGAGCAGCAGTCCGATGACGGCGATGGAGCAAAGATCGACGAACAGCAATGCGTCGATCAGGCACTTCCAATCGTTTCGTTTCATGACCGGTCACCTCCATCCATCATGCGGTTATGAGGGAAAACAGTCCCGACCTGCCTCACCTTCGGGCGAACATCACTGCATGGAACACGTATCCCCCCATGAAGAGGAACGCAACGTCGCGAATCAGGTACCAGGTTGTGGCGGGGTCCCCGTCGGTGCCGGTGCTGAAACACCCGCAGTGTACATCGAGCCCGCGGGCCGTATTGAAAACCAGAGCGCCGAAAAACAGGACCAGGAGGCCGTTGGCCAGGGTGACGGCCCCCGGCAGCCAGAAACCGCTCAGGAGGCAAATGCCGAGCATGAGTTCGAGCCAGGGGAGAATGATGGCCGCGAGGTTGACGAGGCCGTCGGGAAGGAGTTGATAATTGTGAATGATTTCGGCGAAGGCACGCGGATCGTAGATCTTTCCGATGCTGGAGGCGAAGAAGATGCCGCCCAGCGCCAGCCTGAGCCAGAAGTGCACGGGTTGCTTCAATGGATTCCCCATGGGGTTGACATCGCTCCTTCAGACCGCTCCGCCGTCGTGCGACCCTGGGACGTTGGTGTCGAGGTTCGACCGGTCGGTGAACGGGTCATCGGGGGTGCGGCGGTGCGGTCGCCGTCGTTTCGACGGGGAGCCCCCGCTCCTGCCAGACCGTCCAGCCGTTCACCAGCACCTTGACGTTGCCGTAGCCCATCCCGAGCAAAGCCAAGGCAAGCTCCCTGCTCGATGCGCAGCCTGCTCCATCGCAATAGGTGACCAGGGGCGTGTCAGGAGGGATTCCGCCCAGTATTTGGGCGAAATCCTCATCGAAGCTCTGCCAGGGCAGGCTGAGCGCCCCCTCGATGTGGCCCTCCGCGAATTGATCCCGGGATCGCGCGTCCAGGAACAGGGCGGAACCCGAGAAAAAGAGAAGTTCGGCTTCTTCGGGGTGCAATACGAGACTCTCTCCCGGGGGACCAGTCGCCCACGAGGGGAAGCCCGCCGGGTCGCAGTTGATTGACCGAAAGGGCGACCACCGCCGCCAGAAGGAGCAGCACCCCCCCCTGTACCAGGGCCTGAACGACGCCGGAGACTTGCCGTCCGAAAGAAATCATGGGTTGAACCTCACGCGATCCTGCGACGGCAGATGTTTTCGCGATTGAGGGTCGGCAGAAGCTTCAAAAGACGCGCGATCTCGGGATCGTCCATGAGCCAGTGCCGGAGATTGCCGAGAATGGAAGCCGCGTATGGGCTGCTGCTTCCGTCCGAGGCGAAATAGTTCACCCACAGACCGTCCTTGCGGGAATAGACCAACCCGGCCTCCTCCAGGACCTTCAGGTGATTGGACACCGTCGGCTGGGCGATGTCCAGGGCCGCCTGAATCTCACAGACACACAGAGACTGCTGCTGCAGCATTTTGAGGATCTTGACCCGGTTGGGGTCGGACAAGGCCTTCATAACCTTGGTGAATTCCTTCATTCCCGCAAGCCTCCGATTAAAATCGTTAAACATCAATATATAAGGATCATCGGCGGTTGTCTAGAGCGGTCGTCATCGGCCCTCTTCCGTCGATGCGGCCGTAAATGGCCGCAGGTCCGTCTTACGACTCCTGGAGGTGATTCCGGGGCTCAACCCCTGGAAGCTTGCGGGGGCGTTCCAAAAGTCCCGTCGGGACGAGCCGGACGACGGATTGCCCGCTCAGAGGGGGTTTCCGCTCGAGATGTTGAAGTCGGAGGGTGCGCCTCTTCTGGAGCGGCCTCAAGCCGTCCTCCATCGTCGCCCGCCGGCGAAAAGGGTGGTGCCCGGCGATGCGTCTCCTCTTCCTGTTGCGGAATTCATGGATTTATTGCTCCCTGACCGCAGGTTTTTCGATTCTCCGTTGTTTCACCCGGTGAGTGAAGTCGTTTGGCACAATGACGGCCCTTGGCGCGACGCTCGAACGGGGAGGGTGTCGAGGGCGCCGTCATGGAGGGTGGGGCGCCGTTTTCCGGTTCAACCTGTGTGGAGGCGGAACGAGGGGGGTGAGCGATGGGCTGGTGGGATGCTCTGCATGTGACCTTTCCGGTTTCAGGGGTGGAGACGTGGCTGTTTCTGCCTCCTGCGGTGGCTTTTGTCGTCTCTTTCTTCACGTCCATAGGGGGAGTGTCGGGAGCTTTTCTGCTGCTGCCTTTTCAGGTGAGCTTCCTCGGCTATACCAGCCCCTCGGTGAGCGGCACCAATCACGTATTCAACGTGGTGGCCATTCCGAGCGGGGTTTATCGGTACATGCGGGAGGGCCGCATGGCCTGGCCCTTGACCTGGATAATTATCCTAGGAACGCTGCCTGGGGTTGCGGTTGGTTACTTGATCCGGATCTACTACTTGCCTGACCCTCGTGCGTTCAAGCTGTTCGTCGGAAGTGTGCTCCTCTACATAGGTGCCCGGCTCCTTTATGAGATCACTGGCCTGCCACAAAAAGGTGGGGGACAGATAAAGGCCCTTGAACAGCGATTTAATGAGCACGTCAGCCGTCTCAAGCAAGAAAAAACAGCGAGGCTACGAATGGGCCTTCCTCCTGAAGCGGTGGTCAGAACAGTGTCCTTGAGCCTCACCAAGGTGCAGTACGATTTCTGGGGTGAACGATTTTCATTCAGTACGCCAGGCATGTTTTTTTTGGCGGCTATCGTAGGGATTATAGGTGGGACCTACGGGATAGGTGGGGGTGCCATTATTGCACCGTTCTGTGTTACTGTCTTTAAGCTTCCAGTCTATACGGTGGCAGGAGCAGCACTTCTTGGCACGTGTATCACGTCGATCGCCGGCGTGTTTTTCTACAGCGTGCTGCCTGCACATGCAGGGGTTTCCACAGCACCTGATTGGCCCTTAGGGTTCCTGTTTGGGGTTGGAGGATTTGGAGGGATGTATTGTGGGGCACGACTTCAGAAATTCCTGCCCCAGAAATTTCTCAAGCTCGTGCTTGGCCTCCTTATCATTTTCCTAGCGCTCAATTACGTACTTCAGTATTTTCTGTGATAGCGTTCCTCCCGTAGTCCATAGTCTGTCCCGCTCTTCCTTTACCCTTAGATTGGAGTGCCGCCTCTAGGGTGTTGCTACGGGTGAGCTGCGACCTGCCAGCTTCTTGAATAGCGTCGAGGATACGGGTATTGTAGTATCAGCCGATCGTAAGATAGGTCATGAGGCCTCTATGGGAGATAGCGATCCTGGCCGTACCGAAACCCTGCTTGACGCGTTTGTCACGTATTTGACGCGTGCCAGGGGATACAGTATGCATACGGCCCGCAACTACCGAAGCGATGTGGAGCAGTTCAGTCAGTACCTCAAAGAGAAGGCTGATGGTAGGACTATCGAGGAAGCTGATCCGCTGATCATACGAGGCTATCTTGCCCATCGGTTCAGGCAGAACAAGAAATCATCCTTGGCGCGAAAGATTTCAGCAATAAGAACCTTTTATCGCTTTTTGACACGGGAGGGCTTGGCAACCCACAACCCGGCACAGCATGTGGCAACTCCCAAACGGGAACAAACACTGCCGCATTTTTTGAGCGTAGACGAAGCCTTCAGGCTTGTGGAAGCACCACAGCAGGAAGACTTTGTTAAAGCAAGGGATCGAGCGATACTGGAGCTCCTTTATGGCAGCGGGATTCGGGTGAGCGAACTCGTAGCCATTGATGCGGAAGATCTGGACATCAACATGCAAATCCTTAGGGTTCGTGGAAAGGGTGGCAAGGAACGTATTGTGCCGTTCGGAAAAAAGGCCAAAGAGGCCCTTACTGCCTACCTGCACGAGAGGGCGCGCCTCCTCCAAGAGAGGCAAACCACTACCAGGGCGGTATTCCTTAACCGTGCTGCAGGACGCCTTACGACCCGTACGGTGGCACGTCGCTTGGACGTGTATGCACGAGCCCTTGCCCTTCGAAGGCATGTCAGCCCCCATACCTTGCGGCATACGTATGCAACGCATCTTCTGGATTCCGGAGCAGACCTCAGAGCCATACAGGAGCTATTAGGACACGCAAGTCTTGCCACGACGCAGAAATACATTCATGTGGGGCTTGATAAACTCATGGAGATCTACGACCGTTCTCATCCGAGGGCAAAGAAAGCGCACACCTCATGACAGGACCGCTTGCCAAGGACCGCACTGACGGCCATGAGGCGAGATGTCCTATGATCAAAGAAGGGCGCATCCCAAGGGGTATATGAGATGATCATTGCGACGACTATCCTAGGCATTCGACATAAGGGAAGTGTCGTTATCGCGGGTGACGGCCAGGTAACCATGAACAATATCGTCATGAAGGCGCGTGCCAAGAAGATCCGCAAGCTCTACGAGGGAAAGATCCTTTCAGGCTTTGCAGGTGCTGCAGCTGATGCCTTCACGCTTTATGAACGATTTGAATCGAAACTCGAGCACTACAAGGGAAACCTGACAAGGGCTGCGGTGGAGCTTGCAAAGGATTGGCGCACCGACAAGATCTTGCGACGTCTCGATGCATTGCTCGCTGCAATGGATCGCGAAAAATCGCTCATCATCTCGGGCACAGGAGAAGTGATCGAACCCGATGATGGAATTGTGGCCATCGGTAGTGGAGGCGCATATGCATGTGCTGCAGCTCGAGCCCTTATTGCATACTCCGATCTGTCGGCGCGTCAGATCGTTGCAGAGGCAATGAAGATAGCAGCGGATATTTGCATCTATACCAACGCGGAAATAACTATCGAGGAACTGTAGTGCGTGTGTGTGGTCATCGGCCATACGGGTGACAAGTGGTCGAGGCCACGAGTATATAGGGTGGAACATCATGAAAGGGCTTACCCCCAAACAGATCGTTGCTGAATTGGACCGGTATGTGATCGGCCAGCAAGAAGCAAAACGTGCTGTGGCAATTGCCTTGAGAAACCGCTGGAGGAGGCAGCAGGTCCCTGAGGAACTCAAGGACGAAATCGCACCCAAGAATATTATCATGATCGGACCCACAGGTGTGGGTAAGACTGAAATCGCCCGCAGGTTAGCCAAGCTGGCCCAGGCGCCATTTATTAAGGTTGAGGCCTCGAAGTTTACCGAGGTGGGATACGTCGGTCGAGATGTGGAAAGTATGATTAGGGATCTGACCGAGCTGGCAGTCAACATGGTGAAGGAAGAAGAGATGCGGAACGTGCAGGTCCGCGCTAGAGAGAGTGCCGAGGAGCGGCTCCTGGATCTCCTTCTGCCGGGTTCTGCTCATACTGAGGACCGCCACGAAGACCGATCCAATGCTGGAGCTGATGCAGATGCCAGGGAGGCTCGAAGGGAAACGCGGGAGAAGATACGGAACTTTTTGCGCCAGGGCAAGATGAATGAACGATGTGTCGAGCTTGAGGTTCAGGATCGCAAGTTTCCAGTAGTGGAGATCTTTTCTGGATCTGGCATAGAAGAGATGGATGTCCAGATCAAGGATTTGTTTGGCAATATCTTTCCTCGTAGAAGAAAAAGAAGAAAAGTAAAAATACCCGAGGCCCTCGATATCCTGACCCAGGAAGAGGCTCAGAAGCTCATCGATATGGACAAAGTGATAAAGGAGGCATTGGAGCGAGTTCAGCAGTCAGGCATATTGTTTATCGACGAGTTGGACAAGATCGCCGGCAGAGAGGCAGCCCACCAACCTGACGTCTCGAGAGAAGGAGTGCAAAGGGATCTTTTGCCTATTGTGGAAGGATCTTCAGTTAACACCAAGTACGGCATGGTTCGTACTGATCACATCCTTTTTATCGCTGCTGGTGCATTCCATGTCGCAAAACCTTCTGACCTCATACCCGAGCTTCAGGGCCGTTTCCCCATACGAGTCGAGCTGCGGTCACTCACCGCAGAGGATTTCGTGAGAATTCTCACCGAGCCTCGTAACGCCCTGGTGACCCAATACGTGGAAATGATGAAGACAGAAGGTGTGGAACTCGAGTTCACCGACGATGCAATTCAGAAGATTGCCTATGTGGCTGCTGAGGTCAATCAACGGACCGAGGATATTGGAGCACGCAGGCTGTACACGGTTATGGAACACCTTCTTGAGGATATCTCATTTGAGGCCCCCGATCGGAGCGGAGAGCAAATCGTGATTGATGCCGACTACGTGGAGCGCAAGCTAAGGCCATTGGTAAAGGACGAAGACCTGAGTCGTTACATCCTGTAGGCACAGGGAGGTGTTTTTGGTAGATGGTGCAATGTGAGGGTGTGATAATGGAGCGGCTTATAGAAAAGGCAAAGATCCTCACTGAGGCCCTTCCGTACATCCAAAAGTTTTCAGGAAGGACCATTGTTGTCAAATACGGCGGAAGCGCCATGCAAGAGGAAAGGCTCAGACATTGTTTTGCTGAAGACATTGTTCTTATGAAATTCGTGGGCCTGAATCCGGTAGTTGTCCACGGAGGCGGACCACAGATCGATGAACTACTGCGTCGTCTAGGCAAGGAGTCGAGCTTTGTCAGAGGGCTTCGCGTTACCGATGCCGAGACCATGGAAGTGGTCGAGATGGTGCTCATGGGAAAAACGAACAAGGAGCTTGTGCGACTGATCAACCAGCACGGCGGTAAGGCAGTTGGGCTGAGTGGCAAGGATGGGGAGTTGTTCCGGGCAAAACGATTTGCATTCGAACACAGTGATGACAGTAGCGTAAACGATGATATAGGCTTCGTGGGCGAAATCGATTCAGTGGATCCCACGATCATCACTTGTCTCGAGCGCGACCGGTTCATACCGGTTATTGCACCCATTGGTGCCGATGCAGAGGGAAGGACCTTCAACATCAATGCAGATCTTGTGGCAGGGAAATTGGCAGCTGCACTTGGAGCAGACAAGCTCGTGCTGCTGACCGATGTGGAGGGAATACTGGATCCAGCAGGAGAACTTTTGTCGTCCATTTCCCTTTCAAATGCCCAAGAACTTATCAAGCGCAAGGTAGTGAGCGGAGGTATGATTCCAAAGGTGAGGTGTTGTATAGACGCCATAAGGGGTGGAGTGAGCAAGGCCCACATCATCGATGGCCGGCTGGAACATGCAGTGCTGCTTGAGATCTTTACTGCGCGTGGTGTGGGGACCGAGATCTATGGCGATGGCACTGCTGATGACATCCGAACGTCCTAACGTCGTAACAGAGAGAAAAGGTGTATGAGTGCGAAGAGGAAAAAGGAGCGGATACCGTGGCAGCGTAATCAGGAGGTAATAGCACTTACCGAACGATATGTAATGAATACCTACAAGCGCCAGCCGATTGCATTGGTCAGAGGCGAAGGATGCAAGGTGTGGGATGCTGACGGCACGCAGTACCTCGATTTCGTTGCAGGGCTTGCGGTGTGCAATCTAGGACACTGTCCTACAAGGGTCGTTGCTGCAATACAAGAACAGGCCTCGCGTCTCCTCCATGTATCGAATCTCTACCACATCCCTTGGCAGGCCGAGTTGGCGCGGATCATAGTTGAGCACTCTTGCGGGGACAAGGTCTTTTTTTGTAACAGTGGGGCAGAGGCAAATGAGGGGGCTATCAAACTTGCCAGGCGTTACGAGAAGGTCGTACGAAAAGGCACCAGGTACGAGATACTCACAATGTATAACTCGTTTCATGGCAGGACCTTGGCCACCCTTACCGCAACAGGTCAGGAAAAGGTGAAGAGCGGTTTTGATCCGCTCGTGCCGGGGTTCAAGCATGTGCCATTTAACGATATCACTGCATTGGAGCAGGCGATCGGCCCTGAGACCTGTGCGGTCATGCTCGAACCGATCCAAGGAGAAGGAGGCGTCATATGCCCATCTGAGGAATATCTCGGCACAGTCCAGGATCTCTGCAGGCAGCATGAGATGCTTCTGATCCTTGACGAGATACAGGTGGGAATGGGTCGGACAGGGACACTGTTTGCATATGAACAGTACGGTGTGGAACCCGACATCGTAACGCTTGCCAAAGGGCTTGCAGGTGGGATCCCCATTGGGGCGGTAGTGGCAAAGGATCATGTGGCTGCTGCATTCGAACCAGGAACCCATGCCACTACATTTGGTGGAAATCCACTTGCGTGCGCTGCTGCCATTGCAGCGCTTGGCACGTTACTCGAAGATGGCATCCTGGAAAACTGCGGCCAGATGGGTCGCTACCTTCATGCGCAGCTCCTGCAGCTCAAAGGCCGCTATCCGGACACAGTCAAGGAGGTCAGAGGTAGAGGGTTGATTCAGGGAATGGAGCTTTACTGCGAGGGTGCATCGATTGTGCAGAGATGTCTCGCTCAAGGGCTCATCATCAATTGTACTATGGACAAGGTGTTACGGTTTCTGCCACCCTTAGTGGTTACTCGAGAAGAGATCGACGCAATGATCTCAATCTTGGACCGAGTGTTCTCAGGTGTTTCGTGATGCGCGAATCCCACCACACAAAAAGACACTTTATTACGCTGGCCGACTATTCCAAAAAGGAACTCATGGCCTTCTTGCACCGTGGCCTTGAGCTCAAGGCGTTATGCAAGGCGGGTAAGCCAGTGACTCCGCTTTCAGGAAAGATCCTGGGTCTTTTATTCGAGAAACCTTCCCTTCGTACCCGGGTCACCTTCGAGGTAGGTATGCGGCAGCTCGGAGGGCATTCCTTGTATATGGCTGCCTCTGATGTCCAGCTCGGTATGCGTGAGTCAGTAGCTGACGTTGCCAGAAACCTTGATCGGTTTTTGGATGGTGTCGTGCTACGCACGTTTCGGCACGATGTGGTAGAGGAATTCGCTCGATGGTGCTCGATCCCCGTAATCAATGGATTGACTGACCTCCTGCACCCGTGCCAGATTCTTTCCGATCTTTTGACGGTATTGGAGAAGAAGAACAGGATCGAAGGTGTACGCTTGGCGTATGTGGGTGACGGAAACAACGTTGCCAATTCATGGCTCCTGGGCGCCTCGCTCATGGGGATGCACCTTGCTGTTGCCTGTCCCAAAGGGTACGAGCCTGATGCAACCGTAATCCGAAGGGCACGAAGACTGGCCCGCTCAAGTGGCGCACAGATCAGCGTACTCAACGATCCGAGAGAGGCAGTAAAGAAGGCTGAAATCATATACACCGATGTCTGGACGAGTATGGGAAAGGAACGAGAGGCAGCCAAAAGAAGGATCCATTTTCAAGGATTTCAGGTGAACGAGCAACTCATTGCCCGTGCCGATCCCGACGTACTCGTGATGCACTGTTTGCCTGCGCACAGGGGTGAAGAGATCACCGATGAGGTGCTGGACGGCCCTCACTCGATTGTGTTCGATCAGGCTGAAAACCGACTTCACGCACAAAAAGCGATTCTGGAAGCACTTCTGTCCACGAGAGGAGAGCGGCTTGCCGCTGGAAAGGATTGATGGTGAAAGCAAGGGCGCCTCATTCAGGGAAAAAAGAGATTAGAAAGATCGTGCTTGCCTATTCAGGGGGACTGGACACGTCCGTAATTTTGAAGTGGCTGCAGGAATCCTATGAGTGTCCGGTTGTTGCCTTTACCGCGGACATAGGACAAGGGAAAGAACTCACGGAGATTGAGACAAAGGCCCTGGCCTCAGGTGCCTCAAAGGTCTATGTAGAGGACCTCAAAGAGACCTTCGTGAGGGAGTATGTTTTTCCAGCCCTGCGAGCCAATGCCGTATATGAAGGAAGCTATCTGTTGGGAACGAGCCTTGCCCGTCCTCTCATCGCAAAGGAGCAAATGAAGGTTGCTCGTAAGGAACATGCAAATGCAGTTGCCCATGGCGCAACCGGAAAGGGGAATGATCAAGTAAGGTTCGAATTAGCCTATCTTGCAATCGATCCGTACATCCAGATCATCGCGCCTTGGCGCCAGTGGCATCTTACCTCTCGAACAGCACTGCTCGAATACGCGAGGCGCCACGGCATTAAGGTCCCTGTAAGCGCTGCCCGTCCTTACAGCATGGATCGAAACCTCTTTCATATCAGTTACGAAGGCGGTATCCTCGAAGATCCGTGGTTAGAACCACCTGAAGATATGTTTCTCTTGACAACCTCGCCGGAAAAGGCCCCTGATAGACCACGATACCTTGAGATCGATTTTGAACGAGGCGATCCTGTTGCAGTGGACGGGAAACGAATGGACCCTGTCCGGCTGCTGAGCTTTCTCAATAAGGTCGCTGGCGAGCATGGTGTTGGCAGAGTGGATCTTGTAGAAAATCGTTTTGTAGGCATGAAGTCTCGTGGTGTCTACGAGACCCCGGGTGGCACGGTTCTCCACGTAGCCCACAGGGGGCTTGAGTCCATCACCATGGACAGGGAAGTCATGTTTCTTAGGGATTCCTTGATACCGGAATATGCCCGACTGATCTATTGTGGATTCTGGTTTTCTCCTGAAAGGGAACTCCTGCAGAGGATGATCGACGAAAGCCAAGAGACGGTCTGGGGTACGGTGAGAGTAAAGCTCTACAAAGGCAGCGTGCAGGTCGTGGGCAGAAGATCGAGCCGATCGCTGTACCATAAGGAGTTTGCAACTTTTGAGGAAGATAGCGTCTACCGGCAAGAGGATGCAGAAGGATTCATACGACTCAATGCCTTGAGGCTCAGGATCCAAAGCCTGATGAAGCAGGCAGGCCGAAGGAGATGAACGCTACAAAGACCAAGCGGACACGTCGCGGTCCAGACAGGGAGAAGGCTTGGTCAGGCAGATTTTCTGAGCAGCCTTCCTCAGAGCTGGAGACCTTTACTGAGTCTCTATCTGTAGATAGGAGACTTTATCGCTATGACATCATGGGCAGTATCGCCCACTGCCGTATGCTGGCCGCACGGGGCATCCTTTCTCGAGACGAAGCTCGACGGATCGAGCGTGCCTTGAAGCAGATCGAGCGCGATATCGGGCAGGGCCGCAGTACGCTCACAGCCCGCTATGAAGATATCCACATGAACATAGAGCATCTCCTTGCTGAACGGGTCGGGGCCCTGGCAGGGAAGCTTCATACGGCACGCAGCAGAAACGATCAGGTCGTCCTTGACCTGAGGCTGTTTCTCAGAGAGGAGCTCGTTTCGATACGTATGGCTCTCACCAATCTGCTTGAGACCATCCTGGAGCGAGCCTCCCAAACAGTTGACATTGTTCTCCCAGGCTATACCCATCTTCAACGAGCCCAGCCGGTTCGACTCGCTCATCATCTTCTTGCATACTTTGAGATGTTTGCGCGCGACAGGGAGCGTCTTGACCAGGTTGCAGAGCGTGTGGCAGTACTGCCGCTCGGTGCTGGGGCGCTTGCCGGCACAGGGTTTCCAATAGATCCGCAGCTAGTCGCAGCAGAGCTTTCCTTTCCCCGGGTATTCTCAAATAGCATGGATGCAGTGAGCGATAGGGATTTTGTGATCGAGACGTGTTGTGCCGCCTCGTTGATTATGATGCACCTCAGCCGGTGGGCAGAAGAACTCATCATCTGGGCAAGCCATGAATTCGGTTTTGTAGAGCTTTCTGATGCGTATTGCACGGGAAGCAGCATGATGCCGCAAAAGAAGAACCCCGATGTGTTAGAGTTGATCAGAGGGAAGACAGCAAGGGTATACGGTGATCTTGTGGCATTGCTCGTCCTGATGAAGGCCTTGCCGCTTACCTACAATAGGGACATGCAAGAAGACAAAGAGCCACTTTTCCATGCCGTTGATACGGTAAAGAGCAGTCTCAGTATTTTTAGTCAGGTCGTTCGTACATTGACGTTCAGAGAGGATCGGATGAAGGCCGCTGTCCACGAAGGGTTTCTCGAGGCAACCGATGTGGCGGACTATCTCGCCGCAAAGGGGATGCCATTTCGAGATGCCCATCGCGTAGTGGGAAAGGCTGTTGCCTTGTGCCACAAACGGGGAATAGGACTAAGAGACCTCTCAAGCGAAGAGTGGACGAGGCTTGCAGGGCCCTATGGCTCAGGACTTCCTTCGGTAGTAGCTTCATGCGTTGGAGTTGAAGGAAGAACGAGCCCGGGCGGACCTTCGCGAGAAAGCGTACTCCGTCAGATAGCACACGCCCGCAGTCGCCTCGCGATGTAACAAGAGTCCTGAGAAGAATAGACAACGCCCCGTTCAAGGGTAGGTGAAGATCCATGGATCTTGGTTCAAACAGGGAACCCCTGTGACGAGTAGCCATTGGCGAAGGAGCATGAGGTTTTGTAAGAGTTGGTGTGTCCTTGCTATACTGTGCCTACTCATTGGATTGGGCTGCGGGATAAAAGCGCCTCCTGTTGCCCCTGAGACAGTGGTTCCTGCTCCTGTTGATGACCTAGAAGTCACTGTTACTGAGGGAGGGATACGACTCGAGTGGACGCTGCCACAGCGTTCGGTAGGTGGGTCTGGCCTCAAGGAGATTGCGGGTTTCAAGATTATCCGTAGCGGTCCGGAAGGAGACAGTATCAGGCGCGAGATGTGGTTTCCCATTTCAGAGCGGAGCCGCATGGTGGGTAAGAGGTTGAGCTGGACCGACCTGCCTCCACTCCAACAAGGGCTCTATACCTTTTGGGTAGTGCCGTTTGATGCCTATGGGACACGTCCCCCTCGGGGCAAGGGAAAGCAGCTTATATGGGACCACCAGGTGATGGAGCGACTGAGATGATGGGGGTCGTGAGGCAAATGTAGGACGGAAACCACATAGTAGGAACAGGAAGCATGCACTATTTTGCATACCGAGACGGAAGACTTTTCGCAGAATCTGTTGATGTTGAAACGATTGCAAGGGAGGTCGGGACACCTCTTTATCTGTACAGCTATGCGACGCTGAAGAGGCACTATGAGGTATTTGACGATTCCTTTTCCGGCGTGGATCATCTTGTGTGTTTTTCAGTCAAATCGAATTCCAACCTTGCCATCCTCAGGGTATTCATCTCATTGGGTGGTGGCATGGATGTGGTCTCAGGAGGCGAGCTGTTCCGTGCCCTCACCGCAGGGGCAGATCCTGCAAAAATCGTCTTTTCAGGAGTTGGAAAGACTACCGAAGAGATGCGCTACGCACTCAAGAGTGGCATCCTTCTTTTCAATGTTGAGTCTGAGCAAGAACTTGTTACGCTCAATCAGACCGCGGGTGAACTTGGTACTGTTGCCCGCGTGGCATTGAGGGTGAATCCTGACATTGACCCACAAACGCATCCATACATATCGACCGGGCTCAAGAAGAACAAGTTCGGAATTCAGATAGAACAGTCCGTCGAGGTATATCGGAAAGCGCTCCACCTCCCCCATGTAGATCCTGTGGGGGTTCACTGTCATATAGGATCTCAGCTTGTTGAAATTGCGCCATTTGTAGACACCCTGCAAAGGATAGTGAGGCTTATCAACACGTTACGATCGCTCAATATCAACATTCGCTATCTCGATTTTGGTGGTGGGCTTGGGATTACGTACGAAGAAGAACGTCCACCGCACCCGAGGGAGTACGCTCAGGCACTCATCAAGGAGGCTTCGCAACTGGGATGTACAGTTATTTTGGAGCCAGGACGGGTCCTCGTGGGAAATGCAGGTATTCTGGTTACGCGCGTGCAATACATCAAGCGAGGTCCTCTAAAGACGTTCGTTATCGTGGATGCCGGGATGAACGATTGCATACGGCCGAGCCTTTATGGGTCTTATCAGGCACTCTGGCCAGTGAGAAAGCGGCAAGGAGAGCCATTTCGAGCAGATGTGGTCGGTCCGATTTGCGAAAGCGGAGATTTTCTGGCAAAGGACCGCCTTGTGGCTTCGGTAGAGCCTGGAGACCTGCTTGCACTCATGAGCGCAGGTGCATACGGTTTCAGTATGTCATCTAACTATAACTCGAGACCACGTGCAGCCGAGGTGCTTGTTCACGGAGACTCGTATTCAATAATCCGCCACCGAGAGACCTACGAGGATCTTATCCGTGGTGAGTCGGTTCCGTCCTTTCTTTCATAAGGAGGGGAGACCTGCGGCATGCAAGCACTGGAATTTGCGAAACTCAACGGCAGCGGCAACGACTTCATTATCATCGATAATCGGTCTGGGCAGATACCTGCTGAGGTCTTTTCTGACATGGCCCGGACCTTGTGTCGCAGGAGGTTTTCAGTTGGTGCGGACGGCCTCATTGTTATAGAGCGATCTCGACGGGCGGATTTCCGTTGGCGGTTCTTCAATGCAGATGGAAGCGAGGCCGCGATGTGCGGTAATGGAGGGAGGTGTGTAGCCCGGTTTGCGTACTCCAAAGGAATAAGCGGTTCGCAACTGAGTTTCGAGACCCTTGCAGGAATCATTCATGCAGAGGTCAATGGCGCACGGGTCAAACTGGAACTCGTCCCTCCCGAAGGCCTTAAGATGGATATTGGCATAACCCTTCCGACAGGGGACGTGGTCAGTGTTGACTTCCTCACGGTAGGAGTCCCACATACGGTGATCTTTACCGATGACATCGAGGCATGGGACGTACGAGGTACGGGCCGCTTTATTAGGTTTCACCCTTTATTTGAGCCGGAAGGGACAAATGTGAATTTTGTCTCGATTCAGGGTCCTTCTGGCATCTCTATTAGAACCTATGAGCGTGGGGTGGAGGACGAAACTATGGCATGCGGGACTGGTTCTGTTGCCTCTGCATTGATCAGCGGCCTCAGGCACGCATTGGCTTCACCTGTCTCGGTGAGCACTCGCGGGGGTGAGCTCTTGCGCGTGTATTTCACTATCGAGGATAGCAGCTTTAGGGATGTGTATCTCGAAGGCGATACGACGTGGGTGTATGAAGGTCGACTGATGGATGAAGCCCTCAAGCTCAGCCGCGTACACTCATGACGAACAGAGACGGCAGCCTTCTTCGCACGGGCACCGATACGGCACTGTCTGCCAACGAGGTTGAGGCACCACAATATAAGGGAGGTGAAGGCATGTTCACGGGTTCGATGGTCGCTATTGTTACGCCGTTCAAAAACGGTGTCATTGACGAAAAGGCCCTGGCCGCACTTGTAGAGTTCCATATCAAAGAAGGGACAGAGGTTATCGTCCCCTGCGGAACGACCGGCGAATCTGCTACGCTGACGCATGAAGAACATGAGCGGGTGGTCACACTCGTGGTAGAGGCTGTGAGTGGTCGATGCAAGGTACTGGCAGGAACTGGTTCTAACAATACTGAGGAGGCGATCCGACTGACCAGATATGCAAAGGCCGCCGGTGCAGATGGTGCCTTGCTGATCACGCCGTACTACAACAAACCTACACAAGAGGGCCTGTATCGGCACTATGAAGCAATTGCTCGAGCCGTGGATTTGCCGTTGGTGTTGTACAATGTTCCAGGTAGAACGGCACTCCAGATTTCGCCTGAGACCGTTGCACGGCTCGCTGCAATCGAAAGCATTGTCGGTATCAAAGAGGCAAGCGGTTCGTTGCAGTACGTGAGCAAGATCGTAGAGCTGTGCGGGGAAGATTTTGCAGTGATTTCAGGAGACGACTTTACCACGCTTCCGATACTGTGCGTCGGCGGTGTCGGCGTTATATCTGTGACGGCGAATGTCGTTCCTGGAGACGTTCGTGCGATGATAGACGCGTTTCGTAACGGGGATATATCCAAGGCCCGACAGTTGCATTACAAGATGTGGCCCTTACACGAAGCGATGTTTCTGGAGACAAATCCGATCCCTGTTAAGGCTGCTTTAGCACTTATGGGGATGATCTCATGGGAGCTTAGGCTTCCCTTGACTCCCTTGTCCGAGCCGAACAGAGATCGACTGCGAACAGTCCTTTCTGCATATGGATTACTCAACGCTAGGTAAGGAACGACAACGTATGACTACACGCATAGTTGTACATGGGGCTGCAGGCAGGATGGGCAGAAGGATCATTGCTCTTAGCCAGGAAGATAAGGACCTAACCGTAGTCGGCGCACTCGAAGCGCCTGGACATGGCGAGCTCGGTAGGGATGTTGGTATTCTTGCCGGCGTAGGAGAGATAGGCGTCCTGCTAAGAGATTCGCTGGGTGAGGTCGAGCATGACTTCGATGTACTGGTTGATTTTTCAGTGCCTTCTGCCAGTGTGGATATGGCCCGTGAAGCTGGCCGTAGGACCAAGGCCATGGTTATCGGGACTACAGGATTGAGCCACCAACAGCGAAAAGAGATCGAGACCCATGCAGCCCGTTGCGCCTGTGTGATGGCTCCCAATATGAGTGTGGGCGTCAATGTACTGTTTCGGGTCGTAGAGCATGTGGCCCGGATACTCGGCACCGGGTTCGATGTGGAGGTTATTGAGGCGCACCACAGGTTCAAGGCAGATGCACCCAGTGGAACGGCATTACGACTTGCAGAGGCGATTGCCCGTGTTCGATCACAGGATCTGTCCGACCACGCAGTCTATGGCCGTGTAGGCAGGCCAGGGCCGCGACGATCCGAAGAGATAGGGATCCTGGCCCTTCGGGGTGGAGATATCGTAGGCGAGCATACGGTGATGTTTGTTGGGATGGGGGAACGAATCGAGCTTTCCCATAGAGCGCACAGTCGTGACAATTTCGCCTATGGCGCCCTCCGGGCGGCCAAGTGGGTGATTACCCAGCCACCGGGGATCTATGATATGATGAGTGTACTAGGCCTTTAAACTGATTCTCTATTGGAGCAGCAAAAGGATTCACATTACAGGGGAGAGAGGGTATGCGTCGGAAGAGCAGGGAACGTGCTCGACTGCTTTGTCAAAAGCTGGCGCCGGAAGATTACGTACGATTCTGCAACATTCGGATAAACGATCTGGGATTCGGATACGATCCATTCGGGCTGGAGATCGAATCAGCCATGCTCGCATTTAGCTTGGCCCAGTACTTGTACAAGTATTGGTTTCGTGTGGAAAGTTATGGCATCGAACATATTCCAGAAGAAGGCCCTGCCTTGATCATACCCAATCACAGTGGTGTGCTGCCTATCGACGGGTTCATGATCGCAATCGATATTGCAAAGAAGATGCGGACTCCTAGGGTCATGAGGGCGGCAGTGGACAACTTTGCAGGGTTCTTGCCTTTTATCAATACCCTTTTTTACCGCTGCGGACAACTCGTAGGTGCGAGAAGAAATTTTGAGGAACTGCTCAAGCAAGGGGAGCTTGTCGCTATATTTCCAGAGGGTGCAAAAGGCACAGGGAAGAGCTATAAGCAGAAGTACACACTCAAACCGTTTAACGTTGGTTTTATGGAGTTGAGCCTTTTGTTCAAGGCCCCCATTGTTCCTACTGCGGTGATTGGCGCAGAAGAACAATACCCCTACATGATAAACATCAAGCCACTTGCAAAGGCCCTTCGGTTTCCTTACTTTCCGGTCACACCTTTCTTCCCATTGCTTGGTCCTATAGGAATGCTTCCCCTTCCGACCAAGTACTACATATATTACGGTGAGGCGTTTCGCTTTTATGAAGAATATCCGGCCGAGACCGTTCATAATCCTGAGACCATCCGCATGCTGGTAGCAAAGGTTCAGGCACGAGTCGAAGAAATGATCAATGAAGGTCTCAAGAGAAGAAAAAATGTGTTTGGTTTTTCACTGCCGCCTCTCAGGCGGCTCATTGGCCTTGGGAAAGGGGAGAGGGTTCAGGAGGAGGTAAAGCAACTTGAGGCGAAAAGTGCAGTTGTGGCGTCCCATCAGGAAAACGTACATCGGTAAGGATCTTATTCCCCATGAGAAGGGAGGTCTATTGAGTCTATGAACAAGAAGAATGCCTCTTCAGCCTCTGAGAGAACCAAAGGAAGCGGGAAGCGACAAAAGAAGAACGTCTTGATCACTGGGGTGACCGGAACAGTCGGGAGTCGGCTGGCTGAAGCACTCTACTACGACAAGAACGTCGGCATAATTATCGGTGTTGCGCTCGGTGCCAAGCCGTACTACTTCAATCAGTTCGACGAGAGGCGATTCATTTACAAGAACATGAACATTCTCAAATCCAGGGAAATCACAAATCTGTTTCTGTCCAATGATTTTGTCGATGCCAATATCAATACGGTGGTGCACTTGGCGTTCTTCAATCGCGTTTCTGGGGGCAGGGACCTGGAATCGCATCATACGCTCAATGTTGAAGGAACTAAGAATCTACTCGACAAGTGCATCGAAAATGGGAAGATCACGAAGTTCGTATTCAAGTCGAGCGACGTCGTCTATAAGATCAGACCCCACAACCCTATCTACCTTGATGAGAATGCAGACCTCAACTTCGATCCCCGTGTGGACCCATGGATCAAGGATCGTGTAGACGCCGATATGATATGTCGATCCAAGATGGATAACGGGAAGATGAACATCGTGATACTGAGAATGTCCAACATCATAGGTCGGATGGTAAGTTCTCAGATGAACGCATATTTTGACTCTCCAGTGACCTTTCGGGCACTAGGATTCAATCCTCTGATCAACCTTATTCACATGGATGACGTCATCCAAGCCATTCAACTGGCCATCCACAAGAATGTGAAAGGGGTATTCAACATCGCAGGTGCTGATACGGCACCGATTTCCACCTTCGGTGAATTGAATCGGTCGCGGATGATCTCGCTTCCCGCACCCCTGATTGCTCCTCTGAACACGTTGATGCGAAAGCTCGGGCTGACCAAGTATTATTACTCAGTGGATGCAGACCGCCTCAAATACAGTGTCCTTCTGGATACTACACGAGCGCAGAAGGAACTCGGGTTCCGTCCACGAAGTCACGTATATTTTGAAAAGACTTCCGGATGAAACAGCTCCTGTGTACCCTATGAAATAGGCTTGCACTTCTATTCCACGTGGACAAAGCCGTTCTGGTAGTGCTTGTCGTCCATCGGTGACCACACGGATCACGGCGCTTTCCTCTATAGCGACATCTTGAGTGGCGGTAAGGGCTATGGCAACTATATTCCGTGTGTGCAGGAGTGACCGGGAATCGGTCCTTCTGGTGCATTGAGGTCTGGTATTACGAGAGAGGCAGGGTCTGGATTCCGGGTAAAGCCCGGAATGACTGAGGCACGCGCCCCTTTCTTTCCCTGTGACAAGATACGATACGCCACGCAGACACGCCTTCAATTGACAGCTGCGAAAGATATTGGTGTAATAGAGCGATAGCGGCGGTTAGGACCTTAGGTGAACCTAGCAATGGTTGTGAAGGAAGAGAGTGAACTATGGAAGAACAAGTCCTCAGACAGGTAAAAAAGATGAAGGCC
>FWPV01007176.1_pt1 | contig 20535 bp, 13 predicted proteins | sample 2228371 | NCBI WGS metagenome assembly FWPV01 (sample SAMEA103939776, study PRJEB20133) | metagenome | reverse complement strand
TTGGGGCGTGATCTACCTGGGGATTTTCATCCTTTCTGCTTTGAGTGTGATCGCCCTGATCACGATTATAAATGCGCTCACCTTCCCGCGTTTAAGCGAGCGCCAACCCCAAACCCAACCGTTCGTCTCTCTGCTGGTGCCGGCGCGAGACGAAGCTGAGAAGATCGGCGCCACAATCCGACGTCTGCTCAAGCAGGATTATCCCAACTACGAAGTCATCCTCCTGGACGACGCCTCCACCGACGGCACAGCCGAGCGGGCATTGCAGGCGGCGGCGGGCGACGAACGCCTGAGGCTGGTGAGCGGCAAACCGCTGCCCCCGGGCTGGGGTGGGAAAAACTGGGCGTGCCAGCAGCTCGGCGAGCTGGCGCAGGGTGAAATTCTGGTCTTCTGCGACGCCGATGTACGTTGGGAGCCGAGCGGGCTAAGGGCAGTGGTCGCCTGCATGGAGAGATACGGCGCGGATACGTTTACCGTCTGGACCACCCAGGAAACCCTCGGCATGGCGGAGAGGCTGGTGGTGCCGTTGATGATGTTCAGCATCATCTCTTACCTGCCAGATCTGGCGGTGCGCAAAATCCCCTGGACCTCTTTCGCCGCCGCCAACGGGCAGGTTCTGGCGTTCCGGCGGGAAGCCTACCAGAAGGTCGGGGGGCACGCGGCGGTGAAAAAAGAGATTGTCGAAGATATCGTTCTGGCGAAAAAGACCAAAAAGCAAGGGCTGCGCCTGGTGATGAGCCTGGGGGAGGGTTTGATTCATACCCGCATGTACCAGAACTGGCGCGAGGTGCGCCAGGGCTTTGCCAAAAACATCCTCGCCGGACATGGCGGCAAGCCGATATTCCTGCTCATCTCCGCCGTTTTTCACTGGTTGCTGTTCATCGTCCCCTGGCTGTGGTTGATCTGGGGCTTCTTCGTCCCAGAAACGCCGGGCTGGGTGGGATTCCCCCTGGCGGCGATCGCCCTGGGGGTGGGCGCGCGGGCGCTGAGCGCCGCCGTCAGCCACCACAAAATCCTGGATGCCCTGTGGATGCCGGTTTCGACCCTGCTGATGACGGTGATTGCCGCCCAATCGCTGTGGTGGCATTACACCCTGGGCGGTCCGCAGTGGAAAGGGCGGGTGATACGGGTCAAGTGATGCGACGAGAGGCTGAACCGATCATCATCATCGGGGCAGGGATTGGCGGGTTGAGCGCAGCGATCCGTCTGGCGGCGCAGGGCAGGCGGGTGCTGGTGTTGGAGAAAAACGCCGCGGTGGGAGGTAAAATGGGCGAATTCCGGGCGGAGGGTTTCCGCTGGGATATCGGTCCATCGGTGATCACCATGCGACCGGTGTTCGAGGAGCTGTTTCGCTCCGCCGGGCGGGAGATGGAAGACCTGCTGCGCTTTGAGCCGGCTGATCCGCTGACGCGCTACTTCTACCCCGATGGGACGCGCCTGGATATCCGCCGCGATCTCTCTGCCACCCTGGAGCAGATTGGACAACTGGAATTGAAGGATGTTGAGGGTTATCAGGCGTTCTTACGCTACGCCGCCGAGTTGCACCGCATCACCGGACCGATTTTCATTTACGATCAGCCGCCGCGTTTGAGCAGCCTGCTCAGGGTAGCGCCGGGCGACATCTTCAAGGTGGACGGGCTACGCAGGATGCAGCAGGCGATCGATTCTTTTGTGCGCTCTCCCCAACTGCGCCAGCTTTTAGGGCGTTTTGCCACCTACGTGGGCGCCAGCCCTTACCTGGCGCCTGCCACACTGAACGTGATCGCCCATGTGGAATTGAATCAGGGGGTCTGGTACCCCGAAGGCGGGATTTACGCCATCGCTCGGGCGCTGGAACGCCTGGCGCTCGATATGGGGGTCGAGATACGGCGCGAGTGCCCAGTGACAGGCATCCTGTTGGATGGCGAGAGGGCGAGTGGGGTCAGGCTTGCCGATGGCGAGCAGCTCCCGGCGGCGGCGATCATCGCCAACCTGGATGTCAGCCTGGTGTATGGCACGTTGTTGCCCCAAAAATCGCCCATCCGCAAACGCCTGCGCCGCCTGGAAGCTCAAGAACCATCCTGCTCGGGGTTTATCCTGCTGTTGGGCGTGCGCGGCGAGCATCCTGAGCTGGCGCACCACAACATCTTCTTCTCATCCGATTATCCACGCGAGTTCCAGCAGATTTTCCGTCAGGGGGAGCCTCCTGACGAGCCGACCATCTACGTCGCCATCTCTTCCAAGTCCACCCCAGGGGACGCTCCGGCGGGCTGCGAGAACTGGTTCGTCCTGGTTAACGCCCCTGCCCTGGACGAACGCTGGGACTGGGAGGCGCAAGGCGAAGCCTACGCCCAAAACGTGCTGGACTGGCTCGCCCGGCGCGGCTACGATCTCAGGTCGAAACTTGTCTGCCTGCGTCGCATCACCTCGCTGGAGATCGAGCAGATGACCGGCGCCCGGCGCGGCGCGCTTTACGGGGCGTCTTCCAACACGCGTTGGGCAGCTTTCCTGCGTCCGCACAACCGCTGCCCGGATGTGGCGGGATTGTATTTCGCCGGAGGCACCGCTCACCCCGGCGGCGGCGTGCCGCTGGCGGCGCTTTCCGGCAAAGTGGCGAGCCAGTTGCTGGTGCAAGATGGGTTTTAGTCGAGGGAGAAGATTATGATTGAGTTCATTGCGTTGGACGCGGACGACACCCTCTGGGATAATGAAATCTACTACACCCAGTCAAAAGAGGCATTTGTGCGACTGCTCTCCCCCTACGCCAGCCAGGGGGAGACGATCAAACAACGCCTGGATGAAATCGAGGAGGGCAATGTCGCCATCTATGGCTACGGCATCAAGAGCTTCACCCTTTCTATGCTCGAGGCGGCGATCGAGATCAGCCAGGGGACGATCAACGGCGGGGAGCTGGAGGCGATCCTTGCTCTGGGAAGGCGGATGCTCTCCACCCGGGTGAGGGTCTTCCCCTGGACCGAAGACACGCTGGCAAGCCTGGCGAAAGACTGGCAACTGATGCTCATCACCAAGGGGGATGTTTTCGAGCAGAGCAAGAAAATCGAGCGCACCGGGCTGCTGAAATACTTTCGCTACGTCGAAATCGTGGGGGAGAAGACACCCGCCACCTACCGCACGCTGTTGGAGAGGCACCGCATCGCCCCGCAGCGCTTCCTGATGGTGGGCAACTCGCTGCGCTCCGACATCCTGCCGGTGCTGGAACTGGGGGGGCAGGCGGTGTACATCCCTTACGCGGACACCTGGGAGCACGAGCATCGCCTGGATAAAGAACTCCCAAAAGACGGTTATTACGAACTGGAAAGTCTGGCGCAGTTGCCGGAGCTGGTGCGCAGGCTCAGCCGGTCCGTTGCGGATTAAGGCGCAGGTTAACCTGCTTTGCGCTGCTCATCGAGCCATTTCAGGGCGTCGTCCGCCTTGGGGTGACCCAACCGTTTCGCCTGTCGGAAGCACTGCTCGGCGGCGCGCCAGTCCTTCATGCGCGTGGCAGCCATGCCAGACCAGAGCCAGGCGATGGCGTTATCTGGCGCCTGCTGTAGCACCTGCTTCAGGGTCTCCCGACCGGCGGCGTTCTGATTGGCTTTGACCTGGTCCACGCCGCGCTTGAGCTGGATAAAAACCTCCGGACCCGGTTCACCCTTAGGGGTTGGCTCCACACCGAGGGCGGGCGTTTCAACCCCCATCCCTTCCGGTTCTTTCGGCGGGCGCTTGCGCCGTCGGATAAGGCGCACCGCCAGCACAATCAAAAGGATGACAATCGCCAGGGAGCCGATGCTATAAACGGTGAGCATCCCGCCCGGCAAGGTGAGGCTTGCCCCTGGGGCGGTCGGCAGGGCGGGTGTTGCCTCAATCAGGGGGGTAGGGGTCGCCTCAACCGGCTTGGCAACCGCCGGCTGGGTCTCTTCCACCAGCGGCGGGCTCTCGGGGATTGCCCGAAAGACGATTTCTTTGCTCTCGCCCGGCACCTTGAACGATTGCGATTCGGGCGAGAACACCAGCCCGGCTTTCAGCGCCGAGACGGTATGTTCACCGGGGGTTAAACTGCGCACCTCAAAGCTGCCATCGGGGTTGGTGGTGGCGGCGGGTTTGCCATCCACCAGGATGTTGACCGCCGCCTGGGAGGTGCCATCCTCGGCGACCACCCTGCCCGAGAGGATATATGTCTCCGGGAAGACATTGCTCGGGGGTTGTATCCACACCGCGGGCGAGGAGGACAGAGCGGGGATGGTCTGGCGCTCCAGCGTCTCCAGGTTATAGAGCAGCAGCAGACCGTTGCGACTCTCGCCCGGGACGCGCTGGACATACCAGCGCGAGTCGGTGGAGAAGGAATCCGTGGCGACCACCTGGCTGGCTTGCAAAATCGCCTGGCGTTGGCGGTCGCAGCGGGTGAGCAGATAGCGGTAGCCGTCTGGGGTGAAGTGGTTGCTGGACGCCCAGGCGCCATCGGGGGAGAGCTGCGCCCAGATGCCGGGCATCTCAGACTCAGGCACAGAGCTTAAATCGGCAGAGACCAGAATGGTCGGCTGTTTGGTTTCCATGTTCAGGCAGACGAGCTCGTGCTGCCCGTTGACATCGTTGCCCAGGAGCACAATCTGTCCACGGCGAGCGACGCCGTACACCGCCGGGGCGATGCGCTCGCTGCTTTTGAGATTTCGCTCTATCTGATAAGGACCGAGGATATACATCTCGCCGCCGTCCGACCAGCCCGGATTGCCCGGCTCGCTCAGACTGAACTCACCCACCTCAAGCGGTTCGCCTTTCAGAGGTCGGGCGACATAAAAGGTGAAGGGCGCATCCGCGGTTTTCCCAGGCTGACGCAGCCCCAGGATTTCGCCGTCTGGAGACCAGCCGATGAGGCTGGCGCCATCCATCACCAGGCTGGATTTGCTGCGTTCCGGGTCGTACACGTACACCTGGTCTGTTTCCGGTCCGCCGCCGCCCTGCAGGGTGTAGGCGAGCAGATTCTGGCTGGAAGACCAGGCGCCGCCGCACTCCACGGGCGAGGCGACCTCGCGCAAGGAGATGCCGCCGCCCACCACCCACAGGCGATTGCCCTCGGTGCAATAGCTGATGAAGCGCCCATCGAACGACCAGTTGGGCACGTCGCTGGCGCCGGGGACCTCGACGAAATTGCCGCCCGCCTGCACCAGCCAGACTCTCCCCAGCGCATCGCGGAACGCCAGGCGGCTCTCGTCTGGCGCCCAGTGGATTTGCTCCTCAGCCGGATTTCCCGCCGGATTTCCCGCCGGATTGGCGGGCAGGCGCAACTCCTGCACCAGCAGCCCACCGCCCTCCTGGAACAGCAGGTCGAGCAGGCGGTCGGCATACACCAGGCGTAAACCGCTCGGCGATTTCCAGAAGGTGGTGGCTGAGAGCGGCTGGCTGAGCTGAGCGCGGCTATCGCTGGCGGGGTCGTAGAGGGTGAGCTGGTAATTCTCGCCCAGATATGCCAGCAGGCTGCCTCCGCCGGCGCGGAAGCCCGGGATTTCGACCGCGCCGCCGGGGGTTTCGGGGACGGTTGGAAGAGGCAGAGTCGCCCAGTCCGCCTGCCAGCCGCTGCCCTCCACCAATGTAAACTGGGCGGCGGAGGGGAGGTCGTAGAGATAAATATTGGCTTGTCCGCCTTCATCGCTGGCAAAAATCAACTGGCTGCCATCGGGAGACCAGTCCAGGATTTCCAGGTTGGCTCGAGTGGTATAAATCTCGCGGGCGTTGGTGCCGTTGGGAAAAATCAAGCCGACGGCGTTCTTCTCTTTGTCGCCGTAAGTGCGCAGGAGATACGCCAGATTGGCGCCATCCGGCGACCAACTGGGGCGCATCACCCCCTGGTTGGGATTGATATAAAGCTGGAGCAATCCGCTCGCATCCGGCAGGGCGGTGTACAGACCGGCGCCCGGATAGCCGACATAGGTCACCTGGTCGAAAACCAGGCGGACGCTGTCCGGCGACCAGTCGGAGGAGCCGGGGAACATATCCTGCCCCGCGCCCAACCAGTTATACAGGGCGCCGCTCTGGCGGTTCCAGGTGCGCAACACGCCCAAACCTTCGGTATAAAAAAGCTCGTAGAGGCGAATCCAGTTGCCGTCCGGCGACCAGTGGGGGTAAATCAGGGGGTTTGTGCCGGGCGGGGGGATCAATTCCAGGCTCTGCCCGCTGGCGACATCCACGCTCCAGATGCCATGATATTTAGACCATTGTTGCCCGTTGCCCTGAGGACCATAGACGAAACTGCGGGTGTAGGCGATGGATTTCCCGTCTGGCGACCAATCGAAGCCGACCTGAGGGAAGCCCTGGCAAAAAACGTCCTCCACCAGCAGAATGGGCTGCCAGGAGGCGGCGCGCGCCAGGTAAATCTGGGAACCGCCGTCGCCGCCCGCCGCGCTGCGACAGTACGCCAGCATATCACCCGCCGGCGAGAAGCGCGGAGAATAGTAGCGTACCTGCTGGCTGGCGTCTGAGGTAAGCTGGAGGGGCAGCGGGTTATCGCTGCGCAGCACCCAGATGTTGCCATCCCCGCCGATGTAGGCGATCTGACCCTGCCAGGAAGGGGCGGTTTGAGCCTTGCCAGAGATGGGCTTCAGGCTCGGGGCAACACAGAGGATAATGACTATGGCGATCTTCAGGATGGTTTTCATAGGCATGCAACAGGGTTTGGATGATTCGGACTGATTGTAGACGATTATCATACGGGCTGCAAGGTAAATGTTGGGTCGTCTTGCTTGCATCAACCCCTGTTGCAAGGTTTGCGCCAGATTAAAAACGCAAAAATCGGGCGTTGACATTCGGGAAGCATATTCTATAATACTTAAGGACATAACAAAACAGCTCTTCCCTGCAGGAGAAAGGCATGACACCGGGTATGGATTAACTCCATCATCACTCATGAGGAGGATGGCGGTATGTCGAAGAAAAAAGATAAAGAGAAAAAAGGCGCAGCCGACAAGCCGGTAGAAGCCAGCGGTGGGAAGAAGGTGGAGAACCCACAACCGACTCGGGCAATCGAAGAACACCCCGTCCTGGAGCAGGTGGCGATAAAACACATCCCACCGCCAACCAAAGCGAAGAAAGACGAGAAAATCCCCGAGGAGCAAGCCGCCAAGGAGAAAAAGAAGCTCTCGAATAAAGAGTACGAAGCCGAGTTGCGCAAACTGCAAATCGAGCTGGTCAAACTGCAGGAATGGGTCAAAGCCAAAGGCTTGAAGGTGGTGGTGATCTTCGAAGGGCGAGACGCGGCAGGCAAGGGAGGCACCATCAAACGCATCACCGAATGCCTGAACCCCCGCGTGTGTCGCGTGGTGGCGTTGCCCGCCCCCAGCGACCGTGAGAAAACCCAGTGGTACTTCCAACGCTATGTGGCGCACCTGCCCGCCGCAGGCGAGATCGTGCTTTTCGACCGAAGCTGGTACAACCGGGCTGGGGTGGAACGGGTGATGGGTTTCTGCACCGAGGATGAGTACCGCGAATTTCTGCGCTCCTGCCCCGAATTCGAGCGGATGCTGGTGCGCTCGGGGATTATCCTCATCAAATATTGGTTCTCGGTCAGCGACGAGGAGCAGGAGCGCCGCTTCCAGCAACGGATTGACGACCCAACCCGGCGCTGGAAACTGAGCACGATGGATTTACAGTCGCGCCTGCGCTGGGTGGAGTATTCCATCGCCAAGGACGAGATGTTCAAGTACACCGACACCAAACAATGCCCCTGGTGGGTGGTCAACTCGGACGATAAGAAGCGCGCCCGGCTGAACTGCATCAGCCACCTGTTGAGCCAGATACCTTATGAGGATTTGACGCCCGAACCGATCGTGTTGCCGCCGCGCCAGTCCGATCTCGGCTACGTGCGCCCACCCATCACCGACCAGACGTTTGTGCCGGAAGTGTATTGAGTTCGCAAAAACATCAGCGGGCTGTTCCGCGCCGCATCTGGTGGATGATTTTCCACCAGCGGCTGACCGGTGTTGAATGAATTCAACACCTGATCGAAGAAAACCCGCTGAAGCGGGTTGAGCACTAAGAACCGGCTTCAGCCGGTTTTTTTATTGCCAGACACCGGTTTCAACCGGTGGTCAGGCTGAGATGGTTTTTTCCAAGCAACCGCCGAATTTCGATGCCTGCAGTTTTATTCCACAATCTGCGAGACTTCATCCAGTTTGAGGCTGATGACCTGGCTGGATGAATCGCGCCCCATGGTGACGCCGTAAATGACATCTGCCACCTGCACCGTGTTGCGGTTGTGGGTGACGATGATGAACTGGGTGTGCTGGCTCAGCTCGCGCAGCAGCTCGCGGAAACGACCCACGTTTGCCTCATCCAGCATGGCGTCCACCTCGTCCAGAACGCAGAAGGGGGTGGGGGAGACGCGCAGCAGGGCGAAGATGAGCGAGACGGCGGTCAGGCTGCGCTCGCCCCCGGAGAGCAGGGAAAGACCCTGGCTGCGCCGACCGGGCAGGCGGGCTTCGATGTCAATGCCGGTGTTGGTCATATCCTCCGGGTCGGTGAGCACCAGGCGCGCCGAACCGCCGCCGAAAAGGCGTTTGAAGATGCTGCTGAACTCCTCAGCGACGGCGTCGAAGGTGCGGCGCAACTCGGCTTGCATCAAGGCATCCAGATCAGCGATGACCTGGTGGACATCCTGCTCGGCTTTTTCCAAATCGGCGACCTGTTCGGTCATAAACTGGTAACGCTGTTTGACTTCCTGATACTCGCTCTGGGCTTCGGGGTTGACCGGACCCATACGGCGCAACTGAGCGCGTTGGCGACGAACGTTGTCCTCCACGTCGGGGGCGAGATGCTCGACGCGGGGCAGTTTCTCCACCAGACCATCCAGGGGCAGGGGCGTGGGTCCGGAGACCTCCTCGGCGTATTCGAACGCCACCAGACCGAAGTCGTCCTCAATGCGGCGGCGCCAGGTTTCCAACGCTTCCTGGCGGCGCGCCTGGGCGATGCGCGCCTGGGCGTGATGATGTTCCGCCTGGGTCAGCGCCTGGCGAGCGGCGGTTTCCGCGTTTTGAAGCTCCATCTGTCTGGCTTCGCCGGCGTCCAGTTCGGCTTCAGCCGGGTCAATCAGAGCGCGCAGGGCTTCAATTTGTTCGCTCAACTGCGCTTCTTCCTGGCGCTGCTGGGTCTTCTCCTGCTCCAGCTCGACCAATGCCTGTTGAGTCTCGCCAATCCGTTTGGAGACAGACGCCAATGCGCTGCGGGCGCGCTCCAATGCGCTCTGCCGTTCCTGAAGTCGCAGGCGACTGTCGGCTAAGGCGCGCTCAGCCACTGCAGCGAGGGTGTTCCAGTGACTCAACTGCGCCTGAAGCTCATCCAGAGCCAGTTCCGCCAACGCCTGGTTTCGCTGGCGCAACTCTTCGCGAGCAGAGACAATCGCGCCTTCCAGGTCTGCCAGTTCAGCCGAAATCTGGGTAAATTGCGCCTGCCCGCTCTGGATTTCACTCTCGAGGCGCTGCTGTTGCTGCGCCTGCCACTCCACCTCGCGCTCAGCCGCGTCCAGGTCGGCTTGACGACGGCGGTGCAATGCCAGGCTTTGCTCTTCCTCCCGGCACGCCTGGGACACCGCCGCTTCCAACTGGCGGATTTCTGCTTGCGCCGCTTCCAGAGCGGCGGTGGAATCTGCCAGACCGGTTTCCAGGCGGGCTTTATCGGCTGTCAGACGCTCCAGGCGCGCTTCCAGCTCCTTGCGCTGACGGGTGCGCGAGAGGCTGCTGGATTTCGCTTCTGCGCCAGCCACCACTGCTCCCGAAGCGTGAAAGACCTCGCCAGCCAGGGTGACGGCGCGCAACTGGTGGCTCACGCCCTGTTCCGCCCGATTCAGCAGGCGACGGGCGGATTGACGGTCGCGCACCAGGATCGTGTTGCCCAGGAGCAAATCCACCGCGGGGCGCAGGCTGGGCGGACAATTCACCAGCTCAGACGCCAGACCGATCACACCCGCTTCATCCAGGCTGTCGCGGACCATCGTTGCCTGATTGGCGGGCGTCAGACGGTCCAGCGGGAGCAACACCCCACGGCTGGCTCCCCCGGCGAGCAAATCCAGGGCGAGTTCGAGCGAATCGCCCTTCTCCAGGATGACGCTATCCAGGTACTCACCCAGGGCGGCGGCGATGGCGGTTTCCAGTTCAAGCGGCACCTCCAGGTGCGCGCCAAACGCCTTGGGGTCGGCGCGCAGGCGCGCTTCACGCGCCGCTTTGAGCAACACCTGCGCCCCCTGGGCGTAGCCCGCCAGGCTGGCTTCAGCCTGGTCCAGCACCTCTCGCTGGGCGTTGAGACGCGCCATTTCGGTCTCGAGGGCAGCCAGCTCCTGCGATAACCCCTTATTTTTCTCCTCAATTTGGGCTAACAACTGGCGTTTTTCCTGCAAAGTGCGCTCGAGCTCCTGGCGCGCCGCCTGTGTGCTCGCCAAAGCCTGAGAAGAAGCCTGCACCTGCGCCTGCGCCTGCGCCAGGGCGGTCTGCGCCTGAGCGGCTGCCTGAGCGGCGGCTTGCTGGCTCTGAGCCAGTCGCTCCGCCTGCGCCTGTCGCTCTGCCAGGCGCGCCTGAAGTTGCATCTGACGATCATTCAGAGAAGCCAGGCGCTGGCTGGTCTCCTGAAGGGACTCCTCAGCCATGCGACGCTGCGCCTGACGCTCCTTCAAAGCCGCCGTGGCGCTCTCGACCTGAGAACGCGCCTCATCCCATTCATCCTGCAGGCGCTGGGTTTCGCTCTGGGCGAGGGCGAGGCGCTCTTCGAGCAGTGCTAGCTCCTCTTGCAGGCGGGATTGCTCGGCGAGCAAGTCCACCTGCTGATATTCCAAGGCGCGGCGGCGCTCGTCGGCAACCGCCAGAGAACGTCCCAGGCTCTCCTGGCGGGTGTGGAGTTGGGCAAGCTGGCGGTGCCAGGAATTGAGGCGGGCGCGCAAGCCGTGAACCTGAGCGCGCGACTCGGAGAGCTGGTTATCCAGAGCTTCCAGCTCACGGCGGGCTTTCTCCAAAGCTTCGTCTCGCTGGCGGGCAAGCTCGCGCGCTTCCGCCAGTTCCTGCTGGGCGCGATGCCAGTGATAGCCATACCATTCATGCAGGAGCACCTGCAGGTCGGCGCGCACCTGCTCATATTCAGCGGAACGGCGCGCCTGGCGTTCCAGGCTGCGCAGGCGCGGCTGCAACTCTGCCAGGATGTCCTGCACCCGGTCCAGGTTACGGCGGGTGGTCTCCAGCCGGCGCAAGGCTTCCTCACGCCGGGCGCGGTACAATCCAATGCCGGCGGCTTCTTCGAAGAGGCGACGGCGCTCTTCGGCTTTCAACGCCAGGGCGGCATCCACCACGCCCTGACCGATGATGGTGTAGGTGCGCTCCGCCAGACCCGATTGCGCCAGCAACTCGGAGACATCTTTCAGGCGCACGCGTTGACCGTTGATGAGATACTCGTTGGAGCCATCGCGATAGGCGCGGCGGGTGATTGCCACCTCGCTGAAATCAATCGGCAACCAGCCGTCCGAATTGTCAAACAGGACCGTGGCAGACGCCATGCCGGCGCGTGGGCGTTGCTCCGAGCCGGAGAAAATCATATCCTCAGTGCGACGACCGCGCAACAGGCTGTAAGACTGCTCGCCCAACACCCAGCGCAGGCTATCGGCGATGTTCGATTTACCGGAGCCGTTGGGACCGACAATGGCGGTAACATTTCCGGCAAACTCGAATAAGGTGCGGCTGGCAAAGGTCTTATAGCCCTGAAGCTCCAGAGATTTCAAATGTGAAGGCATAAACGATGATTACCCCTCATCAATAATTTGTCACTCCAACCCCAGGGACCGCAGGGCATCCCTGGCGGCTTCCTTGGCTGCCGCCTGCTTGCTCTTCCCCTCGCCCCTCCCGTAGACCACGCCATCCAGGAGCACCTCCACCTGGAATGTCTTGTCGTGATCCGGACCTTGCGCCGAGACGGTGCGGTATTGGGGGGTGCCCATCCCCTGCGACTGCGCCCATTCCTGGAAGCGGCTCTTGGCGTCATGATCGTCATGGGCGCTGAGGGTGCGCTCGGCGGCATCTTCGAGAAGAGGCTCAATAAAATCGGAGACGGCAGAGAAGCCCGCCTCGATGTAAAGCGCGCCGATCAATGCTTCAAACGCCCCACACAGGATGGCTGGGCGATTGCGACCCCCGCCCTCATCCTCGCCTTTCCCCAGGCGAATGACCCCGTCCAGCCCAATTTTAAGCCCAAAATCCGCCAGGGTATCGGTGCGCACCAGGGCAGAGCGCATACGGGTCAATTCGCCCTCGCTCATCTCTGGAAAGTGGTTGTACAACCAGGCGCCAACCAGAAAATCCAGCACGGCGTCGCCCAGGAATTCCAGACGTTCGTTATCTTCCAGAGCGTCGGGGTGCTCGTTGAGATACGAGCGATGCGTCAAAGCACGGTGAAGGAGCAGGATATCGGAAAACGGCAGCCCGAGGCGACGGGCAAATTCCTGGGGGGTCTCCGCGCTGCGGATTCCCTGAGCATCATCCATCATCACCTCCCGGAACTCAGGGAGCGTCAGACACCCCACCCCCAGGTCGGGAATCTGGCGATCCATCAGTTCCTGATCAGATTAAAAATCGCTATCAACTTGCCTGGTATGCCCGCACTGCCAGAACTGCATTATGCCCACCGAAACCAAAGGCGTTGCTGAGCGCCACTTTAATCCTGGCGGGGCGAGCCTGATTGGGTACGTAATCCAGGTCACATTCCGGGTCGGGATTGGCGTAGTGGATGGTGGGCGGTAAGACGCCCTCCCGAATCGCCATGACGCAGAAAATCGCTTCCAGCGCGCCGGTGGCGCCCATCATGTGCCCGGTCATCGACTTGGTAGATGAGACGGGTATATTATACGCTAAATCGCCGAAGGCTGCCTTAATGGCGCGCGTCTCTGAGATGTCGTTCAGGTCTGTGGCGGTGCCGTGAGCGTTGATATATCCTACTTCGTCCGGATTGACCTCGGCGACCTCCATTGCCAATCGGATCGCCGCTGCGCCGCCGGCGCCATCCTCGGAAGGGGCGGTGATGTGATAGGCATCGGCGGTGGCGGCGTATCCAGCCAGCTCCGCCAGGATTTCTGCCCCACGGCGACGGGCGTGACTTTCCCGCTCGAGCACCAGGACCGCCGCGCCCTCGCCCATCACCAATCCATCCCGGTCTTTATCGAAGGGTTGGGGCGTCATCGAATAATCCTGGTTGCGGCGTGAGAGCGCGCCCAGGCGGTCGAAGGCGGCAATGCCCAGGGGGGTGATAGTCGATTCGCTGGCGCCGGTGATGGCGACATCAATCACCCCGCTGCACAGCAGGTTCCAGGCGACCCCGATGCCATCCGAGCCAGAGGCGCAGGCGGATGCGACCGAAAAACTCGGTCCTTTAAAGCCATAGTCAATCGCCACCAACCCCGCTGCGCCGTTCGACATCAACATCGGGATGACGAAGGGGCTGACCCGCCGTGGACCCTGTTGCGCCAGGATCATGGTGTTTTCGAACAGCGATTGCAGACCGCCGATCGCCGAAGAAATAATCACACCCACCCGCGCCGGGTCGGGAGAGGCGTCAATCAAGCCAGATTGACGGATCGCCTCCTGAGCGGCTACCGCGCTGAATTGCTGGTAGCGATCGCGGCGACGGGCTTCTTTGGGGTTGATGTACAACTCCGGGCGAAAATCCTTCACCTCACAGGCGATCTGCACCAGGTAATCACTGGCGTCGAACAACGTGATCGGCGCGACGCCCGACACGCCGGCGACGATCTTCTCCCAGGTTTCAGCCACGGTATGCCCCAGGGGTGTGACGGCTCCCATACCGGTGATGACGATTTTTTCTTGCATGTCGCCTCCTGTCTGGCTCAGAATGGTGGTTGAGTGAAGGATTTTAACCCAGAACCGGTCAGCACAACCGCGATCGGTTCAGGCGTCTTGCCGACGACCTGAGCAAGTGCGCCCCACACCACCGCCGAGGTCGGCTCAACATATAACCCGCGCCGGGCAAGCTGCTCCCGAGCGGGCATAATTTCCTCTTCGTCCACGGCGAGCATCTCGCCCTTGCTCTCGTCAACCGCCTTAAGGACGGCATCGCCGCGCAGGGGGTGTAACACACGTATCCCCTCCGCCAGGGTTGGAGCCTCCGCCGCCCAACTCAACCCGGCTGCGCCATAAGCATATAACGCCCACAAGGGAGCGCAGGCGCGAGCCTGAACGCCAATCATCCTCGGCAGCCGGTCAATCAACCCCGCCGCCTGCAACGCCAAAAAACCGCGCCAGGCGCCCAGAAACAAGCCCCCCTGCCCCACCGGCAGGATCAGGCTGCCCGGCGTCTGCCCCATCTGCTCCACCAGCTCATACGCCAGGGTGGCGTATCCGGGCAGGTTGAAGGGCAGACAGGCATGGCTGGCATAGGCAAGCGAGGCGTCGCCCGAGGCGGCTTCGACTGCCTTGAGGGCTGCCTGAGATGCGTTCGAGCGAGGACCCAGGATGCGCACCACATCAGCGCCGTAAGCCTCGATTTGCAGGCGTTTCGGACCGGAAGCCGAATCGGGGATGAACAGACGGGCTTTCAAGCCGGCGCGGGCAGCATACGCGGCGAGGGACGCACCGGCGTTGCCGGAGGAATCTTCCACCACCTGACGGACGCCCCGATAGCGTAAAAAACCGGCGATCATGGCGCTGCCGCGATCTTTGAATGAACCGGTGGGGTTTTGATATTCGCACTTGAAGGCGACCGGGATGCCAAACGCCTCCGCCCAAACCAGGGGCGTGTTGCCTTCGCCCAGGCTGACCGGTTCGGCGCCTTCGGGCAAACCAAACGTATGCCGATAGCGCCAGATGCCGGGCTGGCGCGGTTCTATTCTGGAAGGGTCGTAGGTTGGGGGAGCGAGGTCGTCGAATAGCCCGCCGCAATTCGGACAGCGATACGGCGTCCCCTGAGCAGGATATGGCTGGCGGCAGTTGGTGCAGGCGATCATCAGGTCATGCTGTCCGTCAGGGGGATTGATCTTCCGGTCCGGGGATGTACTCGCCCTCCACCCAGGCGGCGCCGTCCGGTCCGACCTCCTTTTTCCAGATCGGGACAATCTCCTTCGCGCGGTCGATACCGTAGCGGGCGGCTTCGAAAACGCCCGTGTCGCGGTGGGCGGCGCTGCAGGCAATCAGCACGGTGGGCGTGCCGACCTCCAGGCGCCCAATGCGCTGCACAATGGCGATGCCCTCCACTGCCGGGAAGCGCTGGCGGATTTCTTCGGCGACCTGGCGCATCTTCGCCTCCGCCATGGATTTGTAAGCCTCATATTCCAGGTAGGCGGTTTGATGGGGTTCGCCGCGGCTGGTGACGCCGCGCACCATGCCGGTGAACAGGCAGGCGGCGCCGGTGGTGGGCAGGGTGATGCGCCTGAGCAGATCATCCAGGTCGAGCAGGTCTTCGGTGATGGCGTACAGGGTGGGGCGGTCGTCTGTCATCGGATTGTGTAAGCGGTGAAGTTCTCAATCACTCTACGGGCGATTTTCAGCATCATCCCCCGCTGACCGGGGGGAACAGGGCGATTTCAGCGTTCGGCGGGATGAGGTCGTCATCGAAGGCGAACTCGCGGTTCACCGCCACCAGCGCCGAGGGCAAGGCTTCAACCAGCGCCGGATAACGCTCGCCGAGCAACTCCCGCACCTGGCGCACCCGAACCCCCTCGGGTAAATCCAGTTGGGTCTCCTGAAGCCCGGCGCGGTCTTTCAAGGTGGCAAAAAATAAAACCCTCACCGCTGGCACAGGCGACCCTCACTCATTGACGATATCCCCGCTGCGACCGCCGTGCTTTTCCACCAGGCGCACGTTTTGAATGCGCATGGTTTTCTCGGCGGCTTTCGCCATGTCGTAAACGGTCAGGGCGGCGACGCAGACCGCCGTCAGGGCTTCCATCTCGACGCCGGTCTTTCCTGTGCAACGGACGGTCGCGGTGATGCGCACGCCGGGGAGGTCGGCATCCAGCTCCAAATCAACAGAGACATGGCTGAGCGGCAGGGGGTGGCAGAGGGGGATCAGGTCGGAGGTACGCTTGGCTGCCATGATGCCCGCCAGTTGCGCCACGGTGAGCACGTCGCCTTTTTTGAGCGCCCCCGCCCGGATCAATTCCAGGGTGCCGGGGAGCATCACCACCTCGCCGCGGGCGATGGCGCTGCGCTCGCTATCGGCTTTATCGCCCACGTCCACCATGCGCGTCCTTCCGCTCTCATCCAGATGGGACAATTTCCCGGACATGGCACGAATTATAACGTACAATCGCCATCCAAACACCAGATGCTGGCATTGTTTATGCAACCAATCCTTAATAAATTATAATTACTGCAACGAATCTGGAGAGATTAAACCCCGCGGGAGCGCCCATTTGCCGGAATCTCCCACCACAAGCCAGGCGTCTCCGGCAAGCTAACGAGTTCAGGAAGGACATTCCGATGGAAAACTATCAAAAGAAACTCACCAATCCCATCATCACCTGGGGAACGGGGTTGATTGTGGGCATCCTGTTTGGCTTGATCGTGTTGGGATGGGGCATATTCCCCGTGCGTTGGGTGGACGCGGCGCCAGACAACCTGCTCTATTTTTACCAGGTGGATTACCTGCGCACCATCATCGGGAATTACGGGCTGGATCGCGACGTGAGCGCCGCCCAGGCGCGCTATTATGCTCTGGGCAAAAACGCCCAAACCGCCCTGGCGGAGATCAGCCAATACCCGGATAACCTGCCGCCGGAACTGGTCGCCGAGTTCAGCCAGCAGGTGGCGGGGGTGCCGGTCGAGCAGCTTATCAGCCAACCGCTGGAGACGCCCAAAACCAGCAGCGGGTTGAACGTGTGGATTGCCGTTTTCCTGGCTCTGATCTTTCTCGGGTTGGGCTTGGGGCTTACTTACTTAATCCTGCGCGGGCGCAAACCAGCGGAACCCTACGAGACGCTGGAAGTCGGGGAGACCCCCGGCGAAGTCGCGCCCGAAGCGGAGTTCGAAGCGGTTGCGCCAGAAGCGCTCCCTCTCGAAGAATGGCAGGTGGAGACCTGGCAAACGGAAACCGAGGAACAACCCGGTTCGATCGAAGCCGAGGCTGAGCCTGAGGTTGAAGAACTCTTCCCACCTGAGAAAGAGGCTTTTGTCCCATCACGTCAGGGTCTGGACCTGCCTCCATTCCTGGCTGCCGCGGCAGCCGCGCAACCGACCGACGAGGAAGGAGCAGAAGTGACGCCCACCGAGCCGCAAGAGGAGCAGGTTGAGCCGGTCGCCGAAGAAGCCACAGAAGCGAGCGAGATTCAAACCGACTCACCCATGGGCGGGGAGCTTTTGGCGGAGGCTACCCTGGCTGAGGCGCTGCTGGAAGAGTTCACGGGTGAGGAAGCGCTCGCCCAGCCTGAAGAAACCTTCGTTGAAGAAGCAGCTCCCGAGGTGAAAATCGAATCGCCTGAATTTGAGACAACCCCTGAAGTAGAGGAGCCCAGCGCTGAACCCGCCGCTGAAGTTGAAACCGAAGAAGTAGCTGAAGCGCCGTTTGCAAAAGGCATCAGCCCGGATGACCCCATCGAAGTGAAAATGCGCAAGAAACTGGATTTCATCGAAGGTGTTGGTGAGGTGTACGCCCAAAAACTGGAGGAAGCCGGCATCACCACCACCGGCAAATTGATGGTGGAAGCCGTCTCGCGCAAGGGGCGCCAGGAACTGGCGGAGAAAACTGGCATCTCTGAGAAACTCATCCTGCGCTGGGTGAATCACATTGACCTGTACCGCATCAGGGGGGTCGGGTCTGAGTACGCCGACCTGCTGGAAGCCGCCGGAGTGGACACCGTCCCCGAGCTGGCGCAGCGCAATCCCGACAATCTGTATCAGGCGTTGATAGAGACCAACCTGGAAAAGAGGCTGGTGCGCCAGCCCCCCACCCCGGAGCAGGTGAGGGATTGGGTGGAGCAGGCGAAGCTCTTGCCGCGCATCATCCAGTATTGATTTCAGTTCATTTCGAACGTTCTCACTCTACCGTCCCGGCAATGTCATGTCGGGACGGTTCTTTTCCCAAGATTGACTCCCACTCGGTATTTAGCTATACTCGCTTTATCCGGGCGAAGCGCTCGGCGGCATTGCCTGAGGCGGTCTGTCTCGTTTATGGGATGGAGGTGGATATGGCGCCGAAAACCACATTTGTGCTGAAAATCGTCTTTCTGGTCTTCGTCCTGGCAGCCTGCCAGGCGCCCAAGACGCCGGAGAGCGCCCCAACCCTGTCGCCGTCGCCGACAAGCGCCCCAACCCATCCTGCCCCCACTCAGACCATACCCGTCAGCCCAACCGTCGCGGCTGACCTCGCTCAACCTCACCCCATCCTGGGCGATTTGCGCCTGCGTCAGGGCATCGCCCACTGTACGGACAGGCAAGCTTTGTTCAGCGTGCTTTACCCCTGGATCGGCGATCCTGAAGCATTCATCCGGGATTCTTTTCTGCCGTCCAGTCACTGGGCATACAACCCGAATGAGGCGGATGGAGCCGGCTATCCCTACGACCCTGACAAAGGCAGCCAATTACTTGAGGAAGCAGGCTGGCAACTGAGCGGTGAAAGCCCTTACCGGGTGAACCAGGCAGGGGCAAGATTGAGCCTGAGACTGCGCACTTCTCAGGCTGAAACGCGCCAAAAATACGTCCCGCTGTTTGTGGAACAAATGAAAGCCTGCGGCGTAGAAGTGGTCCCGAATTATCTGCCGGCGCAGGAATTTTTCGGTGTGGACGCCGCCCAACCTGGCGAGCTAGCGCAGCGCAATTTCGACCTGGCGGTGTATTCCTGGGTGAACCAGGCAAATACCGACTGGAGGGAGCTCTTTGGCTGCGACAGCATCCCAAGGGCTGAGAACGGCTGGCAGGGGATGAATTTCTCGGGCTGGTGCAACCCACACGTGGAGGTATCACTACAGCAACTACATAGCCACCTGGATCGCCAGACGCAACTCGAGGCGTACCGCGACCTGCAGAGAGCATTCCGCCATGATGTGCCGTTGATCCCTCTGTTTTCACGCCTCGAACTGTACGCGGCTGACCCCAACCTGGAGAACTTCGCCCCAAATCCAGGCGAGCTATACACCTGGAACGCCTATCGCTGGAGCATCCCCGGAAAAGAGAGCATCACCCTCGGCTTTTCCGCCGAACCTGCCAGCCTGTTCCCCCTGGATACCGATTATACGTCCCAATTGATTCAGGCATTGGTGTATGGATTGAATTACACCCAACTGGACTACGATTTTGAAGCGGGGTTGCTGGAGCAGATTCCCAGCCAGGAGAACGGACTGGTGACGGTGAAACCGGTGCAGGTCAGCGAGGGTGACGACGTGGTGGATGTCAATGGCGAACTGGTCACACTGGAGCCGGGGGCGCAGGTGCGCGATGCGCGGGGAGAGATCGTCGCTTTTTCCGGCGAGCCGCTGACGATGAATTCCCTGGTGGTGGAATTCCGGTTCAAAGAGAATCTGAGATGGTCAGACGGAGAGCCGGTGACCCAGGAGGATTATCAACTGTATTACCGGGCGATTTGCGACCCGGCGACCGGCGCCGAGGAGTATCTTACCCCTCCAAAAGTGTGTCAGATGATGGCGAAGGTGGATTTCAGCAGTGATCGCGCCTATGTGGTCACCTGGAAGCCCGGATACAGGGAGGCGGAATATCAACTCTCACCCATCAGCCGCCTGCCCGCCCATCAGGTGCTCAGCACCGGCGAGCGCATGGGCGATTCGGACCATCGCCAATGGATGGGGCTGGAAGAGGTGCGCTCCACCCCCCTGGGCGCGGGTCCGTATCGCCTGATCCGCTGGGAATATGGCAAGGAAATTGTGTTGCAGGCAAACCCATACTTTGCCCTCGGAGCGCCAACGACCGAGACGATCGTGATCCGCTTTGTGCCGATTGACGCCGGGATGGACCCGGTGACCTTGATCGAGCGGGATCAGGTGGACGCGATCGGTTACGACTCCCTGTTCAATCTCAAACCCGATGAAGAAGCCCTGTTCAAGGCACAGGCAGAAGGGAAAATCAGGCTCTACCCCATCGCCTCCAGCATCTACGAGCAAATCGGTCTGGCGATCACCCTGCCATGACCTCAGGCGCGCCTGCCAGATGTTATAATTCCTCCCCATGAGCATCTTTGACAAATGGAAAAATGGGCTGGCAAAGACCAGCAAAGCCACATTTGGGCAGATCGCGGCGCTGTTCGGCGCCAGCGAGATCAGCGATGAGACCTTCGAGGAGCTGGAAGCGCTGATGATCCAGGCAGACCTGGGCGTGGAGACCAGCGAGGAAATCCTGGCGGCGCTCTGGGAGCGCGAACGGAAGGAGGGCATCACCAAAGCCGCCGAACTCAAGGCGGCATTTCGAGAGGAGCTACGCAAGCGTCTCTCCGCCCCGCCCCCGCTGGAATTCCCCCACCGCCCGACGGTCATCCTGATTGTGGGGGTGAACGGCTCGGGCAAGACGACCAGCATCGCCAAGCTGGGCAAGCGCTTCAAAGACCAGGGGTTGAGCGTGCTGCTCGGCGCGGCGGACACCTACC
>FWPV01007171.1_pt1 | contig 20550 bp, 23 predicted proteins | sample 2228371 | NCBI WGS metagenome assembly FWPV01 (sample SAMEA103939776, study PRJEB20133) | metagenome | reverse complement strand
GCCGATCGTCCCAATATTCACGTGCGGCTTCGTCCTCTCAAACTTCGGCTTCGACATCGCTTAAACCCTCCTTGTGGTTCGAAAGATTCTATCCCTCCTCCATTCCTTGGAGCCCACGACCAGGATCGAACTGGTGACCTCATCCTTACCAAGGATGTGCTCTACCAACTGAGCTACGTGGGCCAGAGAGAAAGGGAACCCTGTCATGACGGAAGGACAGGCTGGCCGGATTTATTGGGGTTGAGCTACATGGCACCCTTACGAAAAATCCTGGAGCGGGAAACGGGGATCGAACCCGCGACCCTCAGCTTGGAAGGCTGATGCTCTACCAACTGAGCTACTCCCGCCCGTATCGCACATCGTGGCCTGACAGGAGAAAGCAACCTGCATAAGCCTCAACTTTTCCCCGGATACTCTGGCAGGCCTGGTGGAGAGGGGAGGATTCGAACCTCCGAAGGCATCGCCAACAGATTTACAGTCTGTCCCCTTTGGCCGCTCGGGAACCTCTCCATGTTAAAATGATCATTTTGGGATGGAACAAAATCCTCCTGACTAAGAAAAAGACTGGATCATCAATGAGTTACATCAGTGGAACAAAAATGACCTGATTTTTAACTTTATAAAATTAACAAAATATATTTTTTTTGTCAAGTGCTATTTTTAAAAAAAACATTTTTTTTCAATATCTTAATTTGCCCATTCCTTTCTTTTTTCTTCAATAAATCGGCTAAAGGCTTTAATGACAGGATGGGTCCTTTCGCCTTTTAAATAAAGAAGAACCACCTCAAGAAAATACTTCTCAACAAGGGGAATCCTTCGTATCAGCCCCCTCCTCGCTTCTTCTTCTGCAATTCTCTTTACAATGATTGAAATCCCTTTGTTTGACGAGACCCATTGTTTAATAAATTCGGAACTACCCGCCTCAATGAGCATGGAAGGCTGTATGCCCAACTCAGCAAATGCTTGCAGAATGATCTTTCTTGTGGTCGACCCTTTGGCACGGATAATAAAGGGATATCCCTCAATCTCTTTGAGTGAAACCTTTTTTTGCCCAGCCAAGGGGTGGGAGGGAGAAGTAATGAGCACCAGCTCCTCTCTTAAAAAAGGAATCGATTCGAATTTCGAAGATACCCCTGTGACGGCAATCAAAGCCAAATCATTCCGATAGGCAGTGAGGCTCTTTTCAATCTCTTCCGAATTGCCAACGTCGAGTGAAATGCTGATGGAAGGGAAAAGCGCTTGGAACCCCGAAAGGAGTCTCGGCATGAGGCATCGCGAGTAAGATTCTGTCGTGCCGATTCTTAACAGGCCGTGATGTTGTTCTTTCAACCTGCTGAGATAACTTTCTATTTCCCTCAGATCGTTGGTAATTTTCTGTGTTGCCTTAAAGAGGATTTTTCCGGCTTCTGTCAATGAAAACCCTCCCCCACCCCTTTGAATCAGTCCTAATCCCACTCTCTGCTCCAAGCCTTTAATATGTTTTGTCACGGCAGGCTGGGAGATGAAGAGCTCCTCGGCTGCTTTTGAGAAACTTCTTTGCTTTACGACTTCATGAAAGACGAGCAAAGAATGGATCGAATCGTAGAGAGGATTTTTCCTGCCCATAACTTTTAGTTATTTAAACATAAAAACAAATGAATTGACAAGAGGGATCTTTGAAAAGATAATGAGGAGGAGTCACATCATGAAAAGGAGGACGATATGGATCTCAGGGATTTTATCAGGCAATGTGAACAGGTCGGGGAGTTAAAAAGGATCAAGGCCGAAGTCGATTGGGATCTTGAGATCTCCCACATCGCCAAATTAGTGGAAGAAAAGAGTGGTCCTGCTTTGCTCTTTGAAAATGTGAAAGGGTATCACAGTCCGGTGTTAACAGGAGCCTTTGGTACGACTAAAAGGTTAGCCATCATCCTTGGAAAAGATCCTCACCTCTCTATGGTTCAGCTCACGAAAGAATGGGTCAATGTGGCAGTCAAGGAGGTTATCCGCGCAAAGGAACAGAAGGACGGACCCATCTTTGAGAATATCCTTGAAGGAGATAAAGTTGATACCTTCGCATTCCCTTCTCCCAGGTTCTACGAACTGGATGGAGGGAGATACTTTGGGACCGCCGTGTTTATGGTGTTACAGGATCCAGAGACGGGTGATATTAACCTCGGTACCTATCGGATGGGCATCCTTGACGATAAAACAGTGGGCGTTCAGATCCTCAAGGGAAAGAAAGGCGACAGAATCATGAAAAAGTATGGAAAGGCAGGCAAAAAGATGCCTGCCTGCGCCATTATTGGAGGAGACCCTTTGCATGTGTTGGCCAGTGCCGCAACCACCGTGAAAGCGAAAAGTGGATATGATGTCGTCAGCTCCTTGCGGGGAGAACCGGTTGAAATCGTAAAAGCCCCCCTGACAGGCCTTCCCATTCCTGCGGCTGCGGAGATCGTCCTCGAAGGAGAGATCGATCCTCAGAATCTCAGAAATGAAGGCCCCTTCGGAGAATACACGGGGTATTACACAGAAGAATTGATCAAACCCATCCCAAAACCTGCCCTGGAAGTCAAACGGATATACTACAGAAACAACCCGATTCTTTGGGAGACAAGCGTTGGAAGGCCGGTGGGAGATCAGCATATTCTCTATGCTTTTACACGAAATGCAAGCCTGTGGACCGACCTGGTCAAGATGGAGATCCCTGGGATCAAATCCGTTTATACGCTCCCCGAAGCCTCCGGGCGTTTCATTGTCGTCGTCTCGGTAGAGCAGATGTATCCGGGCCATGCCGATCAGGTTGGAGCCGCAGTCATCGCCAGCAATACGGGAATGTATGGGGTAAAAATGGTGATCCTTGTGGATCACGATATCGATGCAGATGATCTTCCAAGGGTCTGGTGGGCACTCGGGACCCGTTACAATCCACAGCGGGGAACCCAGATCATTCACCGGGGAAGATCGACACCTCTTGATCCCTCCCTTGGCCCTGAAGACAACAAATTGATCACTTCGCGGATCATCCTCGATGCCACCATCCCGTTCGAATGGAAGGTGAAACCTACGGAGATCAAACTTTCAGAGGCTGTGTTAACCAAAGTGAAATCCCGGTGGAAAGAGTATGGGTTTGAGGATTAATCCGCCCGTTGCAATAACGGGCAAAGGCAATCCGCCCTACAAGGCTTCGAATGGCGGTTTTTTTATCCTTTTATGGAAAACGGAGGATTTTAGTCAAAGTGAATTTTGGCAGGGAAACGAAACGGTTGTGCTGTTACGGAAAAAGGTTCGCCTCGAAGCCTTTCCGAACGGATCGCCCTTGCCCGTTTGAACACAAATGATGCAATATCTGGGTTAACCCTTTTGAAAGGAGGAAGAGGAGATGTGGCATTATAGAGACTTCGTCTTTGGGGAACTCCCCTGTATTGTCACCTTTGTCAGTGTGGAGGTCAATGGGCAACAGAATATCATGACCGCCTCTGGTATGTTTGTATCCGATGCTCCCCCTTTGATCGCCGTCAGTATTTCAAAGGAAAGCACTACCCACCGCCTGATCCCGAAGGCAAAGGAATTTGTGGTCAATATCGCCTCAACCGATCAGGTGGATCTGGCTGAGAAATTAGGCGCCATCCATGGAGAATCGATCGATAAATTGAAAAAATTTAAGATCCCGACAGAACCCGCTTCAGTCATCCGATCCACCATGATCACGAACTGTTTTGCCAATCTCGAATGTAAATTGATTCACTCGATCAAAGAGGGGAATTACATCCTCTATATTGGAAAAGTCGTGGCTCATAAGATTAGACCCAGGTTGAAACCCTTGATCTGGTTCGAAAATCACTATTTCCGATTGGGGAAAAAGTTGGCCTGAAACAAATCGATCAAACATGCATTCCATATCCCTGAGGAAAAGGAGAGAGGCAGATGGAATACGAAAAAAATCTTGAGAAAGCTCAGGAAAAGGCAAGGAAGGTGAAACTCTTTGCCCATGATATTCATGGGGTCCTCACCCCGAATACATTTTTCTGCGACATCGAAGGAAGAAGGAGATATGCCTTCTGGCATATGGATGGTTTTGGAGATCTCTCGCTGACCGCCAATGGCATTCAGATTGCCTTTCTCGATTCGACCTCGATTGACGAGGAAGGTCTGTTTCGCGCAAAAGAACTCAAACTCGATAAATATTATTATAAAGTCAAAGACAAGATAGCAAAGATTGAAGAATTGAAGAAAGAATTGGGCATTGGAGACGAAAACATCGGTTACATTGGATGTGAGATTACTGATCTCCCTTTGCTGAAACAGGTGGGCTTCGCTGTTGCCACAGCCGACGCCATTCACGAGGTAAAGACCATCGCCGATTACATCACCTCTGCTCCAGGGGGAAGGGGACCGATTCGGGAAACCTGTGAATTCATTTTGCGGGCGATGGGCAAATGGGATGAATGGGTCGAAAAGGTAACCAAGATGGGATACAAGTAGAAACAGAAATTTCAAAATCCAAATTAATGTCAAATTCAAAAAGAAAATTGTAAAATTTGAATTTTGGATTTGATTTGATATTTGAACTTTGTCATTTGACATTCCAGTAGGAGGCCAAGAGATGAGCAAAGAAGCCGCCATTGAAAAAGCCAAAAAGGTCAAATTCGTGATCTTAGATATTCATGGAATCTTAACCGATAACACTCTCTACTATTCCGATGATGGGAAAAAGTCGGAATGCTTCTCTTTGCGAGATCGTTTAGGGTCACTCGCCCTACAGGCAGGAGGCCTTGGCGTGGCTTTCTTAACCAGCAAAATTACACGAACCGATGAACAGGTAGGAAAAATTTATGGAATCCCTCCAGAAAAGCTCTGGGGAACCTCTGCCAAAATCGGGAAACTCGATGAGTTTGAAAAAGAATCCGGTTTGAAGGATGAGGACCTCTGTTATGTGGGAGACGAAATGATCGATTTGGGAGTGATGAAACGAGTGGGTTTTTCCGTGGCTCCTTCAGACGGTTCGGTGGAAGCCAAAGCGATTGCAGACTATGTGACCGAAGCCGGTGGCGGAAGAGGAGTGGTGAGAGAGGTGGCAGAATTCATTTTGAGAGCCCAGGGAAAATGGGAAGAAGTCGTTGAAAAGTTAACCAAAATTAACTGACCATACATTTCAAGAAGGAGGATATCGATGCGTTATCCCGTATGTAAAGACAACCGAGAGTTTATTAAAGCCCTTGAAGCCAATAATGATCTGGTTACGATTGAGCAAGAGGTGGATTGGGATCTCGAAATGGGAGCGATCGTCAGGAGGGTTTGCGAGCGCAGATCAGCCTCCCCCTATTTTAAGAAGATTCGCGATTATCCAGGTTTTGAAGCCCTGGGAGCTCCTTTAGCAACCTATAAAAGGCTCGCCATTGCCATGGGAATGAAGTCAGAGGCGACGGTGCCCGAAATTTCGGATGAATACGTGCGTCGAACTTCCGGCGATCCCATCAAACCGGTGGTGATCGATAAGAAGAAAGCCCCTTGCAAAGAGAATATCTGGATAGGAAAGGACGCTGATCTCTTCAAACTTCCAGGCCCCATGGTTCATGATGGAGATGGGGGGAGATATCTGGCAACCTGGCATTTTGTTGTCTCCCAGGATCCGGATACAGGAGCGGTCAACTGGGGGATGTATCGTCAAATGGTCTTTGACGAAAAAACAATGGTGGGACCAGTCCTTCCCTTCTCAGATATGGGCAAGATGTTCTATGGGAAGTATGTTCCAAAGAATAAACCGATGCCCTTTGCTACAGTGATCGGGTGTGATCCTCTGTCTGGAGTGGCCGCCTGTGCCCCTGCTCCTATCCCGGAGGATGAATTTACGGGTATGCTGATGGGCGGTCCTGTGGAGCTGGTCAAGTGTGAAACGAACGATCTCTACGTCCCTGCTCATGCTGAGATCATTATCGAAGGGGATGTGATCCCCGGAATTCAAATAGAAGAAGCTCCTTTTGGAGAATATACGGGTTATCGGACTTCTCCAAGGGAACCCAGGACCGTTTATCGGGTCAATGCTATCACCTTTCGAAATCGTCCCATTGTGACTGTCTCGAACATGGGAGTCCCCACAGATGAAGGCCAACTGCTCCGTTCTTTCTCTCTCGGTCTTGAGATGCGCAGACTTCTCGAGAGCCAGGGCATCCCCATTACCGGTGTGTTTATGTGGCCTGAATCAACTCACCATCTGGTGGTCGTTGGGGTGAGACCGGCCTACAGCGGGATTGCAAGCCAGATCGCCAATCTTGTCTTTGGAAGTAAATTGAGTCCTTGGTTTACAATGGTGGTGGTGGTGGACCACGAAACCGATATCTATAATAAAGATGAGGTCATCCACGCTCTTTGCACCAAATGCCATCCCATACGGGGGATTCGAAAATATGAACAAGCCCCAGGAACCCCGCTCTATCCCTTTGCCGATCCCGAAGATCGAAAATGGAGTCGTGGCGCCCAAGTGCTTTTTGATTGCACCTTCCCGCTTGACTGGCCCAAGGCAATGGTTCCCATTAAAGTTTCATTTAATAATGTCTATCCCAAAGAGATTCAGGAAAAAGTTCTTAAGAATTGGAAATCTTACGGTTTCAATGATTGAGGAGGAGACCTATGGCCCAGAAAGAGTATGATACGTTTATTTTGACGGAGCTTTCACAGGTTCCGGAAGATCAGGAAATGGAATTGATCGTTCGAGACCTTACTCCAGAGGATCGCAGATATAAATACCGAAGTTTTTATGCAATGGCCATCATTTCAAAATCTGAAACAAAATATCCTGATCGCCTCTGGATAAGGTTAGGAAGAGGTCAGCTCCAGGAGAAACCCTGGTCCATCAAGATCATAAAAGAAATAAATAAGTTTGCCTGAAAATTCTAAGTTAGCTTTCGGACTACAAAGATGCATCAGATGAAACCCACAGATCTAAAAAGTTTCATGGAGCTTCTGAGGTCTCAGGGAGACCTCATGTCCGTTTCGACCCCCCTCGACCCAAAATACGAAATTTCAGCCTTCCTCTCCGAAATGGGCAGAAAGGATACCCCTGCCATTCTTTTTGAAAAAGTGAAAGGCTATTCTACCCCTGTCGTAGGCAATCTTCTCGGCACAAGAAGAAGGCTGAGCCTCGCCCTTGGCATCGAACCGGACAAACTCTTTGATGAATTTCCAAAACGGATGGGAAAGGAAATCGCACCTGTTCTCATCCAGGATGATTCTCCCAAGCGGGTGGTTCAAAAAGGCAAAGGACTGGACCTGACAAAACTCCTGCCCGTCTTGACCCACTATGAGGGAGATTCTGGGCCTTATATTACCTCTGGCTTCTCATCGGCAAGAGATCCTGAGACAGGCACCATCGGCAGGGGCCTTCACCGCATGGAGGTAAGAGGAAAAGGTCAACTCGGTATTTCGCTCCTGAACCCTCCGCTTTCGGAAATTTATGGAAAGTATAAAAAGATGCGTCAGCCGATGGAGATTGCAATCGCGATTGGCATGGACCCATTGATCTTCCTTTCCGCCATTCTAAAAGCTCCCTTAGGAATGGATAAACTTTCTATAGCTGGAGGAATTCGGGGCGAACCTATTCCAACGGTAAAAGGGAAACACGTAAACCTCGAAATTCCTGCCTTTGCTGAGATCGTTATTGAAGGCGTCATCGATCCCAAAGGGAAAGAGGAGGATGGAATTCTTGGTGAATCGAGCGGCTACTATATGGGTTTTTCAAAAAGTCCGACCATCGAGGTGAAGGCCATCACCTTTCGAAAAGACCCCATTTACCATGCGATTGTTCCCTGGAGCCTCGAGGTGGATCATCTTCTCTACCTTGTTCACGGTCTGGATTTCATTCCTAAGATGAAAAGAGAAATCCCGTCGATCGCAGAAATACGTCTTATACCGGGAACGTTTGGTTCTCATGCCGTTATGAGTTTCGATACGGAGAACAAAGGCGAAATTCGTAGAGCCCTCCTGCTTGCCCTCTCTTTCACCAACATTAAAAAGGTCCTTGCCGTCAATATAGACGTAAATATACAGGATGATCAGGAACTTGAATGGGCTCTGGCGACACGATTCCAAGCAGATAGGGACCTTGTGGTGATGACCGACCTGAGAGGTCAACCCATCGACCCATCATCGGCCAGTGGGTTTTTAACAGCCAAGATGGGGTTGGACGCAACCAAACCCAGGCCAGAAGGTTTTAAAAAGGTGGGGGTCCCTGAAGAGGTGAAATCAAGAATTGCCCCAATCCTTCAGAAACACATCAAGGGGAGATAAGATGAAACGGATCATCGTAGGGATTTCTGGAGCCACGGGTGCCATCTATGGAATCAAGCTGCTCGAAGTCCTTTCAAGATCGAATGTGGAGACTCATTTAGTGATTACGGAGGCAGCGGAAAAAACCATTCGAATGGAGACAGATTGGAAGCTCGAAGAGGTGAAATCTTTAGCCAAAGTCACCTATGATTATAAAGATGTGGGAGCGGATATTGCCAGTGGATCCTTCCATACGGACGGTATGGTGGTCATGCCCTGTTCTATCAAGAGCCTCTCGGCTATTGCCAACTCTTTCAATTTAAACCTCCTCATCCGTGCTGCCGATGTGACGATCAAGGAGCGAAGAAAGTTAATTCTTGGAGTTCGAGAGACGCCTCTCCATAAAGGACACCTCCATCTGATGATGAATCTGGCTGATCTCGGCGTCATCATTCTCCCTCCTGTGCCTGCCTTCTATTTCCACCCCAAAACGATGGAGGATCTGATCCATCATACGGTTGGTAAAATCCTCGATCTTTTCCATATTGAGCACGATCTCTTTGCTCGTTGGGGAAGTCAAAAGATAAAAAATCATCTTCGAAGAAAAGGATTGAACCATTAAGATCAAAGGAAAAATTGTTGAAGGACTCCGGGAGGCAGGACAGTTCACACAGATTCCGTGGGTAAGACGGCAATTCATTGAAAAACTCTCGATCGATCCCTATCCTGGAACACTGAATCTGGAGATTGTCGACACAGAATCCCGCCAAACCTTCCATACTCTGAAGGAAATGAAGGGCATTGAGATCATTCCGGAAGAGCCATCGTTTTGCATGGCCCGATGTTATCCAGTTCTGATCAACGGGCAATTAAAAGGAGCTATCGTTTTTCCTCTTGTCGAGGAATATCCAGAGAGCAAGATGGAGCTCATCGCTTCCGAAAATATAAGAAAAACTCTTTCTGCAAAGATTGGGGATTTCTTAGAAATAGATATCTTACCTTTTAAGTGAAGAAACATCTATGGGGAATTCCCTTTCAGGCTTCAATGATGGTCCCTAGGGTATGTCCTGCGATGACAGTCGGACGTCGCCCGGGGTCCTTCAGTTCTCCACCGAATCGTAAACCCTATTCTTCTGGCGATTCATCTCCACCCTAACCGCTTCTAATCCTTTCATGCCGCTATCCTATTAAAAATGCTCTTCTGCAGCTTGACCGCCTTTCCCCCTGTTCAACCAATTGGAAGATTCCCGATTCATGGAGGATCTATCGGGGATAAGGTTTTTCCTCTTTTTCCATGGAATTGGTTTAGAAAAAAAATGAAAACCCATTCCACTGATTAATGATTCATGAGTTAAATCAAATGATGTTGGATGAAAATGGAGTAAAATCACATCAAAAAGGGGGCTTGGCATACGATTTGCTGAATATATTTTGATTGTTTTCTTAAGGAGCCCTTTCACAAGAGGGATGATTCGAAACCCTAAGATGTGATCAACTCCATGAGAAGTTTTCTAATCAATAAAAATCTGTCTTTCTATTATTGGCTCAGAAAGAGGATTGGGAAAAAGAACGCGCTACGGATTGCCCGAGTCGTTGAGACCGTCATCCTATTCTTTGGAAGGGCAACATTTGAGGGGAAAAGAACATGAATGCTTATGAATTTTACTGGCGGGATCCCATCAAAGGGTATCAAAAGATTGGGATTCTGCCGGAAAGAAGACAGACTTCAGATCGAATTACCCAAGAATCAATCATTGCGTGGGGAACAAAATATTTTAACAAAAACTTGGACCTGAACCATATTGTTTACATTTCGGTTACTTTTCATGGAAATCCATTCCGTCGAGAGGATGTGAAAGGTCTGCCACTTTAATCCCCTTTCTCCCAATAAAGTAGTTTCCTGATTCGCTCGATCAAGATGGGCCGCATTTCTGGATGCTTAATCCTGGTCACCTCTTTCCATTCCTTCCAGTCCCCGAGGAGTTCGGCATAGAGATTGGCACAAGCCTTCTGACTGAAGACTTTTCCTTCTGAGTTGATCATTTCCACACAAACTCGAAGCTCTTGCAAGAGTCTGTCCTTCTCCTCATCGTCTTCGGTATGGAACATAAGAACTACAGAAGGCTTGGAAGGTTGACTTGAACCAAACTTTCCTCTTACCGCTTGATCCTTCAGAAAGAGTTCTTCGTATTTTCTTAAAACCTCTAAACACTCCTCCCGGTCTTTCAATACAGCAACCACCTTCCAGCAGTGGAAAGCCTCTTTTAACTCAATTTCCTCTTTGCCCGCCTGTAGCTGTTGGTAAAGATTGGTGATACACGGCACGCACCGACCATAGATATTTCTTTTGGTGACGTGAAGTTTGGGGTCGCTCTCAAAACTGACCCAGTTGTCTTTCGAGTTCCTCCAAACCCGCTTGTCGAGATAGATCTTTTTCATCCTTGATCCCTAACAAAAATTATCATACCATAATTCCTAAAAGAACCCAATGGAGAGGTACTGATTTTGAAAGGATCCATGAATTTTTTTTCAATAGGTTTGGCATTTCTATGTAGTCTTTTTATCCTCCTCTGTCCGGGAGCCATTTCCCCTCAGACATCCTCTCACCCGAAGATCGTTCTTAAGGGTTTTGATGGAACCCCTCTTACCCTGGAGAGCAAAATCCCATACAGCCCGAAGAAGACGTGCGGGGCTTGCCACGATTACGACTACATCACCAGAGGGTATCACTTTCAACAGGGCCGAACGGACGGAAGTGGAAAGATCATCGTGAGTGATGCTTATGATTCCAAGTACCCCTGGCACCTTTCATCTGGATTGTTTGGAAAACATTCCCCTCTTTCTTTTGACTCGAGTCTATTAACCAAAAAGGTGAATCGCCATTTCTCTGAGATGGATAAGTCCTCTTTCTACTTTGTTCAGAACTGCGGAATGTGTCACCCGGGGGGAGGATGGGGAGAGTTTGATCGAAAAGGGAATCTCTACTACGATGAGGAGTCAAAGAGATTCGGTTATGAGCTGTCTGGAGAGGATCCTTCTCTTGATGGAGATTATACCTCCTTCAGCATGGGTCATGAAAACTATGGGGCTTCCTGGGATCGAAGTGGTGTCAGTGAGGCAGACTGCCTCCTGTGCCACTTAAAGGGCTACCAATGGCAACATAGGGGAGCCGCTTTGAGAGGACGCCTCTTCAGATTCGGCCCAACGGTCGGCGCGGGATGGGCGACCCTCCAGGTATCCGAAGATGAATTCAAGAATGTGGTAGCCACTGAAGTCGAAGTAGATTATACCAGAAAAGATGTGGCTGATTTTGAGAATCTCCATCAACAGATCACCAAGCGCCCTCCGGATGAGAACTGCTGGGCCTGCCATGCCCTGTATGGAGAGAAAAGAAGAGGATATGACTGGATCGCTCAGATTGATATCCACAGGGTAAAAGGCATGGACTGTGTCTCCTGCCATCCTGGGAATAAACAACACGACATTGCCAAAGGCAACTCTCTACAACAAACGGTCCGGGAAGACCTCGACAACACCATGAATTCCTGTGAGGATTGCCACGTCAGACGAAAAGACCGGAGGGCACCGAGATCGCGACATCCCTTTTCGCCCAGACATCTGAGACGTATCGCCTGCCAGACCTGTCATCTCCCTTACCGCACTCTCTCCACAGAGCTGGTCTATGATCATACAAGCGGTACGACGAGAACCTATGAGACCTCAAAATTTTTGCTTTCAGGGGGAACAAGGTCCGAAGTCTGGCATCCCTCTCTCAGGGAGCATAGAGGAAAAATCATCCCTGTAAAACCCGCCATTCCCATCTATTGGGGAGAGCTCGATGAGGCGGCAAACGTGGTCAGGCCCATCCCTCTCTGGAAACTCAGAGAATTAAAGAAGCCACCTGTTAGAGATGATGATGGAGATGGAATCCCTGAAGTGAACACCCTCGATGAAATTCGATCCTTCTTAATCGCTTTGAGGAGTAAGGATCGTTTCGGAAATCCCATCGCCCAAACGCCTGTATTAATCAAAGGAGAATCTCTTTATCGCCTGAACAAGAAAGGGGAGGTCGAGAAGTCTCCTCATGAACAGGCACGATCCATCGACTTCTCTCTCAACCATAATATCCGACCTGGCTTCCTTTCCATTGGAGCGAGGGGCTGCAAGGACTGTCACATTCAAAATTCACCCTTCTTTCTAAGAAAAGAGCTCGTGGATCCTTATGATGAACGGGGAAGACCTGTTTATGTGGAGGCATGGGAAAGAATGGGGATTGACCGAGAGAAACTGAATCGACTCTTGTTGGAGCAATAGACGTTTTCTTTTGAAAGACCTGATGAAGGGGTGTAAAGAGAGAGAATTATCTACCCTCCATGCTTCGAAAAACATTGGAATGATGCAGGAGGATATTACCTGCTCGACTTCGCCAGAATTGATAATTGTGTCCTGCATTTCCATTAAAAGGTTGGACGGGGATCTGATGGCTCCTTTCCCCCAAAGCCTTCTCCACATTTTGATTCCCCTCCATCACCCAGGAATACCCCTCTTTCTCACCATAATCGAAATAAATCCAGGGAGGGAGTTTTTGTATCCCTTTCTGTCTGAACAGGGCGAGGGGATTGTTGGAATGAATATGTTTTAAATCGAGTATGGAAGAGGGAGGAAGTTTCTGTGGCTCAAGGCGGCCGAAAATCTCTATGAATTCCGGGAGAACCACCTTGAGGGTCCATTTGTTATGAAGCAGACCAATGTCTAAGAGCCCGCTCTGACTGCTGATCGATTTGAAAAGGTTCGGATACTTCAATCCCAATTTCATCGCCCCAAAACCTCCCATGGACATTCCTCCAATACCTCTCAGGGGAAGTATCCTTTCCCGATAGATTGAATGCGTCTCAAGATACCTCACCAACTCAATAAAATAGGTTTCATGTTTGCCCAAGGCGCCTGGTTTTATTCGGAGAAAAGGGAGAATAGAATAGTTTCGATACTCCTCTGATCGAAACCCATCGCATCCTGATCTCTCGTTGGTTTCAGGAAATAATCTCTTCCCTTCGTTTTCATCCGTATAAAATCCATTGTCCCCATCCGGAAGAACGATGATCATTGGCGGAAGGGAGTGGAACGGCTCATCGGGTTTTCCTCCAGGAAAAAGGTTGTGAAATACAATCGATTGAGCTATCTGGCTGGGGCTGTCATCCTTTTTGAGAAGTCCCCCCGACCTTGAAAGTTCCTCAAAACGTTCTTCGAGTGATCGCTGTAATTCCCGATAAGTCCGATTTTTAGGATCCATCATAGCATAGGCAAGGATAGCAATATCCTCATGGAGGAGCCAGTGGTATTCCTCCTCTTTGACCTCACACAGAATCCTTCTTGCCTCTTCCGGAGATCTGGCTTTCCAGCTCCATCCTCTCCGGTGAAAATTATAGCCATGCAGAAGGTAGAGGACCGGATATCTCACTTTTGGGTTGTGATAATAATCCTCCGGAAGGATGATGAAGAAACTCTTCTCTTTATCCAGCTCTTTCGAAAAGAAAGCCTCATATCGAACCAGATATTGAAATTTCTGTGAGGGTTTTGGGTTGAGATAATAGGAGAGCTCCGTGTCTTCAGGACAACAGGGATGAGAAGCCCTCGGAGATTCAGGGGATGGAAGGGAGAGCGAAAAAGAGACGAAGGCAATAAACCAAAATAGCCTCACGAAAATCATCTTCATCAAAACCAATATACCTTTAAAAAAGATGGGGCACAATAATCATTTTCCATTTCTCCTTTCCCCTTCGTCACGGGAGCGGGCAATACCCGGGAGCAAGTCATCCTGTCCCCTTAGATTCCATCGGATTCGGCAAAATGAAGGGATTACATTTCCCATCTATTCATTGTATAATGGGACGTCGATAAGGATCATTCGCAGGAGGAAACAGGGACATGGAAAAAAAACAATTAGAGGCCATGGAGGCCATCTTTAACCCAAAGGCTGTATCCATCATTGGAGCATCGGATAATCCTAACAAACTTGGATGGCATGTCATGAGAAGCGTAACGGAAGGAAAATATCCGGGGAAGATCTATCCGGTGAATCCAGGAAAGGGAGATATTCTCGGATTCAAGGCCTACCCTTCCCTCTCCCATATCCCCGATGCTTTAGATCTCGCGATCATCGTTTTGCCAGCTGAGCAGGTGCCCAAAACGATCAAGGAATGCCATGAGAAAGGGGTGAAGGGAATCATTCTGATCACAGCAGGATTTCGAGAGATTGAAGACAGGAAAGGTGAATCGTTGCAGAGAGAGATTACCGAACTGGCGAATCAGTTTGGTATCAGGGTAATCGGACCAAATACTTTTGGGATTGTGAACCTTCATCTTCCCTTTAATGGCTCTTTCACACCCGAATTTTCAAAGGTTAAAAAGGGCAGCATTGCTTTTGTGAGTCAAAGTGGTGGCATGTCCCATCTCTTCGGTTTTCTCTCCATGAAGCATCAGGTCGGTTTGAGTAAAATCATCGGGCTTGGAAATCGATGCAATGTCGATTTTTGGGACATGATGGAATTTCTGGAACACGATCAGGAGACCAAAGTCATGGCCATGTATCTCGAAGGACTTGATCAACCCAGAAGATTGATCGAAACGGCAAGGGCTGGCAATTTTAAAAAACCTCTGATTGCCTATAAGGTGGGGAGTTCCTCCACAGGAGACAAAGCCTCTCAATTCCATACGGGATCATTGGCAGGAAAACACGAGATCTATGAAGCAGCCTTCAAGCAGGCTGGCATTCTCACCGTCAATAGCTCAGAAGAACTTCTCGATGCGGCTAAAGCGCTTTCACTCTCTTTGCTCCCTGATGGAGATCGAGTGGCCGTTCTTTCCGGACAGGCTGGGCCTGCCATGGCAGCCTGCGATGTGTGCGAGACGGAAGGTCTATCCATCCCCCCCTTCCCTTCCTCTACGCAGAATAAGGTGAACGCCCTTCTTCCGCCCCTTGCCATTCGCACCAATCCTGTGGATATGGGCCCTGCCTGGTATGATGCCGAAGCCATTCGCGGGATTGTAAGGTCCGTGATGGAGGATCACAACACTGACGCCATCCTTCTCTGCATCATGTTTGCATCGGCAAACAAACCGGTCGTGGGGATGCTGGCCCACTCTTTGCTTCAGATGGACAGAAAAAAGCCGATCCTTTGCTGCATCTCCGCCCCTGAGGGAATCTGGGACGATGAAATCAGAGACCTCGAAGAGTCTGGAATTCCTAACTTTCCCACACCAGAGCGGGCTGCCAAAGCCCTGGCTCATCTTGTAAAATATAAAAGGATGAGTTCAAAATTCAAAACCCAAATGCCAAAGGAAAGCCAAATGAAAAAAACGTAAGATTTCAACCTTTATCCAATTTAGCATTTGAGCTTTGGATTTCCTTTGACATGTGAACTGTGCCATTTGGCAATTCGATCATGAAGATGGGCTTCTTTAATTCCCTTTCCATTCGAATCACCCTGGCGATCATAGGAGGCATACTGTATGGTCTCCTTACCCGCACGATCCTTCTCACCCTCCATCTGTCGCCACAGGCTGCCATGGGCACAGCCCTTTTTGTTTTCTCTCTTTACCTCGGCTCCCGGTGTCTGCTGCTCTTCTCTGGCATAGATACCCCTTACTATTCAAAGGAGCGAAAGGGGTCGCCATACGAAAACACTGTTTTTTATCAGACCGCCCAATGGGTCGGAAAATTTTACCATTATCATGACATGGTCCTCTTTGCTTTCTTGGTTTTTCTGGCGACTGTGTTTGCTATCTCCCTCATCATGGATGGCATTGAAAACAGACCCCTCGGAGAGACCCTGCAAAATGGCTGGCATCGGGTCATCCCGTCGTTTTGATCATCTTTTTCTTTTATGCCCATTCCATTGCTTTACTCACAGCATTCTCATATAATGAATAATCAGGATAAACAGGTCATTCTATACACGAACAGACATCACGGGGAGTCGGAAAAGGAGGGAATAGATGAAGGACAAGATTAAGGAATTTGCAATGGGTCTGGGGATCGACGATGTGGGAACAGTATCTGCCAATGATTATAAAAGCCCAAAATCTCCAGATTTGCAGTCCCTCTTTCCCGGAGCCAAATCACTTGTAGTTCTCGCTTTCAAAGCGCTCTCAAATTGTGAGAGCAACAATATGCAGATCGCGATGGGTGGACGGCTCGATGAAATAGAATTCGGGAGGTCTTCAAATTACCGGGTGGCGCGTTTTATTGAAAGGGAACTCAAGGGCAAAGCCATGACCGTGCCCCCTTCTTATCCTCTCCAGATGAGTTATGAGACAAAGGGCACCATAGGTGATGTCTCTCTGCGCCACGCCGCTGTGGCGGCGGGGTTAGGCAACTTTGGGAGACACAATCTGGTCATCCATCCCAAAATGGGATCTCGAGTGCTCTTTACCGCCATCTTGACGGACCTCGATTTACCTTCAGACCCCCCTGTGACCGAAAGGCTCTGCACCGATTGCAACCTCTGTGTTGAGAATTGTCCTGCGGGCGCGCTAAACGAGGAAGGTAAAACCGACGACATGAAATGTCTTAAAAACAGCCAGCCCTACGGCATTGGAAGCGCCATTCGCTTCTGGACCAAATTTGCCGAAAGCCCGGTAGAGGATCAGAAAAAGATGGTAAAGGATGTACATTTCTGGCGTCTTTACCAGGCTGGGTTTATTGGGTTTCAGTATTTCTGCTTCAATTGCATCAAGTCTTGCCCGGTTGGGCAATAGAGGTGATCTCACTTGATGATGAGACGCTTTCGATTTCTTTTTCTGGTAGTGATCATGCTGATGATGACGGAACTTCCTGCCCTATCTGCAGAGAAAAAGGAAATGAGAGTAGCCACATTGAAGAGACTTCTTCCTCTCAATGTGGAAGGCTATCGAGCATCCGGGAAGGACGAGGTGTATGATCGCCAGACGGCTTTTCGTTATATGAATGGAGCAGCCGAATTGTATCGGGCTTATGCCTTTACACACCTCATTGTCCGGCAGTATGTCCAAAAGGACCATCCCTCCATTTTGGTGGAACTCTTTGATATGGGATCTTCTGAAGATGCTTTTGGAATCTTCTCATATCAGACCGAGGATGAAGAGGTGGGAATTGGCCAGGGATCGGATTATGGGGGAGGATTGCTAAGGTTCTGGAGGGGACAATATTTTGTGAACGTTTATGCGGAAAAAGAGACTCCTTTCATACGGAATGCGGTATTAAAAATGGGCCGGACCCTATCCGACAAGATCAAAAAAGATGGCCAAAAGCCCAAGTTAATCGCTCTCCTTCCCTCTGAAGGGCTCATTGAAAGAAGCCTCAGGTATTTTCACCTTCATCAGGTCTTGAATCATCACTATTTCCTCTCCCACGAAAATCTCCTCCATTTAAGCGAGAAGACGGATGCAGTGCTTGCCACCTATCACCTCACAGAAGAAAAAACCAAAACCTACCTCCTGCTGATCCAGTATCCAGACTCCAAACAGGCTGAAAAAGGATTTGACCATTTTAAGAAGGCCTATTTGCCAGAGGCTTCAGATGGAAAAGCCGTCCGGACAGAAAATGGAAAATGGACCTCTGCAAAACATTACCAGCAATATGTCTGGGTGGTTTTCGATGCACCTTCTGAGGCAAAAGCAGAGCAAATGGTGGAAGAGGTCAACAAGCGATGGCCACCAAAATAAAGCTTTCATCCACCCTTTTGGTTGATATGATCGTTTGAAAGACCTTTTCAAGGCAGGCCGAGGAGAGGGTGAAAAGGAGAAAAATAATGAGAAATGACCGAAGGATCACGCGAAGAGATTTTCTCCGTGGAACGGCTTACACCGTTATGGCTACAGCCCTGAATCCATCGATCAGCGTTGAAGCCAATCCTGAGAAAAGAGCAAAAGTGGTGCTGATTCGTGATGAGAATGCTATTGATCCACAGGGGAATATCAATCCTTCAGTGGTCCAACAGATGCTCGATATGGGAGTATGTGAATGGCTGGGTGAGAAGAATCCCATTCAGGCATGGAAGCACCTCATCAAACCGAATGACATCGTGGGCATCAAGAGTAATGTCTGGCCCTATCTTCCAACGCCTGAAGAATTGGAACGGGCTATCGAAAAAAGGTTGATAGATATTGGCGTTCCAAAGAAGAACATTGGCATCGATGACCGTGGCGTATTGAAAAACTCTATCTTTAAAGCATCCACAGCACTCATCAATGTGAGACCGCTCAGAACCCATCACTGGTCCGGAATTGGTGGATGCATCAAGAACTATATTATGTTCGTCCCTACTCCATGGCTTTATCATGGCGAGGCTTGTTCGCCTTTGGCCTCCATCTGGGGTAAACCCATTGTTAAAGGCAAGACCCGCCTCAACATTCTGAGCGCTCTCCGAACTCAATTTTATAACCGTGGCGCCCATCACTTTGATAGGCGTTTTGTCTCCGATTACAAGGGCCTTCTCATCGGAAAGGATCCGGTTGCTCTCGATGCAGTAGGTGCTCGCTTGCTTCAACTTCAACGAACCGCATATTTTGGAGAGGACCGACCTCTGGACAATCCTCCCACCCACATCTTTGCCGCCGACGAGAAATATCACCTCGGAGTGAGTGACCTCCGCCGCATCGACATCGTCAAACTGGGCTGGATGGAAGGGGCGTTAATATAACCCTCTTTTAAAATACTCCATCAATTAAACCTCGGTCTTTTCAAACTGTTCCCCTCTGCCTCTTATTTTTCTGGAACCAAATCCATCTTCTGGTGTCTTGAAGAGTAAAACCATCACCCTCACCCTACCCTCTCCCATCGGGAGAGGGTAAAGTCGAGGAACAGGAGGCCTTTCCAATGAAAAAGTCAATCATTTTAACACCCCTCATTTCATTCCTCTTCTCCATCCAGATAGGTTATGCTGGACCCCTTACCAGTACTCTCAAAGACCAGCAGGATGTGGCCATTACGATCTACAACTCGAATATCGGGCTGGTGAAGGATAGCCGGATCATCGAGCTGAAACCGGGAATTCACGAATTAAAATTTATGGATGTGGCCGGAAAGATCGATCCCACGACCGTCCACATCAAGTCCCTGATCAATGGGTCAAGCCTTGATGTTCTCGAACAGAATTATGAGTATGACCTTCTCAGTCCCCAGAAACTTCTTGAGAAGTAGGTGGGTCAAAAAGTCCAGCTCGCCATGATCAACCCTGAAACGAAGAAAGAGGAGATCGTCGATAAGATCCACATCGGCCATTATGGTCGAGTTCTCCTTCCCAAAATCCCTGAAAATCTGATTCCCCAGCCAACGTTGATTTGGTTGCTGTGAAACAGGCTACCCCATCCCCAGAAGGTGGAGGCGTCTTACCTGACCTCCGGCATCAACTGGAAGGCCGATTATGTGGCGCTCTAAAATCAACTGGACACCATGACGGACATAACCGGCTGGGTGACGATTGACAACCGGAGCGGAGCCACTTACCAGAATACTCTGCTTAAATTGGTAGCGGGTGATATCCACCGTGTTTACGGAGAGATGAGAAAGGACTATGCCAGGCCCATGGTGGCCGCAAAAGAGGCGAGTCAGCAGTTCAAAGAGGAGTCCTTCTTTGAATACCATCTCTATACCCTGGACCGAAGGACAACCATCAAGGATAATCAGACCAAGCAGATGAGCCTCCTTGATGCCAATCAGGTTCCGGTTAAAAAGATCTTCCTCCTCGCAGGCCATCCTTACTACTATTACTCCCGATATGATCAGAGGACGAACAAGCAGAAAGTTGGTGTCTTCCTTGAACTGGAGAACACCAAAAAGAATAACCTCGGGATCCCTCTCCCCAAAGGAACCATCCGGGTTTACAAAGAGGATAAGGATGGAAGCCTTCAGTTGGTGGGGGAGGACCGGATTGATCATACCCCAAAGGACGAAAAGTTCAAGATCAAGATCGGAGAGGCGTTTGATGTGGTCGGAGAAAGGGTTCAGACAGAATATAAACATCTTGGCTGGAATCTTTATGAGGTTGCCTTTGAGGTCAGCTTAAGGAATCACAAAAAAGAGGATATCAGAGTCTTAGTGGAAAACCCGATTCCAGGCGACTGGGAGATGCTCTCAACCACCCATCCCTATGAAAAGCTGAGCGCCCACCTGGTCCGCTTCAATGTCCCCGTAGAAAAAGACAAAGAGGTAAAAGTGAAGTATTGGATTCCGTTTAGATATTATATAAAGCGGCATAATTTATGACAATTAATAAAATGGTATAAGATAATTCTCAATTAAAGAGGGATAGTATTGGATCTTACTCA
>FWPV01007170.1_pt1 | contig 20551 bp, 22 predicted proteins | sample 2228371 | NCBI WGS metagenome assembly FWPV01 (sample SAMEA103939776, study PRJEB20133) | metagenome | reverse complement strand
ATTTGAGCTATCCTGAAAGAAAGGGGGTATGAGATATGGCACGTGAATTAACCGTATGGAAACCTTTTCGAGATTGGGTACCTTTCGATTTTGAGCAGATGAGGAGGGAGATGGATCGGCTCTGGGATTCCTTTTTTGACAGGGGGCTTCGGAGGCGGCCTGAAGAGGTCAGTGGTTGGTTTCCCTCTTTGGATGTTTCGGAGACGAAGAATGATTTGGTGATTAAGGCGGAGGTGCCTGGGCTGGATCCGAAGGACATTGAGATTTCGCTCTCTGACGGGGTGTTGACCATCAAGGGCGAGAAGAAGCAGGAGAGGGAGGAGAAGGAGGAGGATTATCATTTGATCGAGAGGAGCTATGGTTCTTTTTCTCGGTCGATTGAGTTGCCCAAAGGGGTCCAGAGCGATAAGATTCAGGCGACCTATAAGAATGGGGTGTTGAAGGTGGTTCTTCCCAAATCGGAAGAGGCCAAGAAGAAAGAGATCAAGATTAAGGTTGAATAATAGCCAAGGCAGGCACTCCGGGTAAGGGAGTGTCTGCCTTTTTGATTTTTTCCTTTATTTTCTCTTTCCTATCGATTTATTTTATAGAGCGGGAACGACACGTTTTCGTAAGGGAGTTTTAGGCTTGCATCATTTAAAATAGATTTGAGTCAATAGACCAACCTTCTTTTTTAGTGAGGGTCTTTTGTATTTTGAAGAGGAAACTCAATGAGATGCTTCAAGTGTCAAGGCTTTATGAGTTATGAAACATTTTATAGCCATCAAGGGACCTTCTCAGGATGGAGATGTATCTTTTGTGGAGAGATATTAGATCAAGTCGTTGAAGAAAACCGGCAACCGGTAAAACGACGAAGGAGAAGAAAATCATAAGGTCCTTTGGGTCCAGGAGGGGTACCAATGGTAAATCAACTCCAACACCCAGAGAGCCAAAACAAGAATTTTTTTATAGGAAATTATTTACCGCGCAATTGCGGTATTGCAACCTTTACCTATGATCTTTCTCATGCCCTTGAAGACATTTTAGGGAAGAAGAGCCCTTATTGTCGCTCTTGAATTCTACAATCAATATCAGGAACTCCGTGCCCTTCTATTTACCGACGATTATCTTTCCTTTCTGGCTTATGCCCAGAGAGAGTTAGAAAGGAGGTTTCTCATGAACTCAGTCCATCAAAATCTTCCAACTGCCAAATGGCAAGCCTGTGTGAGCACGATTAGATGTGATGCCATTCATGAGTATGTCTCGATTATGGTGAAGAACGATTGGTCCTCTCAATGTACCTGGTACAAGCAGTATAAAGCACCCATTGCCGAGGGTCAGAAAGGATTGAAGCCTGATCGGCACACCAAACAAAAATTGAGTCTGTGCCAGGGACCCTCCTGTTCATGGATCAATCAGTATCGCGATCAGCTCATTCAGGAGGAACGGGAGGCGTTGTCCCGTCAGGCTTCCCACTGATGAGGGCCGTATGATAGGTTGAAGCATAATGCCCGAAAGCATCTGGAAAGGGGTCTGGGGAAAGAGGGGTCCTCTTATTTCGGTGGGCGGCAACCCAAATAGTTGAAAAGACCTGTGATAAAATTCCCCCAAGTGGGGAGGAGACGATCAATCTCGTAGGGGATGGGTCTGATTTTGCCATCATGAATCATCTGATGGATTTCTTCTAATTTGTTGAAACTGAGAGGCCATGTTTTTTTCCCCAACTCACAGATCATATGGATATTTTTCGTTTTGTGGTCAAGGTCAAGAATTCTGAGCCGTTTGAACCCATCTCCAGCAAAAAATTCGGTGTTCTGTTCCTTCATTTCAATCAATTTTTCCCAACGGAATGCGCAGGTCTCCGCATTTCGATTTTTCTTTTTCTCTAAAGGTTCTGATTTTCTAACGGTTTTTTTCATTCGGGTTTGACTCAATGCGATGAGGATCCTCGATCCCTTGATTTTCCGGCATACCTGAGGTAGAGCCCTTTTTTTCTCTTTTTGATCTCTTTGACCTGCTTTTTCAGCTCATTCAAATCAACAATTTCCAATTCCGGATGCTTTTTTCTACCCATTTCCCTTATTTGAACTGAAGAAGAGACGACCCTGTTCGTGACCTCTTGTTTCTTCGTTAAGTTCATTATGAATGGATCTAAACGTACTCAATTTAGAACAGTCTGTCAAGTTCCGTTTTCAAGATTTCTGAAAAAGTCTCATCGAGGAGGGGAGGGAGGGTTCCACTCCTTATCATCACTCTCAATATTTTTTCAAGAGCTCTCTTTTAAAGGGAGCCTTTGAAGCAGGTAGTTTGACTTCAATGGAAGGATGATCTATAAAAAGAAAAAAGAGGTGTGGAGGTGGATGATGAAAGTGTTAGGAGTCCTCGGTAGTCCAAGAATAGGAGGAAACAGCGATATTCTATTGAATCAGGCCCTTTTAGGGGCAAAGGCAATGGAGGCAAAAGTGGAAAAGATCGTCCTGAGTCGAAAAAAGATTTCAGGTTGCCTCGATTGTAAGAAATGTAATCGGACAGGAAGATGTGTGATTCAGGATGACATGCTTGAGATTCATCAAAAGATACTCAAAGCCGATGCGATTCTTCACAGTGTCCCCCTCTATTTTTGGGCCATGACCTCCCAGATGAAAGCCTATCTGGATCGATGGTGTGCCTTCTTCGATGGTGACTGGAATTGGCATAAAGATTATGTTGAGAGGATGAAAGGAAAACGCATTGGCCTGATTACGGTATGCGGAGATCCAGATGTCCACACGGCCGATCCCATCGTCCATAGTTTTAGAGAAACCTGTCAATTTTCCGGGATGCATTTCTACCCCGTGGTTCAAGCTTCTGCCGCACAAAAAGGAGAGATTGACCAGAACCAGAAGGTGAAAGAGGAAGCCTATCAGTTAGGCAAGAAGATCGCTACTCCCTGAGAAGATCCCGAGACCATTGTCCCCATCTTCAGGATCGCAGGAAAGAGAAGAAGTGATCTGGAGGATGCGTCTCTGAGGATCGGCGGATCAGATTTCAACGCCTTTCATGGCTTTCTCTAAGTTGAGATTGCACTGACGGAGATGGTCAATGGCTTTCTCAATTTCGTTCTTAACCTGATCCAGTCCGAGCTCTCCTGATTTGTGTGCCCACTTCTGATATTCGGCGATGTGGCTCTCGTTGTGTTCGATCCAGTGATCGATGACGATGGACAATCTTTTTCTCTCTTCCATTCATCCTCCCTGCTTAGTATTGAAGGTGATTCCTCCTGATTCAAGAAGATATTTAAACCTAAATTGAGCGATTCTTTTGAAAGGAACCTGTAACCGCTCCGTGTGAGACGGAGCGCTTTCCACTCACCTGTTGAGTGAGAGACCATTTCCAATAAAAACACGCAACCTAAAGGTTGCGGCTACAGTTGAGACAAAAAATCGCTCAATTTAGATTAAATATATTCAATCGTTGCCGGCGGTTTGGGGGTCAGATCATAAAGGCAGCGATTCACCCCGTGAATGGCTGTGATCCGTTCACAAATCCGTTTCAATTTGGACCAGGGCAGTTCGACTGGATCCGCTGTTCTGGCATCCAGGCTGTGGATACATCTTACCACAATGATCTGCCCGAATTCCCGCTTCCCGTTCTTGATTCCGGTAGATCGATCGTTCAAGAGAATAGCCATATACTGGAAAGCACCCGAATCCGCCAATTCTTCTTCCACAACAGCAGTGGCTTCACGGACCGTTTCCAGTCGTTCCTCCGTGACCTCTCCTATAATCCGGGTCGCCAGGGCAGGACCCGGGAAGGGTATCCTCTGGGTCATTTCAGGGAGAAGCCCTAATGCTCTCGCAACCTCCCTGACCCCATCCTTTCGAAGGGTTTTAAGGGGTTCAAGAACCTGATAGCCGTATTCCTTTTCAGGGTCGATGCCAATCTGACTGAGAATATTATGCTGGCGTTTGATGCCTGCCACGGTTTCTTCGATATCCGTGAGGATCGTTCCGTGAAGAAGATAGGTCGCCCCTGATTCCCGCACCAATCTGCTAAAGACCTTCGAATAGAAAGTATGGGTGATGGCATTTCGCTTCTCTTCGGGATCGGTGAGTCCTTTCAAGGCATCGAGAAAGTCTCTCCTGGCATCCACCAGCTGAACAGGAATCCCGAGATCCGAAAAGAGTTTGACGACCTTTTGGGGTTCTCCCTGTCGCATCAAACCATTTTCAATAAAGACCGTCCTGAGTTGATTGCCAATTGCCCGATGGCCAAGCACCGTTACAACAGAACTATCCACACCACCGCTGAGGGCATTGATGGCTATCCCCTTCCCAACCGTTCTTTTAATCTCACCAATCTGCTCCTCAATAAATCTTCGGGCATCCATTTTTGCCTCCTCCTTGATGGAATCGCACATCTTTGATCACTTTTTGATCAAAGATGGATCTCTCTCCTTCACACAACCAGAGGAACCTATCTCTTTAAGACCTCTACGAGCTCTACCTTCGTGAGCAACCATTCGTTTTCTTTCTTCTCCAGGGAGCAATCTATTTCATGGGCCTCATGGATGGTTTCACCAGCCATCCATTGACCTGTCAATCGGACCGTCATATGAGCCTGGGCTTTGTTCCCTTCCAAAACGAAGACCTTCAGATCGTAAATCTTCATCTGGAGGGTTTTGGTCTGAAGTCTACCTCGAGCGGCGTAGCTCATGATCTCCTCGCGGGTGAGTTGGCCAGAAAGGGAGTAGGATGGAATGTCTATTTCGCAAACGTCCGAAAAGAGGGAGCCAATTTTTTTGATCTTTTGATCCATGGTAAAAACATTTTCTCCCGATTTCTTGCTGATTCCTTCTGAAAGGTGATGAAACTGTCTCTTGATCTTTTTCTCCTCGCTTTGGAAGCAACCGAGGGACACGCCAATCCCTCCTGCCACCAAGCCAAGAAAAATTATCCAATATTTTATCTTTACCATAAAGGACTCCCTAAGATCCTCTCCAAAGAAACCTGTCCAAGGCTATGGTTCTGGATGGGCCCGCTTCGATTGTCTCCTACGACATAGAAACAATGAGGTTCCACTTGACGGGGTGAAAGGTTCCAGTTGTAGGGCGAACGGATATAGGGTTCTTCGATCGGTTCTCCGTTCACGAAAAGCCTTCCATTTCGGAATTCCACGACTTCCTGTTCAAGAGCCACCACTCTCTTCAGCAGCATTACCTTCTGTCCTGCAAAACGGATCACCACGACATCACCCCTCCTGGGTTTTGAAAAGAGATAACGAAGTCTCCAGCAAAAGTTGAAGGCACCGTCTTGGTAGGTGGGAACCATACTGTTGCCTCGGATATGGAAGGGAATCAGGAGATACCCGAAAATGAGATACGATGAAAGAGCAATACAGCCCAACCGGATGAAAAAGGTAGGCCTTAAAGAGGGGAAGATGAATCGGCGTATTCTATCCTGGACATTCATATGCTTCGAAGTCTGATCCCATTGATGGAAGGATGATAACGGATACAGGAACGAATATCCCGAATAGGTGAATGACTGACCCATTCGGAATGATGAAGGTCGTTGAGAGATCTCTATCAGGAGAAGGAATGGGTCTTCTTCATCTCCTGGAGGAGAGATCGCAATTTCAGCATCATCCCTTTGGGCATAGAATAAAATTTCAGACCATATCGATACTCTCTCAACGTCTCTTTGGTCGCCAGATCAGACCAGACAATTTTAGCCATCCCTTGAACGGTATTCAATTGTAATCCTTTGGAAAAATAGATTTCCACCTTCAGCAATTCTCCTATGGACATTTCCTCTGGAAGGTAGACCAGGATGCCTCCCTCACTCACATTTCTAACAAATCCACCGAAATCTGATTTTTCTCCTTTCCGCGAGTAATCCATGGGAAGTTCGATCGACCATCTGGGAAATTGCCTTTTTTCGATATCAGAGGTCTCCTGAGAAGGCTGAACCGTCATGGTCTTTTTCATCGATCCTTTTTTCTGGGGAGTCTCCATTTCTGCCTCCTGACCCTTGTCCAAATCAAACCTTCGATCACACGATGGTTTAAGGCGAAACAGATTTGCCAAAAATATCTTTCTTTTCCTAAATTGGGACGTAACCCTTAGATCTTCTCAAGCTCCTTTTCAATCGATCAGTCTATCGCTTTTTAATTCTATATTGTCTGTGTTGATGATAGGCTTCCCGCTTTGCCACATAGGGGTCGATGGCAATTCTTTTAAAATCTTCATACTCTCCGATCCTGAAAGAGGCTTCATTGATCAGGTCATAGGTTCTGACAGCAAGGCTTACGGGTATGGATTGAATGAGATAGGTCTTAGGATCCAGAAGGAGATCTCCGGCAAAACCGAAGGTGTCGCGAAGACTGGAGGGTCCCAGAATGGGCCATTCGATGTAGAGCAAAGGGCCTATTCCCCAGACACCCAGGGTTTGCCCAAAATCTTCTTCGCTTTTTTCGATCTTCAGTTCGGTCTTGGCAGGATCGAGAAATCCAGCCAGGCCAAGGGTAGAATTGAGGAGAAAGCGAATCGTCTCATTTCCGGCACCTTTGAAATTGGCTTGAAGGAGACAATTGACCATTCGAATCGGTGTGGTGAGGTTGGAAAAGAAATTCCTGACTCCCAGCCTAAGATCTTCAGGAACCACCCACTTGTAACCCGTAGCGAGTGGTTTGATCGCCCAGAAATAGAGTTTGTCATTGAACTGAAAGAAGATTCGATTTACAGGTTGCATGGGATCAGGGATCATCTCCAAGACTTCATTCCCCTCTTCATCGTCTTCAAGGGGAGAGGAGAAGGAACGCTGAACATACAGGACAGGGGGATTGGCTGGGGAAGAAGAGACATATTGGAAATATTCCTGCTCCAACTCAGACTCCCCATAGCCCACTCCCGGAAGCATCAAAGAACCGAGGACCAAAAGAAAAAGAAAGAGAGGTTTCCAGCGGAAATGTATCATTGGATTATTTCTGCTTCTCATCGGAGACGGTTTGAGTGGATCGGGTTTTCAGCCTTTTCACCAATTCCTGGTAAGAGGATTTAACAATCACCTCATTAAACTGGGTTCGATAATTGCTGATCACCCCCACTCCCTCCACTAAAAAGTCATAAACCAGCCAAAGATTCCCTTTTTTGCGAGTCCGGTACTCCACCTGGATGGTCTGATCTTTTGCCGTATAGATTTTTACTCTCACGGCAGCATAATCGCCGTCAATCTGTTCTCCCTCATAGAGAATCTTATTCCAGGAGTACCCCTCCACCTTGTCCATATAGACACGTTGGAGCAGGTCTTTAAAGAGCTGGATGAATTCCTGCCTTTCTTCAGGGGTCCTCTGACCCCAATGCCGCGCCAGTGAGCGGCGTGCCATTTCCTCCCAATCAAACCGCTCTTCCACTGTTTTCAGGATCTTTTCTCGTCTCTCCTTTGCCTTATCTGGAGATTTGAGAGTGGGATCAGAGAGAATGGCAAGCACTTGATCTGTGGTCTGACGGAGTTGTTCCAGAGGTTCTCCCGCAAAAACCAGGGGCAGCGTTTCCCATTTCAGGAAGAGACAGAAGGAAAGACCTAACAGGAGGATTCGAACCTTAGACATATGCTAAAACCTCTTCAGATTTTTTCAAAAACCAGTTTGGAGATCAGTTCTTCGAGATCGACCGATGGCTGGGTCTCTCTAATTTTATCTCCAGGGGAGAGGAATTTTTCTGACCCCCCAGGAATGATTTCGATATATTTTTCTCCTACCAGCCCTTTGGTCTTTATCGATGCAATGGCATCCTCCTGAATGGGAAGATCTCGTGGCAAACTCAGCGTAATCTTTGCCTGATAATTTTCAAGGGTGATCTTTTTGACCCTGCCCACCTCCACACCGGCAATCATAATACTGGTTCCTTCCTTCACTCCCCCGCTGTTGGAAAAGACTGCATGGAGCTCGTATCCCTTAACACCTACCACCTCCATCTTTCCTAATCGAATGGCAAGGTATCCCAGGCAGACGATGCCTGCCAGCACGAAAAGTCCCACTGCCAATTCCACATCAAACTTTTTCATCTTCGACCTCCTGATGCCTAATAGAGCTTGATCGGGCCATCCAGGCTTCCGCTGATAAACTGTTTGACGACAGGATCCTGAGAAGCGAGAATCTCTTCCGGTGTTCCGTGGAAGCGAATCTTTCCTTCATGGAGCATGGCCACTTTGTGAGCAATCTGAAATACCCTCGAGAGTTCATGGCTGACAATGATGGCTGTGAATAGACGCTGCCGATGGATCGACTGAATCAGGTCGAGAATGGTATGGGCGATGACCGGATCCAAACCGGTAGTGGGTTCATCGAAGAGCATGATCTCGGGTTGGGTCACCAGAGCACGGGCAAAGGCTGTTCGTTTGAGCATGCCGCCGCTGAGTTCAGCCGGAAATTTATGCTCCGCTCCAGATAGTCCAACCTGGTCCAACTCATGGAGGACCCTCCTTCGGATTTCTTCTTCCCTCAACCTTGTTTTTTCCCGTAATGGAAAAGCCACATTGTCAAAAACGGTCAAGGAGGAGAAGAGGGCGCCCCCCTGGAAGAGAAAACCAAAGCGACTTCTCAAGGTCTCCAGCTCTTTTCCTTTTAAATGGCAGATGTCTCGACCATCGATATAGACATGGCCTCGATCGGGAGGGATCAGTCCAACCACATGTTTCAGAATGACGCATGGAAGATGTCCACTGCCTCCAATGAGGGCAAGGATCTCGCCTTTGGCCACTTCGAGAAAAATTCCCTTAAGCACAGGAAACCCATTGAACGATTTGTAGATGCCATCAATTCGAATCACGTTCTCCTCAGAAGAGAAGGGAGGTCATCATATAGTCCCAGAAGAGGATCAATACCGATGAGAGGACAACGGCTTGGGTCGTGGCCCGGCTCACCCCTTCGGCACCAAACCCTGTTGAAAACCCTTTGTAGCTGCAAACCCAGGAGATGATGACGCCGAAGCAGAGGGATTTATAAACGCCTTCCAGGACATCTTCCATCCTGACATAGTTGGTCATTTCCCCAAAATAGGTTCCTTTGCCAACGCCCAGTAACTTTCCTCCCACAAAATATCCCCCTAAAATGCCTACCACATCAAAGATGGCGGTCAAAAGGGGTAAGGCGATGATGGTTGCAACCAATTTTGGGACAATCAAATACCGAAAGGGATTGAGTCCCATCAACTCCATCGCATCGATCTGTTCGCTGATGCGCATGATTCCAATCTCCGCGGTCATGGCAGAGCCCGCCCTTCCTGTGACCATTAAGCCCGAAAGAACTGGACCCAGCTCCTTGATCAAAGAGAGTGCCACCATAGGTCCGAGCAGAGCAGTGGATCCAAACCGATTGAGCGTATAAAAACCTTGCAAACCAAGCACCATTCCTGAGAAGGCTCCGGTCAAAAAGATGACCAATGCCGATTGATAACCAACAAACCAGATTTGCTTGATGATCCAGGAAAACTTGATGGGAGGCGTTGTGGCACAAAAAAGGGTATGACCTAAAAACAGGCTCATTCGGCCCATTCCTCGAAGTGCTGAAAGGGTCATACCTCCCAATTTTCGAACCCAGAACATGTCGAAGATTATGGCAAATTTTCCGGGGGAAGTCAAAATGTTTTGCTTCTCCGATCGATTTTTAGTATAGTGGTATAGGTCGGAAGGATCATCAGAGGTGAGGGAAAAAGCCTTAAGAGAAAAAGGAGGTTCGATTTGGCTCAAAAGAAAACGGAAGAACAGATCGTTCAGAGGTTTCCCTATCGATGCCCCTATTGTGAGCAGGTTGTCACTTACGAGAAGATCGATTTGAAAATCGGAGAGAACGAAATCGTCTGCCCCTGGTGTCACAGGAAGTATATTAAAATCGTTCTGCCCTCCTCTCTACAGAAGAGGCGTGGGCAACCAAGCTGTTGATCCACAGCGATGCATCTTCTGCTATGTCCACGAATCCATCCTATCGCACTCAGAACCCCCTGCAAACACCCATCCAGTATGTGAAAGGCGTGGGACCTAAACTTGCAAGGCTTCTTGAAAAAAAAGGAATTCGGACGGTAGAGGATGGTCTCTACTTTCTTCCAAGAACTTATGAGGATCGAAGGTATTTGAAAAGGATCTCTCAACTTCAAGTAGGGAAGAAGGAGACCGGAGTAGGCGATATTCTTATTTCGGGAATGGTTTTTTATCAGAATCGAAGGAAGAGGGTCTTCGAAGTCGTCGTGGGAGACAGCAGTGGAACGATCACCCTCAAATGGTTTCACGGAAATGAAAGATCTCTAAAGGAACGATTTAAAAAAGGGCGAAGGTTGGTCTTTTCTGGCGAAGTCAGATGGTTCAACCATCAGAAGGAAATGCTTCATCCCGATGTGGAAATCATAGAGGGCGATCTCGAAGAGGATTCCCTCCACTTCAAACGGATTGTTCCCATCTATTCTGAAACAGAAGGCCTTTCACAAAGGACCTTGCGTCGTCTCATGAAGGGCATCGTGGAAGAATACTCGGACGCACTGAAGAGCCCCATTCCGACCCACATCCTGGAACGGCACAATCTGATCGATTTTTCAGAGGCTTTCCGGAGGGTTCATTTTCCTCCCGATGGAGAGTCGGTCGAAAAGCTCCGTCTTCATCGCTCCGATGGCCATCGAAGAATCATCTTTGACGAGTTCTTTTTCTTAGAATTGGGCCTTGCCCTGAAGAAGAGAGGAGTGGCTCTGGAAAAAGGAATCTCTTTTAAAACCGAAGGGCGCCTGGCGAAGAGATTACTCCAAACACTCTCCTTCCAATTAACCCCGAGTCAGGAACGAACCCTCTCTGATATTTTAGCCGATATGGAGAGGCCCCATCCCATGAACCGTCTCATTCAAGGCGATGTGGGTAGCGGCAAAACGATCGTGGCCGTCTTAGCCTCCCTGTATGTCGTGGAATCCGGTTATCAAACAGCGATGATGGCGCCTACTGAAGTTTTGGCTGAACAACATTACTTCACGATCCACCGCTGGGTGAACCCCCTTGGCGTTCAGGTCGCTTTATTAACCAGCCGCATCAAAGGCACGGAGAGAGAGGAAATCTATGGTCGGATCCGAAGGGGGGAAGTGCAGATGGTTATGGGAACCCATGCGGTGATTCAGGAGCAGGTCGAGTTCCATCGGCTGGGCCTGGCGATCATAGACGAACAGCACAAGTTCGGTGTCATCCAACGAGGGCTCCTAAAGAAGAAGGGAGAACACCCCCATGTCCTTGTGATGACAGCCACTCCCATTCCCAGAACCCTTGCCATGACCCTCTATGGAGATCTGGATATCTCTCTGATTGATGAAATGCCTCCAGGGAGAATGGCGGTGGAGACCAAAGTCTATCCCGAGTCAGCAAGAGCCAGAGCGTATCAGATCGTCGAGAAGGAGGTGAACCAGGGGCGACAAGCCTTTATCGTCTATCCACTGGTAGAGGAATCAGAGAATCTGGACCTTAAGGATGCCACCCGGATGGCAGATTGTTTACAAAAGGAGATTTTTCCTTCGTTTCGTATAGGGCTCCTTCACGGCAAGATGAGGAGCGATGAGAAAGAAGCCGTCCTGTTGAAGTTCCAGGAAAGAAAGATCGATATCCTGGTGGCCACCACTGTCATCGAGGTCGGAATTGACATTCCCAATGCGACGGTGATGGTGATTGAGCACGCAGAGCGATTTGGTCTTGCTCAACTTCATCAGCTCAGGGGAAGGATTGGGAGAGGCCCGTATCCTTCCAAATGTCTTCTACTGGCTCAGTATGGTTCATCAGAGGAGGCGAGGTTGAGACTTAAGGCAATGGAAGAGACGAATGACGGATTTAAGATTGCTGAGCTGGATCTTGAATTGCGGGGACCCGGAGAATTTTTCGGGATTCGGCAGTCCGGACTGCCTGACTTCAGGGTGGCCCACCTCCTGCGCGATACCCTGATTCTCATGGAAGCCCGGGATGAAGCATTCCGGTTGGTCAGTGAAGACCCTGACTTGCAACAACCCTCCCATTGGGCTTTGAAAAAAGCCCTGCAGCAACGATGGGAAGGAAGATTGGAGTTCGCCACCATTGGTTAAGGATGGCTTTCTTGATTGAAAAGGAGGACAAAGTGTGTTAACCATTTGATAATTTTGAATGTATAAAGGAAGGAAAAATGGGACTATTTCCTGGCGAAGGGAGAGGATTTCATCGCATGATGAGACTTCCTCCCTACATTTTCGGTATTGTTAATCAACTCAAGATGGAAGCGAGAAGGAGAGGGGAGGATATCATCGATCTGGGAATGGGGAATCCAGACCTGGCTACCCCGAAGCATATTGTCAATAAATTGATCGAAGCCGTAAAAAACCCGAGAAACCATCGCTATTCTGCATCGAAAGGCATTTACAAGCTTCGTTTAGCCATTACCAACTGGTACCGGAACCGATACGATGTCGATCTCGACCCAGAAAGCGAAGCCGTCGTGACCATCGGTGCGAAAGAAGGGATTGGACATCTGGTTCTCGCCACCCTTGATCCAGGCGATGTGGTCCTGGTGCCCAATCCCACTTACCCCATCCATGCTTATTCCGTCGTGATTGCTGGAGGTGATGTCCGTTCCATTCCTCTCGTGGAATCAGGGGACTTCTTTAAAAGATTGGAAACGGCTACCAAGCAGTGTTGGCCACCTCCCAAAATGATCATTGTCAGTTTTCCTCATAATCCAACAACCCAGGTGGTTGATCTCGAATTCTTCGAAAAACTGGTGGCATTTGCACAAGAACACCGATTGATGATCGTCCACGACCTGGCTTATGCGGATATTGTATTTGATGGCTATCGGGCTCCGAGCCTCCTGCAGGTGAAGGGAGCCAAAGAGGTCGGAGTCGAGTTTTTCTCCCTATCCAAAAGCTACAATATGGCTGGCTGGCGGGTAGGATTTGCCGTTGGCAATTCAGAGATGTTGACGGCCCTGGCCCGTCTGAAGAGTTATTTCGATTATGGAACCTTTCAACCCATTCAGATTGCCGCCATCATTGCCCTCAATGAGGATCAAACCTGTGTCCGGGACATTGCCGAGACGTATCAGAAACGAAGGGACACTTTGATTCATGGTTTGAAAAGGGTGGGGTGGGAAATCGAGAAACCCAAAGGAACGATGTTTGTCTGGGCCGAGATTCCTAAGGAGTTTCGGAAAATGGGTTCCCTCGATTTTACAAAATTTTTATTAAGAGAAGGAAAAGTAGCTGTGTCTCCAGGAATCGGTTTCGGAGAGTATGGAGAAGGTTTTGTGAGATTTGCTCTGGTTGAAAATGAGGCACGCATAAAACAGGCCGTAAAGGGAATTCAGAAAGCGCTGAAATAACGGAGAGAGGGAGATGGATTGTTGTAGAGGCGAAGATTCAAGGGTGAGAAAGCCTCGTGCGGGAGAGACGGTATGAAAGAGGTGAAAATCGGATTGATTGGATTTGGAACAGTGGGAGCGGGTGTGGTGAAGATTCTTCAAAAGAATTCGAAACTGATCGAGGATCGAATGGGATCGAAGTTGATCCTGAAACGGATTGCCGATCTCGATCTGAAAACAGATCGGGGGGTCAGCGTAAAGCCGAGCCTCCTCACCCAGAATGCTGAGGAGATCCTGAACGATCCGGAGATTGATATTGTGATGGAGCTCATCGGAGGGATTGAACCTGCGAAAACCTTTATCCTCCAGGCCATCCGAAAAGGAAAGCATATCGTGACGGCGAATAAGGCTCTTCTCGCGCTCCATGGAGATGAGATCTTTCAGGCAGCACAACGCTACGGGGTGGATGTCAGTTTTGAGGCCTCTGTTGGTGGGGGGATTCCCCTGATTCGTTCGATCAAAGAAGGGCTAGTGGCGAACCGGATTCAATCGATCTTTGGGATTCTGAACGGGACCTCCAATTACATCCTCACCAAGATGACAGATGAAGGGAGAGGGTTCAAAGACGTTTTGAGAGAAGCTCAGGAAAAAGGATATGCGGAGGCGGATCCCACATATGATGTGGATGGGATGGATGCAGCCCACAAGCTCACGATTCTGATCCGTCTTGCCTTTGGAACGGCCATCCGGTTCAAGGATATTTTTATCGGCGGCATTTCAGACATCACGCCTCTCGATATTCAATTTGGGAAGGAGTTCGGGTATCGCATCAAACTCCTTGCCATTGCCAAGCTCGATCACGGGAAGATTGAGGCAAGAGTCCATCCGACCATGATTCCGGAGAAGCACCTTCTTTCGACAGTGAATGGTGTTTTCAACGCCATCTACATACAGGGAGATGCCGTCGGTCCAACACTCTTCTATGGACAAGGAGCAGGGCAGATGCCTACTGGAAGTGCGGTTGTAGGGGATCTGGTCGAACTGGGGAGAAATCTCCTCATTCAGGCAAAAGGACGACGGGTCCCCATGCTGGCGTATCAGGCGTCTGCGATCCGGAAGCTTCCCTTAAAAAGCATGGACGATGTGGTCATGCCCTTCTATATGCGATTTTCTGCTTTGGACCGGCCTGGGGTGCTCTCAAAAATATCAGGTATTCTTGGGATGAACGGGATCAGCATCTCCGCAGTCATTCAGAAGGGAAGGCAGGTCAACGGAGCTGTTCCCGTGGTGATGATGACCCACGAAGCGAGTGAAAAGAATGTCCGCCGGGCCCTCAGGGAGATCGACCGATTAAGGGTCATTTTAGGTAAGACCGTCTTTATCCGGGTGGAGAATAGGTTGGAATAATGGCGGATGTCAGGATGAAGGTGTGGACATCCAATTTTAGAATCCAACGTGGAGCGATGCGATGTGGCGTGGAGTGATCAGGGAGTATGGGGATTATTTACCGGTCATGAAAGAGAGCAGTGTGATCACTCTTTTGGAGGGCAACACACCCCTCATCCCCTCGTATCGTCTCCGTCATGAAATGCCTGCTGGAGTTCAGCTCTATTTCAAATATGAAGGGCTCAATCCGACAGGGTCGTTTAAAGATCGGGGAATGACCGTTGCCGTCTCGATGGCGAAAGAGATGGGTTCGAAGGCTATCATCTGCGCCTCCACGGGAAACACTTCCGCATCGGCGGCGGCTTATGCGGCAAAAGCTGGGATGAAGTCCTATGTCCTCATTCCAGAGGGAAAGATTGCCCTTGGGAAATTGTCCCAGGCCATGGTTCATGGTGCACAGGTGATTCAGATCGAAGGAAATTTTGATGAAGCTCTGAACATTGTTCGAGAGATTGCCGAAACCGAACCGGTGACCCTGGTCAACTCCCTCAATCCTTATCGTATCGAAGGACAGAAGACGGCTGCTTTTGAAGTGATTGATCGTCTGGGTTTTGCTCCCACTTACCATGGACTTCCTGTGGGCAATGCCGGAAATATCACGGCTTACTGGAAAGGATATAAAGAATATTGGGAAAAGGGAAGGGCAGAGGCCTTACCGAAAATGTTGGGGTTTCAGGCAGAAGGAGCGGCTCCCATTGTACGGGGAAAGGTGGTCGAAAAACCAGAGACGATTGCCACAGCCATCCGGATCGGAAACCCTGCCAGCTGGAGACAGGCTGTAGCCGCCCGGGATGAGTCTGGCGGACTGATCGATACCGTGAGCGACGAAGAGATCTTGAATGCCTATCAGCTATTAGCCGCGCAGGAGGGGATCTTCTGCGAACCTGCTTCAGCCGCTTCTCTGGCAGGGGTTTTAAAATTGAACAAAAAGGGTTTTTTTAAAAAGGATGACATCATCGTTTTGACGATTACCGGCCATGGTTTGAAGGATCCGGACGTTGCCATCCGGGTTTCCCAAAAACCAGCTCTATTACCTCCTCAGAAGGAGAAGGTCCTGAAATATCTTGACCTTTAGAACAAGGAGTGAATCATGGCATCATCCATTCTTGAAGGAAAGGCAATTTTGGCTGTTGATGACGAACCTGATGTGTTGTCTGTTCTGGAAGAGGAAATCCTTGCGGCTGCCCCTACCTGTCATTTCGAAAAAGCCACGACCTATGAAGAAGCCGCAAAGAAAATAACCTCCAAGAACTATGATGTCGTCATCCTCGACATCATGGGGGTTCGTGGTTTTGACTTATTAGAATTAGCCGTGAAGAAGAATCTTCGTGTCGCGATGCTGACCGCCCATGCCCTTACTCCAGAAGCCTTGAAACGGTCCTTTGAGATGAAAGCCAGGGCTTATCTCCCCAAAGAAAAATTAGGAGAGATTGTTCCTTTCCTTGAAGATGTGTTGAGCTATGAGTATTTACCTGGATGGAGAAGATTGATGAAGAGACTGGAAGGATATTTCAAGGCTCGGTGGGGAGAATACTGGCAGAAGGCTGAGGAGCACTTCTGGGAGGACTTCGAAAGAATCACCTCAGCCAAATGGTAATGCCCAAAAGAAATCACCTCGCTCCAACACAGGTCTCTTTCCTATGAAGACTGCTTTGATATACACCGATGCTTATATGGATTATGATTATGGGCCCATGCACCCCCTCAAGGTCATCCGGCTCAAATTGACCTATGAATTGATCAAAGCGTATGGCCTTTTAAATCTTCCTTCTGTCCAATGCATCCCCACGATCCCAGCCCGAGAAGAGGATTTAACCCTCTTTCATACCAAAGATTATATTGCCATCCTGAAGATGGCCAGTGAAGGCCATTTGGGCAGAGAGGCTTATGCCTATGGTTTGGGACCGGGTGATAACCCGATCTTTCCGGGCCTTTTCCACTGGTCTCTGCTGGTGACCGGAGCCACGCTTCAGGCGGTTGATTTTGTTGCGGGGAGAAAAGGGGAAGTGGCCTTCAACATAGCGGGTGGGCTTCACCATGCCATGCCTTCAAGAGCTTCTGGTTTCTGTTATACCAATGATCCGGTGATCGGAATATTAAAACTGGTCAAGCAAGGGATGAAAGTGGCTTATCTCGATCTGGATGCCCATCATGGCGATGGTGTCCAACAGGCGTTCTACGAAACAGATCAAGTCCTGACGATCTCCCTTCACGAATCAGGAGATTCTTTATTCCCTGGGACAGGTTTTGAGTATGAGACCGGGAGAGGCAAGGGAGAAGGGTTTTCGGTCAACCTCCCCTTTCCAGCCTATACCGATGACGAGAATTATCTCTGGGCATTTGATGAGATTGTTCCTGACTTGATCGAATATTTTTCCCCGGATATTGTCGTGACCCAATTGGGGGTCGATACCTTTGAAAACGACCCATTGACCCATCTTCACCTCTCTATCTACGGTTTTGAGAAGATTATCAGACGGATCAAAGCTCTGGCACCACGCTGGGTCGCTCTGGGTGGTGGGGGATATGAAAGCTCTAATGTTGCGAGAGCCTGGACCCTTGTCTGGGCGGTAATGAATGGAGTTGAACTGGAGGAAAAACTGCCATCCGATTATATCGCCTTTGCATCCCGACACGGCCTCCAAGAAAGGAGCTTAAGAGGTGATTCGCCCACCAATCGATCTGATGATCGAATACAACGGGAGATCAGGATGGAGCTGGAACGGATCGTTCACTATTTAAGGTGGACGGTTCTGCCAAAAATACGCCGATGAACTTTTCCAAAACCGCTCATCGTCCTCCTTCACGTCCCTCCTTCAGTGATGGAATCGGAAAAGGGTCGGGCGCCCCCTCCGAAAAAAACTTGGAGCGAATCCTTTCTCTTTGACCAAAATCCATCTGAAACCATGCTCATATTGGCATATCTTTTGCTTTCATTATCCCTTTTCCATTTGACATTTGTAAGTTTATGGTATATTTAGAGAAATGAAATGGTTCAGAAAAGGAAATATCTCATTGTCGTCGGGGATGGCATGGCTGACTATCCAGTCGAAAACCTTGGCGGAAAAACTCCGTTAATGGTTGCCAGAACCCCGAATATGGATTGGATGGCGCGTCATGGCCTTCTCGGCCTTGTCAAAACGGTTCCAGATGGTTTTACGCCAGGGAGTGAGATTGCCAATCTCTCCATTTTTGGCTATGACCCTCATCGCTATTACAAAGGGAGGGGACCTCTCGAAGCGGCAAGTCTTGGAATCCAGTTAGATCGGAGCGACCTGGCTTTTCGGTGTAATCTGGTGACCCTTGCTTCAGAGGGGAGAAAGGTCTTTATGGAAGACTTTGCCGCAGGTCATATCTCATCGGAGGAGGCGCAGGAGATCATTCACGACCTCAATCAGGGGATTGGGACAGAAGAAGTCCGGTTCTATGCAGGTGTGAGTTATCGTCATCTCATGGTCCTGAAGGATGATGATCCCTCTTCTTCAGGTCTGGAAGGTCTTGCATTAACACCACCCCACGATATTATTGGTCAGGAGATCACTCCTTACCTTCCTGAGAAAAAGGGCTCTGGAAAGAAAATTATGGACCTCATGATTGCCGCTCAGCGATTGCTTGAGGTCCATCCGGTCAATCTTGCTCGAAAGGCGAAAAAGCTTCGACCGGCAAACGGCATCTGGCTTTGGGGACAGGGTCGGTCTCCCCAGATGGTGACCTTAAAGGAGAGGTTTGGCATCGAAGGTTATGTGATTTCAGCGGTTCATCTCGTCAAGGGGATCGGACTCCTGGCAGGGCTGGAGGTTCTCCCGGTTCCAGGGATTACAGGCTATCTTGACACCAACTATTTGGGAAAGGCGGAGTATGCGCTGAGAGCCCTGGAAAAAAAGGACCTGGTTTACCTACACGTGGAAGCTCCGGATGAAGCTGGCCACATGGGAGATGCCTCATTGAAGATAGAAGCGATTGAAGCCTTTGACGAAAAAGTCGTTGGAACCCTTCTCAAGGGGATGGAACGTTTCAAAGGATTAAAAGTGATGGTCCTTCCTGATCATCCCACGCCCCTTTCTCTCCGAACCCATTCTGCCGATCCAGTGCCTTTTGTCATCTATTCGACCACAGAGGCTCAAAACAGATCTTTAGAAAGGTCGTTTGATGAAGTCTCGGCGATTCAGAGTGGCGTCTTTTTTGAGAGAGGGCATGAGTTGATAGAACATTTTTTCAACCTTCCGTGAGGGAAGGGATCAAGGGAGAAAAAGTGGCCAACACGAGAACCAAATATATTTTCATGACCGGGGGCGTGGTCTCCTCGCTGGGAAAAGGTCTTGCCTCTTCCTCCATCGGCGCCCTTCTCGAATTGCGAGGATTGAGGGTGACTTTTTTAAAATTTGATCCTTATATCAATGTCGATCCTGGAACGATGAACCCCTTTCAACATGGTGAAGTCTATGTGACCGATGATGGAGCAGAAGCCGATTTAGATTTGGGCCATTATGAACGGTACACCAGCGTCATCACCTCAAAGAAGAACAATTTTACAACTGGCCAGATCTATGATGCGGTCATCTCCAAAGAGAGAAGAGGGGACTATCTGGGAGCCACCGTTCAAGTGATTCCCCATATCACCAATGAAATTAAATCGAAAGTCTTTGATCTGGCTGAAAACGTGGATATCGTCATTGTTGAAGTGGGTGGCACGGTAGGCGATATCGAAAGCCTTCCTTTCCTGGAAGCCATCCGACAGATCCGGGGGGATGTGGGACGGGAGAATACCTTATACATCCATCTCACCCTTGTACCGTATATTGAAACCGCAGGTGAACTGAAGACGAAACCGACCCAACACAGTGTGATGGAACTTCGCAAGATAGGCATTCAGCCTGATATCCTCCTCTGCCGAACGGATCGGTTTCTCTCCCCGGAGGTCAAAGCCAAGATCTCCCTCTTCTGCAATGTGGATAAAGATGCCGTCATTACCGCGAAGAATGTGGATACGGTTTATGAAGTTCCCATCGTCTTTCACCGCGAAGGATTGGATGACAAAATTGCTGAAAAGCTGAACATCTGGGCTGCCCGTCCCAATCTGACCGTTTGGGAACGGATTGTCAAACGAGTCAAGTCCCCCCGATATCAAACCACCATTGCCGTCGTCGGGAAATATGTGAGTCTGGTCGAATCCTATAAAAGTTTAACGGAAGCTTTAATCCATGGAGGCATTGCCAATGATGCGAGGGTCCATCTGAAGTATGTGGATTCTGAAAGGGTGGAAAAGGAAGGGCCGGATCATCTGCTCCAGGAAGCCGATGGCATTCTGGTACCGGGTGGATTCGGAATTCGTGGTATTAAAGGGAAGATCAGAGCAATCCAGTTTGCTCGAGAAAAGCGCGTTCCCTTTTTTGGCATTTGCTTGGGGATGCAATGCGCGGTCATTGAAGTGGCAAGGCATTGTGCTGGTTTGAAAGGGGCCGATAGTACGGAGTTCAATCCCAACACGTCTCACCCGGTCATTTATCTCCTTGAACAATGGGTGGACCGGAATCAGACAGTTCAGAAAAGAGATTCAAACGCTCCCAAGGGAGGCACGATGAGGTTGGGGGCTTATCCCTGCAGGCTTCAGGAAAAGAGTTTAGCGTGGAACGCCTATGGTAAAAAATTGATTTATGAGAGACACCGCCATCGTTACGAGTTTAATAATCGCTATCTTGAGGGATTAAAGAAAGTCGGAATGGTCTTCAGTGGAGTCTCTCCGGACGGGGAATTGGTTGAAATCGTGGAGTTGAAAGATCATCCCTGGTTTCTGGGATGTCAG
>FWPV01004219.1_pt1 | contig 20557 bp, 22 predicted proteins | sample 2228371 | NCBI WGS metagenome assembly FWPV01 (sample SAMEA103939776, study PRJEB20133) | metagenome | reverse complement strand
TTTTAGCCACTGTCAGTTTGAAAAGGCAACAGCAATACTGCAGAAGCGCGAGTGCGCATCTGTGGCAAGCGTCCTTGCTGGACGCTTGACGTCCTGACGAACTGCGTGCCGCCGGCCGAACCGCGGCCCCGCGCGGGGCTGCCTGAGCGCAGTCGCACGACTGCTGGTCTAGGGGACACCTTATGCAGATATCCCACAGCCGGGCTGCTGCCCCAGGGGGCCCACCGCCGCGCCTACGTGTACCGCTCGGGCTCGTCCGTCAGGCTGGATTTCGGGTCCCGGCGAGAGGCGGGCCTGGCGTGCGGCGGGGACTCCACTCCTTATGCAGCAGCGGCCCACTGCTCGCCTGGGCGTCGCCCCACGGCGGACCCGCTCCCAGGCTGTCAGGCGGCAGCCCACACGGTGAAACCCACCGGCACAGCCCGCCCCAGGGTGCGACAGCGTTGGCAATAGTCGCGCCCCAGCCGGAACAGGCTGTAATCGGTCTGGTTCGTGGGGGCCAACTCGCGGGCGCGCCCCGTCTGGGTCAGCCAATCGCCGAGGTGGATCATCCAGACGGTGGCGAGCGCGAGGCCTAACAGCAAGACGTTCAGGCGGGCGGGGTCATCCAGGTGGCTCCTTTCCAAGTCGAAACCATAGCTTTTCCAGTCCCGGAAGGTGGGTTCGATCCAGTAGCGTTTGCGCCCCCGCCGCCAGGCCTGGGCGTCGGCGGGCAGGTCCAGGGCCCAATAGCGGGGACTCTCTTGATTGGGCGCCCAATCCGCGAGCAAGTTGACGGGGCCGAAGGCGTGCTCCTGGGTCAAGGACACCCCTTGCAGGTAACGTCGCTGTCCCGGCTGGAGGGCCAAGTCCCGCAGGGCTTGCCAGGGACCGGCAGGCGGCTGAAAGTACAGGTCCGATTTGAGGCCCACCTGCCAATGCCAGCCGTAGTCGCGGCAGGCCTGCTGCAGGGGCACGGCCCGAAACTCGCTGTCCCCGTAGAAGTGCACCCGCACCTGGTCCAGCGCCGGCAGATGCGGTTGCACCCGGCGCAGCAAGGTGATCTGCCGTTCGGCACTGGTGCCACCGAATGGCAAGACCTCCCAGGCCAGGGGCAAGAGCCGTTTCTGGTACGCGGCCCCCAGGGTGAGCACGCTCCAGCGGTGTTCCAGGTCCGTGCGGTCCATCACCAGGCTCACTTCTCGGCCCGCCCAGTGGGTGAATAGATGCCGCACCAACGGCCCGTAACACGTTGGTGGGTGCAGCCCTTCGTTTTTCAGCAACCGCCGCAAGCGTTGGATCAGATGCTCGCGGCGCCCGGGCAGGGGCAGACCCAAGGCCAGGGTGGCCAGATGACAGTTGGGGCTGAGGGCCAAGGTCTGGGTCAGCCAGGCCAGATTGTCCAGTTGGGGTTTCGTGGCCCGCAGCCCGATGCCAGTCAGATGGCGGACCAATTGCCGATGTAGTTGGAAACTATCCATGAGGCACCTCCCGGAGCAGTATCGTGTGGTCCAACGACCACATGCGGTACTATACCACACCCGGAAATGCCGCGCGACCCTCAAAACTGACAGGGGATGAAACTCAAGGGTATTACGATACATCGGCTTTCACCTCTTTTGTCTTCTGGATCAAGGGACAACAGCAGACGCAGACTGGACCGGTGAGTACTTCTTGGCTAGAAGGGCAACCAAGTAGCGGTAGAGTTCTTCAGGTTTATCTAGTTTCCGAAGGGAGGGAAATACTGGTAAGCTCTCCCAATATCACCACGGAATGGCAGCAAGTAGTAATCCCTATAAACCTGCCATCAATTGAGCGCGTGACATTCTTGTTTAGGAGTGATAGCACCAATCTGTTCTGCATAGATGACGTTTCTTTTATGCCATAAGCCGGTTTCCTGTACAGCACTTGACATACTCCGGGATAGAGTGCCGCCCAACACCGTGTGGCCCGACGCCCATCCTTGCGCTTGGGCGTGTCCCGCCTGCGGTGCCCCCGGTGATTCAGGCGCGTCTGGTCAGTGAGGGCGGGCGGGTGCGGACACACCGGCCGTTATGCGGCACAAAAAGTGTGCAAAGGCAGAGACACGGCAACGCATTGCTTTCAATATGCCCGAACGATATGGTCATGGCACGTGGAGGTGAGCCATGAGCTTGCGTGAGATTCTTAGCGACATTCATGCTCTCGAAACAGAACTGCTGAACTTTGAGCGGAAATATGGTATTCGCTCGGAAACACTCTACGCGGCGTACATCAGCGGCGAGGAACCCGAAGATGACGCCTGGGTATTAGACTTTGGGGAGTGGGCCAGCGTGTACCGGACGTGGCTGGCGCGCCAGGCCGAATATCGCAACGAAGTCCAGCGTATCCAACTCCGCGCGCCGAGTCTGGCTGGGTTAGTCCGAGTCGCTGCATGAGTAATCCCTTGCGCACGCTAGAGGACTATGAACTGTTTCTGTATACCCTGACTGAGCGGTACCCCTCGGTGCAGCGGTCTACAGTGATCTTGGTTCGTTTGGGGGCCACGCTCGCCCGCGTGGCTGGTGAGCTGTACTTTGAGCAAGGGATCCGCGTGATAGTGCGCGAACGGCTCTTGTATCATCGTTTACCGGCGGTCATTGACTGGTATGGGTACGAGGTGTGGCGCGGGGATGAGAAACTGTATTGGTACGATTCGCAACCCCATCCCGATGATCCGGCCCTGCAAAGCTCCCAGCCCCATCACAAGCATATCCCGCCGGACATCAAGCACCATCGTATTCCCGCATCCGAAATGAGTTTTTCCCGGCCCAATCTGCCGGTATTGATTCGCGAGGTGGAAGCACTTCTGGGGTAGGATGCCGTATAACCATAGTTCCAGCCGACGCCCATCCTTGCGCTTGGGCGTGTCTCGCCTGCGGTGCCCCCGGTGATTCAGGCACGTCTGGTCAGTGAGGGCGGGCGTGGCTTACACCAACCGTTATAGAGGGTTTATATCTGTGGAAAAGCCCGCGAGGGTGGCAGCGAACCTCGCGGCAGAACGATCGTCGAGATAGCCATGTAAAGAAAGGAGCCTGTCATGTTCGAGCTAGGTTTGGTCCTGGTCGCCGTCGCGGTGGTGACGGTGGCATTCGTGATCTTTGTATCCATCGCGTACCTGGCCAGCCGGTACAAAAAAGTCGGTCCCAACGAGGTGCTGGTGATCTCCGGCCGGCGGCACACCCGGGTGGACCCGGAGACCGGTCGCAAGGAAAAAGTGGGCTTTCGCCTGGTCCGGGGTGGCGGCGCCGTCATCCTGCCAGTGGTGGAGCGGGTGGACGCCCTGAGCCTGGAGCTGATGACCATCGAGGTCCGCACGGAGGACGTGTACACGTTGGAAGGTGTGCCGGTGACGGTGGACGGCGTGGCCCAGATCAAGATCGCCAGCGATGACGTGGCCCTGGCTACCGCCGCCGAGCGCTTTCTGAGCAAGAGCCGGGTGGACATCGAGCATGTGGCCCACGAGACGCTGGCCGGCCACCTGCGCGCCATCCTGGGCACGCTGACCGTGGAAGAGATCTATAAGGACCGCGACGCTTTTGCCCAGCAGGTGCAGCAGGTCTCGGCCGGGGACCTGCGGAACATGGGCCTGGGCATTGATAGCTTTGTCATCAAGGACATCCGCGATGAACAAGGCTACCTGGATGCCCTGGGGCAAGCCCGCCTGGCCCAGGTGAAGCGCGACGCGGCCATCGGCCAGGCCATCGCCGCCCGTGATGCCACCATCAAGTCGGCCGAGGCCCGGCAGGAAGGCGAGACGGCCAAATACATCGCCGAGACCAAGATCGCCGAGGCCAACAAGAACTATCAGGTGCAAAAGGCCGCCTACGATGCCGAGACCAACCGCCGCAAGGCCGAGGCTGAGCTGGCCTATGTGCTCCAGCAGAACATCACCAACCAGGAGGTGAAGGAGCAAGAGGTCCAGATCGAGGTCGTTGCCAAGAAAAAGCAGATCGAGGTGCAGGAACAGGAGGTGGCGCGCAAGGAGCGCGAGTTGGCGGCCACCGTGCAAAAGCCAGCCGAGGCCGAACGCTACCGCGTGCAGACCCTCGCCGAGGCGGAGAAATTCAAGACGCTGACCCAGGCCGAAGGCCAGGCCGCGGCCATTCGCTCCGTGGGCGAGGCCGAGGGCGACGCCATTCGGGCCAGGGGCCTGGCGGAAGCCGAGGTGGTGCGGGCCAAAGGTTTCGCCGAGGCCGAGGCGATGCTCAAGAAAGCCCAGGCCTGGCAACAGTACAACGAAGCGGCCATCCTTCAGCAGCTCATCGAGGCGTTGCCCCGGGTGGCAGCCGCGATCGCGGAGCCGCTGAGCAAGATGGAACGCATGGTGGTCATCAGCACCGGGGGCGAAGGCGCGGGCAGCAGCAAGGTCACCCGGGATGTGGTGGACATGGTGGCCCAGGTGCCGGCCGCCCTGGAGGCCATCACCGGCCTGGACCTGGTGGAGACCCTCAAGAACCTGCCCGGCGTCATCGGCAAAAAGACCGAGGAACCGGCCGAGTAGATGATCCGATAGCGACTGGAGCAACAGGGGGATTGATAGCATCCCCCTGTTTTTCGTGTTCCGAACCCTTGTGCCCCCGGCGGAATCCGGGTATAATCAGGGTGGTCCAGTTACCTGAGGGAGTTGCCCACGCACCCCAGCGCACCCCCGGATACGAAAATCGGCCGGGCGTGGAAGGCTCCCTCTCCCTCGTAGGGAGACACCCTGACGGGTGCAGGTGGCCGGGGTGCGGGTGGAAACCGCCAGACGCAGCAAGCTAACAGCTTGCGCTACGATTTACGGGAGACTCCCCTCCCCGCGTCGGGGACACCCTGACGGGTGCAGGTGGGCCGGGGGAGGGGTTATTTTCTAGGGAGGATGCCATGCCCACCGAAATAGACCGCCTGACCACGCTCTACCAGATCGCCCAGACCATCAACTCCAGCCTGAACCTGGATGAGGTGCTGAACATGGTGATGGACAGGGTCATCGAGGTGACCGGCGCCGAACGGGGCTTTTTGATGCTGGTGGATGAGACCGGCCAGCTCGATTTCAAGGCGGCCCGACACATGGACCGGGCCGACATCGAGGAGCCAGCGTTCCAGGTGAGCCGGGGCATCGTGGAACAGGTGGCCCGGACCGGCCAGGCCCTGCTCGCCACCGACGCCCAGTTCGACGACCGGCTGAGCAGCCGGGCCAGCATCTTTTTCCTGGGCGTCCATTCGATCCTCTGTGTTCCTCTGCGGGTGAAGGATCGCATCACCGGCCTGGTCTACGTGGATAGCCGGCTCCACGCTGGCAGCTTTAACGATGACGACCTGCAAATGCTGACTACCTTTGCCAATCAGGCCGCCATCGCCATTGATAACGCGCAGAAATACACCGAGTTGCAGGAGCTTTATCGCACCGTCCGCGAGAAGGAACGCATGGAGCAGGAGCTACGCCTGGCCTATGGTATTCAGGCGCGCTTGCTGCCGCAGCACGTCCCGCAAGTGCCCGGCTGGGAGTTCGCCGCGGTCTGGCAGCCAGCCCGCGAGGTGAGCGGTGACTTTTACGATTTCATTCCCACGTCGGACAGACGCTGGGGCCTGTTCATCGCCGACGTGGCCGACAAGGGTGTGCCCGCCGCGCTGTTCATGGCCATGGCCCGGGGCTTGCTCTGGGCCAGCCGCGCCGACGCGGGCAGTCCAGCCCAGGCCCTGGCGCAGACCAATCGGCATCTGGAAGCCCACGCCGCCCCCGGCATGTTCATCACTGCCTGCTATGCCATCCTGGACCCGACCACCGGGGTCGTGACGTATGCCAACGCCGGCCACAACCGCCCCTTGCTGGCGCACGCCGATGGCACGGTGGTCGAACTGAGCAGCAGCGACATCGCCCTGGGTGTGGTGTCCGACGCGAGCTATCAGGAACATCGCGTGACCTTGATCCCCGGCGATGCCCTGGTGCTATACACCGACGGCGTCACTGACGCGATGAACGCCGCCGAAGAGCACTTTGGCCGGGACCGGTTGATCCACGTCGTCGCCCGGACACGCAGCGAGGGCGCCACGGCCGTGACCCGCCACATCGTCCAGGCCGTGCAAGAGTTCAGCGCCGGCGCCACCCCCTTTGACGACCTGACGCTGGTGGTGGTGAGCCTGCGACCATCATAGGGCGAATGGCCCGTTCGTCCCAAGACATCAGTTGAGGAGGTGAACAGTGGATTACCCTGATCTGAACGAGACGCTGTTGCACCGGCTGCGGCTCCAAACCACGCCGGTGGCGGTCAAGCTGGCCCAGTCTGCCGACGAGGTGCCGCCAAAGGCGCGCCGGCCCCACCGGACTGGGGTGCTGGGCAATCTCCGCGACCAGCGGCCCCGGGTGGTCCTGCCCGGCGCCGGCGACCGCATCTTTTCCAGCACACAGGACGACGAGTTGATCTTTGCTGTGCCCGCCGGCCAGCTCGCCACCATCACCGACGCTCTGGGCCAGGCCGGCCACGACAAGGGCATCCGCTACCCGGTGATGACCTGGCTGGCCTTTGAGCCGCGCCCGGCCGAGGCCTGGCAGCGGTTGGCCGCGTTTCTGGAGCCAGCTTAAGGGCAGGGATGCCCAGCAGTTTTGCGCCGGGCGCACCCCGTAGGGGTGAAAATGCGTCCAAACTCGTGCCCACGCTCTGCGTGGGCACGCCAGGGAGGTCATCGCGCCGCCACGTAGAGCGTGGCGGCGAGTAAAACCGGCGTCAGTAGCAGGTGACACACCCGCCGCGAGGCAAGCGTCATTTACGGAAGGAGGCAAGCCATGTACAAGCGAATCCTGGTTCCATTGGAGGAAGCGGAGACGACCGAAAAGCACCTGCCGCACGCGGCTGCCCTGGCCGCCCATGTGGGAGCAGAGTTGCTGCTCCTGCGCGTGATCACGGTGGTCCCCTCAGAGGACTATTTCATGCAGCGTATCCAGATCGAGGAAGGCTCCCGGGGCGCCCAGAAACGGGCCGCCGCCGAGGAGCAAATGGCCCGCTTGAGCAAACAGTTGGCCGGCTATGGCGTGCCGGTCCAGACGGAGATCATGATCAGCGACAAGGCCGAGGACGAGGCCATCTTGGAGTACGCCGCCCGGGTGGGCAGCGATCTCATCGTCTTGCCGAATCAACGGCGTTCTCTGGTCAGTCGGTGGCTGAAGGGCAACGTGGCCGCCAAAGTGCAGCGCCGGTCGCCGATCCCCGTTTTGTTTGTCAGCGCGGGAGAATGAGGAGGGAAACATGAATCGCCAAGAGATCATCGAGGCGTTGGAGCACGATCTGCGGGCTGAGCTGAGCGCGGTGGAGATCTATGCCGCTCATGCGGCGGCCATCCCCCAGGACGCCATTGCCGAGGGGGTGCGGGCGATCCTGGCCGTGGAGCAACGGCACGCCCGCGACCTGAGCGCCCGCATCCAGGCCCTGGGCGGCGCGCCAGCGGAACCGGGGCAAATGGAGACCATCGTCGGCCGGTCCATCGGGGCGGTCTCGGCCCAAACCGCGACCGTGGACATGCTGCGCCTGGAGCTGGCCGAAGAGCAACAGGCCATCAAGGACTATGCGGCGCAGATCGCCGAGATCATGGACGATGAGGAGACGGTGGAGCTGCTGGAAGAACACCTGGCGGACGAGATGGAGCACGCCCGGTGGCTCAAGGCACAGATCCTGGCCCTGAGCGGCTAGCCCGAGGGGAAACCGGGTCTCTACCTGCTCCACGCCGCGATCAGCTCCCTGGCTCTGCGCACCTCGTCCGGCCCGGGGTCCGCGTCAATGTAGGCCCGCATCGCGGCGATGGCCTCCGCCGGGCGACCCAGCTGGGCGTAACACAAGGCCAGGTTCCAATGCGCCTCGATCCAGGCAGGGTCCAGCTCCAGGGTCCGGCGATAGGCCGCCGCGGCCGCTTCATAGTCACCCAGCTCGTAGCTGGCGTTGCCCAGGCCGAAATGCGCCTGGGCGGAGTCGGGATCGCGCGCCACGGCCGCCGCGAACTCGGCCCGGGCCTGGTCCATTTGCCCGCGCTCCAGGGCGGCATAGCCCTGGAACACGTGCACGGCGGCCGAATCAGCCTGGTCATGGATGATCAGGGCGGCGCAGCACACGAACAGGGCCACGGCGAGCAGGATCGCCCACCACTGCCGCCGCAGGCCGTTCACGTCCACGACGCCGAACGAGTCGTCCGGCCGCCGCCCCAGCTCGTAGCGCGGGGCGAGCTGCCAGCCCAGGAGCAACCCGGCCACCAGGCCGCCCAGGTGAGCATAGTTGTCTATGCCCGGCGTGGTGAACCCGATAAAGACGTTGAGGGCCACCACCAGGACCATGTTAGCCAGGCGGCGGTGAGCGCCGGGGCCAAAGGCCGCGCGTTGCCGCCAGTAGAACGCGGCCAGGGTCCCGATCAGCCCAAAGATAGCACCGGAGGCGCCGGCCGATAGCCCCGGGTTCAGCGCCAGGCTCGCCAGGCTGCCAAACAGCCCGGCCAGGAGGTAGATGAGCGTGAACCGGGTCCGGCCGTAAAACGCCTCCACCTCCGCGCCCACCACGTACAGCGCATAGCTGTTGAAGGCCAGGTGCATGATCCCCACGTGCAGGAAGCAGGCGGTGAGGAGCCGCCAGTATTCGCCCAGGGCGATGAGCGCGTTCACCTTGGCCCCAAACTGCACCAACACGGCTGGGCGCAGAGCGTCTGACCCGCCGGCCGCCGTCATCGCCAGCCAGACGACGACGTTAAGGCCCAGGATGGCCCAGGTCAAGACGGGCCTCGTGAGGGGGACGGTGTATTGACGGGGCGGGGACTCGTCCATACGCTATGGATCCGGCGTGACCTTGACCAGCACCCGGCGCTGGCGCGGCCCGTCAAACTCGCAGAAAAAGATACCCTGCCAGGTGCCCAACACCAGACGACCGTTCTCCACCAACACCGTCAGCGACGGCCCCACCAGGCTGGATTTGATGTGCGCGGCGGCATTCCCCTCGGCGTGGTGGTAGCCATCGCTGAAGGGGATGACCTTGTTCAACTCGTAGAGGATGTCGCGCTTGACGGTGGGGTCAGCGTCCTCGTTGATGGTGATCGCGGCGGTGGTATGTGGCACAAAGAGGTGGCAGACGCCGCTCTGGACCCCGCTCTCGCGGACGATGCGCTGCACCTCGGCCGTGATGCTCTCCATCGTGGTCTGGCCGCCGGTGCGGATCGTAAGCTGGTGAATCATGATGCTCCTTTCGTTGGCTGGGCGCGTATATCGGTAGTTTGTAGCTCGCGCAGGAAACGCAAGGCCACGGCCAGCACCTCTTCCTCCGACAAGTCGTCCGTGGCGATGTGGAGGTGGGCGTGCTGGCGGGCATGACCGAGTCGCTGCTGGCCTATTTCCAGGTCCCGGCCGGTATAGGTGGTGTTGGGCCGGCGCTGCCGGATGGTCTCCAGGCTGGCATCCAGGTAGATGAGCACGTCCGGCCGGGCGATCCGGCGCCACATATCCGGCACATACGAATGCTCCTGGGCGCAGGACCGGGCCGCGTAGCCGTGCCGTCGCAGCCCTTCAGCCAGCACGGTCTTGCCAGACGCACAAACGCCGACGATGGAAATGCGCATGGTCTTTCACACGTGCCGCGTATTTCGTGCTGCGTATCCGATTGTAGCACAGGAACTCCACCCAGGCAAGCGATAGCCCACAACCCGCAACCTGCAATCTGCAATTTGCAATCTGCAATCCGCAATTTGCAATCTGCAATCTGCAATCTGCAATTTGCAATCTGCAATTTGCAATCTGCTTCAGGAGGTCACATGGAACAAGATGTACGCACGGTAAACATCACCATCATCGGCGGCGGCTCGTACAACTGGACACCCAAGCTGCTGAGCGACCTGGCCCTGACCCGGGGCCTGCGCGGTCAACTCACCCTGATGGACATCAACCCGACGGCATTGGAACTCATGGTGGCCCTGGGCCAAAAAACCATGCAAGAGTTGGGCGGCGGCTTTACGGTCCGGGGCACCACAGATCGACATGCGGCCCTGGACGGGGCAGACTATGTCGTCCTCACCATCAATACCGGCGGCTACGAGGCCAGCCGTCAGGACATCGAGATCCCGGAACGGTACGGCGTGGTCCAGACCGTGGGCGATACAGTGGGGCCGGGGGGCATCATCCGGGGCCTGCGTAACGTGCCGGTCATCGTCGGGATCGCCCAGGACATGGAGCGATTGTGCCCGGATGCCTGGCTGCTCAACTACTCCAACCCCATGTGCGTCCTGACCAGCGCCGTCCATTGGGCCACGGACATCCGGGTCGTGGGGCTGTGCCACGAACTGCTGGGCCTGGAGATGAAGCTGATGTACGTCTGGGGGCCGGCCATCGGCGTGACCATCCCGGACCGCCAGAGCCTCAAGCTCACCGTGGGCGGCATCAACCACTTTTCCTGGGTCACGTCGGCCCGCGTGGGTGACGTGGACCTGTTCCCCGGCCTGCTGGAATACGCCCGCAGCTACCAGTTGCCCGACGTTCCCTACGAGGAGTTCGACCCCATCGGCGACCTGTATGCGGTCAAGTTGGGCCTGTTCGAGGCCACCGGCTGCCTGGGCGTGGCCGGTGACCGGCACATCGTCGAGTTCTGGCCGGGGTTCATCTCGCCGGAATCCGAGTACGGCTGGCGCTACGGGGTCAAGCGCACCACACCAGACGATTTCGAGCGGTGGTATCGGGAGGCCGGCGAGGAGGCCCAGGCGATGGTGGAAGGCCGGGAAGACATCTACTCCGAGCCGAGCGGCGAGATCGTGTGGGAGATCGTGGACGCGATGGAACACGACCGGGGCCGGCAATTCTTTGTGAATCTGCCGAACCGGGGCCAGATCGCCAACCTGCGCATGGATGCCGTGGTGGAGACCTATGCCGTGGCCGACGCCCGGGGCCTGACGCCGGTGGCCTTTGGCAACCTGCCGGAGAGCGTGGCGCCCCTCACCCGGCTGCACGTGGACATCCAGGAGATGGTGGTGGAGGCGGCTCTCACCGGCGACCGCGATCTGGCCCGCCGGGCATTCTTGCTGGACCCCATGATCCGCGATTTCCGGGCCGGGCGGCTCATGTTCGACGAGCTGTGCGCGGCGCAAGGATTGTTCGCCTGAGATCCGTGCATAAATGGCGCGGGGGTGGGTGAGCGACCGAGGTCGCCCCTCCAGGGTCTGCGGGCCGGGCGTCGCCCTGGGCCGACGCGGCGCTGCGCGACCACGCCGGTGGTCGCCCGGCGTGCCTACGCCCCCCAGGTGCGGTTTCAACCGCGCGTTATGCACGGATCTCAGTTGTTCGCGCGTTGACTTTGGGGGGTAGTAGCATTATAATGCGAAGTATCAGTACATGGGAAAAGGGGTTATACGAGATTGCGATTGACGACGGCGGCAGCGCGGTCGAACATAACGGAACGGAGGGATAGCGAGGATGAGATCAGTCCTGCGGGCACGAGACGCTATGTCTCCAGCAATCTGGCCTGGCGAGGCTCTATGATGTACTCGATGGTCGTCTCATCGGTGGGGGCAAAATTCGTGATGAGGACCTCTTGATTCAGGACCCGCTCCCCCCGGTTTTTCTTGACTTTCATTCCCGAGAAGGATCGCACTGGAATGATGTGATACCCGGCATATAGTTTACGAACTTGGGGCACATCGTAGGAGGAAAGAATCCACTTGCACCGGGTAGTTCCGAGCCGATCGGCCAGACGCCAGTGCTCGTCCCAGGTGCGCATGTTATGAGCATAATTACATTTGTTGCCCGGATATGGGGGGTCCACATACATAACTGTCCTGGGGCGGTCGTAGCGGTCAATACAGTCTTTCCAGTCCATATTCTCAATGATCACTGTGCGCAGACGGTCGTGCACGGGTTCGAGCCGTTGACGAAGCGTCTTTAACGCCCCAATGAGTCGGTTGCCATGACCACCATCTGTGATGCTGGTTTGAAAGCGTGGATAGTCTAGTTCGCCACCCCATCCCGCCATGATCAAGTAGTAAAAGCGATGAGCGCGTTGAACGTCAGTGAGTTGGGAGGCATCCAGCGCAGCGAGACGCTCAAATTCGGCGCGTGACACCAGTTCCCACTCGAAAGAGGCGATCAATTCCTCGGGCTTTTCTTTGACCACGCGAAAGAAATTGACCAATTCCTGGTCAATGTCGTTTAAAACTTCGACATCGCTGGGAGGTTTAGCGAACAATACCCATGCGGCACCGGCAAACGGTTCCACATAACACGTGTGGGCCGGCAGCAGCGCTACGATTTGCTTGCGCAATCGAGACTTGCCTCCCACCCACTTGAATGGGCTGTTGACCATTTGGTAACCGCCGTTGTTGTGAGCCATTGAGATCCACTCCCAGGACGATTCCCTGCTGTCTCTACTAGAGACAATTATACCACATAAACTTTCGGCTGTCAAGCCCATAGGAGAAGAGGTTCGTGGAAAGATTTGGCGAAAAACTGCGCCTATTGCGAGTGCGCCATCAAATGACGTTAAAGGAATTGGCAGTGGCGCTCGGATATACAGCTCATGGGCACATCAGCGAGATCGAGTCTGGCAAAAAGAAACCTACCGCAGAATTCGTGCTCAAGGTAGCGCGGCTGTTCAACGTCACCACGGATCAGTTGTTGAAGGACGAACTAGAAGTGGATAATTCGGAACACGAACGGAGCGATGGATCATGTCTCTAGCGTTCGTACACAGGCCGCCGACATCGCGCGAATTACTGAAACTACGCCTTCTCTTGAGCACCTATCAAGACGGAACAGGTCAGTTATTTGACAAGAAACTCGGCACCACGCTGCCGGGTTGGCGAGATTTTGAGCGTTCTGTGGCTGCCGCCCTCGGTGGTGAGGCGCAAGAAAGCAAGGCCATCTTTGACGTACTGCTTCCCGATCCAGCCCGTAGCGGTGTTTATTACGGCATCTCATGCAAGATGCGCCAAACGCTGAAATATGTGGAGCGGACCGGCCAGGTCACGATAGAGGTTTCCAATTCAGCCAGGAAATTCTGGGATGCATTGAAAGCGAACGGCTTGCACGAGGACAACTTTGGAGACGATCCGGCACGAATGGGCCAGGTGCTCATCGCCCTGGTGGCGGGTTGGCACGATGCCGTGAGCATCGCGCATGGCGGTTGTGTTGATCTGGCAACAAGTTTGTGTCTGGTATTGCAGTGGGACAAGGCTTCTCAGCGCTATCAATTGTTCCAGTTCCCAATAGCTTTGCCCGATCCTGATACCTTGCGCTGGGTAGTAGATGGGAAAAGGTTGATTGGCCAAGATGCGCGAGGTTTGTTGTTTGAATGGTATGGGCTTTCTGGTGGACAGCTAAAATACTATCCGTTCGTCAGCGACGCGAGGTGGTATTCGGAGCCATTTCGCCTGGAACCGCTGCCCGTGTTGCCAGGCAGGAATGAGATGCTGCGCAAAGCCGCATCATATTTCCCCACGCTGTGGCGAGAGGCATGTGCATAGTCGGTGGAGGTTCTCGTGAAGGTCTTACTCATCGGCAGTGGAGGCAGCACCCACGCCCTGGCCTGGAAGTTTCTGCTGGATGACCGGGTGCAACAGGTGTATTGCGCGCCGGGTAACGGCGGCACGGCCCTCCTGGCCCAAAATGTTCCCTATACGCCCGGCCGGCCCCAGGACCTGGCCTCCTGGGCCTGGAACGAACGCATAGACCTCACGGTGGTGGCCGATGATGCAGCCCTGGCCGATGGGGTGGTGCAGGCGTTTCGTTTCCTGGGCCTGACCATCCTGGCCCCGGCCGCCGAGCTTCTGGGCGCCTGCACCAGCCGCTCTGAGGCGCGGGCCTTCTGTGCCCGGCTGGGCATCCCCACTCTGCCCGGCGTCGCCTGCGCTGATCTCACAGCCCTGGACGCCCACGTAGCAAACCAGGTCTGGCCCCTGCGGCTGCGCCCGGACGGGGTTCACACGAGCAGTTGGACCACGGTGGCGCATGATGTGACAGCGGCTCGCCGGGCTGCCCCCCTCATCCTGGGCGCGTCGGCGACGGAGACGAACCCGGCCCGCGTCCTGGTGGAGGAATACGTCGGCGGGATCGAGGCCAGCGCCAGCGCCTTCGTCATGGGCCAGGCCGTCGGCCCGGTGGTGCTCTCCTACGTCCATCGGCACCGCGACGACAAGGGGCAGGGGCCGGCGACCGATGGTTTGGGGGCGTACTCGCCGCTCCGGGCCGGCCTGACCGACCCGGCGGGCACGGTGGCGCGCATCCGGTCTGAGGGGCTGGAGCCATTGGCCCGTGCCCTGGACTTCCGGGGCATCCTGCACCTGGACGTGTTGCTCACCCCGGATGGGGAGTGGCGTGCCCTGGGGCTGCGGGCCACGTTCGGGGACCCGGAGGCCCAGGTGGTCTTGCCGCGCCTGGCCGGCGAGCTGTTGGACGCGCTGAACGGCCAGCCCGGCTCCTGGCACGATGAGGCGACGTGCGGCGTGGTGCTGGCTACCGAGGAGTACCCGCACCCGGTCGGCACGGCCCTGCCCATCACTGGCCTGGATGACCTGGACCCGGGCGTGTTGATCTTTCATCATGCCACGGCGTTGCCCACACGCCGCCAGGACCTGGCCCTGGTCGCTACGGGCGGGCGCGTGCTCACCGTGGTCGGGCGCGGCCCGGACATCATCGAGGCCCGGGGCCGGGCCTACCGCAATGTCGAGCGCATTCGCCTGGCAGGCGGTCGCTATCGCACCGACATCGGGGCACGGGAGATTGTGTTCGCATGAGCGTGCGCGCATCCGTCCTGCTGGAAGCCCTGGCCCTGGCCGGCATCGTGGCCCTGTTCATGGCCCTGTGCCTGATGAACGTGAACCTGCCGGGCCTGTTCTACGACGAGACCATTGATGCCGTGCCCACCGTGCAGATGCTGACCGGTCAGCCGGTGGAATCCCTGCGCGGGTCCGGCCTGCGTCTGGGGCCGATCTTTGTGCCCCTCATGGTCTCTGACTATGTGGGGACGGTGAACACGCTGCTGCTGCTCCCGTTCCTGGCCTTCTTCGGGCCGCAGCCCATCGCCTTCCGGCTCATGACCACGCTGGTGGGCGTGGCGGCGTTGCTACTGTATTATGCTTTCATCCGTGAGTTCCTGGGCCGGCCCGTGGCCCTCATCACCGCCCTGCTGCTGGCCGTCCATCCGTCCTACGTGTTCTGGAGCCGGCAGGGCATCTACCTCAGCTCCATGATGACCGTGGCGGCCGGGGGCAGCCTGTGGGCCTGGCTGCGCTGGCGGCGGTCCGGCCGATGGCGTTGGCTGCTCCTGGGCGCGTTCTTCCTGGGCTTTGGCCTCAGCGCGAAGTTTTTGTTCCTGTGGTTCATCCTGGCGCTGGCCGGGGCCTACTGGCTGGTCGTGGGGATACCCCGGCTCTGGCGGCGCGACGTTCGCGGTTTCGTCCGCGCCCTGTTCTACGACCTGACGCCCGGCCAATTGCTGGCGGGCGGCCTGGCCTGGTGTCTGGGCGCATCGCTGATCCTCATCTACAACCTCCAGACCCAGGGCACGTTCCACGTGCTGTTTGACAACCTCGGCACTACCGCCTATGGCGTGAGCAACCTGAACTTTGGGGGCAATTTCCTCACCCAGTTGCACCATCTGCGAACGGTGCTGGAAGGCAGTTTCTTCTGGTTCATCGGCGGGCCGTATGCCAACCCCATCTACCCGACGGTGTTCGTGCTGGCCCTGGCGCTGTTGTTCGCGCTGACACTGGGTCCCCAGGTAAAACCTGGACAGGCCGCGCGCGACCACTGGCGGCGGTTCGTGTTCATCTTGACCCTCTTTGCCGTGATGCTGGTGGAGAGCTGCTTCACCATCTCCGGCCTCTGGGAGACGCATCTGCTCATCTTCTTGCCGTTGCCGCAGATGATGATCGCGTGGGGCCTGGCGCTGCTCGTCCGCACCTGTGGGGCAAATTGGCGATTTGCCCTACGAGCCAGCGCGGCGCTGCTCGTGGTCGCGCTGGTGGGGAGCGACCTGTGGGTGGATGCCTTGTACCACCGGGACCTGCCCCTCACCGGCGGCTATAGCCGCTTCTCCGACGCCATCCACGACGTGGCCGCCTACCTGGATGCCAAAGGCGACCCGCACCCGGTGGCGATGGACTGGGGCCTCTCCACCACCATCTACGTGCTCACCTGGGGCCGCATCCAGCCCATCGAGATCTTCGAGCACCGTAAAGACCCCAGCCCGGCCTTCTACGAGACGCTGCGGGCGTACATGCAGAACCCGGCCACGCTCTACCTGTTCAACTCCGGCGACGTGGTGGTCTATGACCGGTTCCCGCAATGGGAGGCGATGGTCAAGGAGCAGGGCAAGACCATCATCCTGGAAAAGACGTTCAAGCAGCGGGATGGCGACCCGATATTCAATATCTTGCGAGCGGAGTGAGAAGGATGCCTTGTCGCCTTTGGCCCAGTGCGGTATAATACGCTTCGGAGGTTGCGATGCAGATCTGGGACGTGATCTGGCTGGAAGAGGTCGAGGACAAGATCATCGCCAGGCATCACGTGTCCCCGGCTGAAGCAGAAGAAGTGCTGATGGGTCAACCGCATGTTCGATTCATGGAGCGCGGACATCGGCCGGGCGAGGACCTTTATGCCGCTTTCGGTCAGACGGCTGATGGACGTTACCTGGCGGTCTTTTTCATCTTCAAGGCCCCACACACGGTATTGATCGTCACGGCGCGGGACATGACCGCCCGTGAAAGGAGAACCTATGGCTCACGACGATAACCGGTACAGCATCTCCGGCGCACGCTCCCTGGCGGAACTGGCCGATTTTTGGGACACCCACGACGCGGCGGAATACGATGCGCAAACCCACGAGGTCGAGATGACGTTCGATCTGCGGTCGCGGCGTCACTACGTGGTGGTGGACCCGGATCTATTGGACCGGGTGCGCCGTCTGGCCCAGAGCCGTGGTCTCAGCACCGAGAGCCTGGTGAACCTATGGCTACAGGAGCGAGCGCTCAGCCTGGAAGCGGCGCAGGCCGCGTCCTGATCTGTATGCTGCGTCTGACGAAAGATTGAAAAAACGATGCCCCCAGCCATCGTCTGTGCTATCGCCAATCAGAAAGGCGGCGTGGGCAAGACCACCACCGCCATCAACCTGGGCGCCTACCTGGCCGCCCGGGGCCGGCGCGTCCTACTGGTGGACGCCGACCCCCAGGCCAATGCCACCAGCAGCCTGGGCGTGGACAAGCACGCCCTGCCCCGGTCCATCTACGACGTCATCATCAATGAGACCCCCGTCCAGGAGGTGCTCACCTTGACGAATCGGCTGGGGTTGGACCTGGTGCCGTCGGCGCCGGCCCTGGCCGGGGCCGAGGTGGAGCTGGTATCCATCGCCGGCCGCGAACGCCGGCTGAAGCACGCCCTGGCCTCCGTCCGCGACCGCTACGACTTTCTCTTCATAGACTGCCCGCCCAGCCTGGGGCTGCTCACCGTCAACGCCCTCACCGCCGCCGATGGCGTGATCATCCCGGTGCAGTGCGAATACCTGGCCCTGGAGGGCCTGTCCCAACTGCTCCAGACCATCGAGCTGGTGCGCGACAACCTGAACCCCGGCCTGCACGTGGTCGGCGTACTGCTCACCATGCACGACGCTCGCACCAACCTCTCGCAGCAGGTCATTGACGAGGTACGCGGCTTCTTTGGTGACCAGGTCTACCAGACCGTCATCCCACGCAACGTGCGCCTGTCGGAAGCGCCCTCTTATGGTCAGCCCATCCTGGACTATGCGCCCGCCTCGACTGGCGCGCTGGCCTACGCCGCCCTGGCCGATGAGGTGCTGGCGCGGGGGGCGTAGCTATCGGCGGTCAGCGTTCCGCCTGACTCGCTGGCGAGGCGGAGTCGTATCGCCCGCGACACGAAGCCGTATCGCCCGCGACACGAGGTCCCCATGTCTGCCATCCACGAAGACTTCGCCGGCGAGATCAGCCCTTACTGGCAGACCTACCTAAAAGGCCGGGGCACCCTGGAACCCACCGGCCATTCCCTCCGCTTCGTCACCACCGATGCCACCCGCCGCCAATACTCCGACGCCCAGATTGACGACTACCAGGGCGTGCCGCGCGGCCGGTTCCCCTGGCGCGCGCCACTGACCATGACCGTGCGCGCGCGCTTCTCCCACGGCCCTGATGCGCTACAGGGCACGGCCGGCTTTGGCTTCTGGAATGACCCGTTCATGATGACCGGCGCGCGCCTCCCCACCCTGCCCCGGGCCATCTGGTTCTTCTATGCCTCGGCCCGGTCTAACATGAAGCTGGACCTTCATACCCCCGGCTGTGGCTGGAAGGCCGCCACGATTGACGCCCTGGGCTGGCCGTTCCTGCTGCTGGCCCCAACCGCGCCCATCGCCATGCCCCTCATGCACGTGCGCCCGCTCTATCGCCGGCTCTGGCCGGTGGCTCAACGCGCCATCCGCGTGCGTGAGGCGCTCCTGGACGTGGACATGACCGCGTGGCACACCTACACGCTCGAGTGGGGCATGGCGCGCGCCCGGTTCCTGGTGGACGACGTGGTGGCCCTGGACTGTGACACGCCGCCCCGGGGCCGGCTCGGCTGCGTCATCTGGCTGGACAACCAGTACGCCGTGGCGACGCCGTGGGGCCGGCTGGGCTATGGCCTGCTGGACGCGCCGGGCCGCCAATGGATGGAACTGGCATCACTGTCCATCGAGCCAGGTTGCAGTTGACGGTTTCTGCCCTTCGAGTATAATAGAGACCTTGCGACACCCTATTTCCCATCACCTGTCCGGCGGCTCGTGGAGGTGCGACGATGAAGGGTTGGGCGATCTGGGTCATCCTGCTCCTGGCCGTGCTGGGGCTGGCCGCTTGCGTATCCTCCAGCCCCAGCACACTCCCTGCTGCGCCGGCGGCCTATGCCGAACAGCGTCAGCGGATGGTGGCGCAGATCGCCGCCGATGGCGTATCGGACGAGAAGGTGTTGACCGCTTTCCGCTCGGTGCCCCGCCACGAGTTCGTCCCCCCGGACATGGTCCCTCTGGCCTACGCCGACCGGCCCCTGCCCATCGGCTATGGGCAGACCATCTCCCAGCCGTACATGGTGGCCTATATGACCGAACTGCTGGAGCTAAAGGGCGGCGAGCGGGTGCTCGAGATCGGCACCGGCTCCGGCTACCAGGCCGCTATCCTGGCCGACATGGGCGCAGAAGTCTATTCGGTGGAGATCATCCCCGAGCTGTACGAGCAGGCCACGGCACGATTGCGGCGGCTGGGCTACCCGGTACACACCCTGCGCGCCGACGGGTACTATGGCTGGGAGGAACACGCGCCTTATGATGCCATCGTGGTCACGGCGGCCCCGGACCACATCCCCCCACCGCTGGTGCAGCAGCTCAAAGTGGGCGGCCGCATGGTCATCCCGGTGGGACCGCCAGGGCTGTACCAGACCTTGTGGCTCGTCATCCGGCGGGAGGGCGACCAGGTGGACATGATCAACAAGGGCGGATGTGTTTTTGTGCCCTTTACACGAGAGCCATGACGAATCACCCCACACGGAGGTAAACGTGTCTCATAGTCGGGCTTTTCGCTACATCCTGTTTGGCTTGCTCTACTTTGCGCAAGGCTCGATCCTGAGCTACTTTACGGCGTTGAACGCCCTGTACTTGTTGTCCCGGGGCCGCACCATGAGCGACGCCGGCATCTTTGCTGCCATCGCCCTCACGCCGTTCGTCATCAAGATCTTTCTGGGGATGCTGAGCGACAAGGTGAACCTGTTGGGTCGGGGGCATCGCCGGCCGTACATCGTCATCGGCGTGCTGACGCAAGCGGTATGTCTGTTCATCGCCCCGTTCATTGACCCCGGGCCGTACCTGGGGCTGTTCGCCCTGCTGGCCTTCATCCTGATGACCGGCATGGCCCTGTATGACACCTGCACCGACGGCCTGGCCCTGGACACCACACCTGCTGCGGAGGAAGGGACGGTGCAAGGGATCATGGTGGGCGGCCGGGCCTTGGGCGTGGTGGGCGTGTCGGCCATCATCGGGCTGGTGGCGCAGCAGCTCTCGTGGACGGCGGCGTTCTGGTTGCTGGGCCTCATCACCCTGCTGCCGTTGCCGCTGGCCCTGTGGGTGCGCGAGCCGGCGCGCCGGCCGGACCAGGCCTTCCAGTGGGGGGCGTTTCGCGCCCTGGGCCGGCGCCACGTGCTGGCCCTGGCGGCTTTGGGCGCCCTCTATTCCCTCATCATCAACGGGGCGAATGAGCTGGTCAATCCCTTCCTGCAAACCGAGTACCAGATTGACCTGACAGCCGCCGGGCTGTTCACCACGCTCTGGGGGATCGGGATGGTGTTGGGGGGGCTGGTCGGTGGCCGGCTGACGGACCGCATCGGTCAGCGACGTGCCGTCCTGGCGGCGCTCCTCGTGTCCCTGGTCGCGATCCTGGCCCTATCCGCCATCGCCGGCCCGGCCCTGGCCTGGCCCATCGTCCTGGTCTTTGGCATTGCCTTTGGCTATTATGAGACGGTCTATTTTGCCGTCTCGATGGACGTCACAGACTCGCGCATCGCCGCCTCCATGTTCGCCATCCTAATGGCCATCGCCAATATTGG
>FWPV01007168.1_pt1 | contig 20561 bp, 17 predicted proteins | sample 2228371 | NCBI WGS metagenome assembly FWPV01 (sample SAMEA103939776, study PRJEB20133) | metagenome | reverse complement strand
GTCCCCGGGAGCCGTCCGCTACCTGGGCACCGACTCCATCGGCTACGATCCCTGATGGGGTCGTGATTTCATGAAAAGGTAGCCTTCGATCTTCGATGCGGGTTTACTTGAGCGGACCTTGAGTTACCGGGGTCGAAGTCCCGGGACCCCTCGAAGCTGATCCAGGTCATGGTTGACCTGCTTGCGTCCCGGGAATATTTAGCTTGGCGATCAGGTGGGAATAATATGAAAAAGCGTTTCCAAGAGGAGGTAAAGCATGAGCACTATGGACAACCTGAAGGAGGCATTCGCCGGGGAGTCGCAGGCCAACCGCAAGTACCTGGCCTTCGCCGCCAAGGCGGACGAGGAGGGCTACGCCCAGGTGGCCCGGCTCTTCCGCGCCGCCGCCGACGCCGAGACGGTGCACGCCCACGCCCACCTGCGGGTGATGGGGGGCATCGGGTCCACGGCGGAAAACCTCAAGCAGGCCATCGAGGGGGAGACGGCCGAGTTCAAGGCCATGTACCCGAAGATGATGGAGGAGGCCAAGGCGGAGGGGAACGACCCCGCCTACATCTCCTTCGCCAACGCCAACGCGGTGGAGGAGATCCACGCCGGCCTGTACCAGAAGGCGCTGGACAACCTGGGGAGCAACGAGGAGACCGTCTACTACGTCTGCCAGGTGTGCGGCAACACCGTGGAGGGCGAGGCCCCCGAGAAGTGCCCCATCTGCGGCGCCCCCAGGAAGATGTTCAAGCTCATCGACTGAACATCCGGCTATCTCATGCGGAGAGGCCCGTATCCCCCGGGCCTCTCCTCTCTTTCAGCTCGCGAAGACGCCTCGCCGTCTCGTTCGCTTGCTCCTGTCTCCTGGTGGCTCTATGCAGCCTGCGCCATTCCCGGTAATGGCCCTGCGCGAAAAACTGCCAGACGGACTGGATGAGGAAAAGGTTTCCGATGCGCCTCGCCACCGACCCCTCCATCAACCCTTCTTCCCGCTCCTCGTGCTTCGCGGGCGTGACCGGTATCCCGGCGGCCAGAGGACGAAGAGCATGGCCCAGGGCAGAGAGTCGGGATCGTAGGTGGAGAGGATGGCCCGGGTCACCGGCCTGAGCAGCGCGTGGGGCGCGACCTCTCCTCCACCTCCACCCCCGGCTCCGCCCGCAGCGCCGGGACGTCCATGATGGTGGAGTCGGCGTAGGAGAGGTCGCCCCCCACGTATTCCCGGCCCTCGTGGATGCGCACCTCGTATCCCCGCCGGGCCAGGTTGATCCCCGCCACCAGGCCGGCCAGCCCGGCCCCCACGATCTCGACGCGCCTGCTCATCCGCCCCTCCTTGCCCTTCGCGACTACGCCTACCAGTATACTGCCTCCGCTCCGCATGCACTCCCACCCTTCTGGGAAGGGCTACCGCGGCGCTCGCGCCCGGAGGCCCGAGGCTCCGGTGGCCCGTGTGAGCGCTTGCGCCCTTCGAGGAATCAGTGCTGATGATGCTGTACAATCGGTGCGGGAGGAAGGCCATGCGCGACTCGAGGATAGAGCGGCTGCTGCGCGAGCACGAGGAGCTGCGGGCGAGCGGGATCAACCTGGTGGTGTCGGAGAACCGCCTCTCCGCGCGCGTCCGCGCCGCCCTGGCCAGCGACCTCGCCGGGAGGTACCAGGACCGGGGATACGGGGGCTCCTCCTGCGCCCGCGCCGTGGTGGAGGAGACCGAGCGGCTGGCCCGCGAGGTCTTCCGGGCCGCCTGCGCCCTGGTCGGTTCCGTCTCCGGCAACCTCTGCGTCCTCGCCTGCCTGTCCGCCTTCACCGCCCCCGGCGATACCGTGGCCATGCTCCCCTTCCCCGCCGGCGGCTACCCCTTCGGGCTGGAGAAGTTCCATCGCCGCCGCGTCGCCATCCCCGCCGACCCGCGCAGCCTGGAGATAGACGTGGAGGCCGCGGTCCGGGCGGTGGTCCGCGGGGGCGCCGGGCTCGCCTTCCTCGGCGGCTCCATCATCCCCTTCCCCCACCCCGTGAGGGAAGTGCGTGCCGGGCTGGAGGAGGCCGGGCACGAGTGCCTGCTGGTCTACGACGGCTCCCACGTCCTCGGCCTCATCGCCTGCGGCGAGTTCCAGGATCCCCTGCGGGAGGGCGCGGACATCCTCATCGGCAGCACCCACAAGACCCTCTTCGGTCCCCAGGGCGGGCTGGCGCTCACCGATTCTCCCGAGACGGCGGCGCGCCTGCGCGCGATGCTGGAGCTGGACCTGGAGAGGGGCATCGGCCTGGTGGACAACCCCCACCTCAACCGCATCGCCGCCCTCGGCCTGGCCCTGGAGGAGGTGCTGGAAGACATTACCTACGGCGCCAGGGTGGTGGAGAACGCCCGCGCCCTGGCCGCCGCCCTGGACCGGCTGGGGGTGCCGGTGCGCTTCCGCGAGCGCGGCTACACCGCGTCGCACCAGGTGCTGCTGGACCTGGAGCCCCCCGCGGCGGAGAGGCTGTGCCGCGACCTCGAGGGGGCGGGCATCTTCATCGACGCCTGGGGGAGGCTGGGCGCGGCCGAGGTCACCCGCCGCGGCATGGGGCCGGGCGAGATGGAGGCCGTCGCCGGGCTCATCGCGGAGGTCCACGCGGGGAGGCCGGCGCCCGGCCTGAGCGGCAGGGTCGCCGAGCTGGCGCGGTCCTTCCCCCCGGTTTAGAATTGACCACGGGCGAAAAGGGACAGCGGTCTTAGGACCGCATGGGAGGGTCGCGCGCCATGGGCTACCGACGGAAGTCCCCGACGAAGAGGGTTTTTCTCTGCCTGCTGGCGGCCCTTCTCCTCTGCATGCCCCTCACGCCGCGGTCCGCCGCGGACTGGAGCGGCGGGCATGCCGGGACCGCCCTGCAGGAGACCTCCACGCGCTGGTTCTTCGCCGAGGGCACTACGCGCGCCGGCTTCGAGGAGTGGCTGTGCGTGCTCAACCCGGGAGACTCCCCCTGCGAACTCACCTTCCGCTTTCTCCTTCCCGGGGGAGAGGCGGAACCCTTCAAGGCCTCCCTTGAGCCCCGCAGCCGCTTCACCCTCAACGTCAACGGGGCGGCGGGACCCGACCTGGACGTCTCGGTGCTCCTGGAGGCCGGCGCCCCGGTGGCCGCGGAGCGCGCCATGTATTTCCGTTACGGCGCCGGGGGCCGGGCGGGAGGACACTGCGAGCACGGGGCAACCTCCCCTTCGAGGGAATGGCTTTTCGCGGAGGGGACCACCCGCGCCGGTTTCGATACCTGGATCTGCATATCCAACCCGCAGCACGAGGCCGTCAGGGTGGAGGTGGATTACCTCCTCGGCGCGGGACAGGGAGATAACCTCGCCGACTCCTTCACCCTTCCCCCGCGCAGCCGCTTCACCCTGCGCGTAAACGACGCCGTGCCCCCGGGATGCGACGTCTCCCTGCGGGTCGCGGCGGAGGCGCCGGTGGTGGCGGAGAGGCCGGTGTACTTCGAATACCGCGGCGGCCGGGACGGCGGGCACGACGCACTGGGCTCGCCGCGGCCTTCCAAGACCTGGTATTTCGCCGAGGGGACCACCCGCGCCGGTTTCGAGGAGTGGCTCTGCCTGCTCAACCCCGGCACGGAGGATGCCGCGGCCGAGGTCTCCTTCATGTCCGGAGGGGGCGAGCTGCGGCGCGTGGAGGTATGGGTGCCGGCGCGGCGCCGCCAGACGCTTTACGTGAACGATGCGGTGGGCCCGGAGGTGGACGTCTCGTGCCAGGTCGATTCATCTCACCCCCTGGTGGCGGAGCGCGCCATGTATTTCTCATACCAGGGGCGCCTGCGCGGCGGCCACATCTGCGCCGGCTCGACGGAGGCGTCCGCGACCGCCCTGCTCGCGGAGGGCACCACCCGCACGGGGTTCGACGAATACCTCTGCGTGCTCAACCCAAACCACGCACGGGCGGAGCTGAAGGTCTCCCTCATGGACGCCTCCGGTCAGACCACCCGTCTCGCCCATGCCGTGGAAGCGCGCAGCCGCCTCACCCTCAACCTGCAAGACCTCGCCGGACCGGACAGGGACATCTCCATAGAGCTCTTCTCCAGCCTGCCGCTGGTGGCGGAGCGCGCCATGTACTTCTCATACCGCAGCGCGGCCCGGGTGACCGTCGCGGCGGCGGGCGACGTCAACCTGGACCTGGACCAGTTCCGCCAGGGATACGGCTACTCCTATCCCTGGACGAAGGTGGCGGGGCTGTTGCAGTCAGCGGACCTCGCCTTCTGTAACCTGGAGTGCACCGTCTCCCACCGCGGCAGCCCGGTGCCGGGCAAGGGGTTCACCTTCCGGGGCAGCCCGGACGCCCTACCCGCCATGCGCGAGGCGGGCATAGACGTGGTCTCCCACGCCAACAACCATGCCCGGGACTGGGGCACCGAGGCCTTCCTCGATTCTCTGCATTTCCTCGATGCCAGCGGCATCGCCCGCTGCGGCTCGGGGGCCGACTATCAGGCGGCCCACGCGCCTGCCTTCCTGGAGGCCGGCGGTCTGCGCGTGGCCTTCCTGGCCTACAACGACATCAACTGGCCGGGATGGCCGGCGGGGGCGGGATATCCCGGCGTGGCCGACGCGGCGGACGCCGCCGGCATGGCCCGGGACATCGCGGCCGCGAGGGAGAGGGCGGACGTGGTGGCGGTCTCCTTCCACTGGGGCATCGAGCGGGAATACACGCCCAACGCGCGCCAGCGCCAGCTGGCCCACCTCGCCGTGGACTGCGGCGCCGACCTGGTGCTGGGGCACCACCCCCACGTGGCGCAGGGGTTCGAGGTCTACCGGGGGAGGCTCATCTGCTATTCCCTGGGGAACTTCGTCTTCAACCCGGGAAGCCCGCAGTGCAACTACACCATGCTCCCGGTCATCACCGTGGACAGCGGGGGCTTCGTTGAAGCGACCATCTACCCCGTGCTCATCTCCAGCGGCCGGCCCCAGGTGATGACCGGGACGGCGGCCACGGTCTGGCTGCAGCAGATCGCCGCCCTCGCCGCCGCCTGCGGCACCCCCGTCACCGTGCACGGCGACACCGCCACCATCCCCTGATGGGGTCAGCCCCGGACATGGGACATCTCGCGGGTGGTTCCGTCAACCACCCGGGCATCTTGCTGAAGTAGAAACGAGGATCATCGCTCACCGCCGATCTATCTTAGCAATTGGATCAGCAACGGACACGGGACGATTACCCATGGATATTTTCTGAGGCGAGCCACGAACCCGGCCAGGAAAGGAACTTTGATCCCGCCGAGATTCATATGGGATTCATACGGGGCTACCAGTTTCAGCCAAAGGCCGCGCTATCCCGCCAGCCCCAAACCCCACAAGACCTTGTCGCAGCCATCCTTGGAGGCAGCCCGCATTGAAGATCCATGTCTCAACCCGCAATTCGAAGCGGGGAGATGTCCCATGTCCGGGGCTGACCCCACTAGAAGTGGCCGTGCTTGCCCTGGCCCTGCGTGAAGCGTCCCGCTCCCCGCACCGCCTCCCCGCTCTCCAGGGTCTTCATGCCCAGGCGGTATTCCAGCTCCAGGCCCTCCTCGAAAGGCCGTCCCATGCCGCGATACAGCGCCTCGCGGTCGTTGCGCATGCATGTCTGCGGGAACTCCGCGAGCTGGGCCGCCAGTTCCTCCGCGGCTTCCCTCGCCTTTCCCTTTTCCACCACGCGGTTGACCAGGCCCATCTCCAGAGCCTCCCGCGCCGATACCGGGCGTCCGGTGAGGATGAGGTCCAGAGCTCGGCTCATCCCGATGAGGCGGGGCAGACGCTGTGTGCCGCCATCGATGAGGGGCACCCCGAAGCGGCGTTCGAAGATACCCAGGACGGCATCCTCCTCCGCCACCCTCAGGTCACACCAGACGGCCAGCTCCAGGCCGCCCGCCACGCAGTATCCGGAGATGGCGGCGATCACCGGCTTGGAGAGGAGCATGCGGGTAGGGCCGAGAGGGCCGTCCCCGGTCATGTCCTCGTGCAGCCGCAGCGCCTCCTGCAGCGGGTTCGACGCCAGCGCCTTCAGGTCGGCTCCTGCGCAGAAGGTGCCGTGGGCTCCCCAGAGCACCGCCACGCAGGCCTCAGCGTCCGCCTCGAAGGCGCGGAAGGCGTCGGCGAGCTGGCGCGAGGTCTCGTAATCGATGGCGTTCCTGACCTCGGGCCGGTTGATGATCACCGTGTAGACCTTGCCGGTCCTCTCCACCTCTACCTGCATCGCCCCTCCTCTGTTTTACTGACAATGGAATGAACAGCGCGACATGTCTTGAACGAATGCCCTGGAACGAGGTGCGCTTTCCCGGACCCTGCCGCCGCATTCTTTACGCAGCAATATATGACAGCCACAGTACCCTTTTCTCCTCCTGTAGAGAGGACGCGAGATGGCCGCATTCTTTACGCAGCGATACACAGCAGTCGCAGCCCGTCATCCATAAACAACTCCTTTATACCACAATATGCGGCAGCAGGGCCCCCGCGCAGAAGAGCATGCATATCAACGATATCTTGGCGATCAGCGAGAAGATGGTGTCGGGGCGCTTTTCGTAATGCCCGCCCACCTCGACCGTGTCCTCGTGCGCATAGATCTCGTCAGGGGCCACGCCGAAGATATCCGGCTTGCTCACGAGGTCTATGCCGCCGTCGCTGGCATGATGATATGCCGCCCATATCAGTTCGCTGCAGTACCAGCTGTCCCCGGCCATCTGCTTGGAGAGCCAGTTGATATCGTAGGGCTGGCCTACTTTTTCGCGCGCGAACTCGACCGCCCTCTTCTTCGTCGCCTTATCGGCGCCCCTTACGCGCAAATAGCACACCCATGTCATCTCCGGGTACATCCACGATTCAAGCCGCCTTTCGACCACGCCGGTGGCGGGATTGCCGGCCACGATGATTGTCTCATCCCCCGCATAGATGGCCGCGTGCGTCCAGCTCATAAAGGGGTTGAGGGAGGGGACGGGGCTCAACCTGCACCTGCCGAGAAGGATGTCGCCAGCCTCGAGCACTTCCGCGTCTCCGGGCGTCCCGGGCTCTGGGGTCGCGAGGCCCCGCCTTTCTCCCCCGGTATGCGCCTCTGAATCTCCCAGGCTGATGGCGGATAAACCGTCGGCCCCGACGACCACACCGTCACGCGGGATATACGAGAAACGCGGAGGTGCAAACGCCTCCACCATGAGCCATACGAAAGCGGAGGCGATGAGCATGCCGAGAAAATAGCGCTTAAACAGGCCGAGCGCCCTGCCCTTGTTCTCCACGGCTCCACCAACCCGGGAAACGGTCCATGCGGTTCATCACCTGCCGGCAGGTTCATGGGTTCCCGCTTATGAACAGCTGTGCCAACGCTTTCGGCTCCTGTCCCTTCGTTTCCCAGTTTACCCATATCGTCACCGTCCTGAACGTCGCACCATGTCCTGCCGTTCACGGACCCCGACTCCGGCAGCGGCCTTCCTGTCCGGGCCTGCGGCTGGTCGAGGTCGGGGCATGTGGTATGCCGCCGCCGGATGCCCACCTACCCCAGCCTCGATGGCGTAAGGCCAGGTCCCGCGATACCGTCGTGGAACCAAGGCATACAGGCCCGGCCTCGCGCTTGAAGCATGAAGATATATGCGGGTTACCTTGCAGACAGCGACTCCACGCTGGCGCGCCCGGGAGAAGGCCGGCAGTAAGGCCATGCGGGCATCCTCCGTCTCGAAAGGAAAGCGCACCTGCCACAGAAGTGCATGGCGTTCGGGCCAAACGGTTACTCAAATCACCCGGCCCAGGGACAGAGATCCCTTCGGTGATCCACACGCCGCCCCCGCAGGGGACGGGGGCGGCCAGGCCGCCCCCGTTTCGAGCTCGCTCGCGCGAGCGGGTGCTCCGCGTGCTTTCAGGCGCTCGTCGGCGCCGGCTCCCGCAGGGCCTCGATCTCCCTTCTTACCAGCTCCTCCACGGGCAGGTCGTTGAGCTCCTCGACCCTCATCACCCTCTTGCAGAGCACCGGGCCGAAGCCGACCTTGCTCAGGTTGATCCCCATCAGCGCCGCCCATACGGCCATGCCCTTGACCCACCCCAGGCGCCGCACCAGCACCGTGGCCAGTATCGCTCCGCCCAGGGCGCCCCCGAAGACGGCGGCGTTGACGGACACGAACTCCTTTAGAGCCTCCGGCAGGCGGTCCAGCAGTTCCTTCTCCTCCACGCCCTTCTCCATGTCCTCGCCCTTGAGCACCCAGTCGATGATCCAGTAATACATGAGGGGCAGGAACATGGTCCCGTAGGCGAGCAGGATCATGGCCACGTCGGAAAAAGCCCACGGCACCACGTTCTTCCAGCTCCAGTTCTCGAAAGACTCGCGGTTCTTGGAGAAGAAGCGCTGGTAGCCCTTGTTGTCCCAGCCGTTGGCGAGGATGAAGAAGAAACCCAGATAGGAGAGGAAGGTGTGCATGGCTGCCTGGTAATACTTGCCTTTCATGAGCGAACGCCAGGTCAGGTAGAAGCCGAGGATCCCCTGGGTGACGTTGGTGGTGGTGAAGACCCCCACCAGCCATTGCGGTATGGTCTCGTACTTCCCCACCTGCATGGTCTCCCAGCTCGGGTTGGACCACAGGAGCACCGATCCCGAGGGCACGAAGAGCAGGGATAGGAAGAGCAGGTTCTTGAGGAAGTACTGGTTGTTGAAGGCGTCACCGTTGGCGTCAAACCACTCCCTGACCGCCTTCTGCAGGCTTTTGAGGTTCTGGAGGTCCATATTGCCGGGCTTGAAGCCGCTGTCCTTGAGCTGCTTTACCAGTTCCTGGAAAGCCCGGCCGTTGCTCTCGCTCAGTCCGGCGGGGATCGCCTCCATCGCGCTCCCGGCTTCCTCCGCCGCCGGCAATCCGCTCTCCGCTTTCCACCCGAGCTTCCACCTCCGGGCCTCGTTCTCGGCCCTCAGTCTGCGCAGCTGGCGGAACGCGGCCAGCGCGAAGCTGGAGCCGATACCGTAGGACCAGAAAACGTCCACCTGGACCATCCCGACTCACCTCCCGTTACTAACGCGGCATCTTCACCGTCGCCACACCTTGCCGCCCGCGGCGGCCGTCCCTTTCTTACAAGCTCTCCCGCGCATGCAGGGCGGGAGAGATGCACGCCTCGACGCCCTCGCGCCTCCCTTCCCGAGCCGCTTCCCGCCGCGCATGAAATCTCTCGTCCGGCCGGCAATTCTCTATCTCCCGCCGTCTCCCCCTCCGGACAGTCCCTCCAGCAACAGGGAGATGATGGTCTCTTTCCAGGTCTCGAGAGCGCGGTCGGGGTCGTCGGAGAGCACCACCCTCTTGCAGGCCTCGAAGAGGGCGGCGTTGACGGCCAGGGCGGTCTCCCTCACGTGCATCCCCTGGCGCAGGTAGCCTTTCTCGATGCCGTTCTTCAGATAGAGCTCCGTGTAGCTCCCGAAGAGGTCGAAGACCTCCCGGATCCTCTTCCTCAGCTCGGGATCGCTTATCCCGAAGGCCTCGTAGAAGAGGATGCGCGAGAACTCGGGGCGCGCCTTGAAGAGCCCGAAGAGGCGGTCGCCGATCTCCTCCAGCTGCCGCCTGTACTCCTCCCGGTCCCGGGGCTGGAAGGGATCGACGTCCTGAACGAGCTCCGCGGCCATGGAGATTATCTCCTCTATCACCCGGTTGAAGATGTCCAGCTTGTTCTTGAAATAGCGGTAGAAGGTCCCGTGGCCTATGTTGAGCTCCGCCGCGATGTCCTCGATCTTGGCGCCGTGATACCCCTTCTGCGAGAAGACCTTGATCGCCGCCCCGAGGATCTCGTCTCGCCGTCGTTCCGCAAGCGTCTGTTCCATCCCGCCCCCGAAGGATCTTGAGTTGACGCAGCCCGATCGCGTCCCAGAAAGCTGAATGACGCGTCATTCCGTTATTCTTACCCGATGGTAACCTCTTCCCGGTACCCTGTCAACCCTCGTTCCAGGCCGGCTTTCCACTCTTCCCGAACCGGGATGGCAACCTTTGGAGGGACGAATACCAACCGGGCGATGGATGTCTCGCACATATTTATCGCCCACAATCTGCTTACTACGCTCCCCGGACGAGCTCAGGGGCGACCCGGGCATACCCCGGGGCGAGAGCGGGCGTCGAACAAGGCCGGGCTGCCGACACCGAACGGGCGCCTGTGTTCGACATCTCCGGTCGCCGGGGAGAACGCGGCCGCCGGGCGGCCAGAGGGACACGAAGCCCGAGCGGAGGTCCTGTCCGCGGCCGGGGCCGCGGCACGCACGTTCGGCGCGGTCAGCTCGTCGGCGGCGCGGGTTACCGGAAGGGATGCGTCACGAGGTTGCGGGGTCCGGGAGAGACTGGCGTTCCCGCGTCGCAAACGCCGCAAGATAAAGGAAGGCCAGGTCAATGGAGCTCAAGGAGGAGTACGGGGTTGAGAACGAGGATGAGGCGCATAGGGGTGCTCACGGGAGGCGGCGACTGCCCGGGCTTGAACGCGGTGATCCGCGCCGTCACCAAGGCCGCCATCCATCATTACGGACTGGAGGTTGTGGGGATCAGGGACGGCTTCGGGGGGCTCATCAACGGCAACGCCTGCCGTCTGGATGAAGGAGGGGTCTCCGGCATCCTGCACCGGGGAGGCACCATCCTGGGCACCACCAACCGCGATAATCCCTTCCACTACCTGCTGCGCGAGAACGGCGACGAGCGTTACGTGGACCTATCATATGTGGTCCTGGAGAACATCGACATGCTCGGCCTTGACGCCCTGGTGGTCATCGGCGGCGACGGCAGCATGCGCATCGCCAAGGAGCTCTACAACCGCGGCGCCCCCATCGTGGGCATCCCCAAGACCATCGACAACGACCTCATGGCCACGGACATAACCTTCGGTTTCGACACCGCCCTGCACACCGCCACCGAGGCCATCGACAAGCTGCACACCACGGCGGAGTCCCACCACCGCGCCATGATCGTGGAGGTGATGGGCCGCAACTCGGGATGGATAGCCCTGGAAGCGGGCATCGCCGGGGGTGGAGACGTCATCCTCATCCCGGAGATACCCTTCACCATCGACGGCATATGCGCCAAGCTGTTGCAGCGGCACGACGCGGGCAAGAGCTTCAGCATCATCGTGGTGGCGGAGGGGGCTCCCCACCCGCAGCTGGGGGTGATCGAGAAGAGCTGCGGCAACGGGCGCAAGGTGCTGGGCGGGATCGGAGACCTGGTGGGCGCGGAGATCGAGAGCTATACCGGTATCGAGACGCGGGTAACCGTCCTGGGTCACCTCCAGCGAGGAGGCGCCCCCTCTCCCTTCGACCGCATCCTCGCGACCCGTTTCGGGGTAAAGGCGGTGGAGATGGCGGTGAACGGCGAATTCGGGATGATGGCCTGCCTGCGCACCCCGGAGATCAAGGCCGTGCCCCTGGAGGAGGCGGTGGCCGAGCAGCGCAAGGTCCCTCCCGACGGCGAGCTGGTGCGTTACGCGCGCTCGGTCGGCACCTCCTTCGGAGACTGACCAACAATGGGGTCAGCCCCGGACATGGGACATTTCCCGAACGTCCCTGAGTTCCGCCAAGGGCCCGGTCTGAAACCATCTCGGGAGAGCTGACGGGGTAGCCTCGATTTTCATAACGGCAACCGAAAATTAAATACATCGAAGACCGAGGGCAGGCTCCCCCTGGCAAAGGACTGAAGGGAGACATATACAGGCAGGCACCCCTTTGGTGCCTTGAGGGATGTGTCCGGCGCCTTGCGCGCCGCGAAGATGTCCCATGTCCGGGGCTGACCCCATATCATCAGAATAAGTGGCGGGAGAAGAAGTCGGCCTGCATGCGCGAGACCTTGTCGAACCATTCTCCCGTGTACACGTCGAAGTGCCCCACCGGCAGGTGCACGAGGGTGACCTCCCGCATGCGCGACGCCGCCCCCTCCACCGCCCGCGGGTTGATGAGGCTGTCATTTTCTCCCAGGATAACCAGGGCGGGACAGGTGACCCTGCGCGTCCGCCTGACGGGGCGGTAGAGGAGAAGTTCCAGCACCGCGCGCGCCGGACATTCGTTCTTCCATTCCGTGCCCTCGGGCACGATGGACATGTACCCGGGCTCGGACTCCGGGGTGTTCATGATCCCGAAGGTGCCCGGATCGGAGACGATGGGCACGCGGTAGGGCTCCCGGAAGGTAAGCGCCCGCCCCAGGTCCCTGAGCCCGGCCAACGTGGCCTGCCAGGCGTGCCTGAACCCCGTGTACAGGGCGGATGAGACACCGTCCACGAAGGGCACCTGGGCCGAGATCGCCGCCACTCCCTCGTCGCGGGAAGCGGTGACCATGACGTGCCCGCCGCTGTACGAGGAGCCCCATAGACCCACGCGCGACCCGTCCACCTCCTTGAGGGACCGCACGTAGGAGAGCGCCGCCCTCCAGTCCTGCAGGTGCCGCCAGGGATTTACCAGGTTGCGGGGCTTTCCCTCGCTGGCGCCGAAGTTACGGTAGTCGAAGAGGAAGACGGCCATCCCGCGCCGCGTGAACACCTCCGCATAGGCCGGGAGACCGAAATCGCGCTGCGCGCCGAAACCGTGCGCCATCACCACCACCGGAGGCTTCGCCGCCCCTTCCGGGCGGTACAACCATCCCGCGCACTTTTTCATGCGGGAGCGGAACTCGTGGTCCTCTCGGGTAAAACCATCTCCCCTCATGACGTTCCTCGCCATCTCCATACCCCCTCGGCTCAAGGCGAAAAGGCCGCTACGCCATCGCATGTCCCCTATTATAGCCCCTGTTCCGGATAGCCCGGCCAGGTGTTTTACTCGCTTTGCCAAAAGTCGTCCAGGCCGGCCATATCCCCTCCATCCCCGCATCTCCGGCCATGAAGCCACCGCTCCACATGGGATCGTGTCGAGAGTCAGTCGTAGATGTCGCGCGGACGCGACACCACCGAGGGCGAAAATGACTTTCGTCGTAAAGACACTATAAATACCAAATATCGTGTATCGAGGGCTGTTTTCCGAGCAGACCCCGCTATGCCCGGGGTATCGCGCCCTCCAGGTGGGGCCACATCCGGTCAGCCGCATCCTCGCCCGCCTCCGGGACGGCAGGCAGCCCCCGGCGGCATGCGGCAAGACCCCGGGCCCATGGTGAAGAAACCCGCGTACGAGAACGGCTCAGGGAGAAAGGCCTCAACACGAATGCGCCTTCCGTTTCTGGTAGAATAATCCCGGGTTCCCGATCGTATACGGGGCTCCCGGCACAGAGGCGCGGCGGCTACGGGAGGGACCATGAGGCTGTTTTCCGACCGGTACCTGCGGGAGCTGATGGAGGCGTACGTGGGAGAGCCGGAGGGCCTCCCGCCCGTCGATCCGGAAGCCCAGTTCGCCTTCATCGAGGAGTACTTCAAGGCGGGCGCCCCCGAGTTCAGGACGGTCTTCCTCGCCTGCAGCGCAGCCCTGCGCGTCCTCGCCCTCCTCCTCAAGGGGCGGCCTTTCTCCCGCCTGACGGCTCCTGAAAGAGAGCAACTGCTGAACCGCGTCATGTCTTCGCGCAACCCCCTGCTGCGGGGCATGGCGGTGCTGCCGGGCCTCCCGCTGCTCATGTCCTATTACCGGCGTCCCGAGGTGGCGGTGCCCCTGGGGTTCGACGCCCGGGCGCTGAAGGAGGAATCCGCCCTGCGGGTGGTGAGGCGGGACCGCAGCCTCCCGCCGAAGGAGGAGGGATGACGCTACCGGAGGTGATGGCGGAAGGCGAGCGTCGGCCCCGGGCGGAGCGTTCCGGACCGCCGGTCGCGGCGACGCCTTTCTTGCCATACCCACGGACCCCCGCGAATGGAGGGAGCAGGCGATGATCCTTACCCCCACGGACGTCAAGGGCGACGTCGCCCGCTTCGTGGACGTGGCCGTGATCGGCTCGGGAGCGGGCGGCGGCCCCGTGGCCAAGGAGCTGGCAGAGGCGGGCTACGGTGTGGTGGTCCTGGAAGAGGGAGGATATTTCACCCGCGAGGATTTCAACCTCGACCCCGCCGATTCCTATATTAAGATGTACCGCGATGCGGGGCAGACGGTGACCCTAGGCCTCCCCTTCATCCTGCTCCCCATGGGGAAGACGGTGGGAGGCACCACCACCGTCAACTCCGGCACCGCCTTGCGCATGCACCGCCCGGTGCTCAAGAAGTGGCACCTCACCCACGGACTCACGGACATAGGCGAGGAGGAACTCAACCTCATCTACGCCCACCTGGAGGAGTACCTCTACGTGAAGCGCGCCGATCCCGAGGTGGCGGGAAAGGTGGCCACCACCTTCCTCTCCGGGGCGGAGAAGCTGGGCTTGTCGTGCGGCTGGCTGCCCCGCAACGCCAAGGAATGCGAGGGCTTCGGGGCCTGCGTCTTCGGATGCCCCTCGGGCTCCAAGCAGAGCGTGGACGTGTCCTTCATCCCCGATGCCGTGAAGGCGGGGGCGGACGTCTACACCCGCTGCCGCGCCGAGGAGCTGAAGGTGAGCGGGGGTCGGGTGACCGGGGTACGGGGCGCATTCCTCGACCCCGCCACCGGGCGCCCCAACGGCAGGCGCATCGACCTCGAGGCGCGGGTCACGGTGCTGGCCGCGGGCGCGGTCTTCACGCCCTATTTCCTGCTCCGACAGGGCTTGGCGAACTCCAGCGGGCAGGTAGGTAGGAATCTCCAGATACATCCCGCCACCCAGACCATCGCCCTCTTCGACCAGCCCCTGGGCCCGCCCAAGGGCATCCCGCAGTGCTGTTACGTGGACGAGTTCAAGGGCGAGGGCATCATGCTGGAGGGAGGGACGGTGCCGCCGGAGATCCACGCCCTGGCGCTGCCCTTCGCCGGGTGCCGCAACGCTGCCCTCATGGCCTCCTACCCGAACATGGGGATCTTCGGAGGCATGGTCTCCGAGAGCGACTCCCACGGCCGGGTGCTGGACCTGCGGCGACCCGGATACCGACCCGCCATCCTCTACAACCTGCGCGGTCGGGACGTGGCCAAGGCCAGGACGGCCACGGTGCTCATGGCGGAGATATGGTTCGCCGCGGGAGCCAGGAAAGTGTTCACGCCATTCGCCGGGCATTACGAGCTCACGGGCCCGCGTGACCTCAGACGCCTGGAGCGCTCGCGCGTGCGCGCCGGGGACATCCTGGGCATGAGCGCCTACCATCCCCTGGGCACCTGCCGCATGGGAGGCGACCCGGAGTGGTCGGTGGTCAGGCACACCTGCGAGAGCTGGGACCTGGAAAACCTGTACATATGCGACGGGAGCGTCCTCCCCTCCTCTCCGGGGGTGAACCCGCAGTTGACCATCATGGCCATGGCCATGCGGTGCGCCGGTTTCATCGACGAGCGCCTCTCGCCATGACAGGATGCGGGTGGTGACCGGGTTATCACGGAGATCGCCGTCTCCGTCCCGCGACGGGTCGGCAGGCACGGAGGAGGTCCTACCATGGCCATGGCCTGGGACGAAGCGGAGGCTCGGAGGGTCGGGGAAGCCTTCGACCGCCTGGTGGGAAAAGCGCCGCGGCGCAACATCCGCGACCTCAACCACCTGGATGAAAAAACCAGAGAGCGCGTTTTCGCCCTGCTCATCCCCGGCCGCCTGTTCGAGATGTTCGCCATCGACCCCCAGACCTTCACCAACCGCCTGGGAGAGAGGGTGGTGAGCGTGAACGCTCCGCAGGGCGCCACCTTCGCGGTCATCGAGGTCAGGGAGCGCCCCCATGACCGGGATGCCATCTTCTTCCTGGAGATCGAGGACACCGCTTTCTTCAAGATTGACATCAACTTCCTGGTCATCAACGACCCCCGCTCCCCGCGTTTCGACACCGACGTGGACACCACGGGGCGGCGCACCAAGTTCGCCACCGTCAGGCGCAACATCCCGGAGGAGATAAAGGCCATGGAGGCGGGGTTGGCGCCAGGCCAGGTGCGGCGCGGCCTGCGCCTCTTCCGCCACTTCGCGCCCCTGGCTCTCGGGTTCATCGAAGCCATGGGGCAGGACATGGTCATCGCCGAGCCCCTGGCCTACAACAACGCCATCATCTTCGAGAGCTACGGTTTCAACTACATCCGGGGACGCCGCAAGATGGAGGAGATAAACGCCGGCTTCCAGCCCGGGGGGGAGCTCTTCGAGAGACTGGACGGCAGCACCCCCTTCCGGCGCCCGGGGATGGAGAAGACGGTGCGCGGGCGCGCCTGGGCCATTCACGACGGCATACTGGGCGAACCCTGGCGGGGTATCGAGATGTACCGCACCATGCAGCCCGCCGACATCTGCCTCCTACCCGGCTGGCGCTACTGACCTTCCGGGAACGAGGGTCAGTCCGCGGTGCTCCCTTCCAGGGTCTTTTCCGGCACTATCCTCAGCTTCACCTCGACATCCCCGATGCTGTCGCGCATCGCCGCCAGGAGTCCCTCGAAAGGCGGTAATTCCCCCTCACCCAACAGCACCAGGCTGACATTTTTCCCGTCCACGTCCACCGAGTAGATCTCGAAGTCGGTTCCCTCGAGCCATTTCTCCACTCGATCACGCGACCGCTGCTGCAGGATCTGCTCCGTCACCACGCGGTAGCTGGTAAGCCCGAGCGCGACGATGAGGATCACCGAAGCGACGCATATCACCACCACCCCCAGACGTCTTGCCCTCTTTCCCTCGTGGGTGAGCGCGGACCCCCCGTACCCCATGACGGCGAAAAGGGCGAGGGCCGCTACCACGATGGCCAGGAAATTGGTGAGGAACAGGACGAAGGCCCCAAGGGCCAGGGTGAAAGCCCTCGCGGAAAGGCAGATCCCCACCACCGCAAGGGGAGGCACCAGGGAAACCGCGATAGCGACTCCCGGAAGCGCGTCGGACACGTCCTCGCGCGAGGTAGCGAAGGCCCCGGCCGCGCCCGATGCGAGGGCAATGATGAGGTCGATGAGGGTGGGGGAGGTGCGCGATATTATCTGGGAATTCCTGGTGACCTCCACCGCCTGCAGGAACCCCGACAGCAGAAAGCCGATCCCCACCACCGCCGCCGTTCCCGCCGTTACGATGAAGAGCGAGCGCACGATATTGTGCCTGTCTCCGCTGACCACGCTGAGGGAAACGGCCATGATGGGCGTCATCAGAGGTGCCACGATCATCGCCCCGATCACCGTGGCCACCGACTCGCTCAACACCCCGTAGGTCGCGATTATCGCCGAGAGCAGGAGGAGCACGAAGAAGCGGATGTGGCGGTCCAGCTTGGGCTGGCGGTCGAAAAGCAGTTTCTCCTGCAGGGCTTCAACGTCTTCGGCGGTTACGCTTCCGCCATGCAGGATTTCCCCTATCCTCGGCATCCTCTACCTTCTGACCTTTCGTAAACCGCCTCCGGATCAGGGGACGGTCCTACTGCTGGCGCACTCGAAACCGGCATCCCAAGAAGAAAGTCGGGGGTTGCGGGTTTCTCCCGGCTCCTATCATCACCCGGCTCCCCGTCCCCACACCTTCCGCGAGCGCCATGCTCTCGATCGGATGTGGACAGTATAGGCCGGTCGATGGCGCCCGGCAACCGCGTGCGCTGGTTGAGCATATCGCGTACATCCGCAACCCAGCCTCACCTTCTTCGTCCCACCCGACCGGGAACCCCCCATAGGTATGAGATGGCATGTGCGCCGGTTGAGCCCTCGCAGTCCATATGGATGCAACCCCACTCGTCCGACATCAAGTCCGGACCCTCTTGAAGGCCTCCGGCGATACCGGGGCGGCACCGTCCAGGCTCAATTCCGTTCTTCCTGTATCACGTTCACGTTCAGACCCTGTGCCGTATACCCCTCCCGGAAGGCCCGTTGGCCCGTACCCGGCATCCCGGACCTTGCCCTCAGCGGGGCGTTCTGCTCCTGAGAGCGGGAACAGGAGGAGAAACAGGTGGTGAGCTTCTCCTCCGCGACCCGGCCGAAGCCCTCGATGAACTCACAGCAGTTGCGACGTGGAGGAAGAGGACCTTGACGATGCCATTCTCGACCCGGCCGAAGCCCTCGATGAACTCACAGCAGTTGCGACTCTCAGCGACCGGAACACGGAAAGACAGGCCGGCCTCGATCTGGGACGTCAAACCCGGAAGGCATCGGTCCCACCCGGGAGAGCGGAGGGCACCGGCGCGATGCATGCCGGGAGACGGGTCCCCCGGGGGCGCTTTGTTCATGTGCTTTTCGGGAAGCGGTAACCCCTGACTCCCTCGGTGATGATCCCTTTCAGGTTGGCGTCGGTGAGGTCTACGTCGGCCAAGTTGGCCCCGGTGAGATCGGAGTTCTCGAGATTGGTCCCCAGCATCATCACCGCCTCCATGTCGCAGCCGCTGAAGTCCACCCCCACCGCCAGGGCTTTGTTGAGCACCGCTCCCGCCATCTTCGCTCCCCTGAGCCTCGCCTCCGAGAGATGGCATCCCCGCATGTCCGCGCCCTCCAGCACCGCCTCCTCGAGGTTGGCTCCGTGCAGGTAGGCGCCCACCATGAAGGCCTTGCGCAATATGGCCCCGGAAAGGTCGGCCTCCCCGAGGTTGGTGCGCATGAAATGCACGTAGGTGAGGTCCAGGCCGCGCAGGTCCGCCCCGTAGAGATCGGGCATCTCGTAGATGTTGTCGCGCCGCCAGGCGTTCCAGGCCTTGACTCCCTCTCTCAGGATCTTCAGATGTTCCTCGTTGGCCATGAATCGTCCCTCCCTGTTCCACTGTTACCCGCCGTATTATCGCACCGGAAAGCCCTGCGGTGAAGCGCCGGGTCACGGGCGCGGGCCGGAGCGGGGGCAACGGACATCGGCGCGGTGCCGCGGAGACAGCGCGGGAGGGAGACCGGACGACGCACGCGACAAGGCCCCCCGAGGAGTTCATGGCCCGCTGGATGGAGAAAAGCGGGGACAGGGCCTACGTCTACGCCATGTAATGAATCGGCACGGCCCTTGCCTCTCGGCGCGCTTTGGTTTAACTTTAGTGAAAGTGAACGCATGATGGGACGTTCGGAAAGGCTGGCTCGGCATATCAGGCTCGGTATTCATGCTGTCTCGCGGTCCCCGTGACCGTACCCGTGATGACACCGCCCCTCCGGGGCCGCCGCGGATGCCGGTGCCTGACGCCTCTGCGCCGGCGCGATGCGTCCGAGAGCAAAGGGGGGATGATGAGCGAGGACCTGGAGAGGATAAAGGAGGCGCGCAAGGCCTGGGAGGAGGGTCCGCTGGCCAAGACCCTGAAGAAATTCCCCTACCTGAACGCGGAGAGCGCGCGCTTCTATGGGCCCGACGACCTGGAGGGCTTCGACTTCCTGGAGAAGGTGGGCTTCCCCGGCACCTACCCCTACACCGCCGGGACCTTCCCCGTCGAGCCCATGGCCGGGCTGGCGAGACTGGCCTCCATGGCCGGCAAGGGGGAGATACCCGGGGCGGGCGGCCAGACCCGCGCCGCCATCTACTCCGGCTACGGCACTCCCGAGGACACCCGCGACTATTACAAGGGCCTGCTGGAGCAGGGGGGGAGAGGCGGCCCCAACCTCGCCTTCGACCTCCCCACGCAGTGCGGGTACGACTCCGACGACCCCCTGGCGGAGGGCGAGGTGGGCAAGGTGGGGGTGTGCGTGGACACCCTGGCGGATTTCGAGATCATCTACGAGCCCTACCGCGGGGACCTCGACCTCGACAACATCGCCTCCAACTTCACCATCAACGCCCCCGCCAACATCATCATCGCCATGTACGCCGCCCTGGCGGAGAAGCGCGGCATCCCCCTGGAAAGGCTGCGTGCCACGCCCCAGAACGACATCCTCAAGGAATACATCGCCCGCGGCACCTACATCTTCCCGCCCGGGCACGCCCTGCGCATGTTCCGAGACAGCCTGGTGTTCCTCACCCGCAACATGCCCAACGTAAACATCACCTCCATAGGCGGTTACCACATCCGGGAGGCGGGGGCCACCCGCGAGCAAGACCTGGCCTTCAGCATGGCCAACGCCATCGCCTACCTGCAGGTGGGCGTGGACGCCGGCCTGCACGTGGACGAGTTCGCCCCCCGCTTCACCTTCAACGCCTTCGGCGGGAGCATGGAACTGCTCAAGGAGGTGGCCTTCCAGCGCGCGGCGCGCCGCATGTACGCGCGCATCCTCAAGGAGAGGTTCGGGGCCAGGGACCCACGCAGCATGCGCATACGCCAGGCCATCGGCGCGCACATAGGGCCCTCTTCCACCACCCTGCAGCGCCCCCTCAACAACCTCACCCGCGCGGTCATCGGCGCGGTTGCCAGCGTGCTCTCAGGCGGGCGCCCCCTTCCCTTCCCGCCCTACGACGAGCCCCTTGGACTGGGCTGGAGCATGGAGGCCCTGCAGCTGGCCCAGGACGCGGGAAGGATCATCGCCTGTGAGGCGCGGCTGCTGGAATACACCGACCCCTTCGCGGGCTCCTACTGCATGGAGTCTCTCACCGACGACATCGAGAACGCCGCCTGGGAGGAACTGGAAAAGATCGAGAAGATGGGCGGGGCGGTGGCGGCCATCGAGAACGGCTACATGCAGCGCGAGGTCTCGCGCAGCGCCTACGAGCGCCAGCGTGCCGTGGAAAGAGGAGAGCGCCTGGTGGTGGGGGTGAACTGCTTCACGGGAGAGCATGAGCTGGAGGTCACCACCAACCGCCTGGTGGCCAACCCCTAC
>FWPV01007164.1_pt1 | contig 20574 bp, 22 predicted proteins | sample 2228371 | NCBI WGS metagenome assembly FWPV01 (sample SAMEA103939776, study PRJEB20133) | metagenome | reverse complement strand
CCGAAGAAATACTTTAGCTCAACCAACCCATAGGGCGTCAACATATATTTTTGCGTGGTAACCCTTGACACGGTCGATTCATGCAGACCCAGCAAATCGGCAATTTCCCGCAGAACCAAGGGCTGCATTGCGATTTCGCCGTGATTGAAGTAGCCGATTTGCCGTTCAACGATGGCTTGGCTCACCCGTAAAATAGTGTCAAATCGTTGCTGAACGTTTTTTAACAACCAACGAGCCTCTTGCAATTGAGCGCTGAGTTGCGCACTTTGACCCCGGTGTGAGCGCAATATGGAGGCATACATTTCGTTGATGCGAATCTTTGGCATCACGTCGGGGTTCAGTTGCACATGCCACTGACCACTGAGTTTCTTCACGATCACATCGGGCACAACATGATCGTCGTCAATGCGACGAAAACGCGCACCGGGAAACGGCTCGAGTGAGCGAATGATCTGGTGACATGTTTTCAGCATGTCTTCATCCACATTCAACGCTTTCTTCAGTTTGGTGAAGTCGCGCTGTGCCAGTAAACCCAGATGGTCGCGAACAATGTGTTGGCAGTTGCCGTACAGGCTTGGCTGGCAGGTAACATCTTTGCGTTGGGCCAGTTGCAGCAGCAGGCATTCGGCTGCGTTGCGGGCACCTACGCCGGGTGGGTCAAAACTTTGCAGCAGGCGCAAGGCTGCGCTGAGCTCTTCAAACTCCAGGTCGGGTTCGTCCTGCAGGGTTTCCCACAGGTCTTCAAGTTCAACAGTCAGGTAGCCATCGTCGCTGAGGTAGTCGATCAGCCACAGCACCAGGTTTTTGTCGCGCTCGCTGGCTTGCGTCATACGCAACTGGTCGATCAGGTGTTGATGCAAGCTGCTGTCGGGTGCGGCCAGTTGAAGGCCAGGCTTTTCTTCATCGCCATCGGTACCTGCGCCGCTGTTGTCGCGCCAATCGCCTTCCCAGTTGTCTTGAATCGAGTCGATGGTTTCGCGCTGAACAATTTCTTCGCTCTGATTGTCTTGTTCAGCTTGTTGGTCGCTGACCGGCTCGCTGGCTTTGCGGGGGTCGGGGTCGGCTTCAAAGCTGTCGCCTTGTGGCTCGTGGAGCTCACCATTGCTGCTGTCCAGGCTCAAGGTACGTTCGCCTTCCGCGGCTTCTTCGTCGGCCAACTCCAGCAGCGGGTTCTCGGCCAGCGCCTGCTGAATTTCCTGCTGTAACTCCAGCGTAGACAATTGCAGCAGGCGAATGGATTGCTGAAGCTGTGGCGTGAGCGTGAGGTTTTGCGAGACTTTAAGCTGAAGGGATTGTTTCATGGAGATTCAGCTTTACATCCGGAAGTGTTCGCCGAGGTACACACGGCGTACATCGTCGTTTTTTACAATTTGCTCTGGGCTGCCCGAGGCCAGCACGCGGCCTGCGCTGATGATGTAGGCACGATCGCAAATTCCCAGGGTTTCGCGCACATTGTGGTCGGTGATCAACACGCCGATGCCTTTGGATTTCAGAAAGGCCACAATGCGTTGAATTTCAAGCACGGCTATTGGATCTACGCCAGCGAAGGGCTCATCAAGCAACACAAAGCGAGGTTGGCTTCCCAAAGCTCGGGCAATTTCCAGACGACGGCGTTCGCCACCCGAGAGCGAGGCGGCAAGGGAGGTGCGAATGTGCGCGATTTGCAGGTCGTTGAGCAAGTCTTCAACTGCCTGGTCCACTGTTTTGTCTTTGGGTGGATTAATTTCAAGTACTGCACGAATATTTTCTTCCACGGTCAGTTTGCGAAACACCGAGGCTTCCTGAGGAAGATAAGAAAGCCCCGCCCGTGCGCGTTCGTGAATGGGTTGCAAGGTGATGTCGCGGCCTTCCAGGCAAATATTGCCCTCGTCAGCACTCACCAGGCCCACAATCATGTAGAAGCAGGTGGTTTTGCCGGCGCCGTTGGGGCCTAACAGGCCCACCACTTCACCGGTATCCACATGCAGTGAAACATCTTCAATGACGCGCTTGCTGCGATAGGCTTTGCGCAGGCTAAGCGCTTGAAGGCGCCCTTGTCCTGTCAAGGTGTGTGCGGGGGCGTTGCTCACTTGCTGCCCCCTTTGGGCGCGGGCACAGGTGAGGGTTCGCTTGCTGGTGTTTTCGGTTTGATGACCGCCTGAACGCGTGAGGAACCACTGCTGTTGGGCGAGCCGACCACATTCAGAAATTCCGTGTTTTGTTCATAGGTTATCCTGGTGCCCGATATGGACTCTGTCAGTTGTCCATTGCTGCTTTTTTGAATGCTGGCGGCACCGGTGAGTGTCACTATGGACTTGTTGCCATCGAATTCAATGGTGTTGCCTGTGCCGTTGATGAGCAGCACTTCATTGGGCTTGTCCGAATCGCGTTGCTGTTTGAAGCGGGCGGGTTTTCCTTCCACTGTGGCAAACTGGGTACCGTCACTGCGTTCGGTCAGTGTCAATTTGTCACCGCGAATCACCAAGCTCCCACGCGTCAACAGCACATTGCCGGTGAACACGTTCACGTTTGACTTTTCGTTGTAAGTCATCTGGTTGGCGTCGATGGTGGTGGGTTGTTGTTTGTCAGATTCCAGTGCTTGCGCGCAAACCCCTAGGGCCAGTGCAGGCGCAGCCAGTGCGAGGGAAATCCAGGTGGAGCGTTTCATCGTTTGGCCTCTATGCGAAACTTGATTGACCCTTGGGCAGTCAACTCGCCAGTGTCGTTGTTCAGTGTGGCACCCTGTGCTTCAAACCGTTGGCCTGGTCGGGTTACCAACACATTTTTGTCGGTTGAAATTTCATTGGTGATATTGTCGATCCGTATTTCTTCAGACTTCATGGTGGTCAGTAGCCCTTCATTTTGGCTCGTCACCACCACATTGTCTCGCAAGAAGATCTCATCAGTGTCGAGCAAGTACACACCTTTTTGGGCATTGCCTTTGACCATGCCATTGCCGGATTCAAACTGTTCCAGTTCGGGCTCGGTGATGTTCCACACATTGCCTTGTGGAATGTGCTCGGCTTCCTTGCTGCGAATGATCGAATATTTGTTTTCGGCCAGGTCATGGCTTTGTACCGAGAAATTGCGCAAGTAATAGTCGCTGCTGGTGGGGTCGCTTTTGCCGCTGGCGCTAAACAGGCTCAGTTCAGACTGAATGGCAAACCAATACGAGGTGGCGGCGAGTGTGAACGTCAGCAGCAGCGGTATGAACTGCGAAAGCAGGTTGAAAAAAGCACTCACTGGTTTCACGATGCTTCCCAGGGGTTTTGATAGCCAGCTTGATGACTCAAAATGAAGTCGCACAATTCGCGGGCAGCACCATCGCCGGGGGGGCGTGTGTTAATCCAGTTGGCTGCATTTTTCATGGCCGCCGGGGAGTGCTGGGTGGTGGCAGCCAGTGCAACTTGCTTCAGCACCGGGTAATCGGGCCAATCGTCTCCAAAAAAGCCGCACTCGCTCCACTCCAGCCCAAGCAGTTGGCGAATTTCATCATAGGCTTGCAGCTTGGTTTTACAGCCTTGAACGAGTTGGTAAATGCCAAGGTCTTTGGCGCGTTTTTCCACAATGGTGCTAGAGCGCGCAGTAATCCAGATCACCTTGATGCCATGGTCCATCAGCAGTCGAAGACCCTGGCCATCAAACACACTAAAGCGTTTCATAACCTCGCCTTCATTGCCGAAATACAGGCCACCATCGGTGAGGGTTCCATCCACATCAAAGCCCATCAGCTTGATTTGTGCTGCGGCTTGGGCGGCTGTGGGTTGGCGGTCAGCGAATTGATCCATTACACCACCTTGGCTTCAAAAAGGTCATGGAAATTCAGGGCGCCAACAATATGATGTTGCTCGTCCGTGACCACCACCTGGCTGATGTGGCTGACCTCCATCATGCGAACTGCCTCTACGGCCAGCTTGTCCGGTGAAATGCATTTGGGCGCACTGTTCATGACTTCACTCACCAGCAAGCCGCGCAAATCCAGGCCTTGTTCGATCAGACGGCGCAGGTCGCCGTCGGTAAAAACGCCCAATAGTTTGTTGTTCGCACCCACCACGGCAGTCATTCCCAAGCCTTTTTTAGTAATTTCCAGAATGGCGCTGGAAATGCTGGCCGACGGCGATACCGTGGGGATTCGGTCGCCTTTGCGCATGACATCGCTGACATGGGTCAACAGTTTGCGGCCCAGGCTGCCACCTGGATGGGACAGCGCAAAGTCTTCTTCGCTGAAACCTCGCGCCTTCAACACCACCACGGCAAGGGCATCGCCCAAGGCCAATGCCGCTGTTGTACTGGCGGTTGGGGCCAAATTCAGGGGGCAGGCTTCCTTTTCAACGCCGCAGTCCAGTACCAAATCGGCCTGACGGGCGAGTGCTGAATCGAGTTTGCCGGTCATGGCGACTATTTTTGCTCCGCGGCGTGCAATGGCGGGCAATACTGCCACCAGTTCTTCGGTGTTTCCGGAGTTGGAAAGTGCAATGACCACATCTTCCTGAGTGATCATGCCCAAATCGCCGTGGGAGGCCTCGGTGGCGTGTACGAAAAAGGAGGGAGTGCCGGTGCTGGCGAAAGTGGCTGCAATTTTTTTGGCAATCAGGCCTGACTTGCCCACACCAATCAAAATAACCCGACCCTTGCACTTCAGTATGGCGGCGGCGGCTTGGCTAAACTGATCATTCAAGCGCTCAGCCAGTGCCGAGACTGCTTGAGCTTCAATGGCCAAAGCTTCCCTGGCCATGGCCAGAAAATCGTGTTTGTCGTTATTCGACGGTGTTTTTGACATGGTAGACCCTGATAGACTTAAGCAACGAAGGTGCTTGAGGCTGTGCTCTTTTCAGGGCAGTATAGCAAAGCGCGTGCCAATTCTCTCCACTTCCTAAGCATTAAACGTGCCTAACGCTCTAGAGCTGTCTTTGATTCTCATGCTGGTCGCTGTGTTGGCGGTCTCGCTGTTCCGTCACTGGAAGCTGCCCGCCATGCTGGGCTATCTGTTTGCGGGCACGCTGATTGGTCCATATTCGTTCGGCATCGTGCCCGACACTCCTGAAACCAGGCATCTTGCCGAGTTCGGCGTTGTTTTTCTGATGTTTTCAATTGGCCTTGAGTTCAGTTTGCCGAAATTGCATGCCATGCGTCGTGTGGTGTTTGGGCTGGGCTTGGCGCAAGTGGGGCTAACCATGCTGGGCGTGATGGGCCTCGGCGTAGTGGCTGGTTATTTCCTGGAGGTACCGCTAAGCACCGCTTTTGTACTCGCTGGGGCCGCTGCCATGTCCTCCACTGCAATCGTCAGCAAATTGTTGTCCGAGCGACTTGAGCTGGACTCTCCCCATGGGCGTCAAATCATGGGCATTTTACTGTTTCAGGATTTGGCGGTGGTGCCGCTGCTCATTATTATTCCGGCGTTGGGGCAGGGTGCCGAAAACCTCACGGTGACTTTGAGCTTGGCGGTTGTAAAGGCGGCACTGGTGCTGGGGCTGATGTTGGTGTTTGGCCAGCGCATGATGAATTGGTGGATGACCTTCGTGGCCCGCAGCAAGTCGCAAGAATTGTTTGTGCTGAATGTGTTGCTAATTACCCTGGGCCTGGCTTGGCTGACAGAACTGGCAGAGTTGTCGCTGGCGCTGGGCGCCTTTGTGGCGGGTATTCTGATTGCAGAGACCCAATACAAACACCAAGTGGAAGAGGACATCAAACCCTTCCGCGATGTGCTCTTGGGTTTGTTCTTCGTGACCACTGGCATGCTGCTGAATCCGGAAGTGGTCATGCAGAATTGGTACTGGGTTATTTTGCTTGCGGTACTTCCCGTGCTGGCCAAGCTGGTGTTGATTGCTGCACTGGCTCGAATTTTCGGTGCCAACACGGGCACCGCCATGAGAACCGGGATTTACCTCGCGCAGGCTGGTGAGTTTGGCTTCGTGTTGCTGGCCAACACGGGTTCGGCCGGGTTTGGTTTGGTGCCTGACCCCTGGTTACAAACCATCACGGCCAGTATGGTTCTGTCCATGTTGGCTGCACCTTTCATGATTCAGCATGCAGACCGAATCGTATTGCGCTTTTCCAGCCAGGAATGGTTGCAAAAGTCGCTTGAGTTGCACCAAATTGCCCAGAAAAGCCTTGCCACGACCAAACATGTGCTGATTTGCGGTTTCGGTCGCAGTGGACAGCACCTGGCCAGATTGCTGGACCGTGAAGATCTGGATTATGTGGCCTTGGACCTGGACCCTGATCGTATTCGTGAGGCCACTGCTGCTGGCGATTCGGTGGTATTCGGCGATGCTGCGAAACGCGAAACATTGGTTGCTGCAGGTTTGTTGCGAGCATCCTGCGTGGTGGTTACCTTTGCGGAATTCAAGTCTGCTGAAAAAGTGTTGACTGCGGTGCGTGCTTTGGCGCCCAACGTGCCGGTGGTGGTGCGCACCTACGATGAAAGTGATTTGGAGAAACTGACCGCTGCGGGGGCCACTGAAGTAGTGCCCGAAATTCTTGAGGGCAGTTTGATGTTGGGTTCTCAAGCCTTGATGTTGTTGGGTGTGCCAGTTTCGCGGGTGGTCAAACAGATTCGAGCCATTCGCGAATCGCGTTACCAAATGTTCAGGGGAGTATTCCGTGGTGTAGACGACGAAGCGGATACGCCCGAAAACCAATGGATCCGCTTGCATTCAGTGTTCGTGGAACCAGGTGCCAGTGGCGTGGGCAAAAGCCTGGCCGAGTTGGGTATTCTCGATCTGGATATTGAAGTCAGCGCGATTCGACGGCGGGGCATTCGGGGTGGGGACCCTTCCCCCGATACTCAACTGGAGTCGGGGGATATTCTGGTGCTGAAAGGTCAGCCGGATGCTTTGAGCCTGGCGGAGGCCATCATTCTTGGCCGCAAGGCCATGGGGCGTTAGCCTGGCCTTTAGCGAATAATGTAAAGCGCCGCGCAATCAATGCCTTGCGCCTCATCCCATTGGCTGTTGTTGATGGTGCACAGCTCTTCTTCGCCACTGAGCACTTGCACTGCACCGCGCAAGGGGTTGCCATCGTCAAGTTTGCGGTCAATCTCTGCCAGTTGGGCAACCGGGATGGTTTCGCCGATCAGCAAGGTCATTGCATTTTCTCGGGAATTGGGACCTTGCATGGTGTTATTGAGCAGGTACTGGCCACTGAATTGGTTGCTCATGGAGCTACTCGCAGTGCAATTTCCAGATTCGTCACTGCCTCCGGCGAAGTCACCCTGGATGAAACCTGACAGTTGCAGGTGGGTAAATACGTTGCAGGATTCATCGCCTTCGATTAGTCCGTTGCCATCGCCACCGTTGTTGGAAAGCCCTGCCGCGCTGGCGGCGATGAAGTCGCCGGGCAGCGCTGAATAGCGAGCCTGAAACGCCGACAAGGCAGTTTCCAGGTTGGCGATGTCGGTGATGGTGGCTTGTACGCGGGCGCTGTTCAACAACTCACGGCCTTTCAGCACGCCGCCAGCGAGTATGGCCAGCACAGCCAGCGCGATGGCCAGTTCCAATAGTGAAAATCCGCTTTGATGGTGTTTTCGTGGATGTGTCAATTCAATTCTCCTGAATGTGTGGTGTGTCGAGCGTGCCGCGTTTCATCCAAAGCCAGTTCAGGCGTTCAAATGAAAGCCAGACCGGGTTGCTTGCGGGTTGGTCGGGATTGATAAAAAACTGTTGATAGCGGTTTTGATTGGCAAGATCGTTGGCCGGGTACGCGAGCCAAACCGTGGTGGCATTCAGCAAAATATGCGCGCCGCAACCTGAATTCACATTGGGTGTAATTGCGTGGCCTTGTACAAGCTGACACAGATGAATGGCAGGCAATGGCCCGGTACCGATTGCATGGTTGGCGGTGTAGGGAGCCATGACAATTTCGGTTAACTGTTGCGGGCTCAGTTGTGCGAAAGGTTGCGCCGAAACCAGCGCATTCCGGGCAGGCTCGCCGGCCTGTTCCAGCGTGGCCACAGCCATTTTCCATTCGCCACTGATTCCCCAGCTTGCCAGCGTGGCAGTAGGAAGCCAGCCTTCTTTGTGGGTGCAGGCGTCGCCACTGCGCAATTCGGCACCGTTGGCAAGCCCTGCCGGGCAGGGTAGCCGGCCCGTGGCCAGCACAAAACCTTCGACGGCCTCAAGAATGCGTTGCCGTGAATCCAGGTGGGTGAGTACTTTGTCTTTCTCGCGCTGACTGGCCAAGAGATGAAGTACCGGCCCAAGAATAATGGCCATGAGTACCACAACAAGTGCGACTTCAATCAGCATGAAACCACGCGCCTTGACGGTGAGGGATTGTGGACGGCAATTCATGGTGTGCCTGTCAGTTTGAAACTGAATTGATTGAGACTGGACAAGGTGTTGTCGGGCCAGGAAAAGTGACAGGTGCAAGCCGTGCTGTTTTGGCTCAGCGGGCACTGGTTGCTGTGGGTGGGGCGACATGATTTGTTGATGGCGGCGATGGGTTCGAAGTGGCTGACTGGCCAAAGGTTTTTCATGCGGGCCGGGCCGTTGAATGTGCAGGGCTGGTTGGCCAGGCTGGTGCAATCCGTTTGTGCGTTTTGGCTTGTGCAGTTTGGGTTGTTGTCCTGGCACGAAGCTGGCGATATCCACTGGCCTGTGTTCTGGCAATGGCAACTGCAACGTGTTTTTGTGCAGCGGCATTGGCAACCTGAGTCAATGGGTTGATACAGACTGGCAAGCGTGTCAGCAAGCACCATGTTTTCATGTGCACCTGTGCTTGCGTTGAATTGTGGGTTGAGTTGTCGCCAGGCGTTCAGTGTGCTTTTCAGTTGATGCTGTTGAACCCGGTTCATGTGGGTTCGTAATTCACTCAGGTGAATCAAAACATAGGGGGCGGAAATGTCGTACTGATGTTCTGCGATGGGTGTAATTGTTTTTGCGACCACCGCGACGATGTTTGTTTTGATGAGGTTATTCTCGGCAGGAATCCGAACTTGGATAGGAGGCTCAGAATAGTTCACCCAGCGCCCCCAGCCCATTATATTGGGTTGAACAACCTGGCTGGAAACCGCGTAATGCCATTGCATGTTGGTTGATGGCTCTAGTTCGTTGAAGCGCGCATCAAGCCCTGCGTTCAGATAGTTGATGGCAACTTTGCTATGAACGGGCAGGTAGCCCCAGGGCTTGTTCAAACAAGTGGTTTGCGCAGGTTCGCCCGGTTGAATCGCTGGGCAAGGAAGGTGGCCCAAATGACTTTGACTGTGCAAACCCTGGCTGGAAGCGAAGCCCAACAGGCTGGCTCGAATTTGTTCAAGTGTTTGGGTTTCACGGGCCTTTTGTTGAAGCAAAAGCCCTTGCCTGAAAGCTTCATTGTTGCGAAATTCAAGGGCGGCAAATCCCAGCATCAAAATCAGAATTAAAAGTGCAAACAATGAATAGCCTTGCTCTTGAAACACGCTTCTCATGGCAACCACTTTTTTTGAACCGGATCAAAAGTTTTTTGACCTTGCTGGGTGATTATCCAGCCCTGCACCTTGTAGGTAGGTGCTGAAATTTTCGGGGTGGGTTTTTCTGCCTTGGTTGCAGTTGGCATCGAGGGCGCTACGAAAAGGTTTTTGTCGGGCAGGGTGTTGTTGATCGCAATGTTCGATCGAGTGCTGGCGGGCTCTTTGCCAAAGCACAGAAGGTAAAATGGAGTTTTAACTGGGGAGGATCTGGTCTCAAGCAGACATTGTCCTGAACCTGGCTGTTGGGTGTTTATCCAGTTGATCCAGCTTTGCCACAAGTCGTCTTCGGTATTGAAGTGCTGCTCGAGAAGCAGAGTTTTTTTTACGGGTACTGATTGCTGAATTTGTAGTTTTGGCTTGTGATTCAGTTGTTGTTCAATTTCCATGTTGCGCAGGGCGATCAGTGCAAAAAGGGCCGTAAGCAACAACGCCAAATCGATTGCAAGGCGAACCCAGCGAAAGCCAACAATTCTCCGTGTTGTCGTTGTCAGTTTGCTCATTGGTCTGTGGCTCCAACAGAGCATTCTGCTTGAGTGGAATTGTTGAGCGTGCAGCCCTTGGGCACTCGTTTTCGCGCGCGTGCCAAATCTGCAGTGGTCAGAATTTTTCCCTGTTCGTCCCACGATATTTTCAGCGAAAGCAAGTTGGCGCGTTCGTCTTGACCGAATTTGCGAATCTGTTCCAACCAACCCGCGAATGTCGCCACTTTGGCGTTGCGAGGCTCGACACTGAGTGAATTCTTGAAGTGCTGCAATTGCGCTTTCTCGAGTTTTGATTGTTGTTGGTTTGTATGCCAACTCATCACAAGAAAAGTACCCAGCACGCAAGCAATTGCGATTCCCCGAATCGCCTGATAACAGCCAGAGGGCTTGATCCACAAACCCAGATAAAGTTGAAAGCGGCTATGGAATTGGCCAATGCCCGATTTGTTTGAGTTCAAAAAATTCTTGAGGTGCTTGAATTCATGCACATCCAGAAGCACCATGTGAATCGCGCGATTGAACTGTGCGGATTTTTCTGAAGAAATAATCCGAACGCTTTTTCCCATGCTGCGCAGTTCAGTCAGTACCTGTTGGTGAAAGGCTGTTGCCGCTGATCCAATTATTCTTGGCGGATCTTCTGCAACTCCAGCCCAGTGATGCTCTGCCCACGGTGAGATTGCACTTTTGTCATGGAATATATTCAGGTACACGAGTGTGTCTGGCAGACTAAAGCTGGAGAGTGCAATTGCACTGCCACTAAATTCACTGTAGGGAAGGCGTTGTTCTTCTGTCCATTGTTGGTCTTGTTGCCGAAACAGAATTGCGTGGCCTTGCTCAATCACCCACACATCGGCATGTGTTTTTGCAATTGTCATGACAGGCCTGTCAGGTTGTTGTACAGCGGCGCCAATGTGAATTGATAGGCCAGCGCAAGGGTAAGTGCAGCAATGGCCAAGGCCATCGAAGGCAAAATGTTTTGCAGGCGTTGTTGGGTTTCCCTTGCCCGCATTTCGTACACTTTTGAGGCCAGGAAAAAGCAGTAAGCCAGGTTGCCGGTTTGCTCGGCCAGTTGACTTTGACGCACCAGGAAACCAGGTGCGCCGGCTGCCTGCATCGACTGGCTTAGTGACATGCCTAATTTTAACTGTTGTTGAATACCCAGCATTAAGTTGTTAAGCCCTTGCAAGGTTTTCGCTGACAGGTGAGTGTTTCCCCACCACTTTGCTGTGGGCAGGGTGCGGTAGCGCAGGCAGTGCAACAAGTCCAGGCCAGCATGAAGTTCACATGCAATCACATGGTAAAAATTCGAGGAAAACCAAAGATTGTGTGGTAGTAGTGGCTGTGTTTCAGGGTGATTTTTGATCGGCCTGAGTTTGAAGTAAGCGGCAATTGACAACGCGACAATACCGGTGAGAAGCAGGCTGTCTGACAGGGAAATCGCAGATGTGGGTGTGCTTGTTGCCTGCACCAAATGCGGCGCACTTACGTGATGCAGCAACACCCAGCATGCGCAGGCCAGCGTTAAAACCAGCATCGGATATACAAGGCTTTTACCCAGGGTATATTGGGCGTCACTGGTTGTTTTCCAGCGATCCAGTTGGGTTTGTAAGGCCATGCCAAGATCACCGCTGGCTTGTGCGCACACCAGCGCAATTTCAAGGTGCACAGGCACTTTGCCAAACGCAGCACGAAAGGCGGTTTGAATGTTCTGCCCTTCTTGAATGAAGCGCGATGCCCGGTTTAATCCCGTGCGCAACATATTTCCCTGCACGCGTCCGGTTTGAAGTTCACTGCTCAGTGAAAGTGCATCAAGCGCGGGCATGCCAGACTGCAACAATTCAGCCCATTGGCCCAACCATGTACGCCAGGTGGATGACTTTATTTTGTCGCCAAGTGGCTTAGTTTTCATGGCTTGGGTTCAAGGTTGACGATGATGGAAACGGAAGGTGATTTGCCGATGAGAAAAGTTGCATCAGTTCATCAATGCTCTTGCAACTGAGTACTCCTTTGCGGGGCATGTTTTTCAGGTTGACAATTTCAGCCCACAATTGGCGTTGTTCATCTTGTTCTGCGGGTTTCAAGCGCAAGGTGACAATACCGTTCAAGCAGTTCATCAGGCTGCCCAGGCGCACATTCAGTTCGGTAAGCCGGCTGATGGCCCCAAGGCAATCCGGTGCATGAACCGATGCGAAAACCCGGTGCCCTGTCAGGGCAGCATTCAAGGTAAGTTCGGCGGTCTCTTCATCCCTGACTTCGCCAACCAGAATGGTGTCCGGGTCCTGGCGCATCAATGAACGCAAGCCCGAGGCAAAGTTCAGGTGAGGTAGCCGCGACAAGTCGGTTTGAACTGCCTCGGGATTGATGATTTCTACTGGGTCTTCAAGTGTTGCAATCCGACCTGCACATGCACCCAGCTTGTTGAGCATCGCATGCAGCGTGGTTGTTTTCCCGCTGCCAGTGGCGCCGGCTACCAATGTGAGTCCGTGCTCGTGGGCAAGCAGTTGTTGAATGTGCGTCAAGGCGGCCTGACTCAAGCCAAGCCGATTCAAGGGCATGCGGCTGTGCGTATTCAACAGCCGGATCACGAGGTTTTCTCCGTGCAAGCTAGGGTGGGTCGCCAGTCGAAGATCAAGGTTGTTGCGAGTTAGCCGTGCGTCTTGTGGGCGGCGCGTTTCAGCAATATTCATTTTGCTTTCGGCCTTGAATGCTTGAATAAGCGACCTGCCTGCGTCGCTCGGAATGCCCAGCGCCTGCCCCAGTTTTCCGTTGACGCGCAATCGCACCCAGAAGTTCATGGGTGAGGGTGTAATGTGTATGTCCGATGCATTTGCAGCGCTGGCATAGGCAATCGTGTTGTCAATGTTCTTGAAGGCTGTGTCCGGCTGTATTTGCTTCATTGAAGTTTTGCCTGAATCAATGAACGTACCGTAAGCAAGGGTAGTGAACATTCGTGTAGCGCACATTGCTCCTCGGCTTGCGACAAGTAGGCGAGGGCATTGGTGAAGCGTCCAAGGCGACTTTGATGAAGTGCCATGTTGTAGAAGGGTTCTGGTGTGTGCGGGAAGCGTTCAATTAAAAGCTCAAGTAGCGCGTTCAGGGCTTTGTTTTGTCCAGCCTGATACATGGTCAGGCCGGCAGCCAGGGCTTTGTTGAGCTCATCCAATTCCTTGTTGGTTTGGGGTTGATTTGCCGTCGCACTCTCAAGCACAGTCGCTTTGAGCAACACCACCAGTTCAATGTGGCTCTCACCGCGGTTTTCGCTTTGAGTGATCAGGTCGATAGATTCCGGGGCACCGGGGATACCTCGGTTCAGGCTGCTGTTTTCTTTTTGACGCAATCCACCCAGCAAGGCCATTTCACCGCTTTTCAATCGGAGTATCGATTCCAGTTCGCGGGTTTGTACCTCGGGTACCCGACTAATAATGTTGAGTTGTTGCAGGGCTGGGTTGGGATCTTGCACAAAACCCACGATGCGACTGAGTGTGGGGCGAACCCGCAACTGAATTGCATTGTTGTCTGCAATTTGCGGTGTCACCGTCATCAGGAAACCCACCGGTACGGTTTGAACCTGAGTAGTGAATGTGGAAAAAGCTGGGCTGTTTTGTGTGGGCGCGCTAGTTTGAACATCGGTTGTGAAATACACCCGGTTGTCGATTACCTTCAGCACGGCGGCCTGTTGGTTCATGGTCACGACACGCGGCGACGAAAGCACTTCGGTTTTTCCGAATTCCTCCAGCAGGCGCAAGGCCACATTGGTGTCGGTGTTGCTGGTGGTTCGCAGGGCATTCACAGTGAACGCGGGGTTACCAAGATTCAGCCCCTGCACAGCCAGGCCTGCGGTAATTCCGTTTTGACGAAGCACGTTCCAGTCAATTCCACGCTCATAGCGATCGTTTAACGAGATCTCGGTGATGACCGCTTCAATCACGATTTGTCGATCAACCCTGCGTTGGATTTGCTCAAGCCATTGGGCTACCCTGCGGTGCTGGCTGGGTTTCGCAATCACCGACACGGTTCCTGATTCCGGGTTGGCGATGACTCGCCCCGAGCGTGTTTCCTTGCGCGTTGTCGTGATGTCCCGTTTCTCGGTGGACACCGCCGTTGTACTTCTCAAATTGGGTTGTGCGAGGCGAGGTGAAATGTTGCGTGTACTTGCGTAGGCTCGGTCTTCATCCTCATCAATGACGCGCTCCCGGGTTGAGAGTTCGATCGGTTTTACCTGCACCTGAATGATCTGTTCAATTTGACTTGAGATGTCTTGCCACAAATCGTGTTGTTGTGAGTTGTTCAGAATCAGTTCTGAGCGATTGCCTGTCTCCCGGCGGTCCGTTAACTCGCGCGGGCCGCCAGCGATTGCCGAACTCAGGCTCGATGAATCATTCATTTGCCGCGCAATTGACAGGTAGTCGAGGGTATACACCCTCAGTTCATCAACCTCGCACCGCATGGACAGCTGATTGCCTGCAAACAGCACGCTGGCGCCAGCTTGAAGTTCCAGGCTCTCTATGACCTGCTGAAGAGGCATGTCTCTTCCCACCAGGCTGACCGGGGTGTCGCCACAGCTGTCCATTTCATAGCCAAGCTGTAGCTCCCGTGAGATCAGTTCGAGTACTTGGTTTGCGGGTATGTTCTCAAGCCGAAAAGTGAATGTTTGTTGATGTCTTTGCCACGCGTTGCTGCTGTGCTGAACTTTGTCTGCCCAAAAAACAGCGTTCAACTCTAGGGTGTGCGCAACTTCAAGAGGCGTAACACCAAGGCTTGTCTGGGGTGGAGTGGCCACGCACGCGGTCAGCGTGGTGGTCAAGCAGATTAAAAACACACGCAGTGAAGGCACGGGCAGGATTTTCAGGGTTTAAGTGCTGCGGATCATACTTTGATGAAACCATTTCCACGCTTCGTGGTCATGCCTTGTGGGTGAGCCTGTCACCATTTGGATGGTGAGTGCATGCCCTTCGGGGTACAATAGCTCGCAAATTCGTATTCGCTTCCTAAGGAGCCCCCATGGGCTTTGTTGCTCAATTAAAAAACGTGGACTTCGGCTACGCCGATCGCCTCATTCTGGAAAACATTTCGCTGGACATTCCCAAGGGCAAAGTGGTTTCTGTCATGGGTGGCTCGGGTTCGGGCAAAACAACTTTGCTGCGTTTAATGTGCGGTCAGTACCCGGTAAATCGGGGTGATGTGCAAGTGCTGGGCCAAAATGTGGTGACTGCCAGTACGCAGCAGCTTTATGCCTTCCGCAAAAAAATTGGCGTACTTTTTCAGTTTGGTGCCCTTTTTACCGATCTCAACGTGTTCGAGAATGTGGCTTTTCCGCTGCGCGAACACACCAACCTTCCCGAGGCGGCCATTCGCGATTTGGTGCTATTGAAGTTGCAGGCGGTGGGTCTTCGAGGAGCCAGCAATCTTTTTCCATCAGAAATTTCCGGTGGTATGAGTCGGCGAGTGGCCTTGGCGCGCGCAATTGCTCTGGATCCAGAACTGATTTTTTACGACGAGCCTTTTGCCGGGCTTGACCCGATTTCATTGGGTATTACGGCGAATCTCATTCGCACGCTAAATGATGCTTTGGGTGCCACCTCGGTGGTGGTCACACACGATATTCACGAGTCATTTGCAATCAGCGACCATGTCATCGTGATTGCAAACGGCAAAGTGCTGGCACAGGGTACACCTGCTGAAGTGGAGGCCAATCAGGATCCGTATGTTCAACAGTTCATCAAGGGCTTGCCTGAGGGGCCAGTGAAGTTTCATTACCCCGCACGCAACTTACGGGAGGACTTTGCATGAATCCGGTCCTCTTGGTTTCCCGTCTGGGTGCAGGTGTTATTGCCACAATCGCTGGCTTGGGGATTTTTGCGCGTTTCGTGGGCACCTTGTTCATGTTGCTTCCCAAAGCCCTGTTGCGCCCCCGCCTCATCATTGATCAGGTTCATTTCATCGGCAATTACTCTCTGGTCATCATTGTGGTCTCAGGGCTTTTTGTCGGTTTCGTTTTGGGCTTGCAGGGTTATTACACCTTGAACAGGTATGGTGCCGAACAGGCCTTGGGTCTCTTGGTTGCTTTGTCACTGGTGCGTGAATTGGGTCCGGTGGTCTCTGCCTTGTTGTTCGCAGGCCGGGCTGGTACGTCGCTAACTGCTGAAATTGGTCTGATGAAAGCAGGGGAGCAGCTGACTGCCATGGAAATGATGGCAGTTGATCCGAAGGCGCGTATTGTCTCGCCTCGCTGGATCGCGGGCCTCATTTCCCTGCCGCTGCTGGCGGGTTTGTTCAGTGCCGTGGGTATTTTTGGTGGTTATGTGGTGGGTGTGCTGCTGATTGGCGTGGATGCTGGTGCATTCTGGTCTCAAATGCAGGCGGGCGTCGATGTACGCGATGACATTCTCAACGGCGTGATCAAAAGCGTGGTGTTTGGTGTGGCTGTAAGCTCAATTGCCCTGTTTCAGGGCTACGCCTGCCAGCCCACGCCTGAGGGTGTTTCCAGGGCGACTACCCGAACAGTGGTGATTTCTTCCCTGACCATTTTGGGTCTCGATTTCGTGCTTACAGCACTCATGTTCAGTATTTAACGGATTGAAGGTATGAAAAAGAACACGGCAGTGGATTTTTGGGTGGGCCTGTTTGTGCTGATTGGTGCACTTGCTCTGGTATTTCTCGCCTTGAAGGCAGGCAACCTGAGTTCTTTCACCACAGGTGACCAATACCGGGTGACAGCTGAATTTGACAACATCGGTGGTCTGAAGCCCCGTGCGCCGGTCAAAAGTGCGGGCGTTACCGTGGGGCGCGTGGCCAACATCAATCTTGATCCAGTCACATTCCGAGCAGTCGTGTCCCTGGATTTGGAGGAGGGCTTCGAGTTTCCCAAGGACTCTTCAGCTAGAATTCTCACTTCAGGCTTGCTGGGCGAGCAATATGTGGGTATTGAAGCAGGTGGCGACCTGGAAAACCTGGCGGGTGGCGAGAAGTTTGCGCGTACTCAGTCTGCGGTGGTACTCGAAAACCTGATTAGCCAGTTTCTGTTTAGCAAAGCCTCGGAAGGCGACTCCGAAAAGTGATCAAGGGGATTTGAAGTGTTAATGTCCATTCGAAAAGTGATTTTGCTGCTCGGCGTGCTTGGCTTGTCCACCGCATGTACCAGCATGCGTGCCCCCTCTGAGTCAGACCCCTTGGAAGGATTCAACCGTTCCGTTGACGGCTTTAACCAAGCGGTGGACAAGGCGGTGGTGAAGCCAATTGCGCAGGGCTACGATCGTGTAACTGCCCCGGAAATCAAGACGGTGGTCGGTAATTTTTTCTCCAATCTGGATGACATAAAGGTTGCGGTAAACAATTTGCTGCAGGGAAAGCCTAAAGAGGCCGGTAGCGATATTACCCGTTTCGCCCTGAACACCACGATCGGTATTGTCGGGTTGGCAGATGTGGCTACCGAGTTGGGTTTTCAAAAGAATGACGAAGATTTTGGTCAAACCTTGGGAGTTTGGGGAGTGGGGCCCGGACCATACCTCATCCTTCCTTTCCTGGGCCCAAGCACCTTGCGCGACGGTTCGGCACGGGTAGCCAGCGCATCACTTGATCCTCTTTATCACTATGACAATGTAAGGGCACGAAATAGCCTGGTGTTATTGAGCGCGGTGAGTACGCGTGCGCGCCTTTTGCCAGCAACCGACCTGGTTGAGCGCGTAGCACTGGATCAATATGCCTTTGTTCGCGACGCCTATTTGAAGCGTCGCGAGAGTCTCATTCGAGACGGTGCGCCCGATCCAGATGATCAAGGCTACGAGGATCTGGATGAAGAGTCACGCAGTGAGGTCCCACCACAGGTCTTTCCTCCTTTCAAAGCCGCCCTTGTTCTGCTTGAGCCATCCAACGTAGGGTCAAAAGAGCAGCCCGACTCAAACTCGACTCTAGGCTTGCCTGCGGACCTGCAGCAAAGCGAACGGGCCAAGTCTGGCTTGGGTTTGTTGAACTGATTGGCTTTGGGGTGGTCAACCCTTGGGTAGGTATTGCGTTTTTAGACTAACCACAAGCATTTTGGAAGAATCATGAATATTGCAGTGAACAAGTTGTTTCAATGGGTTGCGGCCGCAGCTTTGGGTTTTGGCCTGATTGCCCAGCCAGCCTTGGCGCAGGATGTGCCTGCCAACGAGTTTGTTGAAAAGTTCAGCAACGAAGTGCTGACAGAGATCAAGGCGCGCAAGCAGGAATTGCTGGCTGACCCCAAAAAGCTGGATGCCTTGATTGACCAGAAAGTCATGCCTAATGTGAACTTCCGGAAAATGACCCAGTTGGTGGTGGGGCGCCCATGGCGCGAAGCCACGCCTGAGCAGCGCGAGCAAATTACCAAGGAGTTTCGTACCCTGTTGGTGAAGACCTATTCCGGCGCGTTGGCGCAGGTAGGTGATCAAACCCTGCAGGTAGACCGCCTGCGAGCCCGTCCCGAAGACACCGATGTGATCGTGAACAGCCGCGTTATTCAGAAAGGGGCTCCGCCCGTAGATTTGGCCTATCGCGTTGAAAAGAAAGACGGAAAGTGGCTGATTTATGACCTGAGTGTGTTGGGTCTGTGGTTGGTTGATTCCTACAAAGCCCAATTCGGCACCGTGCTCTCCAATTCAGGTGTGGATGGATTGATTCAAACCTTGAAAACCCTGAACGCAAAGGGTTGATATGAAGGTGTCGGCTGATCAAATTACCGTTCGCAACGGAGATCAAGTGATCGCCGAGGTCGCCAAGGCATTCGCCTTGGGCGACCATGTCATCGACTTTTCCGCAGTCAAACATGTTGACTCCACCGCATTGGCCGTTATTCTTGCAGCCAAGCGAGTGCTTAAATCAGACAAAACCCTTGAACTCCAACATCCTCCTGCGCAGCTGAACAGTTTGATTGCTGCCTACGGAGTACAATCTCTCTTCTCCTAAAACCTGTAGCACCTTTCATGGGTGCGAGAAGTCATGTCGTTTGCGCTAGAGCTAAGCTCGGTATCCAAATATTTTGGTGAATTTCGTTCCTTGAACAATGTGTCGCTCACAGTTCAGGAAGGGGAATTTTTCGCCTTGCTCGGCCCCAATGGCGCCGGCAAAACAACGTTGATCAACATCATTGCCGGTCTAAGCCGTGCCAGCGCGGGCATGGCCAAGGTTATGGGTTTTGACGTGGTGGATCAGTTTCGGGATGCTCGGCGAAGCATCGGCATCGTGCCTCAGGAACTGGTTTTTGATCCGTTTTTCTCCGTGCGTGAAACCCTGCGTTTTCAGTCGGGCTACTTCGGTTTGAAGAAGAATGATGACTGGATCGACGAGTTGCTGCATTCGCTAAGCCTCATGGACAAGGCCGACAACAATATGCGCACCTTGTCGGGCGGCATGAAACGTCGGGTGATGGTTGCCCAGGCGCTGGTTCACAGGCCTCCGGTGATTGTGTTGGATGAGCCTACTGCGGGTGTCGATGTCGAATTGCGTCAAACGCTTTGGAAATTCATTGCAGGCTTGAATCAAAAAGGGCACACCATTCTATTGACCACGCATTACCTGGAAGAAGCGGAAACCCTGTGTAACCGCATCGCGATGTTGAAAAAGGGCGAGGTACTGACTGTGGACACCACGCCCAACCTGCTGAAGAAGCACGCCAATCAAACCCTCAACATGCAGTTGAATGGCGTATTGCCAACCAGCTTGCAAGCCAAGGTATTGAAGGCCAATGTGAGCGAGGGGCGCTACACGCTGGCTTTGAATGGACCTGCAGAAATCGAGCAGATACTGGCTCAATGTCGCAAAGACCACTTGGACGTATTGGAGTGCAGCATCGAAAAGCCAGATCTTGAAGAGGTATTTGTGCAACTGATGAGCGGGGGTGCCAAATGACTGGTTGGCAAACCCTGTTCAAGAAAGAAATTCTGCGCTTCTGGAAAGTCAGCTTTCAAACCGTGCTGGCCCCGGTGGTTACAGCCTTGCTGTACCTCATGATTTTCTCGCATGTACTGGATGGCAAGGTAGAACCTTACCCCGGCGTGAGTTACGCAGCCTTTCTGGTGCCCGGCTTGGTCATGATGTCGGTGCTTCAGAATGCGTTCGCGAACTCATCCTCCAGCCTCATTCAATCAAAAATTACTGGCAACCTGGTGTTTGTGTTGTTGCCGCCATTGTCCCATCTCGAGTTTTTCTCGGCGTATGTTCTGGCCTCCATGGCCCGTGGCATTGCTGTTGGCTTGGGGGTTTTGCTGGTCACGGTGGCGTTTGTCGGCCTGCATGTGTCCAACCCGGTGTGGATTCTCGTGCATGCTTTGGTAGGCTCAGCTTTGCTGGGTACCATGGGGGTGATTGCCGGCATTTGGGCTGATAAGTTCGATCAACTGGCCGCCTTTCAAAACTTCATCATTATGCCGGCGACCTTTTTGTCGGGTGTTTTTTATTCCATTCACTCTTTGCCGGCCGTGTGGCAAACGGTGTCGCATTTCAATCCGTTTTTCTACCTCATCGACGGTTTTCGCTACGGTTTTTTCGGCGTCAGCGATGTTAGTCCCTGGTTCAGCTTGGCCATTGGTCTGTCTGCCTGGGCTGTTTTGACCGTAATTGCTATGCGCATGGTGACCTCTGGTTACAAATTGAGGGGATAATAGTGCTGTTGAATCAAAAGGATAGGAAAAATCATGTTGTTGCCTGAAA
>FWPV01007163.1_pt1 | contig 20578 bp, 18 predicted proteins | sample 2228371 | NCBI WGS metagenome assembly FWPV01 (sample SAMEA103939776, study PRJEB20133) | metagenome | reverse complement strand
TCTGAGGTTCAGCTTTGGACGCCGCCACAAGCGGCCATCGGGGGTGAGGGAGGAGGGTAGGGGAGGGCGGGGGCTAGGCCCTCTGCCACCTCCCCTACAGACACTTTTTCACATGTCCCTAAAAGACCGGCGCCGGGAAGAGGATGCCGCCGAACAACAGGAAGGCCAGGATCAGGGTCCAGACAATATTGAAGGCCTGGGCCACCAGAAATGCCACCGCCGGCCGACCGCCGCCCAGGGTGGCAATGTCGGTGAAGCGGGTCTCCAGGCCGATGCTGGTAAAGGCCAGGGCGAACCACCAGACCTCGAGACTCTGCAAGGGTTTACCGATGGCTTTGATGGTGGTGTCGCTCAGGATAAAGGAGAACAGGATGGAAGAAGCCAGGAAGCCCAGGACGAATTTGGGGAAGCGGTACCAGATCTCCCAGAGGCTGACCTGCTCGCCTTCTTTGACGCCCTTCATGGTCCAGACCACCGACAGGATGAAGGCGGCCAGGTCGCTGATCAGGGCGCCGGCTGCCACCACTGACCCCGAGGTGTCCAAGGTGCCGCCCAGCCAAGCCCCGGCCACCGCATCGGGGATGCCGAAGGCCTTGCTGATGATGGGCATCAGGACCATCATGGGCACCGCACAGATGAGGACGATGGAGGTGACATACGAGAGCTTTTTCGGATCCCCCTTCACCGCTCCGGCAGTGGCGATGGCCGCCGAAACCCCGCAGATGGACACGGCGCTGGACAACATGGCGGAAAATTCGTCATCAATATCCATCTTTTTACAGAGCCACCAGCAGCCGTACCAGACCACCGCGACCACCGCCAGTGCCTGTATCATGCCCAAAAAACCGGCCTTCAGGATGACGCCGAAGAGGACCCGGGCGCCCAGGATGACCAGACCGATTTTAATATAAAATTCGGTACGCACGGCGGCCATGAGCCAGTTGGGCACCCCGAAGATGTTGCTCACCGCCAGGCCGATGAACAGACAGAACAGGACATACTCCAGACCGTATTCATGGATGGTGAAGTTGCCGGCCAGAAATAAGGCCACCCAGGAGATGAGGAAGACGAAGGGAAAGCCGGCGATGAACTGGCCCACCGGATTGCCCATGAGGCCCATACCGATCATGCCGATGATCAGGTAGGCAATGGCGATGTAAATGGCCAATAGGATGTTGTTCCCTGACAGCACCTTGTCCAACAGGTACCCTGCCTGGCCGGAGATGTCCTTGGCCACCTGTCCGGCGGTCTCCTTTAGGCCCTTATCCTTGGTCTGTTTCACCGCCTCGGCCATCTGTTTGGCTGCCGCTCCGGCAGCTTTACGGTTCTTGGTTTCTATGGCCGTTTTTAACGCCCGGGTCGGTTCCAGGAGGGCGGCTTCGCCTTTGGCCTCAGCCTGCTGCGCCACCCGTTCCACCAGAGGGATGATGCCGGTGGCATGGGCGTGGAATTCGGCGTCTGTGGTCCACCGGAAGGTGGGGGCTTTAAAACTCAAACCGGTCAGGGAGAAATAAATGATGGCGATAAAAATGATGCCCAGACCGATCCAGACGCCCAGCCAATCCTCGGATTTGTAGAGAGCCTGCCACTGGCTCATGCCCAGTTCTTTTTTCTCCCGGGCCTCCCATTCCCCCCGTAGGGCTTCCAGTTCCTGTTCTTTGGCCAGCAGTTCGGCCAGGCGGGCCTCAACCTGGCTGGGGCTGGCACTGGGAGGCAGGCCGAGAAGTTTCTTCATACTCTCCAGCTGATAATACTTCATGTGGTGCACCTCCTTTTCAGCAGATGGGTGGCGACTGCCGGGGCCGCCGAGGGCCAGGCCAGCCGCCGGTCACGGCAGGATGAAACCACATTGCCAAGGAATACATTACGTTGCAGTGGGTTCCGTTGCACCTCCTTGTCTGGCTGCTTGCGGCCCTTGGGTTTGAGGTGTATAGATCAGCCGTCCGGCAACCGGAACAGACCGGCAGGCCGTTCAATAATGTGGAACAATACTAATCTCTTACAACTTTTTTATTAATTTATCAATAGATAATCATAGGTTCAGGAATTTTTCCGCCGTTGTTCTCTTGGCAGACGGTGGCAAAACTGCCTGCCTCTGCTGACCACGGGACATCATCTCGGTGGTGCAGCCGTGGGCGCCGCAAGAGGGCCTGTCGGGGTTGGGAGCAGGGGCAGGGCGTGTACCCCCTGGGCTCTTCCCCTGGGAACAGATTTTCAGCACCGGTTGGGTGTTCATAGGCGTAGGCGCAGGCAGTGGCGGCAGCGCTCCGGGGGGTGGCCGGTCTGCCAGGCGCGGCGGAAGGCGCGGTAAGGGGCCGAGTGCCAGAGGGAGTGGAAAGACTGGTCCTGAAGACGACCGAAATGGCAGGACTGCAGCGGTCGGGAGGTGTGGTTGAGATATTGCCGGCCTTCCCGGGCGGGGACGTTAAGGTAGACGCAGGGGGCGACCTGGCCGTCGGCTGAGATAACCGCGGCCCGGAGGATGTTTTCCGGGCAGACTACGGGAGCGCCGGGGGAGGGCAGGGGAGGGGGGTGAATGGTGAGACCGCGGCGCGCTCCGGCGGCGGCCACCGCGGTCAGCTGTTCTTGCCAGGCCCGCCGTTCTTCCGGAGCGCTCAGGCGCAAAGCTTCCCCCCATAGGTGCGGCGCCGCCACCAGGTCTAAGGTGCTGATGACCACCTGATCGATGCCCAGACCCGCCAGGGCCTCCGGCAGATGGGACAGGACCGGGAGACCGGAACGCAGCAGCAGGTAAGCGACATGGATCCTAGGGGTCTGCCGGCCTTGCCGCCGTTTGGCCCTCTCCAGGCGCCGGAGGGCATCCAGGACCTGGTCGTAGCTGGTCCCCGGCCGCCAGTAATCATGGTGGGGCCCCAGACCGGTGAGCGACACGGCCAGGATGTCCAACCCTGAGGCTACCAGACGGTGGACGACGTCGTCGGTCAATAGGGTGGCGTTGGTGGTGGTGCCGATCCGGCAGCCCACCTGGCGGGCCCACTCCACCAAGGTGAAGAATTCGGGATGCAGGAGTGGCTCGCCCCACCCCTGGAGATGGACCATGGCTACCCGTTGCACATCAGGGAGGAGACGCTGGAAGACCGGGGGGTCAAGGTGGCGGCTCTGCCAGTGCGGCTGCAAGAGGGTATGGGGGCAGTAACGGCAGGCGGCGTTGCAATGAGTGGTCACTTCAACCTGCAGCCAGGCAAAACGCGGCATCAGGAAGCGGGACAGGAAAGGCGGTAGAATCTTCACCATGGGCCTTTCTCAGCCTGGAGGAGTTGCCGGCCGCAGGCCGTGGCCAAACTCTCTCTGGCTGCTGATGTTGCACAGAAAGTCCTAAGGTTCAGCTGCCGGCGGCGTTCGAAGCGGCTGCCGGCTCATCAGAAAGCCCAGGGTCAGGGCGAAGGCCACGGGCTCGTAAGGCACCCGGAAGCGCACCTGGCCGTAGAAAATCAACGACACCATCAGCGGCGCCAGGAAGGGCAGGAGCAGCAGCCGCTCCGGCCGGCGGCGGCCCAGCCAATACAGGGCGCAGCCCAGGAAGAGGACCCACAGGAGCATATAGGGCAGCCCTGTTAAGGTGTTTAGCCACGGGTCTCCACCCGGCAGGAGGACAAAATAGGGCAGGAAGGTGATCAATACCTTGTGCAGCTCCAACCTGAGGAGGAACCAGAAGTCCCTGGTCAGGAGGTGGTCCAGGCCCAACTGCCAGAGGAAACGGTCGGCTTCAGCCTCTGACAAGGAGTGGCGCCGGGCAGCCTGGGCAGGGGTGGCGTAGGTGTCGAAATGGAGCCAACGGCCGGGGTCTTCAGCCAAGACTTTGGCATTATGGGCCCCGGCGAAGGTGTCACCGGCATTGGAGACCAGACCGATGACCCCCAACGCAGTGTAGTTGCGACCCAGCCAGGGGGTCAGGACCAGGAGCGCGGCTGCCAGGAAGATCCAGAAAGGAACCGGCGGCAGACGGTTCCGGAGGGACGACAAGAGAAAAGCTGCCCCCAGCAGGGGGATCAACAGCAAGCCTTCCGCTCGGGTCAGGGCCAGGAGGCCGCAACTGCAGCCGCACAGAAAAGGTCCAGGCCATGCCGGCGAGGTCCGACTGCGGACCCAGCCGATCAGCGTCAAAAGCAGCAGGCAGGTGAATAGGGGTTCGGCATACAGGCGCACATAGGCGAAGCTGTTGGGATTCAGGCCTATTACCAAGAGCACCAGTTGGGTTAGGCGCCGGGTAAAGACCGTGGCCGCCAGGGCCGCAGCCAGGACTGCCCCCACCACGGCCAGCAGGTGGTTGCAGATCAGTAGGTGGACGATATTGTCCGTTAGTCGCCACCATGCTGCCAGAAGCAGCGGCCAGAGGGGGGGCCGCCGGGCCGTGGGCACCGCCTGGGGACCATGGCCGAACACCCCTTGATGGGCCAGATTGCGGCTGATGGAGGCGTAGTCGCCCTCATCCCCGAAGAGGGGCAAGCCCTGGTAGAGCTTGCCCCCGGGGGTTTGAAAACGTTGGGGCAGCTCCAGATAGAAGAGATAGAACAGATGCAAGGCCGCTAAAAAAGCGACAGCCAAGAGGATCAGGAGGGGGTGCTGCCACTCCCGGGATGGTGCGGATGGAGCCGGGTCGGCCATGGTGTGCCCTTCGTCTCAGGGAGCCGGGAGCAGCGTCTTGTCCGGTCAGGGGGGCGCCGCTGCTGTCAGCCGCTGTGGGTGGGTATAGACGTTGCATCGTTCCCGGCGGACAAAGCCGATGAGGGTAATGCCCTGCAGCTCCGCCAGTCGTACGGCCAAGGCGGTGGGGGCGGAAACCGACGCCATCATGGGGATGCCGGCCCGGGCGGCTTTCAGGACCATCTCAAAGCTGGCCCGGCCGCTTAACAAGGCGATGGCGTCACGGGTGGAGATATTTTTCTGCAGGGCCTGGCCGATGACCTTATCAAAGGCGTTGTGCCGGCCGACATCCTCGGCGCTCAGGATGACCTCGCCGCTGTCGGCGTCGGCTAAAGCGATGGCATGGGTGCCGCCGGTCTGGCGGAAGATCTGCTGCCGCTCCGGCAGGTCGGCCATGAGCTGCAGGAGTCGGTCAGCCGGCATCTGTACTTCCCGGGCGGGAAAAGCGGCACATTGGCCGGCCACCAACGGGGCGGCGGCGGCAGGATCGCCGTTGAGGACGGCAGCCGCCAGATCGCCGGTCAGATCACGTTTGGTGGCAAAGGTCTTGGCCAACCGTACCTGCACCTGAAAGACCCGGCGGCCGGAGGCCAGATCTGGGGGGAGCAGACGCAGCTCCTGGATCTCGGCGGTGGCCTCAATGATGCGGCTGGTGAGCAGGAAGCCCAGGCAGAGTTCCACCTCCTGCCCCGGCAGGTAGAGCAAATGGTAGGCCGGGAAGCCGTTAATGGTTAAGCTGAGCAGGGCTTCAGCCACCACCAGGTCAGTAGTTCGACGGCAGACGCCTTGATCCAGACGCTGGAGCGGCACTTCGACGATATAGGACTGCCAGGCTGAGGGGGCCATGATCAGGGGCATCGTGGGCGCAGCCACAGCCGGTGGAAGACAGACAACATTCTAGAGCTCCCCCCACCGCAGTTTGGTGCGCAGGATTTCAAAATAACTTGTATACGGAGATCGGATCAGGCGGATGACGCCGGCGGCTTTTTTGATCTCCACCAGATCATGGGGCTGCAAGGCCAGACCTACCTGCCCGTCATAAGTGAGAAAGACGTCCCGACTGCGTTCGTCCAACTCCACGGTGATGGTGACGTCATCGGGCAGGATGAGGGGCCGGTTAGTAAGCATGAACGGGCAGATGGGGATGAGGGTGACGGCCTGCAGGGTGGGAAAGACTATGGGACCACCGGCGGCCAAAGAGTAGGCGCTGGAGCCGGTGGGAGTGGAGACGATCAGACCGTCAGCCCGGAATGTGGTCAGATACTCCCGGTTGATATGAGTCTTGAGTTCCACAATACGGGCCAAAGCCCCTTTGTTGATGACCACATCATTGAGGACGCTCTGTTGACAGAGGGGCTGCCCCTGGCGGCTGACCGTGCCGATGAGCTGCATCCGCTCCTCTACCTGAAAGACCCCGTGGATGACCTGCTCCATGGTGGGGTAGAGCATCTCCAGGTTGACGGCAGTGATAAAGCCCAACCCCCCCACATTGACACCCAGGATGGGGATACCTCCTTGCCCATAATGCCGGGCGGCGCTCAGGAGGGTGCCGTCACCGCCGAAGACGACGATGATTTCCGTCTCCGCAGGCAGGGGCGGGTAGGCAGGCTCCGGCTCATTGAGCAGGAGGGAGGTCGGGACCTTGCGGGCGGTTAGCCAATTCTGCAGGTCAGTGCCGGCCTGGATGGCCGCGGCATTGTTTTTGGCCACAATGCTGAGGTGTTTGATCATGATCACCGTCCGGGAGAAAATGTCCCGTCTGTGTGTTGACAGATATCACACTTTCCTATACTTTTCAACTTTTGAAAATGCCTTGCGAAGGAGATCGACCGTGTTAACCGAAAGAATCAAACAGATCAAGCCATCACCCACCCTAGCCATCGACAGCAAGGCCAAAGCCATGCTGGCCCAGGGAATCGATATCGTCAATTTCGGCATCGGCGAACCGGACTTTGACACCCCGGACCACATCAAGGAAGCGGCCATAAAGGCCATCCGGGACGGCTTCACCCGCTACACCCCGGTGGGTGGCATTCCGGAGCTGAAGGAAGCCATCATCAATAAATTTCAGCGGGACAATAACCTGACCTACAAGCCGGAGGAGATCATCGTCTCCTGCGGGGGCAAACACGCCCTGTATAACCTCTTCCAGGTGCTGTTCCAACGGGGGGATGAGGTCATCGTACCCACCCCATACTGGGTGTCCTATCCGCCCATGATCCAACTGGCCGACGCCACGCCGGTGATCGTCCCAACCCCGGAAGAGACGGGCTTCAAGCTGACCCCCGAAATCCTCCGGGCCAAGCTGACCCCCCGGACCAAGGGCCTGATCCTCAACAGTCCTTCCAACCCCACCGGTTCGGTGTACACCCGGCAGGAACTGGAGGCGTTGGCAGAGGTCATCCTGGACCATAAGATCCTGGTGGTCTCGGACGACATCTATGAAAAAATCCTCTTTGACGGGCTGTCCTTCAGCAACCTGGCGCAACTCAGCCCGGAACTGAAAAAACTGACCTTTATCCTCAACGGCGTGTCCAAGACCTACGCCATGACCGGTTGGCGCATCGGCTATCTGGCCGGGGATGCCACGGTGGTCAAGGCCATGACCAACCTGCAGAGCCAAAGCACCTCCAACCCCACCTCCATCGCCCAGAAAGCCGCGGTGGCGGCCATCAATGGCCCCCAGGACATGGTGGACGTGATGGTCAGAGAATTTGCCTGGCGACGGGATGACATCCTGGCCCGGTTGGCCGAAATTCCGGGGGTCACCTGCGTCAAACCGGGCGGGGCTTTCTACGTCTTCCCGAACTTTTCCGAGTATTACCACTACTTCCAGGCTGATGGGGAAGGGCACCTCTCCGACCCGCTGGCGGACTACCTGCTGGAGGAGGCCCACGTGGCCCTGGTGGCCGGATCGGGATTCGGCGAAGACAACTGCATCCGCTTCTCCTACGCCACCTCCCGGGAGCGGATCGCCACGGGCTTGGCGCGCATCAAAGCGGCTTTGGAGAAATTGAGGAAGTAGAGCGGCAGGACACGTCAGCGCGGCGGCCATGGCCAGGCCGTCGCGCTGCTCCTGGGCTGGCTGGACTACTTGCGCATGCTGCGCTTGGAGGCCTTAAGCGGGTTGATTTTCACGGTCTGGCCGTTTTTGGTGGTGCTCTTGACGTGGGTGGCCAGGTTGCAGGACCCCAGGCGCCACTTCACCGCCGGATTGGGCACCGCGGAGCAGTACTTCCCGGTTTCCAGGGTTACAATGCGATCGCAGCCTTCACATTTATCAATGATCTGGTGACATTCGCCGCCGTTGAAGGAGCAGCCTTTGGGCGTCATGAAGCTGCACGGATGACCGGCTTTCACAGTTACACAGTCCATGGGTATCAATCCCCTTTCCCCATAAAGGCGATATTTTAAACAAATATTTTATAATATAAAAATTAACTCAGGGATGTCAAGGGTTGGGGCTGCGGGTTGCCAGTCCCCGAAGAACGGCCTGCAGTTCCCCGGCCGCAGTCAGACCCAACTGCTGGCGGGCATAGGCATAACCCAGTTCCAGTAAGGCCTCGTCGTCCTGGGCCAAGAGGGCGGCCACCGGCGGGGCCAGGGCATAGGTGGTGGCAAAGGCGCTTTCCAGGACAAAGCGCCGGAAGGCGTCCAGGTCATAGAGGGCCAATTCCACCGGGCGAGTTTCCAGGGGCGGCCGTCCTTGAGCGGTATTGACCCCCTGCTGCAGCATGATCCAGGACCAGGGCTGATTCAGGCGGTCGTAGACCTCCAGGCCTTGGTCATGACGCCAGCTGGCCAGGGTCCAGGTCGGGTCGGCGGTATGCCCTTGGCAGAAATCCAGCTTTTTCAGGAAGTAGACGTCGCTGACCTCTGCCCCGGCCAAACGGCTGCCCTGGACGACGGGGAACAGCCGGCAGGCGGACGGGCGGTCGGCATAGACGCCACACCCCTTGGGGGCATCCAGGAACGGACAGCCCCCGGAGGCCTCATCCCGGAGGGCCAACAGCCGCAGGGGCAGGCCCGAAACGTCTTCCAGGATGCGGATGGTGTACCGGGCCAGGAAGGCGGTGCTGGAGAGGTTCAGCGCCCGGCGCAGCCGCAGGATGTCATAGGGTTTCAGGATGATGGTCGGCCATTGGCAGCATTGATTGAAACAGGCCAGGCCGGGGTGGCAGTGGAAACCGAAGGCGCTTTCCGGCGTTAAAGGCTGCTGGTCAGTGGGCTCAGTATAGATATTTGCCATGGCAAGAACGTTGGGTGATCAAAGGCAAACGGCCGGAGATGGTTCTGCCATACAGGAGCATCCAGAGGGGCGGGCTCCTGGCAGGATGATGAGAGAGTTTTCATAGGGGAGGGGGCCGGGGGGCGAAGCCCCCTGCCCCTTCCCTTATAACCCCGCCCCCAACCCCGACGGCAGCTTTTGGCTGCGCCAAAAGCTGAAACTTATCGATTTTCTTGCATCGTCAGCGAGGGCAGAGAGAGTTATTTAACTGCCTGCCAGAAGGCAGTCCACATCATCACCCCTAAGTCTCGGCCTTTTGGTCTGCCTCTGCACCCTTTTGGGGAGTAGTTTTTTTCCACCATATACCATAATGTTCCTCATTGCAAGGAGGTCCGGCTGCCGGTGGCGGTTGCCGCGGCGGCCACCCCGATCATGACCCGTATTTTACTCAGCCATGGCGCCGGTGGCCGGGACATGCTCCGGCTCATCGAGCAGGTCTTCCGGAGCCGCTACAGTCCCGCGGGAGTCAGCCAGGATGACAGCGCCGTGTTGACGGTTGACGCCGCCGCCCTGGCCCTGACCACCGATGCCTTTGTGGTTTCACCGCTGTTTTTCCCGGGCGGGGATATCGGCCGCCTGGCCGTGGCCGGGACGGTGAACGATCTGTTGACCGCGGCCGCCCAGCCCCTGGCCCTGGCCGCAGCTTTCATCCTGGAGGAGGGCTTCCCACTGAGCGATCTGGAACGGATCACCGCCTCCATGCAGGAGACGGCCCAGGAAGCCGGGGTGAGCATCGTCACCGGCGATACCAAAGTGGTGCCCCGGGGGTCCGCGGATCAGGTGTTCATTACCACCACAGGCCTGGGCCGGGTGATGCGGCCGGGGGTGTCCGGCGGTGCGGCCCGGCCCGGCGACGCCATCCTCCTCACCGGTACCGTGGGCGATCATGGCACCGCAGTGATGTTGGCCCGGGAGAACCTGCTTACCGGGGAGCCCATCGCCAGTGATGCGGCACCCTTGACTGACATGGTGGGCAACCTCCTAACCGCGGGCATTACCCTAAGGGCCCTGCGGGACCCGACCCGGGGAGGCCTGGCCGCCACGTTGAACGAGATCGCCGCTCAATCCCAGGTGGCCATGGAAATTCAGGAGGACCGGGTGCCGGTCCAACCGGCGGTGGCCGCGGCGTGCGAGGTCCTGGGGTTGGACCCGTTGGTGGTGGCCAATGAAGGCAAGATGGTGGTGATCGTGCCCGAGGCAGAGACGGATCGGGCCCTGGCGGTCATCCAGGCCAGCCGCTACGGCCAGCAGGCGGCCCGGATCGGCACGATTCTGCCTGGTCCGGCCGGGCGGGTCCAGGTCCGCACCGGCTTCGGCACTGCCCGGCTCCTGGAGATGCCCACCGGCGAACTGCTGCCGCGCATCTGTTGACAGACGTCAGGAGAAGCAACCGCGTGGTTGCCGGGGGAGTGGCTGAGTCATGGTAATGGAGGTTGCGGCGTCGGCGGCGGGCGGGTCGGCCCTGGACTGGGACAGGGGCGTAACCTTATTTGTCCCCTGCTATGTGGATCAGTTGGCCCCTCAGGTGGCCCAGGCCGCCGTGGCGCTGCTGGGGCGGGGCGGCATCAATTGGGAGTATCCGCCGGACCAGACCTGTTGCGGCCAATTTGCTTACAACTCCGGGGCGTGGGCCACAGCCCGGCGGCTGATGCGGCATTTTCTGGCTGTGTTCGGGCAGGCCCAGAACATTGTCAGTCTGGGGGCCTCCTGCCTGCGGACGATCCGGCGGCACTATCCACAGTTGGCCGAGACGCGGGCAGAGGCGGTGCAGGTAGCCCAGCTGGGCCAGAGGACGTGGGAGCTCTCCCAAGTCCTGGGAACACTGCCTCCGGACAGGCTGCCCCTGGCCTGGCCGGGAAAGATGTTCCTGCACCGATCCTGTGCTGCCCGGGAACTGGGCCTGCTGCCGGGACTACAGGGGCTTCTGGCCCGGGTCAAGGGGGCGGAGATCTTTACCCTGCCGCCCACCTATGCCTGTTGCGGTTTCGGCGGCCTCTTCAGCCTCAAACAGGCGGAACTGTCGCAGGCCATCGGCTGGCGCTACGTGGAGGCGGTGCTGGCGACCGGGGCGGAGGTGCTGGTCTCTCCGGAGGCGGGATGCCTGTTACATCTGCATGGTTTGGCCTCAGCCCAGGGGCTGGAGCTGCCCATGCTTACGGTGGCGGAATTTCTCCATCAGGCGGCAATACAGGGTGGGTGACCTCATTGGGGCCTCACCTGGTAGGGGTTAGCGGGCAGCAGCGATCTGCCTTTCCGGGGAAAAGAGCCTGGGGCAGAGTGCCGGTCCGGTTCGCGGGTCAGGGTTTCTTCGGTCCAAACAGCTCCCGCAGGCGCAGCCGCACCCCCACGTTGGTGAGATGCTCCTCCTCAATCAGTCTCTTGATGGTCTGAATGATCTCCACGTCTTTCAGACGATACTCCCGCCGGTTTGATTCCGTCCGGATCGGCTTGAGAAATTCCTCGAACGATTTCTCCCAATATCTCAGGGTGGATTTCCGCACCCCCGTCAGGCGGGAAACCTGATCGATGTTTAGCAGGAGGTCTTCACCCAGGACATCCTCTGCCATGGTCCTTCTCCCTCGCAGATCTGCTCTTTTCATTCGGCCCGATACCCCTCCGCTGAGACTGCGCCCGGATTACGGTCAGCAAGATGGAGATTGTTGTTGAGTTGATCGAAACTCGCCGAATTTCCGTATAATTCATCAGGGTTTGATGATTCATCGAGTGTTTGGCGGCATAACTTAAATTATCCAGGGAAAAAAATTGCCTCCTGCCGTGGGGTCGGCTCCTCTGGGGGCCGGCCATGCAACGCAAAGAGCGGGGCGACCTGCGAGCCGGGCTGTCGGGGGGCCTCGCTGGCCGGATTTTTCTGCGGCAGAATTGACGATAGTAAGGCTAAGGGATATATTATCAAAATACTGTTCGGTGGAGCGCCGCCCAGAAGGAGTGTCCGGTATGGCCGATGAAAAAATCCAGAATGCCTACACCTTTGATGACCTGCTATTGTTGCCGGCCGCTTCGGCCATCCTCCCCACGGAAGTTGAGCTGGAGACGAGATTGACCAGAAACCTAAGGATGAACATTCCGTTGGTCAGCGCAGCCATGGACACCGTCACCGAGGCTGAGACTGCCATCTGTATGGCCCGGCAGGGGGGCATCGGCATCATCCACAAGAACATGAGCATTGAACGCCAGGCCCTGGAAGTGGAAAAGGTGAAAAAGTCCGAATCGGGCATGATCCTGGACCCGGTCACCATCCATCCGGAGGCCAAGATCAGTCAGGTGTTGGAGCTGATGCAGACCTACCGCATCTCCGGCATCCCGGTGGTGGAGGGCAGCCGTCTGGTGGGCATTGTCACCAACCGGGACCTGCGGTTTGAGACCAACCTGGACCTGCCGGTGAAGGACGTGATGACCAAAGACCACCTGGTCACCGCGCCCGTGGGCATCACGCTGGAGGAATCAAAGGCCCTGCTGCACAAATACCGCATCGAAAAGCTGTTGGTGGTGGATGACAACTATCAGCTGAAGGGGCTCATCACCATCAAAGATATCGAAAAAATCCGCAAATACCCTGCGGCCTGTAAAGATGCCTTCGGCCGCCTGCGGGTCGGCGCCGCCGTGGGGGTCGGCGATGACCGGGCGGCCCGGATCGATGCCCTCATGAAGGCCGGGGCCGATGTCATTGTCATCGATACGGCCCATGGCCATTCCAAGAACGTCCTGGACGCCGCCCAGGCCAGTAAAGCGGAATTTCCCGGGATCGAATTGATCGTCGGCAATATCGGCACCTATGAAGCGGCTCTGGACCTCATTCGGGCCGGCGCCGATGCCGTCAAGGTGGGGGTGGGGCCGGGTTCCATCTGCACCACCCGGGTCATCGCCGGCGTCGGCGTCCCGCAGCTCACGGCCATCATGAACTGTGCTCGGGCGGCCCAGAAATATGACGTGCCGGTGATCGCCGACGGCGGCATCAAATTCTCCGGCGACATTACCAAGGCCATCGCCGCCGGCGCCGACAGTGTCATGATCGGCAGCCTCTTTGCGGGCACGGACGAAAGCCCCGGTGAAACGGTGATCTTTCAAGGCCGGAGCTACAAGGTCTACCGTGGTATGGGCTCCCTGGAGGCGATGAAAGAGGGTTCCAAGGACCGCTACGGCCAGGCTGATGTGGAGCTGGAATCCAAACTGGTCCCGGAAGGCATCGTGGGCCGAGTCCCCTACCGGGGCAAGTTGACGGATATCGTCTATCAACTCATGGGCGGCCTGCGCTCCGGCATGGGATATGTGGGGTGCCGGACCGTCGCGGAGCTGCAGGCCAAAGCCAGGTTCGTCCGCATCACCCCCGCAGGCCTGCGTGAGTCCCACGTCCATGACGTGGTCATCATGAAAGAGGCCCCCAATTACCGGCTGGATTAACGGGTAGAGGCTAGTAGGGTGTTGAAAAAGTGCTTAAAGGGGAGGGGACCAGGGGGCGCAGCCCCCTGCCCCCTCCCCGACAACCCCTCCCCCAACCCCGACAGCAGCTGTTGGCTCCGCCAAAAGCTGAACATGAGGGATATCCATTCCAAGAGGTATGGCATGGCACAGATCACCAAGAAGAGACCGACACCTGAGGAGCTTGCCAGTTTAGGGGTATCTTCCTGGAGCCCTTGGGAGTGTGATCCTAGCACCTTTCCCTGGACCTATGAGGCCGATGAGACCGCCTATGTCCTGGCCGGGAAGGTCACCGTGACCTGTCCCGACGGCCAGAAAGTTGATTTAGGCCCGGGAGATCTGGTGCGGTTCCCCCGGGGCTTGTCCTGCACCTGGGAAGTGAAGGAAAAGATCCGCAAAGTCTTTCGCTTCGATTGACCGGTTCGGCCGAGGGAAAGGACTCTGTTCCCACCTGCCCCGGGAATATTTCCATCAACCGCAAAACCGTTGGCTAGCCGTTCCCCTGCGAACACGTTGGCAACACCCTGTTAGCCGCAGCCACCTGTCCGGGCGCCGAAGCCGTCGGCAGGGAGGAGGCCCAGTGCCATGGATAAATGCATTTTTCAGAAGGAAGACGGTTCCTGCGAAGGCTGCGAACTGCTTGCCCCGGCCAAAGAAGAGGGTCACACGGAAGACTATCAGATCCGCTGGACCTTGGACCAGATACGCCACAAGTTGCTGGTGATGAGCGGCAAAGGCGGCGTGGGGAAGACCAGTGTGGCTGTGGCCCTGGCCCTGATGTTGGCCCGCCGCGGCGCCATGGTGGGTCTCATGGACATCGACCTCCACGGACCGGATGTCTACCGGATGTTGGGGGTGGGGGAACCCCTGGACCTGGTCCATGGCCAATATTATCTGCCGGCCGATGTGTCCCGGAACCTCAAACTGGTGTCCGTGGAAGCCATGATGAAGAACCGGGACGCGGCGGTCATCTGGCGGGGCCCCATCAAACACAAGCTGATCCGGCAGTTCCTCACCGAAATCCAGTGGGGTCACCTGGATTATCTGGTCATTGACTCTCCTCCCGGCACCGGCGATGAACCCCTGACCGTGGCCCGCAGCATTCCTGAGGCCCTGGCCATATTGGTGACCACTCCCCAAGAGATTTCCTTGGCGGATGTGACCAAGGCCGTGCAATTCTGCCGCAAGGTTGACTTGCAGATCTTGGGAGTGGTGGAAAACATGGGGCATCTGGTCTGCCCGGAGTGCGGTGCCCGGCTGCCGCTCTTTTCCTCCGCCCAGGGCAGCCGCCAGCTCCGTTCCCTGGACCTGCCCTTGCTTGGTTCCCTGCCCTTTGATCCACAGGTGGCGGCCATGGCAGATGAAGGCCGGCTGACTGAGCTGGAGACGTCCCAAAGCCCCTTTCTTCAGGCCATGGCGGAGGTGGTCACCAACATCGAAGCGGCCTTGCAGCGCCGGCCTTCGCCGGCCAAGGGGCCGGTGTTGGAGCCGGGCACGGTGGTCCTGGCGGCCCCGGTGGACGACGGCCGTCTGGCCCCCCAATGCAGTCAGACCCAGCCCTTTCTGCTCTACACCATCCGGGAGCGGCAGATCATCAGTCAACAACAGCTGACGCCGCCGGATTTCCGGCCGGGCCTGCTGCCCGATTGGCTGCAGCGTCAGGGTGTCACCCACATCCTGGCAGCCGGTTTGGGGGAAAACGCCCGCAAACTCTTCCAACGCAAGGGGATGGTGGTCATCCCGTCCGAAGCCGGGACCCCCTTGGCGCTCCTGGTGGAACAGTTTCTGCAGGATTATGAGCCCCCTGCCGGCGGCTGAGGCCGCCCTGAGGGTAGTCCAGGTCCGTCATCGGAGGTGGTTATGCCGCTGCCAGCCAGCCGCCGTGCCATGGTCCTGACAGCTCCAGGCCGCGCCCTGGAGTTGCAGGACTTGCCCCTGCCCACGCCGGGGCCCGAGGAAGTGTTGCTGCAGGTTCAGGCCTGCGGAGTCTGCCGCACGGATCTGCACGTTGCCGATGGGGACCTCCGTGAGCCGGCCTTGCCGCTCATTCTGGGGCATGAAATCGTGGGGACGGTGGTGGGCTGCGGCAGCCGGGTAACCAGATTCCAGCTGGGCGACCGGGTGGGGGTGCCCTGGCTGGGGCGGACCTGCGGCACCTGCCGCTACTGCCGCCGCTCCCAGGAGAACCTCTGCGACGCCCCGAAGTTCACCGGCTACACTCTAGACGGCGGCTTCACAGAGTTCACGGTGGCGTCCCAGGAGTATAGTTTCGCCCTGCCGAACAACGCCGATCCCAGCCAGATGGCACCCCTGCTCTGCGCCGGCCTCATCGGTTACCGTTCCTACCGTTTAGCCGGAGATGCCGTGGAGCACTTGGGGATCTACGGCTTCGGCGCCGCCGCTCATATCACCGCCCAGGTGGCGGTCCACCGGGGTCAGAAGGTATATGCCTTTACGGTGCCCGGCGATCTGGCCACCCAGGAATTTGCCCGCTCTCTGGGCGCGGTCTGGGCCGGTGATTCCACCGTCAAACCACCGGTGGAATTGGATGCCGCCATCATTTTCGCCCCGGTGGGATCTTTGCTCCCGGCGGCCTTGGCCGCGGTCGCCAAAGGCGGGGTGGTGGTCTGTGGTGGCATCCACATGAGTCCCATCCCAAGTTTCCCGTATGACCTCCTCTGGGGTGAACGGGTGGTCCGCTCCGTGGCCAACCTTACCCGGCGGGACGGAGAGGAATTCCTGGCCCTGGCCCCCCAGATTCCCATCCGGACCCACGTGCAGACATTCCCGCTGGCCGAAGCCAATATGGCCATGGATTTGCTCCGTAGCGGCCAGATCCAGGGGGCGGCAGTCCTAACAATGCCCTGAGGGCTGGATTGCTGCCCTGCCTGCTTTGGCGCAGGGTGCCGAAAAGGTGTTCGTAGGGGAAGGGGGCCAGTAGTCCCAGCCCCAACCCCCCATAATCCCTCCCCCAACCCCGACAGCAGCTTTTGGCGGCACCGAAAACTGAACCTTAGGGCTCTCCTCCCGCCTATAAAAGTGGCAGAGAGTTTTTCAAAGGACGGTTAGGGGCGCAGTTGCCTGGCTGTGCCCGCTGTGCCGGCGCCGCCTCTCCCTCGCCGCAGACTGCCCGGTCAGGAAATCCCCACCGGCCAAGCCTCCGCCAACGTCTGCAGAACTTCTTCATAGCCTTCGAAGATCCAGAGATGACCCGCATCGTTCAGAAAGCGGGCCCGGCACCCCGAGATGCGGGCTGCCAGGCAGCGGCCCATGGTGACGGGAACGACCTGGTCCCGGCCGCCATGCCAGAGGTAGGTGGGCACCCTGATGGCTGATAGTGAAAATCCCCAGGGCTGGGTGAAGATGGCCAGATCTTGCGCCGTGGCTTGGGCGCCCTGGCGGCAGGCCTGCACCAGGCCGTCAAGCTGCAGGTGGCGGATATCCGGGCGGGCCAGGAGGAGCCGATCCTCCCGGGGAGCCAGGGGGAGGAGGACATGGAGCAGTTGTTCCGGTTGGCGCCGCACCGCCTTAGCAAGCACGGCCAGAAAGGGCGTGGTCAGTCGGGGATGACGGAGGATCAGGGCCAGGAGGCGGCGGCTCCAAGGCAGCGGTTGGTCCAACTCTTCTCTGGGGGCCAGGCTGCTGACCAGACCCAGAGCCGTGACCCGCTCCGGCAGGCGCCAGGCGCAGGCCGCCGCGTAGGGTCCCCCGCCGGACACTCCCACCAGGGCAAAACGTTGTAGGCCCAGGGAATCGGTTAGTTGGCGGACGTCCTCCGGCCAATCCAGCAGAACGCGGCCGGGCTGGGGGTCGGAGAGGCCGTAGCCGGGGCGTTCCGGAGCCACCAGCCGGATGCCACAACGATGCGCCGCTGCCGCGGCAAAGCCCGCCATCATCCGGGAGCCAGGGGTGCCATGGAAGAACAACAACGGCCGGCCCTCGGGTGCGCCGTACACCGCATACCCAAGACGCCGGCCGTCGGCTAAGCTGCAGGTCGCCGCCGAGGTCAGGGAGGAGCGCTTGCCAACCACTGCGCCCACCTGTCCTTCCTGCCCGGAGGCCTCATGGACCGATGGTGTTAATGGGCGTTATGGTGCCGGCAGCCGGATTGATCTTCACCGCGGTCCAAGTATTGCCGGGCAGGCCGCTGGGCGGGGTGATGGACGGGAAGGCCGCAAACGGCGTCCCTCCCACTACCACAGCCTTGGAACCGCCCGTGGAAATGGGTTCGATGGCCACCGTGCCGCCGCGGATAAATTGCATGGAGACACCGGAACTGCTGGAGAGGACGGTGCTGCCAGGATTGCCGCGGTTGGTGTAATCGTTGACCGAGGCCGTGTAGGTGCCGCCGCCTTCCCATCGGTTGACCGTAATCACTTCGCCTCCCCGCGGCGAGGTGGAATCGTAGTGATAGTAGATCGGCCCGGAGGGACTGCCGGTATTTCCATAATAATAACTGGTACCGCTGGGGTCGGTGAGGTAGAGGTCCAGATCCTTGGCCCCCGGGCCCCAAAGGATGGCTATGTTAAAGGGAGTGGACAGACCAGTAGGTGCCGGCGGCGTCGGCTGGGGGGGGACAAATACCGGGCTCTGCAGGTTTTGAATCACGTTCGCCTGACCCGGCGCCGTGCTGGCCAAGGCCAGGGCGGCACTGGAGGGGGCCCCATGGCTGCCGCCGGTCATCGCTTGGCTCATCAGCTTGGCATCATTACCGCCGCTGCCGCTACCCCGGCCCGCTATCTGGGGGGCCATCTGGCGTTTGATCCAGTGAATATCCTCATCAGTGATGGGCATGGGCAGTGTGGGCGGCAGGTTCCGTCCCACCTGGGTAAATTCCTTGCCCTTGAGTATGACCTTACCCGGCACTTCGGCAAAGACATTTCGCACTTCAGTGGAGCCGGAGTTGTTGTAGATGTCTGAGAGGGTGGGGGCCACCAAGGTATAGTAATCAGTGCCCCGCACGCCGATGACGGCTGTCTGGGTTTCCACAGTAAAATCTGGTGCTTCCCTTTTAAACACCTTATTGACCAACGTATGCACCAGACCGTGGAAGATTTTCAGGTGGGCCTGCCGCTGCTGGCTCTCAGGGTTGTAGACATATTCATTGATGACCACCCGGCTGTCCGGGGCGATGGTCAGGATGGAGTCGTCCTGAAAATGCAGTTGCACCTTGCCGGTGGATTTAGTGCGGATGACGTCTCCCTGAAGGATGGCGTCGCCCACTTTGGCGGGGACGGCCGGCAACCTGCCCTGTTTCAGGATATCAACGCCGCCGGTGACTTCCGCGACCTTGCCGACCTCTTGGGCGCCGTAAACCGGTCCGGCCAGGAACAGGGTGACCAACAGGAGGGACAGAACGTGTATTGCAGACATGGGGGCCTCCTCAGTAAAGGCTGACGGCCGGAATATCTTCCCCCCGGGGAGCCTGGATTTCCTCTGTTGCCTGAGGGTGCCAAGACCGCCGTCAAAGGGTACGCAGGAGATGTTTCTCCGCCGGCGGGAAACAGGTGGAGCAACGGCCCCACAGAACCGCCGCCGACGTCCACCTTAATACCGGTACTCGATGAGCAATCCGGTTATATGCCGGTCATAATCGTAAAGGGGCAGGTTGGAATCGTCCCGGACGTAATAATAGTGGAGATTCAGATCAAACCCCTTATATATTCTATACAATACCTGCAGGCCGGCCACCATGATTTTGTCCCGCCGCTTGGCCTGATATTCCAGACCGTCAAACCAACGGTGGTCAAACGGCTGGGAGATCAGTTCCACAGAGGGGTTGAGGCGCAGTGTCTCGGTCACCGGGTAGAGGACGTTGAAGAGCAGGCTGTACATGGAGGAGGTCCAGTTGTTGCCAGCCGCCTGATTGTATTCGTAGCTGAAGCGGGCTTGAATGAAGCCCTGCTGCCGTTTGAAGAAATAATACATGCCCAGATTGCCGCCCAGATTGCGGGAACTGCGGTTCTCTTCGGGGAAGGGCTGCAGCCACCAATAGTAATTGCGGGCCAGCTTCAACCCGGTCTCCAGGCCGAGGTTGGGTTTGACCATATGCAGATACGTGGGGGTTAGGGTAAAGGCAGTCCAATACTTGTTGGAGTCCAGGTCAGTATAATTATAACGGAACGGCAGCCAGAAGGTGCCCTGGGCCAGCCGGTAGGAGGGGGTCAGGCCAAAGGTGTGGCTGATGACATCGTACAGGGTCAGGCGGTGATGCCAGGTCATGAAAAGGTTGTAGCTTGCCACCAGACTATAAGGTTTGGTGGGGAAAAAATCATATTCAATATTCCCCAGTTGGGTAAAGACCACATCCCCCTTGCCGGTGGGAATGATTTTCGCCGCCGCCGGATCGCCGGGGCTGATGGAGACGTTGGAGTCGTAATCAAAACTGACGCCGACCCGCAGGTGCCAGTGCTGCACTTCCTGTTGCCGGCGGCGCAGGGCGTCCACATAGCGTTGGGCGAAACCCGCTTCCCGGGAAGTGGGGTTAAGGGAGATGGCCTGTTCCAGGGCCCAGCGGGCCTCGGTGTGGCGATCCAGGTAGCTCAGGGCCAAACCTTCCTGCAGTTTGGCCTGCTGGGCCAGCATCGGGTCAGCGGCAGCCTCCCGGAAATAACCGGCGGCGGCATCATAGCGTTTCTGACGTAAGGCGACCTGCCCCAACAACATGGCCGTGTGGGTGGGTTTGTAGCCTGCGGCGGCCAGTTCCTCCAGGAGGGGTTGGGCCTCGCCGGGCCTGTCCAACGCCAGGTGGATGGCGGCAAGCTGCAGGCGGGCCTCCTGAAACGTGGGGTCCAGCTCCACGGCCCGGGTCATGAAATCCACCGCCCGGTCATATTGGGTCAGGCGGAAATAGGCAATGCCCAGATAGTAGGCCTTCTCCGCAGTTTTGGTCCCCTTTTCCCAGGCGGTGAGCAGGTCGACCAGGGCTTCATCCACATTTTCCGCCTGAAGATGACGCAGGCCTTGCGCCACCAGGATATCGTCATAGGGTGTCTGTGCCCCCGCCGGCATCGCCGCCAGCAAGCAGAGCAGCATCCCAGAAACCAACAACAGCCGCAAACGGCGTGCGGAACCTCTTATGAAACCCATGCCCCCCCCTTTGGCCAACCATGCCGGGAAAACTTTGCTGGGTGATCTAAGAGGGTGTTAAAAAACTGTTTGTAGGGGAGCTGGCCTGGGAACACCACC
>FWPV01006438.1_pt1 | contig 20584 bp, 22 predicted proteins | sample 2228371 | NCBI WGS metagenome assembly FWPV01 (sample SAMEA103939776, study PRJEB20133) | metagenome | reverse complement strand
TTCGATGCAATTTACCCCAGCAAGTGGGTCAATTCCGAATGGTCGTCAACAGGCAAAGGCTTGTGCACCATCCAGTGCGGTGTGCGGCAGCAGTACCGCAAACTCCTCGCCACCCACGCGCCCTGCCGAGTCGGAATCGCGCAGCAGGCTGGACAAGGTGATCGCGAAGTGGCGCAGCACGGTGTCGCCACCGGCGTGACCGTAGCGGTCATTGATCGCCTTGAAGAAGTCGAGATCGGCCATCAGCACCGCGAGCGGGGTGTTGTAGCGCTGCGCTCGCGCGAATTCATCTTCCGCAGTTTCGAGAAAGTGGCGCCGGTTGGCGAGTCCGGTCAGTGCATCGGTGTTGGCCAGGATGCGGATCGCTTCTTCGGCCAGCTTGATGCTGGTGATGTTTTCGTGGCTGACCAGCACGCGTTCGCGCTGCGCATCCATCGGGGTCACGTTCATCGCAAACCACTGGCGCTCGCTCGGGCAGTGACAGGGGTAGTCCATCTGGAACAGCGGACTGCGCCCGGCCATGACGGCTTTGATGCCCTCATGCGCGGCTTTGGCGAATGTCTCGTCCGGCCCGGTCACGTTCGCCAGTACGTCGAGGTAATTCACGCCGTTGAACGACCTGCCGTCGCCGTATCCGCCGCGCTCGGCAAACCGTCCCCAGCTGGCATTGGTTTCCACGATGACGCCCTTCCGGTCGAGCACTGCGACATGCGAGGTCATGGCATCGAGGGCTGCCGCCTTCATCTGCCGGTCGGCCAGCAGTTCGGCTTCCAGCCGCTTGCGATCGGTGATGTCGATGAACATCAGCACGATGCGCGAGAAGCGGCGCGAGGTATCGAACTCGGGGTAGGCGTGCACCAGTGCCCAGACCGCCGGCAGGTTGTCGGCACACTGGATGCTCGCCACCATATCGGTCAGCTCGCGGCCGGAATGCCGCACGCGCTGGATCAGGTCGTTGTCGAGCGACAGCGGGCTGCCGTGCTCATCACGGAAGGTACAGCCCAATTCGGGTATCGACTTGCCGATCACGGCCTTCGGATCGGTACGCAGCATGCGCGACACCTCCGGGTTGCCGTAGGTGATGCGTGCGTCAGGTGTGCAGATCAGCAGCCCTGCGTGCAGGTTGTGCATCAGCAGGCGATGGCGCAGTTCGCTGTCGGCCAGCGCTGTCTGCGCCATGCGTCGTTCGTGGATATCCTCGACCACGGAAATGAAGTGCGACGGTGTGCCGTCCGCGTCACGCATCAGCGACACGGTCAGCAGCGCCCAGCGCGCGCTGCCGTCGCTGCGCAGGTAGCGCTTTTCCATCGTGTAGGTTGCATGGTCTCCGCGCAGCACGCCATTCATCAGCTCGACATCGGCTTCGAGGTCATCCGGATGTGTGATCTGCTGGAAGGTGAGTGCGTGCAGCGCGCTGGCCGGGTAGTCGAGGATGTCGCACAACTTCGGATTCACGCTCAGGAAGTGGCCGTCCAGATCCACCATCGCCATGCCGACGGCAGCCTGTTCGAAGCTGCCGCGAAAGCGTTCTTCGCTCTCGCGCAGGGCCTCCTGGGTGCGCTTGCGGCTCGAAATGTCGCGCACGATGCCCAGCACGCTGCGCTGGCCGCCGAACAGCAGGCGGTTGGCGTTCAGTTCGATCGGCAGCGTGCGCCCGCCGCCCTTGCACAGGAAGCGGACTTCGTAGGTGTTCGGCGGCTCCTCGCCCTCACCGATGCGGGCGCGGAAGCGTTCGGTCCAGAGGTCGAGGAATTCGGGCGGAATCACGGCTGCGAAAGGCAGGCCGACGAATTCCTCATGCGTGTAGCCCAGCATGCGGGGCAGGGCGGCGTTGGCGAAGACGAAGCGGTAGTTCTGCGCGACGAAAACGCCGTCAGGCATCTTGTCGAGCAGGGTGCGGAAGAACGAGTCGTCCGGTTCCGGGTCGTCCGCGTCGACCACGATGCTGTCTACTGTGCCCTTGTGAAGCTTCGTGGCCACGGCGTCCGGAGTCCCCTGGTCGTCGTGCAGCGGCCGCGCTTGCACTGCTGCGGACACCGCACTGTTGGGTGGCAGACACATCGGAACCGCGCAACGTCCGATATGGCGCCACGGTGCAGTGCCATGGTGCATCCGGAGCTGTTACAAACACAAGAGCCGGACAGGTTTTCGGGCGTCCGGCCAACAGTCTGAACTGCGATTGCACAGCGTCGTGCAATGCGCGAAGCACACGCGCAGTCGATTCGCGCTACGCTCGCTTCATCGCGCCATTCCCGGGAGTCGAACCATGTCGAAACACCAGAAGTCGTTCCAGCTGACGATTCACCAGATCGATCTGATCGAAGAGGCGGTGCGCGAGCGGATCGGCATCCTGGCGCATGTCGTGCTGGCCAGCGGTGATGCCAACTGTGAGGAAAGCCGCGCCAACGACGATCAGATCCGCGAACTGAACGAGCTGCTCGGCAGCCTGCACAACCAGAAGATTTTCTACAGCCAGGTCAATCGTACCGGCGTGCCGGGCGGCTGACCCGTCATTGGCGGCCCGGCCCGGGGGCGTCGCCCGGGTGGTCGCCATGCCCGCCTTCGTCGTGATCTTCCTGCCACGCCGGCAGCGGATCGGTCAGATTGGCCCAGGCGTCCTCTCCAAAGGCCATCTCCTCGTCGGTCAGCAGGCATTCTTCGAAGCGGCGCGTGAGTGCGGCCTCATCCATGCCCATGCCGATGAACACCAGGTCCTGCCGGCGATCGCCCCATTTTTCGTCCCAGCGTGAGCGGATGTGGGCGAGGTGACCCGGGTCCTTCGGCCACTCCTCCTCGCGCGTGAAACACCACCAGTGTCCGCCTGAGCGCAGGCGGCTGATCGCGCCGCCCTGTTCCCATTCGCCGATGTGCCCGTTGCGGCTGGCCAGCCAGAAATAGCCCTTGCTGCGCAGCACGCCGCGCCATTTTTCGTGGATCAGCTGCGCAAAGCGCATCGGATGAAAGGGCCGGCGCGCCTGCCAGGTGAAGCTGCGGATGCCGAAGGCGGCCGTTTCGGGGACGGGGGTGCCGCGCATCAGCTGCATCCAGCCGGCGGCACGGACCGTGGCGTCGGGGTCGAAACGCCCGGTGCCGAGCACGCTCGCGGCAGCGACCCGGCCCTGCGTGGCTTCGATCAGTTCCGCCCGCGGATTGAGCGCGCGCAGCATGCCGAGCAGGATGCCGCGTTGCTGATCATTCACCAGATCGCACTTGTTCAGCACGATCACGTCGGCGAACTCCACCTGGTCGAGCAACACGTCGATCACCGTGCGCTGATCGTTTCCGGCCGGCACCCCCTGGCTTGCCATCCGCTGTGCAACGGTGTCGCGGCTGAAATAGTCGCGGTAGAAATTCCATGCGTCGATCACGGTGACCAGCGTGTCGAAGCGGGCGTGTTCGCCCAGTCCGGCACGGAAGGTTTCGATCATGCCGGTCGGTTCGGAAAAACCCGAAGGCTCGACGACCAGCGCGTCGAAACCGGCGTGTGCGAAGTGCGCTGCCGCGGTCTGCATGTCTGACGGCGACAGGCAGACACGCACGTCGTCCGGAGCGGAGCCGGCTGCCGCGTCGATGTCCACGCTGCGCAGCTCATTGACGATGAGACCGATGCGCCGTCCGTCGGACTGCGCGCGAAGCTGCCTGAGCAGCGTGGTTTTGCCTGCGCCGGGCAGGCCGGACAGCAGGGTGACGGGAAGTGTGGCGGGCATGTCGGTCGTCCGGGCAGTGGGTCGGGTGACGGCGCCCGCCCTGTCCGGACATTCGGGGTCTGTCGGGCAGACCGCTGTGCGATGTCAGGACACCGGGAAGAGCGCGTCGAGCGCCGCGATGATACGCAGCGGTTGCGCCGGTGTCAGCGCCGGCGACCGGTGGATCACCCCGTGGCCGGCATTGCCCGGCCAGCCTTCGCTCTTCAGGACGAGGATGTCGCCGGCGTCGGCACGGCGCAGCGCCGACGGATCCGGCATCACGTCATCGGTGCCGAGCCGGCTGCGGTCGGCGTCCGCGTCGGCCAGCCATTCGGTGGCCGGTCCGATCCAGGTACACAGCAGGCGCAGGCCCACGTGATCGACATGCAGACGCGGACACATGGCGCGTTCGAGGACTTCGATGCGCAGCGCAACTTTCGGACAATCGGTGAGATCCGCGAGCAGCGAGGCCAGTTGTCGCACTTCTTCGCGCAGGGCGTCGCGTCCCGGCAGATCGGGCAGGGCGTCGGCCGCCAGCGTCGCGCCGGGCAGCAGTTCGGCACGCAGGCCGCTGCGCAGGGCGCCCGCCGCGTACGCCGCCTGCAGATAGGCGGTCAGTCCGGCGGGTACCCGCCGCGCAAGCCGCACCAGATTGCAGTCCGGATCGAGCACGAGCGCCAGATCGGCCGCTTCGCTGATGTCGCGCGTGACCGGGAAGGGCGGCGTGACAGGGATGTACACACGGTTGTTCATGGCGGCGGGAAGGCAAATTTTCCGGGTGAATCGAACGGCCGAATGCATCGGTCATCGGGATCGCTTGCCGAGCGCTCATCCACACAGGCGTCAGGTCGAGCGGCGACCCGTGCCGAGCGCTCTCCAGGACACCCGGTCATGCGCACACCACGACAGCACAGCGCCCTGCCCTTAACGAGTGTTGATTATCAATTTATACCGATCAGCATCTTTGTTGTAAATAGCAATGCGTTATCATCAAGAATCATCCTGATCGGAGTTTCCGCCATGTCCGTCCTGCCCCGCCTTGCCTTCGGCCTGCTGATGCTGCACAGCGTGTCCGCCTACGCCATCCATTTCGATGTGTCGATCAGCCTCGATAACGGCCCGGTGGCCGGCAGCAAGCTGATCACCGGCGCCGTCGGCGATCTGCCCTTCGACACCCAGCCTTTCGATCATTTGACCGGCCATGCACTGTTCCCGGGCGATTTCGGCGATTTCGAGGGCGGGCCGAAAAGCACCGACGATCCGGGTTTCCAGGCCTTTGCGGGTGCGCTGTCCGGCAGCGCCGGTGCACGTGACTACATCGGCTTCCGTGCGCTGGGCACGTTGCAGCAATGGACGCCGGCGACCGCCACCTGGACGACAGCCGACAGCGGTGTCGGCGTGCGCCTGTTCGGTGCGGTGCCACCTGCGGTGGCCAACGCCTACCTCCAGTCGCTCGTCAATCCGCGCCTTGCACCGCCTGGTGCGGCCGCAGCGTTCAACCTGTATTCCGCCGGCACGCTGTTTACCGGCAGCGGCATCACCGGTCCGGTGACCGCCACCGTCGATGACGCCGGCAGCAATGGCGCCTTCCACGCCCATCTCGACTGGTACATCGAAGGTGCGGCGGCGAGCGGGGCCTACATGGTGACGCTGCAGCTGACCGACGATGCGTCGATCGGCGGTCGCGGCCTGTACGTCGACTCCGACCCCTTCCAGGTGGTGTTCAACTACGGGCTGAGCGCTGCGCAGTACGAAATCGCCTTCCTCGCACGGGCGCTGGCGCCGGTGCCCGAGCCGGCCAGCTGGATGGCGATGCTGGCCGGATTGTGCCTGTGCGCCGCCGCGGCGCGCCGCATGCGAAGCTGAACGTCGGCTTCAGAAGGTCACGCTGAGGCCGACTTCGATGCTGCGCCCGGGTTCGGGCGAAAAGCTGCGCAGGAAGGACGTGGCGTTGCGCGCCTCGCGGTCGAGCAGGTTGCGGCCGCGCGCGAACAGCGTCAGCGTGCGGCCGTCGCCGAGCGGGCGCACGTGGTTCAGGTTGGCGCTGACCAGCGTATAGCCGTCGGTCTCGGTTTCGTTGGCGCCCGGGCGGTCCTGCGCCGCGTGGTGGGTCACCCGCACGCGGCCTGACCAGGCGCCGTGGCGCAGCGCGAGCTGGCTGCCCACGCGGAACGCGGGCAGGCGCGGCACATCCTCGTTCAGTTCGGTCAGGCGCCCGCGTGTGCGGTCGCCGAACACCGACCACTCGATGTCGCCCAGTTTCGTGGCGGTCCATCTGAGCGCGGCTTCGGCTTCGAAGCCGCGAAAGCGTGCGCGGCTCTGCGTGTATTGCACGACGGTCAGGCACTCTTCCAGCCGCACGCAGGCGAAGCGGAACTGTTCTTCGTCGGTGTCGTAGAACACCGGCAGCGTGCGCTGGAACATGTAGTCGTCGATGTCATTGGCGAACAGGTTCGCCGACAGCCTGAGCCGGTCCGATTCGTACAGCCCGCCCAGCTCGACCGAACGTGCGGTTTCCGGTTTCAGGTCGGGGTCGCCGATGTCATAGGTGCGGGTCGCGTAATGTGGCCCCAGCGAATACAGCTCGTGGATGTCGGGCGCGCGGCGCGCGTTCGAACCGGTCAGCGTCAGCGACAGTGGTTCGCTCACTTGCCAGCTCAGCGCGGCCGACGTGCTCCGCGTGTTGAAGCGGCGCGCCGGAAAGCTCACCGCGAAGCCGCCGGCGAGCGCGCGGTCGCCGGCCTGTACGCGGGTAATTTCACCGCGCCAGCCCAGATCAAGCGTCCAGTTCGACACGCGCAGGCGCTGCACCGCATAGACCGCCGAGCTGCGCAGCCCGGTCTGCGGGATGAAGGCTTCCGCGCCGAGCGCCGAAAAGTCGCGTCGCAGGTGATGCATGCCCAGCGTGCCGCTCAGATGTTCGCCGAAGGCATGTTCCAGTTCCAGCCGCTGCTCGATCGCCTTGTTGCGGAAGGTCGTCGCCACCACGCCGTCGTCGACTTCGTCGTGCCGGTAGTCGATGTGGCCGCCGGTGTAGCGCAACGCCTGCAGCCAGCCCTCGCCCAGCCACTCGGCGCGGGTGTCGACCCGACGGTTGTCCATGCGGATGCGCACCCGATCGTCGCCGCCGTGGCTGTGCCCGGGCGCCGGCGGAATGCCGTACTCGTTCGACGCGTTTTTCACCGCTGCGCCGAACAAGGCATTGCCGATGAACACGCTGCCGCCCAGCGTGCCGGATGCGGATTGCGCATCGCTGTTGTAGAGCCGGCCGCAGCTGTTGCGCGTATTGATCAGCCCGAACTGCTGTTCGACCGCCGCGTCGTCGATGGCGCAGCCGGCGATGCGGCTGTCGCTGCGGTCGCGGCTGAGCGCGCTGCCGTGCAGTGCAAACAGCGAATTGCCGCCATCGAGGCGCAGTGCATGTACGCGTTCATTGCCATTGCGGTTGAAGCTCGTGTCGAGCGTTCCGCTGATCGGGCGACTTGGCACGCGGGTCGGAATGCGTTCGTCGCTGACGTCGACCACCCCGCCGATGGCGCCGCCGCCGTACCGGATGGTGGCCGGGCCACGCAGGATGCGGATGCTTTCGGCCAGCGTCGCATCGGCAGTCGAAGCGTGGTCGGGACTGAAGGTGGTGGCGTCATGCGTACCGCCGCCGTTGTTCAGCACCTTCACGCGTGCGCCGCCCAGCCCGCGGATCACCGGCAGACCGACACCGGTTCCGAAGGACGCGTTGTGCACGCCGGCTTCTTCGCTCAGGGTTTCGCCCAGCGTGCCCGCCTTGCGGTCGCGCAGCGCCTCGCCGCGCAGCGTGCTGGCGCGCCCGGCTGGCTCGGTCGGGGTGTCGGGCAGGCGCTCGGCCTCGATCTTCACGTCGGGCAGTTCGACCTGGGCAGCGGCCTGCGGGCTGGGCAGGCAGACCAGAGGGAAGTGGGCGAGCAGCAACCAGCGCGGGCGCGGGTGGCGCGACGGAACAGCTTTTCTGGACATGGTGGCGCGGAAGGGGATGCGCGGCGACGAAAGTATGATAATAATAACTCGGTATCAACAAAGAACGGATGCGGGCTGTCATCGAGCACTGTCCTCGTCCGCTCTGGCCCCCCTTTCTTTCATTCCTGCCGGGAGTTTTCACCATGCATCTGCCACTCGCCCCCCTTTTTCGTGCCGTCGGTTTATCGGCGGCGCTGTTCCTGACCGCCGGTGCTGCGCAAGCCCAGCATGTCCATGCCGGTGATGTCGAGCTGGGCGTGGCCGGCGGTCTCATCGTCGTCGATCCGGAAGGTCTGGCCGAGCGCGCCGCAAATGGCTATGCAGTATTCGAAGGCGACTTCCGCGACTTTGCCGGCGGCCTGTTCGCGACCGACGCCCCGGGCTTCATTTCGGAAGACGATGCATTGCCGGTCGGCGCCATCATTCGTTATCGCGGCCTCGGCGTGCTGCAGGCGTGGGATGGTGCTGCGTGGTCGACCGCCGCATCCGGCGTGACGCTGGGGATCCTCGACGTGCTGGGCACGAACACGCTGTTCAGCTCGACCGGCGTGACCAATCCGGTCGGCGCGATCGCCCAGGTATCGGGCGCAGGCGACATTCACGCGCACCTCGATTTCACGATTTCCGGTGACGGCGCCGCGACCGCAGCCGCCTATCTGATCACGCTGGAAATCGGTGCGCCGGACGACTGGGGCTATTCGACGCCGTTCTATCTGGCGTTCAACAGCGGTCTGGATGAAGAGGTGTTCGAAGGTGCGGTGGGTACGCTGCTGGCACCGGTGCCGGAACCCGGCACCTGGGCCATGCTGGCCGCCGGACTGGGGCTGATCGGCGTGATGCGCCGCCGCCGGCTGGGCTGATCGTGCGGGCGGGGCGGCACGCGCCGGCCCGTCAGTCGTGCGTATGACCGGGGTGATGCACGTGCGCAGGCACGGCATCCCCCTCTGTTTGTTGACCGCTGCACTGGTCGCAGCGGCCGAACAGCGTCACGTCATGCGCGTCGACCGAAAAGCCGGCCGGAGCAAGCCGGTTCCAGTCGGTGGCACATTCCGCGATGTCGAACACGCGGTCGCACTGACGACACTTGAAGTGATGGTGGTGACCCAGATTGGCGAGTTCATAGCGCGGCGGCTCGCCGGGCAGATCGACTTCGCGCAGGCGGCCATCCTCGATCAGCATGCGGATGTTGCGATAGACGGTGGCCAGCCCGAGCGCCGGAATGTCGGTCCGTGCCAGATCGTGGATTTCCGCCGGCGACAGCGGCCGGGCGGCGGTTTCGATCGATCCCAGTATGGCGCTGCGCTGGCGCGTATTGCGTTCCATGGCAATTATCCGGTCGTGGCTGCTGCAGTATAGCGATGGCGCAGAAAGTCGCTCAGGCGTCGCCTGGCGATCACTCAGTGATCACTCAGTGATCATTTTCGGTGCTGCCATCCGTCGCGCCCGCAGTATGCAGATGCATGATCTGCCAGCCTTTCGCGCGCGCGTGGGCTTCCAGTGTCGGATCCGGATCGACGGCGACCGGGTGATCGACCCGGCTCAGCAGCGGCAGGTCGTTCAGCGAATCGCTGTAGAAGGCGGTGCGGCGGAAACTGCCCATGTAGAGCCCCAGTTCTTCCAGCCAGCGTTCGACACGTTCGACCTTGCCTTCGCGGAAGGCCGGCGTGCCGCGCGGCTGGCCGGTGAATTCGCCATTCACCTGCGCCGGAACGGTGGCGATCAGATGCGGGATGTCGAGCTCACGTGCGATCGGCCCGGTGATGAAGCTGTTCGTCGCGGTGACGATGGCGCACAGCGCTCCGGTTTCGAGATGTCCGTTGACCAGGCCGCGTGCGCCGTCGGTCAGGCGCGGGCGAATCTGCTGCGCCATGAATTCCGCGTGCCAGGCGTCGAGTTCCGCGCGCCGGTGGCGTGCCAGCGGGGCCAGCTGGAAGTTCAGGAATTCGTGGATGTCCAGCGTGCCGGCCTTGTACTGTTCGAAGAAGGTGGCATTGCGCGCTTCGTACAGTTCGCGGTCGAGTACGCCTCTGGAGATCAGGAATTGCGCCCACTCGAAGTCGGAATCTCCGGCGAGCAGCGTGTTGTCGAGGTCGAATAGCACCAGTTCCATGGCGGTAGGTCCGGTTCAGAGAAGTCGGGTCTGCATGATTTCGCGCAGCAGCGGCAAGGTCACCGGCCGCTGGCGGGTCAGCGAATGTTCGTCCAGCAGATCGAGGATGCCCAGCAGCGAGCGGATGTCGCGTCGGCCGTGGCGCATCAGGTAATCGAATACGTCGACATCGACTTTCATGCCGCGTGCCGCGGCATGCGCCTGCAGGAGTTCGAGGCGCTCCTCATCCTGCAGCGGCTGGATGCGGAAGGCCAGCATCTGGCCGATACGGGTGCGCAGGTCTTCGCGCAGTGGCAAATCGCGCGGCGCGTCGTCGGCTGCGGCTACCACGGTGATGCCGCGCGCGGCGGCCAGGTTGATCGCCCGGAACAGCGCGCCCTGCGCAAGCGGCTCCAGCAGCCGGATGTCGTCGAAAAGCCACACGCCGGCGCGGGTGGCCTGCAGTGCGGCAATCAGCGTGTCGGCTGCGGTGTTGTTCACCTGGTCGGCATCGAGGTACAGACCGCGTGCCGAGGCTTCGGCGGCCAGTGCGCGCAGCAGATGGGTGCGTCCGCTGCCGGTTTCGCCCCACAGATAGATGGATGGCCCCGGTTCGCCGGCGGCCGTGCTGCGCAGCCGGGCCAGCAGTTCGCGATTGGCCCCGGCGACGAAGTTGTTCAGGCTGGGCGCGGCGATCGGGCGGATGTCGAGCAGAAGCTGGCGCATCACTCGATGATTTTCGGCGAGTCGCCCTGGTAAAGCTGGCTGGCCAGATAGTGCCGGCGCACCTCGCGCAGACCGACCAGCAGCGCAGCCGATGCCGGCAGCGCCACCAGTACGCCGACGAAGCCGAACAACTGGCCGAAGGCCATCAGCGCGAAGATGACGGCCAGCGGGTGCAGGCCGATGCGTTCGCCGACCAGCCAGGGCGTCAGCAGGAAGCTTTCCAGCACCTGGCCCACGCCATACACGATGGCCACGCCGATCACCGGCGGCCAGCCCTGGAACTGCAGGGTGGCCACCAGCAGCGACAGCAGCAGTCCGGTCGAGAAGCCGACGTAGGGAATGAAGCCGAGCAGGCCCGACAGCAAACCGAGTGGCAGCGCGTAGTCGACGCCGGCCAGCCACAGACCGATGCAGTAAAAGGCGGCCAGCGCGGCCATCACCGACAGCTGGCCGCGCAGGAATTCGGCCAGCACGACATCGATTTCGTCGGCCATCCGCAACGTGCGGTCAAGCCACGGGCGAGGGATGAAGCTGCTGACACGCTCGCGCAGGCCGTACCAGTCGCGCATCAGGTAGAACATGACGACCGGCGTCAGCAGTACGTTGGCGATCACCCCGACGATGACCGCGCCCTGGCTGGTCACGTATTCGAGCGCCACCATCACGAAGTCCTGCGCGCTCGTCCAGTTCTTCGTGATGAAGCTGCGCAGGCTGTTCACGTCGAGTTGAAGCGTGATGCCCAGATGTTCCTTCACCCAGGGTACCAGCTGGTCATGCGCAGCCGTCAGGTAGCTGGGCAGGCGCTCGACCAGCGTGCGAACTTCCTGCTGGATGACCGGGATGAGGATGAGGATGAGGCCGATCACCAGACCGATCACGAACAGGATGACCAGCACCACGGCCAGCGTGCGCGGCATGCCGCGCCGGCACAGCCGCTCGACCAGCGGTTCGAAGATGTAGGCCAGCACGAGGCCCAGCATGAAGGGCGACAGTACCGGGCCGAGCAGCCAAAGCAGCGCCACGATGGACAGGCCTACGCCGGCCCACAGCAGGGTTTGTTTGCGGTCGATGCCAGGAGAGGTCATGAGGTGGTGCGGTCAGGGGTAGAATGCGCACCCGTGAAGAGCGTGCGCCGACGCAGAACGAACGCTGTCGAAAAAACTTACGATACAAGTTTCGATTCGCGACGAAATCGGCCACGAGTGTAGCAAGTTTCGCTTTGCCTCCCGTTTCGTCCTCATCTTTTCCGGCGCTGTGCGCCCCGCATGTCATGACAGCTTCCAAGGATTCCCGCCCCCCTCTGAGCTACGCCGCCGCCGGTGTGGATATCGACGCCGGTGATGCGCTGGTCGAGCGCATCAAGCCGCTGGCGAAACGCACGATGCGGCCCGAGGTGCTGGGTGGCATCGGCGGCTTCGGTGCGCTGTTCGAGGTGTCGAAGCGCTACAAGGAACCGGTGCTGGTGTCCGGCACCGATGGCGTTGGCACCAAGCTCAGGCTTGCGTTCCAGCTCGACGGTCACGACACGGTCGGTCAGGACCTGGTGGCGATGAGCGTGAACGACATTCTGGTGCAGGGTGCCGAACCGGTGTTCTTCCTCGATTATTTCAAGCTCGATGTCGATACTGCGGCGCGTGTAGTCGGCGGCATCGCCCGCGGCTGCGAACTGGCCGGCTGCGCACTGATCGGTGGCGAAACCGCCGAAATGCCGGGCATGTACCCGGCCGGCGAATACGATCTGGCGGGTTTCGCGGTCGGCATCGCCGAAAAGTCGGCGCTGATCACCGGCGAAACCATTGCCGAGGGCGACGTGGTGCTCGGGTTGGCCTCCAGTGGGGCGCACTCGAATGGCTATTCGCTGCTGCGCAAGATTCTCGAGCGCGACGCACCGGATCTGGACGCCGACTTCCATGGCCGCAGCCTGCGCGATACCGTGCTCGAACCCACGCGCATCTACGTCAAGCCGCTGCTGGCGCTGATGGAGGCGGCGCCGGGCCTGGTGAAGGGCATGGCCCACATCACCGGTGGCGGCCTGCTCGACAACGTGCCGCGCGTGCTGCCGGCAGGGCTGTCGGCGCACATCGACGCGTCGTCCTGGACGCTGCCGCCGCTGTTCGCCTGGCTGCGCGAGGCGGGCAACGTGGCCGATCAGGAAATGTACCGTGTGTTCAACTGCGGCATCGGCATGGTGGTCATCGTGGCTGCGGCGGACGCCGATCATGCCGTGGCATCGCTGTCCGGTGCCGGAGAGACCGTGTATCGCATCGGCCGCATCGCGCGCTGCGGCGACGGCGAGGCGCAGACCATCGTCCGCTGAGCGGATCGCCCGCCGAGGCTCAGCGCGCGCAGTCCGCCTGCGGGCGGTCGCTGACGCCGAAATCGGCGATGGCCCAGGCCAGTTGCACTTCGTGCTCGCGATTGAAGCGCGCCATCCAGGCCTCGACCGCATCGCTGAGACGGCGCGTGCCGTCGCTGTCCGGGCGCAGGAAGTCGCCGTGCGGCAGCTGTGCAACCTGCTGCCGGACCAGCACGGTCAGCCCATGCATGAAGGGTTCGACCGGCAGGCCGGCCGGCGCGCTGCCGCCAGCCGGCACTGCAACACCCGGTCGCGCCAGAATGCTCAGCGTGTGACCGTTCTGCGTGCAGGCGCGGATCAGGGTATCGCTGCCGGCGCGCACATAAGTGCGTCCGACGTCATCGGCTGCGAGGGCGTGGGCTGCGATACCCAGCAGCAGTGCCGTCACCCAAAGTCGGTTTTCCATCATCTTGTCACCGGCCGTCAGGCGCCACGAAGCGGGCGTCGTGCAGCGTCCAGCGTTGCGCGCCCTGGCGCGTTTCCGAACACCCGAGCGGGGTGATCGTGCCGTCGGGTGGCAGGTCGTGACGGCCGCGGTCGGCGGTACGCACGTCGAGGTACCAGCGCTCGAGCCAGACGCGCAGCGGGCGCTGCCGGTCGCGGTTGCGCACCCCGATCAGCACGCCACCCTGCATCACGCATTGCGCGTCGGCTTCTTCGACCCATTCGATGGCCGCATGCGCTGCGGCTGCCAGCCTTTGTTCATCGGCGACTGCGGGCAGGGCGATGCAGGCGGCCCCGGCCAGCACGACACGGGCGACGGGTTTCATTTCACGACCGCGCGGGCGCGCACGTCCTGCAGGTAGGCCCGCCACTTCTGTTCGATCAGCGATTCGGCGAGTCGCGGCTGCAGGTCTTCGAACTTCGGCCGCTGCGCCGGCCGCACGTCCTCGAGTTTCACGACGTGCCAGCCGGCGCTGCTTTTCACCGGCTGCGCGGCGACCTTGCCGCGCGTGAGGGTCGGCAGCGCGGCAGCGAATTCGGGCGAGAAGGCGCCTTCCGGCGTCCAGTCGAGCAGGCCGCCCGAGGGGCCGCTGTCGCGATCCTTCGACTGTGTCCGAGCAAGTTCCTCGAAGCGGGCGCCCCGCTTGATCTGATCGATCAATGCCTTCGCCTGTGCTTCCTGCTCGACCACGATGTGACTCACCCTGTAGTCGCGCTCGCCGACCTGCGTCGCCATGCCGTCGTACAGGCTGCGCAGTTCGGTGTCGGTCGGCCGCGTGGTCAGGAAGAAGTCTTCGCGCAGCGCATTGATCAGCGCCTGCTGACGCATGAATTCGAGACGCGTCTTCAGCGCCTCGCTCTGCCCGAGCTTGCGTTCGGCTTCCTGCGCCAGCACTTCGCGGCTGATCACCTCGTCGCGCGCCTTGCCGGACAGCTCGGGTGTTGCCGGGCGCCCCTGACGGACCTGTTCCTTGATGATGAAATCGAGCTGGGCGCGCGGAATCACCCGGCCATTGACGGTGGCGACCACGTCGGACGCGTGCAGTGATGTCGTGCCGGCAAACAGTGGCAGCAGTGCGCTGGCGGTAATCAGGCGGCGAAGGCAGAAGGACATGAGGCAAATAAATTGAATTGGACCGGCTGCACTATCGGCGATGGACGACAGACAGCGCGGCGAGGACAGCCCGGAAACCCGGTGAGTAAATCCCGTCCGGCCTGCCGTGTCTGTCTTGTGGTGTCATGCGGCACGCTGCTCGTCGGCAAGTCTCAGTTTGCAGGTAGCGACGCCCCCAGCCGAGCGAGTGCCGTGACTGCGGCAAGCCGCGCTTCCTCTCGCCCGGCTTCGAGCGCCCAGCCGGCGATCCGCCGCAGCTCGATTTCGTCCTTGCCAGCCATCTCGATCGCCCGATCGATGCAGCGCGCGCTGCGTTCGGTCTGCTGCAGCGCGTGCGCCGCACGCGCGCACATCAGCGCTGCCGCTGCAACGTGCGGTTCCTCCTGCATCCAGGTGTCGGTCAGTTGCATCACGCGGGGCCAGTCTGCCCGGGCCAGCGGTTCGAGCAGGCGCATGAAATGCGGCTGACGCTCGGCCGGCTGCGCCCAGAAGGCGTCGCCGGTCAGCGGTTTCGGCGGCAGTTCCGGTCGTTCGCGAAGCCGGTCAGCCCAGTCGGCCGGCACCGCGAAGTATTCGGTGCGCTGCGCAGAGGTCAGGAAGGTGGTCAGGCCGACGAGCCGTCCGGCTTCGTCGAACAGTCCGCCGCCGCTCGCGCCCTGCTTGAACCCGGCCGTGGTCTGGATGATGTGGCTGCCGCCGGCGCCGTGCAGGTCAAGCACGATGCCGCGGGCGAACTGCGGCTCCATGCCGCCGGAGTAGCCATGCGCGATCACGCGCTCGCCCGGGACCAGCGTGCCGGCTGGCCGCAGTTCGGCTGCAGGGTAGGGCAGGGCTTCGGCGGTGCGCAGCAGGCACAGGTCGCGCGAGGTGTCGGCGCGCTCGCCGACGACCGCGTGGCGGGCCATCCCGCGCGACAGCACGATGGTGTGGGCGTGCCGCGTGACGTGGCAATTGGTGAGCGCAGTGTCGGGCCCGATCACCACCGCCGAGCCGACGGAAAACTGGTCGTCGTCGCCCAGTGCCGATACCTTCAGCACGACGCGCGACAACTGCATCATCACTTCCGCCGAAGGGGATGCGACGGCGGGCAGCGCGGAACCTGACAGCGCCAGCACGCCGGCGATCAGCCGGACGACCGGGCTCACGGCGCACGCTCCGCTGGCAGGCGTGCCGTGAATTGCCGGTCTTGGCTGTCGGTGACCCGCACCTCGATGTCGCGCGCACCGGACGCGACGCCGAAGCGCAGATAGGGATTGCGGCTGATCGAAATGTCGAGCGCCGCCTCGAACAGCGGGCGGCCGTCCTGCAGCACGCTGACCTCGCGTACGTAGTCGGCGGCGATGTAGCCGCGGGTATCGAGATCGACTTCCAGACCTGAGTGGTTGGGATGGCGGATGCGCAGTTCGACCCTTGCCTGACCATCCGCCTCGGCGACGCGGCGCAACCGCATGCTGCCCAGCGCCACGTTACTGTCATCGGCCGGTCCGATCGGCACCGAACAGCCGCCGGCGGCGCGTACGAAGTGCTCAGCCATGTACAGGCGGCCATCGGTCGTCTCGCCGATCGCCCGCACCGGCGTGTAACGCTCGATGCGCACCCGGGTTTCGAGGCTGCCGACGATGGCGTCATGCAGCGTGAAGCGGCCGGCCAGCGGCGACGGATTGCCGTCGATGATGAGCCACAGCGTGCGCAGTGCCGAGCCGGCCGCACCGACGCGCAGTGCAAGCGGCACCGTGGCGGCATCTTCCGCACGATCGGGCGCGTCGAGCGCGAGTACGGATTCATCCAGTGCAAAGGCGCGCCCGCCGAACAAGGCGGCGCGCACGCGCGGCCAGACGTCGTCGGATGCAGCCGCTGGCAGCGCACCGAAGCACAGGGTCAGCACGAGCAGCCATCCGGTTGCCCGCGACGCGGCGCGCAGGCGCATTCAGCGCGTCCCGCCGGATTCGATGCGCGCCCGCACGGCGTCCAGCCCCGGTCGCATCAGCGCGCGCAAGGCCTTCACGGCGCTTTCGTCGTCCATGCCGGCGGCCGGATCGTTGCCCGTGTCGGCGCGGTAGCCGCGCACCTGCCAGCCCAGCTTGCTGCCGCTGCCATCCGGCTTCACCGTCAGCCGGCCGGAATAGGAACTGGCCGGCAACACCTTCGGATCGGTGGTGCCGGATCGATAGCTCATGCTCATCGCCGCTGCGTCGTAGTCGTCGAGCTGTTCGGTCACCTGTCCGGCAGGCAAGGTCAGCGTGCGTGTAGAACCTGCTTCGTTGCCGCGATCGGCCGACGAGGCCGTGACTGCCGGATTCCAGCCGGCCAGGTCGGCGAAGTTGCTGACCACCGCCCAGACCGCTGCGGGCGGGGCGGCGATGGTGACGGATTCGTCGATCTTCTGCGGTGTGGGGCCGTGCGCGTGGCCGGCGAGTGTGGTCAGCGCGAGCACCGCGGCGGACAGGAGGCGGACGGGGGGCGGGAACTGCATGTCAGGAGCTCCTGAAGTGGAATGGAAAGGGCAGACGATCGGTCAGGCGCCACCGCGGGGTCCGGCGCGCCGGACGTGGTGCGAAGCTCGCCAGCAGGGCACTCAGGCCGGCCAGCGTCAGCGGCACACGCAGCGAAAATCGGGTGTTGGTCAGTCGGCCCCCTGGCAGTGCGCGCAGCAGCGCGGCAATCTGTTCCGGCGAACGGGCGACGGCCGTGCCCAGCCCGGTCAGCTTGGCCAGGTCGTCCAGCACGTCGTCGCGCCGGCGAGACAGGTGGTCTGCGTCCGATCCGGCGGCGCGCTGGGGTGCGTTGCGCAGATCGCCGCCCAGGCGCTCCATGTCGGCCACCGACAGCGTGGGCGCGCCGGCGCTGGCAAAACCCGCGGTGTCCTCCGCTGTCCAGTAGCCGTCGATGCGGCCCTTTTCGCCCAGTTTGGGGACCGGTTCGGGCGTGCTGCCGCCGAGTCCGATCAGCACGCCGGGAATGTCTCCGGGCGTGCCGTCCCACGCCGGCGTGCGGCCGGTGTGCAGCGCCGGTGCCTGGTGGCCGTCGGTGAAGAACGCCAGCGCCGCCCCCGGCGCCAGCGTGCGGATGTCGTTCAGCGCCGAGTACGTGCCGTAGTACAGATGGCTGTCGGCAGCCCACGCCATGCGCCAGTCGATATGCGAAATGGCGTCTTCGAGCGCGGCGCGATGCGCACACACCTCGATCGGCATCAGCAGCGGCTGTGTCTTGCGCTCGACGAACACCGACACGCCGACGTGGGCGCCGCAGGGCAGGCGGTCGAGCGTGCCGACGGCGAGCGTCCGGGCGAAATCGAGCCGGCTGACGCGCGCGTCGCTGCTGCCAATGTCCTGCGTGTTCATGCTCTGCGTAATGTCGAACACCATCTGGTAAGTGCCGACCGTGCGCTCGATGTTCAGCGCCGGGTCGGCGATGCCGACGGCAAAGCACAGTGCGGCCGCGGACAGCAGCCAGAAGCGCGGGGTGCGCACGCCGGCGAAGCGGGGCGCGAGCGGCGTTGATGCCGACATCAGTGCATGCCTCGCGGGGCGCCGACCATTTCGGTCCAGGCCGACTTGTCCGGCAGTGCATCGTCATCGACGCGGGTTTCCTTGCCTTCTTTCCGCCAGTTGCGCACTTCGTAGTCGGGTACCAGCACCTGCGCCAGTTCGAAGTTGTAGCGTGCGCCCCACTCGTCGGGCCGATCGCGCAGCACGCGCCGGTAGCCGGTCTTGGCCAGTTCGATCAGCGTGATGGCGCGCGCGGCCGACCCTTCCCGGGTGGCGACCTCGATCGCCCGGCGCAGGTACAGGTTGGCCGCGTTGAAGCGGGCGGCGTGCCCCAGCGCATCGTCACCGCGTGTTTCCGCGTCGCTGTACGCGGCCAGCGCGGCGTCGTTGTCGTTGGTGCGCGCCAGCGCGGTGCCCCGTGCGAACTGCACCATTGGTGGCGCGCCGGCATCCGCCACCCCGTCGCGCATCTGGCGGTTGGCATCCTGTGCGCACCACGCCTGCCACCCGGCGTGGGCCGCAAGTGCCAGTGCGCCGAGAGTGAGCAGGTAGAGCGCAGGCGCCAGTTGGCGCCGTGCCAGACGATTCAGCGGGACCATGCGGAAACCTCGAGTGAGCGCGCGAACAGCAGCAGCAGGCTGCCGGCCAGCGCAATGGCCAGACAGAGGCCGGCGAGATCCTCGCGCGGCGGTGTTTCGAAGTAGCGCAAGGGCTGGTTCTGCAGCCGGCTCACATCGGCGATGGCGCGCGCCAGCGCGTCGGGCGTGTCGGCTTCATACAGCCGGTAGGACACGCCGAGGTCTCGGAAATACTCGTTCAGGAAGTATTCCGGCGCCGGATCGAATCCCTTTTCCGGATCGGGCGGGTCGGAGGGCCCGCGGCCGCCGGCGGTGCGCAGGAAGATCCAGTACAGCGCGCTGCGGTTCTCCGCAAACAGGCGGCGGATCTGGTTCTGCGCGCGCGCATCGATCTGTGCAGCCCCATCGGACACCAGCAGCACGACGCGCGAGCCGGTAAGGGGTTTGTCGCGAAACTGCTCCAGCGCCATGGTCAGCCCGGCGGCGATATTGGTCAGACCGACCCCTGGCGCAGCGGACGCGCGGACGGCGGCGCGCACCGCGTCCTGGTCGCCCGTCAGCGTGAGCCCGTGTACCGGTGCCGTGCTGAACGACACCATGCCGAACAGGTCGCGCGGCCGTTCGGCGACGAAATCTTCGAGCAGGCGGGCGGCGGCCCGACCCTTGGGCTCGTCGCCCTGCTGCGCGCCGCGGCCGGCAAAGCCGTCGCTCATGCTCGCGCTGCGATCAAGCGTGATGACGATGTGCGCGCCGGTGCCTACGCGTTCGACGGCGCTGCCCTGACGATGCAGGCCGGCCAGCGCACAGACGGCGGCAGCCACCGTCAGCGCACCGGTGACGCGCAGCACCAGCGCAAGGGTGCGCGATGCCGCATCGGGTGGCACACCGGGCAGCCAGCCGTGCGCCAGCGTGCGCTGGCCATGCCAGAACAGCGGCAATACTACGAGCGCCAGCGCCCACAGCGCTTCAGGATGATCGATCGACCACATGTGTCCGTGCCTCAGCGGACAGCCGCCGTTGCCGGGGCAGGCGCGTTCCCGGACGTCGGTGTGCGCCGTGCATGCAGACGTTCGCGATTCCGCAGCGCGCCCAGCAGGGCGTACAGGTCGTCGATGCGCGCGAAGCGCGCACTCGGTGGCAGGCCGTAGAACATGCTGCGCGAGGCGGCGAATGCAGCTCGTCGGCGAGGTCGCCGAATTCGGGCGCATCGCGCAGGAAATCCGGCAGTCCGACCGCGAATACGGTGCGGCCGACCGTTTCGTTGCAGCCCCGATGCAGCGCCCGGAAGGCGAGGGCCAGGGCGTCGCCGTCGGCCTGTTCGTCGTGTGCGCGCCGCAGTGCGCGTACTTCGCGCCAAGCACGGGCGAACGGCCGTGCGCGCTGACCGCCAAGACGCCCGGCTGCCCACAGGCCGGCCAGCAGCAGGGCAGCGGCGGTCAGTGTCCAGCCGGCGGCGCGCAGCAGGGGGGCGTTGACGTCGAAATTCTGTGCGCGATAGCCCGGATGCACGCTGTTGATCCAGTCCTTCCTGGCCTGCCAGTTCAGCAGGGGGGCTGCGTTGATCGCGAACGCCGGCACCGTGACGGCCTGAACCTGGTTGTCCTTGCGAAAGCGCAGGGTGGTCGGCGCCCGTTGCAGCGTCTGCGGTGCGCGCACGCTTTTCATCAGCTGCCATTCGAGCGTGTAGGTGCGACAGCGCGCGCAGCGCTGGCGGGCATCGGCGACGTCGAGGCGGCGCAGTTCGAACTGGCGATCGCCCTGACCGACTTCGGGCAGTCCGTCCCGGTCCGGCACCCAGCCGTCGTCGATTTCGAGGGTGACGCGGATCGGCAGCGTGTCGCCGATGCGGTAGCCGAAGCTGCGCGGCCACGCGATGTCGTGCAGGCGCACGCCCTCGGCACCGGCGCCCGCATTGTCGCCATCGCCTTGTGCAGCGCTGCCCGGTACGGAAAAAGCGCACGCTGCAAGCAGTGCCAACAGCGTGCGTGCCAGTCCGTGAGCCACGCCATGTGCCCGCGGCGCATACCGGTGAGCGTTCATGTGTGGAAGAAGTAGCGGTTGAACAATGTGGCGTCGATGCGGTCGTCGACGAACAGGGGCGGGCGGCCATGCT
>FWPV01007160.1_pt1 | contig 20589 bp, 18 predicted proteins | sample 2228371 | NCBI WGS metagenome assembly FWPV01 (sample SAMEA103939776, study PRJEB20133) | metagenome | reverse complement strand
AATGAAAAAGTTTAGAAGCTCATTAAAAATGCTAATAGAATTTTTAATGAGCTACATTCATTTTGATTTTTGATTTTTGAATTTTGAATTTTTCGTTTCCAATCACACTTTATAATTTTATTTATTAAAAATAGAAAAATGTGTTACAATCAAGATAAACAAAAATAATCATGTTCGCCACTATTGATCATATTTTTTTAATTTTGTCTGTATTGGCAGCGCTGGCTGCTAGTTTATTTTGGTTGTTTGTTTATTACCGTCGCGACAGAGAAGAGCCAGAACCAAAATCTTTACTTTTTTTGCTTTTTGTCAGCGGCATGATTGCTACTGTCTTTGTGATTATTTTTTACGCTGTCGCCTATTTTACCCTGCCGCACATCCTTCAGCCATTTTTTATTCAACAGGAAATAAGAATTCACTCTCTTACAGAAGCGGGTTTAGTTTTTCTTGTGATGATGACCGTTGTGGGGCCCATTGAAGAATTTTTAAAATTTGTGATGGTGCGTCTAATCGCTTTTAGATCTCGCGAATTTACCCAAGTGACAGACGGTATTATTTATGCGGCTTGCGTGGCCCTGGGTTTTGCTTTTATGGAAAACATTGATTATTTTTACCGCGGTTACTATATGGGCGGCTGGGGAGGATTTACGGGAATAGTAATCGCCCGTTTTTTGATAGCCACTATTTTACACACTCTTTCTTCCGGGATAATGGGTTTTTATCTGGGCAAAGCAAAACTTTTTCCTCAAAAAGAAGGACGTTTTATTATTTTAGGATTGCTTCTAGCAATGCTCATCCACGGACTTTATAATTTTTTAGCCGCTGTGGGCTGGGCTTATTATGCTCTTGTCTTGGTTTTAGTTTTAATGTTGATTTTATTTTTTAAATTCAGACATCCTCAGAAATTACAACCTCAAACCCAGATGTAAATTTCAATTCTTAATTCTTAATTGATCATAAATCGTGAAGCACCAAATCTCAATGCAAAACCTTAAACCTTAAACCATAAACCATAAACCTTAAACCATTAACCATAAACTTAAATCTTTTTAAATTTTAAATTTTGGTTTTTCATTTTTATTTTTTAGTTTTTAATTTTCTTAGATGCTTTGTCCAAAATGTAAATTTCAAAATGATCTAGGCGCTTCTTTCTGCGCTCACTGCGGTAGCGTTTTGTTTTTAGCTGCTCCCGAATCCTCCATGATTAATAGGCATCCTCAGCGTGTTTACGGCTTAGTTTCTTTGCTTTGCGCGGTCTCTTCTCTGCTTCTTTCTTTTTTTAGCGAGACCATCGTGCATTCTGTAATCTATGTTTTAGCGGGAGCGGCTTTGAGCTTTATAAATTTTTCCAGATATTCTAAAATATGGGGGATTGTTACTTTTGTCGCAAACTTATTTTTATTATTTTTAAGCATGATCGTCTTTTATGCTTTGTAAACATTGTCGAAGAAAAAATTCCCGGAAAAATCTTTTTTGCCAGTTCTGCGGTCATCCTTTGAACGGGAAAAAAGTGGTGGATTTACGGTCAGGGCCTGCTGCGGAGCCCTCAAAAACGCAGCTCGATGAGAAAAATAAAGAACAAAAAGTTCCTTTGTGGGAAAAAAAGAAATTTTGGCCATGGTTTTTGAGTACGGGCTCAATGTTCACTATTTTTGTCATCGGCATAATTATTTTTTTCTTATTAAGGCAGGATTATGTTTTGTCTCTTTTGTCTTTAATAAGGAACGATCCTCGCCCTGTTTTAAGGCAAGCTCATCAAGCGATGCGGGAAATAGAGAGTTATCATTTTATCACCGATTTAAATACGCAGTTGCGCTTAGATAATCAGACGACCAAGGTCACTTCTTTCTTGGAAGGAGATCGACAAATTCCTGGCAATAAAGTGCGTTTTTTTTCCCAAACAAAATATTTTGAACAGGATGAAGAAAAGAAATCTTCCAATGAAGAAATTATCATTATAAACGAAAAAAGTTTTTTAAGACCTGCAAATTTGACTTTTTGGCTGCAGTTTCCTTCTCGCTTGCGGGAGAAAAGAGGAGAATTTTTATGGACAGAAAAGATAATGCAGGAATTGGAGAAAATGAGTGAAGAAAATGTGAAAATGGAAAAAGAAAGGAAAGGGGAAGATTTATTTTATCATATTGTTTTAGAAAGTAGCATGGAAAAATTCCCTCTGGCCGCTGATTTGCAGGAGGCCGTGAAAAAAACGCAAGATATCCTGAAGGAAGATTTCGCTAAAGCGCTCCTAAAAGTGGAATTTTGGTTTTCTTCTGATGATTATTCTCTTGCCAGGCAAAAAATCACCGTAAAAACAGACAAAATGCAAATGGAATCAATCACCTTGCTTTCCCAGTTTAATGAAGAATTCGACATCAGAGCTCCCAAGGATGTGATAGATGTGGAAAGTGACACAGATAAAGATGGATTGCTGGATGTTGATGAGATCTTTTACATTGGTACTGATCCTACAAAAAGAGATACTGATAATGACGGCTACAGCGATTTTGATGAAATCGCCGCTTCTCATGATCCCCTCGTTCCTGCTCCTAACGACGATCTTACTCCTGAAAGCGTGAATTATGAAGGAATTTTAGAATGGCTCACTTTGCAGAATTAGCAATTTTTATAATTTAATGGGGTATGTTATAATATTCTTAACATATCAATTTTAAGAAAGGAGGTGTAAAAATGACAAACGGACAACCAGCTCCTGCATCTGCGCCAGTTCCTTCCGCTGACCAAAAAGATATCCAGGAAAATAAAGCTATTACTATTTTAAGTTATATCGGCATTTTATGTCTTATTCCTCTTCTGGCAAAAAAAGATAGCAAATTCGCTCAATTCCATGCTAAACAAGGATTAGTGCTTCTTATCTCTTGGATTATTCTTTCTGTTATCTTTGTGGTCCCGTTTCTTGGATGGGTAGTCGGCTTCATTGGTTATATTGTTTTGTTAATTCTGATGATAATGGGCATCATTAATGTGCTTTCTGGAAAAATGACGCCCCTGCCTATTATTGGCGGTTTCGCGGAAAAATTCAAAATCTAAAATTTTATAAAATAAAAACCAAAAATTGCATTTAATTCATGCATCCTGATTTTGTTTCGGGAATCCCGATCATTTTTTATGGTCGGGGCTTTTGGTTACTGAAAATAAGTGGAAAAATAATCTGTTTTAGTTTATGATATAAATATAAAAAGTAAAAAATTACAAATGGAACGCACAAAAATAGTGGCGACAATCGGCCCTGCCTCAAAGAGCAAAACTATTTTAGAAAAAATGATCATGGCCGGTATGGATTGCGCGCGACTTAATTTTTCTCACGGCACCTATGAAAGCCACGAAGAATTGATTGCGCACATTCGCGGGGTAGCAAAAAAAATTGATCGGCCTGTAGCTATTCTGGCCGATCTCCAAGGTCCGCGTGTAAGGGTGGGGGAGTTACCTAAAGAAGGGGTGAAGCTAAAAGAGAGAAAAGAAATAGTACTCTCCACTAATTTGACCAAAAAAATAGACAGCCGCATTCCTGTAACTTATAGAAATTTGCATAAAGACATTAAAAAAGGGGATAGGATTTTATTGGACGACGGCTTGATTATTTTAGAAGCGCTCAACATTCGAGGGAGAGAGATAAAATGCAGAGTTATTTCCGGCGGCACTCTTTATTCTCACAAGGGCATTAATGTCCCCACTGCTTCTCTCTCCATTTCTCCTATTACGGAAAAAGATAAAAGGGATTTGGAATTTGCCATTGCCCATGATGCTGATTGGGTAGCAATGTCTTTTGTTAAAACCGCTGATGATATTCTCAACCTAAAAAAAATAATTAGAAGATTAGAAAAAAAATATAAAATCAGCCGGCCTGCAGGAGTAATCGCCAAAATCGAGAAACATGAGGCGGTGAAAAATTTTGATGAAATTCTTGAAGTTTCAGAGGGGATTATGGTGGCAAGAGGAGATTTAGGAATTGAAACTCCCATAGAGAAAGTCCCCTTGATTCAGAAAATGATTATTCAGAAGTGTCTAGCATCGGCCAAGCCGGTGATCACAGCCACTCAAATGCTTTTGTCTATGGTGGAAAATCCGCGTCCCACCCGCGCTGAAGTTTCCGATGTCGCTAATGCGGTAATAGATCATACAGATGCGGTGATGCTTTCACAAGAATCAGCTATGGGGAAATATCCTGTTGAAGCGGTGCGCACCATGTCTGAAATCATTGCTGATACGGAGGAGTCCTCTTATGATGATCTTATTATTAAAAATTATTGGGGGAAACCCATCCCCATTGATACAGCCATTTCCTATTCTGCTTGTAACTTATCCCGCCATGTAGGGGCTAAAGCCATTTTAGTGGCTACTATTTCTGGTTATACCGCCCGTTTGGTTTCGCGATATCGTCCGGAATTATTTATTGTCGTAACAGCTGAATCAGAAAAAGTGAGAAGGCAGCTTGCTTTGTCGTGGGGCGTCATTCCTTATGTTATGCCCAAATGCAAAAGTGTGGATGAATTAATAACCAAAGCTGTCGCCTGCGCTTTGCGCAAAAGAATTATAAAAAAGGGCGACAAAATCATCATTATCGGAGGTCAGCCGGTGGGTAAATCAGGCAATGTTAATTTGGTAAAGATTCACAAAATTTAAGAGCCGATGCAGAAAAAATCCCAAAGATTAATTTTATGGCTGAAAGATGTAGATATTAAAGATGTATCACGTGTGGGCGGAAAGAATGCTTCTTTGGGCGAGATGTATAGAAAGTTAACTAAAAAGGGCATTTTAGTACCCAACGGTTTTTGCATTACTAGTTTGGCATATCAGCATTTCTTAAGGTCGTCAGGAATTCAAAAAAAACTTCTCGCATTGATGATTCAGCTGCATACAAAGAAAATGTCTGACCTAGCCTCAATTGGCAAGAAGGCAAGGGAAATAGTTTCAAAATCTAAAATGCCCCAAGATTTAGCAAGAGCTATATGTAAAGAATATCAAAAACTCTGCCAATTTTATCACCAAAAAAATGTCGATGTTGTCGTGCGCTCTTCGGCAACAGCGGAAGATTTACCCCGCGCTTCGTTTGCCGGGCAATTTGACTCTTTCCTGAATGTGAAAGGTGAAAAAGCTTTAATGAGCGCAGTGAAGCATTGTTTTGCTTCCTTTTTTAACAATCGCGCCATCTCTTATCGCATTGATCGGGGCTTTATAAAAAACCCCTCTGATCATTTTAAAATCAATCTTTGTGTGGGGGTGCAGAAAATGGTTCGTGCGGATCTTGGTTCAGCTGGAGTAATGTTCACTGTAGATACAGAAACCGGCTTTAAGGATCTTGTGATAATTAATGCCGGTTTTGGTTTGGGGGAAAACATCGTTAAGGGAAGAATTAATCCAGATCAATATTATATTTTCAAACCTGCCTTAAAGAAAGGATTCAGGGCGATCATCAGTAAAGATTTAGGAACAAAAAAGAAAAAACTTATTTATAAACAGTCAGCCGCCATAAATCTTCATCAAACAACCAGAAACATTGATGTTCCTCCGAAAGAAAGGCAAAAATTTGTATTGAAAGATGAAGAAATTTTAACTTTAGCCAAATGGGGTTGTTTGATCGAGAAACATTATCGTTCAGCGCAGGATATTGAATGGGCTAAAGACGGTCAAGACCAAAAATTATATATTGTTCAGGCTAGACCAGAAACAGTCCATGCTCCAAAAACTACGAGGTATCTGGAAGAATATATTTTGGAGAAGAAAAAAATAAAAAAACTTTCAGTGCTTTGCAAGGGATTAGCTATTGGTGCAAAAATCGCTCAAGGGAAAGCGAACATCATACCCGAAATCAAAGCTATTAAAAAATTCAAATCAGGAGAGGTATTAATAACAAAGATGACTGATCCTGATTGGGAGCCCATCATGAAACAGGCCTCTGCTATTGTTACAGAGGCTGGCGGAAGGACGAGCCATGCCGCTATTGTTTCTCGAGAATTGGGGGTTCCCTGTATAGTAGGCACAGGTGATGCCATAAAAAAAATAAAACAAGGACAAAAAATTACTGTGAGCTGTGCTGAAGGAGAAGAAGGGTTTGTTTACGCCGGCCTGCTTCCTTTTTTAGTAAAAAGAACTGACCTTGGCAAAATTCAGCGTCCAAAAACAAAAATAATGATGAATTTAGGAGATCCCAGTTTTGCTTTTTCTCATTCCTTTATCCCCTCAGATGGAGTAGGGCTGGCAAGGGAAGAATTTATTATTTCCAATTATATTAAAATTCATCCGCAGGCCTTGCTTTATCCTCAAAAAGTAAAGGACAAGGCAGCAAAAAGAAAAATCAAACAGCTGACCTTGGGATACAAAGATAAATCTCAATTTTTCATTGACAAACTGGCTGAAGGCATTGGACGCATTGCCGCTGCTTTTTATCCCAAAGAAGTTATTGTGAGATTTTCTGATTTTAAAACCAATGAATATGCGAATTTGATTGGGGGAAAATTTTTTGAGCCAAAAGAAGAAAATCCTATGTTGGGGTGGCGAGGGGCTTCAAGATATTACGATACGAAATTTGAAAGAGCTTTCGGCTTGGAATGCAAGGCAATTAAAAAGGTGCGGGAGGAGTTTGGTCTTGATAATGTGATTGTGATGGTGCCTTTTTGCAGAACTATCAAAGAAGGGAAAAAAGTACTCAAGGTAATGAAAAAATATGGACTCAAAGCAAATCTCAAGACCTATGTGATGTGCGAAATTCCCTCCAATGTTATTTTAGCAGAGGAATTTTCTAAAATTTTTGATGGCTTCTCTATAGGGTCAAATGATTTAACTCAGCTTACTTTGGGGGTTGACCGCGATTCAGAACTGGTGGCTCATATCTTTGATGAAAGAAACGAAGCGGTGAGGTCCCAAATTGCCGCACTGGTCAAAATAGCGCATCGTTACAAAAGAAAGGTAGGCATTTGCGGCCAAGCTCCATCAGATTTTCCTGATTTTACGAAATTTTTAATTAAATGCGGTATTGATTCTATATCTTTAAATCCCGATACGGTTATAAAAACCACGCTCGAAGTGTTAAAAGAAGAAAAAAAACTGAGGAAATAAATTATAGAAGACATTGCCTTTAGTTTCAAAAAAGATTATAGTAATTTAATCGGTTGTTAAAGTTGTAAAAAAGCACTAAAGCGGCTGGATGAACTTGTTCGTTCGTAGAAATGGTGGGGTGACTCAGCGGTTTGGTGCGTCCCCATAAAATGGAAGGGTGCGAGAGTGGTTTAATCGGCGACACTGGAGATGTCGTATGCCCGAAAGGGCATCGAGGGTTCGAATCCCTCCCCTTCCGTTTTTAGCTAAATTACAGAATAAAATTTTCCCTTCAGTGCTGTAAAATTTTAGCAATCGCAATATTTGTTGTTAAAGCCAAAAATTGGCTATAATTCAAATGTCATCTTTTGTTGACTCGCCCATAGAAGAAATCAAACAGCGCCTGAATATTGTGGATGTTATTCAGGAATATTTGCCATTGAAAAAAGCAGGCGCCAACTACCGAGCGCTCTGCCCATTTCATCATGAAAAAACCCCTTCTTTTATGGTTTCTCCGGAAAAACAAATTTGGCATTGTTTTGGGTGTTCAAAGGGAGGGAATATCTTTGATTTTGTCATGGAAATCGAAGGGATGGAATTTGTCGATGCCCTGCGTAATTTAGCCCGCAAAGCAGGAGTAACTTTAAAAAAACAAGATCCTCATTTGCAGAACATTCGCAATAGGATGTATGAAATTAATGAAGCAGCGCAAAATTTTTTTCATAAAAATTTGATTGATAACAGAGTCGGACGTTTTGCTTTTGATTATTTAAAAAGCCGTGGGTTAAACAGAGAGAGCGTGGAAAAATTTAAGATTGGTTATGCGCCTCCTGCCTGGGAACATTCGAGTAGCTATTTAACCCGCAAGGGTTTCAAAAAAGATGAGATCCAAAAAGCAGGCCTCACTATCCCTGGCAAGGAAGGAAGAGATTACGATCGCTTCAGAGATCGTTTAATGTTTCCTATTTGGGATATTCACGGCAATGTGGTGGGATTTGGCGGCAGAATCTTAAGAAAAGAACAGGAAAAAAAAGAAGCAAAGTATATAAATACCCCCGAGACACCGATTTATCATAAAGGGCGCATCCTTTATGGTTTGGATAAAGCGAGAATAGAAATTCGCAAAAATAATCTTGCTCTCATCGTAGAAGGTTATACAGATGTAATTGCTTCTCATCAGGCGCAAATCAGTAATGTAGTCGCCTCATCCGGTACCGCTCTCACGCCGGATCATTTAAGGATTCTCAAACGTTATACGGAAAATTTAGCGTTTGCTTTTGATGCTGATGAAGCGGGGACTGAAGCGACAAGGAGAGCCGTGGGATTAGCTTTGGAAGAAGGATTTTTAGTGGATATTATAGAAATGCCGGAAGGAAAAGATCCCGCGGATGTGGTGGTAGAATCCCGCAAAACATGGAAAAAATTAATAGAGAGCCGCAAGCCATATTTAGATTATTATTTTGACAAAGTTTTTGCCACTGTCGATTTACAGGATCCTAGGGGAAAAAGAAAAGCATCACAAGAATTGCTTCCTCTTATTAATAAAATTGGGGATGCTGTATTAAGAGGAGCTTATCTTAAAAAATTAGCCGAGGCCTTAGATATTGAAGAAAAATATCTTTATGAAGCTCTGCGCCGAGCCAAAGAAGATAGGGGGAAACGCAGAGTTTTTCAGAACGGAGTAACTCTGGCAGATGCTCGCAAAAAGAGGGAGGAAAAACTTATGGGGTTGATGTTTAAATTTCCTGAATATTTGCCGCAAATATTAGACGAATTGCAGCCGAGGGATTTTAACCATGAAGAGATCAGGTCGCTTTACAAAAAACTGCGGGAAGACTATCATAAAAATTACTCCCTTGTTCTCTCCGACTGGAAAGAAAATCAGCCGCAAGATAAAAGAAATTTAATTGATGTTTTTATTTTGGAAATAGAAAAAGAAATAGATGATGGAAAAATAGAAAAAGTCGATGAGGAAATCAAACAAATTCTCAAACAGATTAAAATAATCAGCTTAAAAGAGCAAATCAAAAAAATCAATACAGAAATACAAAAATCAGATCAAGAATCTACCGGTTCAAAACTAAAATATCTGAGTCAGCTTTTGCAGAAACTTTCTAATTTGGAAAAAGCGTGAATTTTACTTTTTTCTTTCGCAATATATGACGGCCAAAAAAAGAAAAAAACGAATAGCAAGGAAACCCAAAAAAGCAGGAAAAGTCCATCGCAAAAAAATCACCCGTAAAAAAAGAATAAAAAGGATTGAAAAAACAGAAGTCCTTGAGCGGGAGAGCGTTTTAGAATTACTCAAAAAAGGAAAAGAGCGCGGTTTTGTCACTGAACAGGAGATTCTGCAAGTCCTGCCCGAGGTGGAAACGCAAATCGAAGATTTAGAAAAATTATACAGCGAGCTTGACCGCTTGGGTATTCGCCTGGAAAAAGGGGCAGAGACAGGTTTTATTGAATACGTTACTCCTGCGCAGCGCAGAAAGATAGAGGAAGAAAAAAAGAAAAAAAAATTACCCAGCTTAGTGGATATTGATGTTTCTGCGCTTTCTAATGATTCTGTGCAAATGTATTTGCGGGAGATCGGCAAGGTGCCGCTTTTAAAACCAGAGGAAGAAATTGAATTGGCAAAAAGAATTGAAAAAGGAGATGCAGAGGCGCGCAAAAGATTGGCGGAAGCAAATCTGCGGTTAGTGGTAAGCATTGCAAAAAAATATACAGGAAGAAACCTTTCTCTTTTAGATTTGATCCAAGAGGGTAACCTAGGTTTGTTTCGAGCGGTAGAAAAATTCGATTATCGCAAAGGTTATAAATTTTCCACTTACGGCACTTGGTGGATCAGGCAGGCAGTAACCAGAGCTTTGGCTGATCAAGCGCGCACCATCAGAATTCCCGTGCATATGATTGAAACCATCAATAAATTCACCCAAGTACAGCGCCGGCTTTTGCAAGATTTAGGTCGCGATCCTCTTCCTGAAGAAATTGCTTCAGAAATGGGACTGCCGGTGGAAAAAGTGCGTCACATTATGAAAATTTCTCAAGAAACAGTTTCCATTGATACAGCAGTAGGCGAGGAGGACGAAGATTCTACATTGAAAGACTTTATTATGGATGAGGAAACGGTTACTCCCGAACAAGCGGCAGGAAGGGAGTTGTTAAAAGAACATGTGAAGGAGATTTTGAAAGATCTTTTGCCAAGGGAACAAAAAATATTAAGAATGCGCTTCGGTCTCACTGATGGAGTTTTCCATACCTTGGAAGAAGTGGGTCAGGAATTCGGTGTCACCAGGGAAAGAATTCGCCAGATCGAAGCCAAGGCCTTGGAAAAAATCCGCGAGCATAAAGGACTGAGGAAATTGAAAGGATACTAAATAGCATAGAGCTAATAGCATAAAGCAAATAGCATTATGTTTATTTAGAAAATGGAGAATTTATGAAGAAGCGCGGAAATTAAGAATAGAAATTAAAAAAGAATTATTTCCTAAGATTCCCGAGGAAGAAAAATATAATCTTATTTCGCAGATTCGCAGAAGCATAGACTCTGTAATTTTGAATATTGCCGAAGGATCTTATAGAAAATCAGACAAAGATTTTGCACATTTTTTGAATCAATCAATTGCTTCTCTGTATGAATTTGTAGCTTGTCTTGACTTATCAATGGATAGCAATTATACTACGAAAGATCTGCACAAGAAATTTTACGAAAAAGTAGAGAATCTTGCAAAACAGATTAGCGCTTTCATCAATACTTTAAAGAGGGAATAACTTTTCAATAGCTATTCGCTATTAGCTCTATGCAATTAGCTAATAGCTATTGGCTTTATGCTATTGGTTGCGCCTCAGCGCACATTCCGGAGTAGCTCAATGGTAGAGCAGCGCCCTGTTAAGGCGACGGTTGTCGGTTCGAGTCCGACCTCCGGAGTTAAAAAATCCGAGGAGTTCCTCGGATTTTTGTAAAAATAAACGTCTCAAGTCATTTAACTAGGTAAGCGAACTGACTCTGGTTGGATGATATTAAAGGTAAGTGAATTGGGTTTTATTCTTTGAAGGGTTCGACCTTTTGGGATTTGTTTTTCTTTTGATAAGCTTTGTAAAGAAGATCTAATTTTCTATCAATGGTTCTTTTCAATTCAGCTGGATTAAGAGATTCATAGATTCTTTTTAGTTCTTGCTTCTTTTCTGTTGACACTTCTTTGGCTTCCATCACTCTCTGGTAAGGAGTTTTGGCTGTTTCGTATCTCCGATGAATTATGCCGCCAATCCTCACTTTCTCTTTGAGTTTTATCACTGGCTGAAAGAAGTTCTTGTAGAGCCCTAAGTTCATTTCGGTAAAGGCTGTTTAAAATATCTTGTTCTTTTTTAGTATCATATCTTAAATATCCCACAAACTTTTTAACATGGGTCCAGTTTTTCTGTTCCACAAAGCAGTTATCATTCTTCTTATTCGGTCTGGAACGAGAAAAATCTAATCCTTCTTTCTTGGTATATCTAAATAAATGAAAGTTGATGTATTCAGTCCCATTGTCAGAATGAATCTCTTTTCATTCAAATGGGAATCTATTTCTTGTCCTCTCTAAACCTTCACAAGTAGGAATTTGGCCTCTGCCTAAAATTGCTTCGCCTTCCCGCCAACCAATAGCAATGTCAGTATGGGAGATGGTATGGATATATTCTCCTCCTCTGGTTGATTGACTGCAATGTTCAATTAAGTCAAGTCTGGATGTTGCCTAACTGATTTCTATCCCATTCATCAGAGAGTTTAACTGGTATTTTCTGGTACAAGAGAGGATGAACCTTTTTTTGATACTTTCTCTTTATTCTCTCTGCTTCTTTTGGATATTTAAGCTTTCGGTCAATTGTTTTTCCGCTAATTTCTTTTAACTTCTCTAATACTTCTGGGGAGCAGTTTATTTCTTTAAATTCCTTCAATCTCAGAGCTTCACCATCTCTCAGTAATGATTCTAACCTTTGGCCACAGGGATAATCAAAGATTCTCCAGATTTTAATTAAGGCATCTTTTACATAACCATCATACTTTACTTTTCTTTTCCTTCTGCCAAAATCTTGCTTAAGATAGATTCCTTTTCTGATTTTCCTGATCACATAATTTCTATTTTGACCGGTTGTCTGGCAATATTCATCTAAAAGCTTTGATTTTTCTTTCTTTGATTTTAAAAGATAGCCCCTTTGTTCAATTAAAGCTTTGAGGTATTGGTTTTTAGAATACATCTCCATAGTGGTAAAATGAGATAAAATTAACTTAAGTTCTCGACCTTTATCCCATTTTACCTGGTTTTATTTCACTTACATTTTAGATGTCCCAAACAATTCCCCTTCACTTACATTTTAGATGTCCCAATACGTGGTGCCGGGTCGTGACGAGCAACTCCAACGACTCTTGGAGAGGCTGACCGGACACGAGGCTTTCGGTCGTCTGCGCGGGACCTTTGACCCGAGCGTCGACCAAATGGAACGCCTCACGCGTCTCATCGCTGAGGCGGGATCACCGACGGCGTTTTGTGCCGCATGGGATCAGTACACAGCAGACGTGCGCGTGGTCGGCAACATTCTCGCGCAGCTTCGGCGTGATGGATGGAACGCTGCGGCTGACGAGCTGGAGAGCGCGCTCAAGTGGTCGGGGTACACGCTCTCCGGAGAAACAGTGCCACTCAACAAGATGGCGCCCCTGACTGCGCTCATCATCGACTTCCCGAGGACGCACGCGATGCTTACATGGATGAGGGCTGGGCACTGGATAGACCTCGACAGCTTCCTCAACGGTGAGAAGGGGGATTCGTTGGCGGAGCGTCTGTTCAACCAGTTCCCGTCTTTGCGGACACACACTACGGAGAGGCGACGTCGTGGCGACTACGAGGGCTGGGATCTCCTCGCTGCGTACCGTGACGACGTTCTTTCACCGTTCCTCCGTGACGTGTTCGGCGTGTCGCCTGGCAGTGGCAAGAAGTCGTTGCTCGACAAAGCACGGCCGATGGAGATCGGGTGGCAGACCTACAACGATCATCTTGAAGTGGCCGAGGCATCTGCGATTTTCGCGGTCAATCGGTCGCCGCCGCTTTCCGTTCGTATGCGGTTCGCGCTGTTATCAGTATAGGCCATTAATTTAGCTTAAGTAATATTAGGAAACTTATGAAAATCGCAATTTGTGGAAGCATGTCTTTTGCCAAAGATATGCTTGAGATCAGAAAAAACTTGAAGAGAAAAATCATTTAGTGGCAATTCCTCGCAATATAGAAAAATATGCAAATGGAACTATGAGGATAGAAAATAAATGGGAGAAAATTGAATTTGATCTTATCAGGAATTATTTTGAAGAAATCAAAAAATGCAATGCAATTTTAATTTTAAATAAGGATAAAAATAGTATTTCAAACTATGTCGGTAGTAATAGTTTAATCGAAATGGCTTTCGCCTATGTTTTAAACAAAAAATATTTTTATTAAATCCTATTCCCAAGATGAGTTGTACTGATGAAATCGAAGCAATGAAACCGATTATTCTTAGGGGCGATTTAGATAAAATCAAATGAAAAAAATTAAAATTAAATGGAATAAAAAAGGAAAAAGAATTTCTGCTGCAGCTAGCAAGAAAGAACTCGGTTTTCTTACATATTTTTATCCAGATGATACCGCCGGCAAACGTAATGTGGAAATCAATTATCTTTATGTGAAACCTGCGTATCGTAGATGCGGCATTGCCACTAAGCTCTTGAAATTTTTCTTGGATAAATTCAAAAATGTCACTTGGGTATCTTTTTGGACCGCAGAATCCTCCGAAAAGGATAAAAGTTATCCGCTTTATCATAAACTTGGTTTCAAGGATGTCTATTATCAGCCGGACTATTACCGAAAGGGGGTAGGGACACGTTTGTTTGTAAAGAGAATGAAAAATAATTTTTCGTTATGGATAAAAGACCAAAAGAGACCATTGTTTCTTCCCATAGAGAATCTGTTGAAGCAAAATTTTATACCCTTTTAGTGATATGCATTTATATTTTGTACCTTGAAAACAAAGTGAAAAGTAGAAGTAGGAATATCGGATTGGGCTTTAAGCCATTACCCATAGCAGGTCTCCCATGTCTGCTGCTTAAAGTTCAAATGTCCCTTAGTAGGCGTGCCACCTCTTAGTCAAGCTGGGAAGAACAGCGTGCAACCCACTCTAAAAATAATGGGCTCATCCAGCGCCTCCTTGTGCTAGACAAAGGTCTAAAACCCTAAATCGCCATGTTTAGGGTTGAAATCGTATCGGAGTAATAAGGGGAGCCTCCACACTCCTTGGTAGGCGATGAAACTTATGAAGAGATACGATGTGGCGCTAAGGATAAACCCCCGCCACTTATACCTAAGTGAGGGGGCATGGGCAAACCCCGATCCCGAGGGTCTGACTAAGCTACTTTTCACTTTTTCAAAACATAAGGCCCTGTCTCAAAATTGAGTAAGGGCCTTCTTTTCTTGTCCGAGGTCGAACCTTCGAGGTCGAACCTCCGATCTTTAGCTTTTCCTTTTTTCTCTCTTTACACGAATTTTTTCCTTTGTTATAATTGGGAATAAATAGGACTAAAATAGTCCGATTTATAATTAATTAGAGTAAACTATGCAAGTTAAAGAATTATTTTCTACACTTACTTCTTGCCATAAAGAAGTATTAAAAAAACTGCAAAATTTGGGAAAAATTGCCAATGTCATTGCAAAAAGAGGAGGAAAGGATCTTCCAGAACAAAAGAAGAATTTGGAAGAATTTTTTCATTTTGCCGAAACCAGCCTCTTTCTTCACACAAGAGACGAGGAGCAGGGCTTGTTTCCTATTTTAGGGCCAAAATTATGCACTCATGCTTGCGGAGCAGGATCAATGACCCCCGTGGAAGTAATGATGCAAAATCATAAAGATGTGCATGGGGCTATTTTTGCTATCAAAACTTTGTTAAAATTAACAGAGAAGGAAAAGGATTTTTCCCAGCCAATATCAAAAGAAATAACAAGATTGATGAATTTTATCACGGCGACAATGAGGGATCATATTTGGAAAGAAGATAATGTGCTTTATCAATTAGCGGAAGAATCATTATCTGAAGATGAAAAAGAAGCGGTGTTACGGAAAATGAATAGTTTCCGGAAAGAAAGTAATATTGTGTGTACTCATTAACTAATTTATGCAAATGCAGAAAAAAAGAATATATCTTGATTATGCGGCCACTACGCCTATAGATCCTAAAGTAATAAAGGTCATGCGGTTATACTATGGTAGGATTTTTGGTAATCCTATGAGCACACATTCTTTTGGCCAAGAAGCGATGAAAGCTATAGATTCTGCAAGAGAAATTATCGCTGGAAAACTCGGATGCAGCGCTCAGGAAATTTATTTTACTTCCGGAGCAACAGAAAGCAATAACTGGGCCATCAAGGGACTGTCACGTGCTTGGTATCAGCAAAAAAAAATGGGCAAGCCCCATATCATTACCTCTAATATTGAACATCATTGTGTTTTAGACACAATAAAAAGTTTAGAAGAAGAAGGACAAATTGAAGCAGATTTTATTCCTGTGAATAAAGAAGGTTTGATTAAAGCATCCGATATTCAGAAAGCGGTCAAGGATAACACACTTCTAGTTTCTATTATGTATGCTAATAACGAAATTGGCACCATCCAGCCTATTGCAGAAATTGGTAAAATTGTCGCAAAAGAAAATAATACACGTTCCGAAGCCAATAGAATTTATTTTCATACTGATGCGGTGCAAGCTTTCGGATATTTGAGTTGTAATGTAAGTAAAATTAATGTTGATTTACTTTCTATCTCCGCTCATAAAATTTACGGACCAAAAGGGGTCGGCGCTTTGTATATAAAAAAAGGAACAAAAATTGCCAAATTTTTTGATGGGGGAGAACAGGAAAGGGGACTGCGAGCAGGAACGCATAATGTGCCGGGCATTGCGGGGCTTGGAGAAGCTACTAAACAGCTAATGAACAAAGATCATCTGACAACAATTCCCAGAATAAAAAACTTACGGGATTATCTGACCAGGCAAGTTTTAAAAACTATTCCTTATTCTTCTTTGAACGGATCAAAAGATAAACGGCTTCCTAATAATGCCAATTTTAGTTTTCAAGGGGTAGAAGGGGAGAGTATAGTATTGGCTTTAGATTTAAAAGGAATAGCCGCTTCTACGGGTTCTGCTTGCACTTCAGGTGCGTTGGAACCATCTCATGTTCTTCTCGCTTTGGGTCGTAATCATCGCCAAGCGCATTCCTCCTTAAGAATCACGTTAGGAAAATATACAACCAAAAAAGAGATTGATTATTTCTTGAAAGTTTTACCACCTGTTATAGTTCGTTTAAGGAAAATCGCCGGCAGATAAAAAAATTATTTTGAGATTTGAATTTTGAATTTTATTATATGAATTTATATTCTAAAAAAGTGATTGAGCATTTTCAACACCCGCATAACATGGGAATAATTTCTGATCCTGATGGAGTGGGTAAAGTAGGCAACCCAGTGTGCGGTGATTTGATGACCTTATATATTAAAGTGAAAAATAACCGTATCGTGGATATTAAATTCCAAACTTTGGGTTGCGGCGCTTCCATCGCTACTTCTTCTATGATTACGGAACTGGCAAAGGGAAAAACTATTGAGGAGGCGAAAAAAATCACTCGTTCAGATGTCGCTGACGCGCTTGAAGGATTGCCGCCTATTAAAATGCACTGCTCTAATTTGGCGAGTGATGCTTTGCGCAAAGCTATTAAAAATTATGAAAAGAAAAGAAAGTTATCCACAAGAGGAATAAAAAAATAATCAAAATTTCCCCCCTTCTTCCTCCTTCTTTTTAAAAATCAATGGAAATGGGCTTAGATTAGCCCATTTTGTTTATTTCTATATATTGTGTTATATTGAAGGTAATGATACAAGCTATAGTTTTTTAGAAACAAAAAATGCGCTGTCCGGCATGTAAATTTGAAGATACCAAAGTTTTAGATTCTCGTTCCCTAGAAGAAGGGGCAATTATTCGCCGTCGCCGCGAGTGTTTAAAATGTGGTTTTCGTTTTTCTACCCACGAGGAAATGGAAGTTTTAAATTTAGTGGTAATCAAAAAAAATGGCTCGCGGGAATTATATCAGCGGGAAAAATTAGAAACTGGAATCCGCAAAGCTTTAGAAAAGCGCCCTGTCAAGGAAGAAAAAATTAAAAAAACTATTCACGAAATTGAAAAAAATATTCTAGCCCATGGAAAAGGGGAGATTGAAAGTAAAAAAATAGGGGAGTTGGTGATGCTAGCTCTGAAAGAATTGGACGACGTCGCCTACATTCGTTTTGCTTCAGTTTATAAATCTTTTCAAGATATGGAAACCTTTCAAAAAGAAATAAAAAAAATCAACAATATAAAATCTTAATTTCTAATAAAAAATTATATGCCAGAAAAAAAAGACATCAGCAAAACAAAAATCCCCTTATCAAAAAATTCATTAACAGTATTGGCAAAGCGTTATCTAAAGAAAAATGAAAAAGGCGAACCCATAGAAATGCCGGAAGATTTATTCAGACGCGTTGCCCATAATATTGCTTCAGCTGATCTTTTATATAATCCAGAAGCCGATTTAAAAAAGTCAGAGAGAAGTTTTTATCAGCTCATGGCTTCCCTAGATTTTATTCCCAATTCCCCCACTTTAATGAATGCGGGAAGAGACTTACAACAGCTTTCTGCTTGTTTTGTGCTTCCTATTGAAGATTCCATCGAATCGATTTTCGAAGCAGTAAAATCTACAGCTTTAATTCATAAATCAGGAGGAGGAACGGGTTTTAGTTTTTCCAGACTTCGTCCTCAAAAAGCCAGAGTGAGATCTACTAATGGCGTAGCTTCTGGCCCCGTTTCTTTTATGAAAGTCTTTAACGCTGCTACTGAGGAAATTAAACAAGGAGGAACAAGACGCGGGGCAAATATGGGAATTTTAAGAGTGGATCATCCTGACATCGAAGAATTCATTACTTGTAAAGACGATCCTAGGGAACTGACTAATTTTAATATTTCTGTTGCTTTAACGGAGAAATTTATTAAAGCTTTAAAGAATAATGAGAAATATGAATTGATTGCTCCACATACCAAAGAGGTGGTGAAAAAAATTTCCGCCAAAAAAATTTTTGATAAAATTGTACATCAAGCTTGGAAAAATGGTGAACCGGGGATAATTTTTATTGATCGTATTAATGAAGGAAATCCCACACCTGTTATAGGAAAGATTGAATCTACTAATCCTTGCGGTGAGCAGCCCCTTCTTCCTTATGAATCATGTAATCTTGGTTCTATTAATTTAGCCCATATGGTGAAAGATGGCGAGATTGATTGGAAACGCTTAGAGGGGGTCGTGCATGAAGCAGTACATTTTTTGGATAATGTTATCGACATGAATAGGTTCCCCCTGGAGGAAATCAGAAAGATGACTTTAGCCAATCGCAAAATTGGTTTAGGAATTATGGGTTGGGCGAATATGTTGATGGCCTTAGGTGTTCCTTATAATTCTGATGAAGCCATTACTTTAGCAGAGAAGGTAATGGGTTTTATCCGTGAAGAGGCTGCTAAAAAATCTCAGGAGTTAGCTCGTACAAGAGGCGCTTTTCCCAATTTTGAAAAGAGCGTATTTTATCAAAAAGGATCGCTTCCCCAACGTAATGCCACTTTAACCACTATTGCTCCTACTGGTTCTATCAGTATTATCGCTGATGCTTCTTCCGGTATTGAGCCCCTATTTGCTATTTCTTATGTCAAGACAGTTATGGATAAAACCAAATTAGTAGAAGTTAACCCATATTTTGAAAAAATAGCAAAAGAAAAAAGTTTTTACTCCCAAAAATTAATGGAAAAAATCGCGGAGGAGGGTTCTCTGCAGGGAATTAAAGAAGTTCCTGAGGAAGTGAAAAAAGTTTTCGTTACCGCTCATGACATCACTCCTGAGTGGCATATTAAAATGCAGGCGGCGTTTCAAAAATATACTGATAATGCCGTATCAAAAACTATTAATTTTCCTAATGAGGCAACAGAAGAAGATATTCGCAAAGCTTACTTTTCCGCTTATGAGCTTGGTTGCAAGGGCGTCACGGTTTATCGCGATGGGTCAAGAGAAGAGCAGGTGCTCTCTACTAGAAAAACATATAAAAAAAAAGAAAATAACCCTCATTATAACTCCGGTAGTAACGAAAATAATCTCTCATCTTTAAAGACAACAGAGATTGAACCTCGGTCCCGTCCGGAGATAACTTATGGTTCAACCCATAAAACATCCACTGGCTGCGGCAATCTCTATGTAACAGTGAATAATGACGCAAAAGGATTATCGGAAGTGTTTGTGCAGATGGGAAAATCTGGTGGATGTTTAGCCGCGCAATCAGAGGCTATCGGCCGTCTTGTTTCTCTCGCTTTGCGTTCGGGGATAAAAGCAGAGGAAGTGGTTAGGCAAATCAAGGGCATTCGTTGTCCTATGCCGCGTTGGGGGAAAAACGGTTTAATTATGTCTTGCCCTGATGCTATTGCTCAAGTAATGAATATTTATTTAAAAAAAGATCAGCCCCCTTTGAAATTAGAATTCAAAGCTAGCGATATTTTGTTAAAGAGCAACTCCACATCCTCCAATCCTGGCAATGACGGCAGCCTGGAAAATCCAGGTCTAAAAAATAATCCCTCCACTCCTGATATCCTTAATCCTACATTGTCTGGAATAAAAATTTCCCACGCAGGCATGCCTCCAGAATGCCCGGAATGTGGTTATATGCTGGAATTTTCGGAGGGCTGCCTCAAATGCCCAGCTTGTGGTTTTAGCCGATGCGGATAAAACAAAATGCAAAAATCAAAAATCAAAAGTCAAAATTTAGGAAGCTCAACAAAATTTCTTTGTAAAGAAATTTTGTTGAGCAACTTTCATTTTGAGATCATGCCCTCTCAAATTTTTTCTTTAGAAAAAATTTGGGATGATGTAAGATTTAAATTTTGATTTTATTATGATTTACGTTTTTACGGGAGAAGGAAAGGGGAAAACTACTGCCGCTTTAGGAATTGCTATGCGCGCTTTGGGTCATGGGCAAAAAGTAGCTATTGTGCAGTTTATGAAGGGGCGTAAAGATTCCGGCGAGTATCTTTTTTTTAAAAAGAAGCTACCCAAAGTTTTATTTTTGCGTTTTGGCCTTCCTTCCCTAGTCAATCATCAAAACCCCTCGAGTAAAGATGTGCGCATAGCTTTTGAAGGATGGCAAAAAGTGGAAGAATTATTCAAAAAGAAATGGGATGTGGTGATTTTAGATGAAATTGTCACCGCCATTAATTATAGATTATTAAAATTATCGCAAGTATTAGCTAAAATCAAAAAGGAGAACAAGCGGGCTCATTTTGTCTTGACAGGGAGAAGCGCGCCAAAGGAACTCCTCAGGGTTGCTGATTTGGTTACAGAAATGAAAGAGATAAAGCATCCTTTTAAAAAAGGTGTTCTGGCTGTAAAGGGGCTTGATTACTAAAATTAATAAAATATTATATAA
>FWPV01007155.1_pt1 | contig 20592 bp, 19 predicted proteins | sample 2228371 | NCBI WGS metagenome assembly FWPV01 (sample SAMEA103939776, study PRJEB20133) | metagenome | reverse complement strand
TGCCGGTACGACCTGGCCCGCGGGCGCGCGGTGGAGCGGCTGGGGATCACGCTGTCTTCCGATGGGGCGACGCGGATCACCCCCGAGGTCGTCCGCAGCGCCGCGCCCGACCGCGGCGCCGACCCGCACGGCGGTGGCGGTCGCCACGCCGATCGTGAGCATGTAGACCAGGGCGGTGAGGTTGAGCAGGATCTGGAAGCTCGCCAGCGCCGTAGCCCCGAGCCAGCCGGCCATGACGATCAGGAAATTGAAGGCGGTGCTCTCGAGCCCTTGCGAGGCCGCCACCGGCAGACCCAGGGCGAAGAGCCGCCGGCGCAGCCGCGGCACCGGCGGGGCACGGCCGATCAGGCCGTAGGCCGCGGCCACCGGGAGCCGGCGGGCGAGCAGCGCGAGGGCCACCGCCATGGCGGTGCGCACGATCGTGGTGGCGAGGGCGGCCCCCGCCCCACCCAGGGCCGGCAGGCCGGCGCGGCCGTCGATCAAGAGCGCGTTCAGCACGAGATTGGCGAGGTTGCCGCCGATCATCACGAGGAACGGCAGCTGCGGCCGACGCAGGCCCTCGAGCACGAAGCTCGTGACCTGGAAGGCCAAAAGCCCGGGTAGGCCCATGGCCAGCATGCGCAAGGTCGTGCCGGCGCGCTCGGCCAACGCCGGCTCCTGGCCCAACGCGGTGAAGATCGTCGTACCGGGCACGAGCAGGAGCGCCCCCCCGGCGCCCAGGAACAGCGCGTCGGCCAGCGCCCGGCGCCAGATCGTGCCGCACTCGGCGCGCCGGCCGGCACCGTCGGCCTGGGCCACGAGCACGACCGTGCCGGTCACCAGGCCGATGCTCAGGAGCATGAGGGTCATGAAGACCGCCTGGGCCAGCGCGTAGGCGGCGAGCTCGGCGGCGGCGAAGCGGCCGGTCATCACCGTGTCGGTGGTGACGAGAAGCAGCTGGCCCAGCCGGGCGAGCACGACCGGCAGGGCGAGCCGGCCGGTCTCGCGCAGATGCCGCGACCAGGGGGTCGGGTCGTGGCTCAGCCGCCGCCCCGCATCTGCGTCGGGAGCCAGGTGGCGAGCTCGGGGAAGGCCACGAGGATCGCCACCATGGCGACCATGATGAAGAAGAACGGCAAGGAATGGCGGGCGATCCAGGTGATCTGGCGGCCGGTCATGCCCTGCAGCACGAACAGGTTGAAGCCCACGGGCGGGGTGATCTGAGCCATCTCGACCACCACCACGACGAACACCCCGAACCACAACAGGTCGATGCCGACCGCCCGGATCATCGGCTCGATCACCGCCATGGTCAGCACGATGGCCGAAATTCCGTCCAGGAAGCAGCCGAGGATGACGTAGAAAATCGTGAGCGCGGCGATCAGCGCCAGAGGCGAGAGCTCGAGCCCGGCGATCCAGGCGGCGAGCGCCCGCGGGATACCGGTGAAGCCCATGGCCAGCGAAAGGAAGGCGGCGCCCATCAAGATGAAGGCGATCATGCAGGAGGTCCGCACCGCACCCACGAGGCTCTCGGTGAAGGAGCTCCAGGTGAGCGCCCCTTGGCCCAGGGCGATCAACAGCGCCCCCACGACACCCAGGGCCGCCGCCTCGGTGGCGGTGGCGATGCCGGTGTAGATCGAGCCCAGCACGGCCAGGATCAACAACAGCACCGGCAGGAGCGAGCGCGCGGCAGTGAGCCGCTCGCGCAGCGGTAGCACCGGCTCGGCCGGGACGAGCCGTGGATCGAGCAGCGCCCGCAACGCCACGTAGCCCATGAACAGGAGCGCCAGCACGAGGCCCGGGAAGACGCCGGCCATGAACAGAGCGGCGATCGATTCGTTCACCGCCACGCCGTAGACGATCATGGTCAAGGAGGGCGGGATCATGAGGCCGAGCGTGCCGGCGCCGGCCAAGGTGCCGATCGACAGCCCGTCGGGATAGCCGCGGCGGGCGAGTTCGGGGATCGTCATCTTGCCGATCGTGGCGCAGGTCGCGGCCGACGAGCCGGAGACGGCGGCGAACAGGGTGCAACCCACGATGTTGGTGTGCAACAGTCGCCCGGGCAGGGCCGCGACCCAGGGAGCGAGGCCCCTGAACATGTCCTCGCTCAGCCGGGTGCGGAAGAGGATCTCGCCCATCCAGATGAACAGCGGCAGGGCGGTGAGCGTCCAGGAGGAGGAGACGGTCCAGATCGTGGTGATCATGGCGTCGCCCGCGGGGCGGGTGGTGAACAGCCACATCCCGACGAGCGCCACACCCAGGAGCGACAAGCCGATCCACAGGCCGGAGCCGAGGAGGAAGAAGAGGACGAGGACGAGGATGGCGGTCTCGAGGAGCTGCTCCAAGGGCGGCCTCCCGGCTGCGCGGCGGGGGCGATGCTAGAGGCCGTGGGCCTGTGGTGGAAGCGGCCGGGTGGCCGGCGGGGCGGCGAACGACGGGACGCAACGCAAGCAAACACCAAGCCATATAGCATGCTTCCCACCTATATCAGCAGAGCGATTTTTGCGTTGGTCGTTCCGGAGCGCACCCGACCAGCGTTCAGCAGGCTGATGGAGTTCGCGCGCTGAACCGACCGTTGCTCACGGCACGCATCACGGGGCCCGCGGTGCGGGAAGGGCGCCTCGCGGTGCGCGACCTGGCGCTTTTGAGCCAAACCCTGGAGCGTGCCACGATGCGGGCCGCCGAGGCTCTGCTCGGCCGGCGGCCCGGCGGTGCCGGGCGGCCGCCGGCGTTCGTGGAGGAGCAGTGCCGGCTGTTCCTGGTCGGCTTCGAGCGCGGCAGCGCCGTCGCCCATTTCGAGCTGGGCGGGGACCAGGAGCAGCGAGACCTGTTCGCCGAGGTGGCGGAGCCGGCGGCGGGGATCGTAATCGAGACGCTCGTGCAAGCGCGGGCCGGTCGGCTCACGGAGATCACGAACCGTCCGGAACTCGCGGCGGTGGTGCGGGAGCTGCGGGCTCTCGCGCCGCTGGGCGACCGCGGGGTGCAGACGGTCGCCTTGACCCTGCGTGACGGCGTGGAGAGAGGCGTCCTTTGGGATTCCGAGCTGGCCGACCGTCTCCGGGCGTGGAACGAACGACAGCCCGAGAGTGGGGAACGCACGGTGCGCGGGCGCCTCGACCGGTTGGACGGCCACGGGCAACTGGCCGGAACCTTGTGGGAGCAGGACGGCACGTCTTGGAGATGCGCGTTCGCGCCCGAACACGAACCACAGCTGGCGAAGCTCTGGCGCCGCTGGGTCGAAGCTCGGGGGCGGGTCTCGACCGCTCGTGCCGGTAGCCGGCATCTGGACGTGACGACGATTCGACCGTTGGAGACCGAGCTGGACCAGCCGAGCCGGCTGTTCTGGACCGGACGAACGCTCGACGAGCTCGCCCGGGACCAGGGAGTGCCCTCGACCGGCCGGGTCCAGGATCTTCTGGCGGTTTGGGAAGGCGAGAAGCTGGAGACCGATCCGGCCGAAGACGTTCTCGAGGATCGACGCCTCCGCCGAGCCGTGGCGGCCCGGGACGGGTGAGCCCGTGGACACGGTGCTCGTCGACACCAGCGTCGCGAGCTTCTTTCTGCCGTCCAAGAATCGGCCGGAACGCGCGGCCTACACTCCTTTCCTCGAGGGCCGACGATGGGCATTGAGTTTCCAATCCGTGGGTGAGCTGTGGGGCCTCGCGGTCCGGAACGGGTGGAGCGACCGCCGCACCGTGCAGTTGCATGACTTCTTACGACAATTTGCCGTGGTGCCCGCCGACTTCGAGCTCGCCCGGTGCTGGGCCGAGGTCGTCGTCCGGTCCGAGCGGATCGGGCGGCGCCTCGAGACGGCGGACGCGTGGATCCTCGCCACCGCCCGACGCCACGACCTCCCGCTCGTCACCCACGACGCGGATCTGCTGGTCGGTGAAGAGCTCGGTGTGCGGGTGATCACGACCTTGCGGCGCTCCTGAACGGGGCGCGAGCCACAGCCGCGACCTGGAAGCGCGAGGCCACGCCACCGAAAACGAACGAGGCGCCGGTCTCCCGGCGCCCCGCAGTAAGGGAGGAAGGTCGCGGTGCGGCCGGCTCAGGCCTCGCGCAAAAGGCTCGTGTCGATCGGCAGGTCGCGGATCCGCTTGCCGGTCGCGGCGAAGATGGCGTTGCCGATCGCCGGGGCGATCGGCGGCACCCCCGGCTCGCCCACCCCCGCCGCCGGCACGCTGAACGGATGCGGGACGATGTGGACCCGCACCTCGCGCGGGAAGTTGGTCATCCGCACCATCTCGTAATCGTGGTAGTTGGACTGCTCGGCGCGGCCGTTCTTGAAGGTGACCGCGGAATGGAAGCACAGCGTCTGACCCATGACCGCCGCCCCTTCGATCTGCGCGCGGATCCGCTCCGGATTGGCGGCGAAGCCGCAATCCACCGCGATGTCCATGCGCGGGATCCGCACCGTGCCGTCCTTGTCCACCGCCACCTCGGCCACGCAGGCCACGTAGGTGAGGAAGCTGCGGTGGACCGCCAGGCCCAGCCCGGTCCGCGGCGCCATCGGCCGCCCCCAGCCGGCCTTCTCGCAGGCGAGCTCGACCACCGCGCGCAGCCGCCCGGTGTCGATCGGGTAGACCGCGTAAGGATCGCCGTAGTTCCACAGCTCCCCCTCGATCCCGGCGGCCACCGGGTCGAGCTTGCGCGGCGGACCGATCAGCTCCAACAGGAATTCCTTGTGGTCGCGACCCAACGCGTGAGCGAGCTCGGCCACGAAGGACTGCACCGCCCAGGCGCGCGGGATGTTCGAGACCGAGCGGAACCAGCCGATCCGCACGTGGTTCTCGATCGGCGGGTTCTCGCAGCGCAGATTGGGGATGTCGAACGGGTTGTCGACCAGCCCCATGCCCAGCTCGATCGCGAACTGGTGCTCGGCGGGTGCGAAGGTCGAAAGGATGGTCGGTGCCACGCTGCGGTGCCGCCAGGCGATCATCTTGCCGGCGGCGTCGATGCCGGCCTCGATCCGCTCCACCGAAGTGGTGTGGTAGTACGAGTTGCGGATGTCGTCCTCGCGGGTCCAGGTGAGCAACACCGGCGCACCGCCCATGGCCTTCGACAGATAAGCCGCCTCGAGCGCGAAGTCGCCCTTCGATTTGCGCCCGAACCCGCCGCCCAGGAGCGTCACGTGGACGGTCACGTTCGCCACGTCCAGCCCCAGGAACTTGGCGATGTCGGTGCGCACCGCGTAGGGTGACTGGGCCGGAGCCCAGCATTCGCAGCGGCCGTCCTTGACGATCGCCAGCGCGTGCGGGGTCTCCATCGAGGCGTGGGCCATGTGCGGCTGGTAATATTCGGCGGTGATCACCTTGGCCGCCGAGGCCAACGCCGCTTCGACGTCACCCTGGTTGCGCACCACCTTGCCGGGCTTGGCCGCCAGCTCCGACATGCGCTTGCGGTAGGCGTCGCTGTCGTAGGAGGCGTTGGGCCCGTCGTCCCATTGCACGTTCAACTTCTCGCGGCCCCGGATGGCGGCCCAGGTGTCGGTGGCGACCACCGCCACCCCGCCCATGGGCATGAAGGCCGCCGGGGCCGGGGTGCCCGGGATCTCGATCACCTCGACCACGCCCGGGACCGACTTGGCGGCCGCCGCGTCCCAGCGCACCGCCTTGCCGCCGTAGACCGGCGGCCGGGCGACCACCGCGTAGAGCTGGCCCGGCTTGCGCACGTCCGAGCCGTAGATCGCCCGGCCCGTGACGATCGCCTGCATGTCGTAGAGCGGCACGTTGCCCCTGCCCACGTAGCGCAGCGCGCTCTCGGGCTTGAGCACGAGATCCTTGGTCGGCGGGACCGGCAGGTCCATGGCGATCTCGGCCAGTTCGCCGAACCCCGCCTGGCGGCCGGTGGCCTTGTCGACCACCACGTGCACCCGGGCCTCGACCCGGCTCACGGGCACACCCCACAGCTGCGCCGCCGCCTGCTCCAGCATGGTGCGCACTGCCGCCCCCATGATCCGCAGGGGCTGGATGTGGTGGCGCATCGAGCGCGAGCCGTCGGTGTCCTGGTTGCCGTAGGTGGGCTCGTCGCCCGGGGCCTGGACGATCCTCACCTTGGCCCAATCCGCACCCATCTCGTCGGCCAGGACCATGGGCAGGCTCGTGCGCACGCCCGTGCCCATCTCCGAGCGGTGGGCGGTGATCGTCACCGTGCCGTCGCGGGCGATCGAGACGAACACCTTGGGATCGATCACGAGCCCACGCGGCATGCTCTCGCCGCCCGTGGGATAGGGCTCGTAGGCGCCGGCCGAAAGCGGGGCCACGAGCGTGAAGGTGCCGGCGAGCCCCAGCGCCTCCAGGAACGAGCGGCGGGACACGTTGAACAGCGCCGGCCCGGCCGCCGGTCGCGGCGGGGCCTGCAGCGCGCGCAGCGCGACGAAGCTCTGCAGCGTCATGGTCTCACACTCCCGTGGCGGCGAGCCGGATCGCGGCGTGGATCCGCTGGTAGCAGCCGCACCGGCAGATGTTGCCGGCCATCGCCTCGTCGATCTCGGCATCGGTGGGGTTTTTCTTCTCGGCCAGCAGGGCCGCCGCGCGCATGATCTGGCCGGGCTGGCAGTAGCCGCACTGCGGCACGCCGAGCTGGGCCCAGGCGCGCTGGACCGGGTGGTTGCCGTCGGGGTCGAGCCCCTCGATCGTGGTCACCCGCCGACCGGCACACTCCTGCAACTGGACGACACAGCCGAGCACGGCCTTGCCGTCGAGATGGATGGTGCACGCGCCGCAGGCGCCGATGCCGCAGCCGTACTTGGTCCCGGTGAGGTTCAAGATGTCGCGTAAGACCCACAAGACCGGCATGTCGCCGGGCGCCTCGACCGCGACCTCACGGCCGTTGAGCGTGAATCGAATGGCCATGTGCACGCCTCCCACGGCGAGACGTGGTCCGGGTCGCGCCTCGACCCGGCCCGTTCGGGCGACGGCGGCCGCGCCGTCCGGCCGCCGCCCCCCTTCCCCCCGCAGCCTCCCCCGATCCGACCGCGGCGAAGGGGGGCGCTCGCCGCCGCGGCCGGGTACCGGCCTATTCGGTGCCGGTCACCGTCGTGATCATCGGCAAGGACACGTGGCGCAGATGGTAGGCGTCGCCCGCGTCGGTCACGTAACTCACCCGGAACACCCCGTTGACCGGGTGCGGCCCGGGCTTGGTGGGGGTGACCTCGAGCTCGAAGGTCAGATCCCGCCCCTGCAGCCGGCCCCGGAACACCCGCCGGGCGAAGCTCACCCCGTCGTCCGCCGAGGACAACTCGATCACCCGGTTGCCGCGCGGCAGCGGCTCGATGAACCGGTAGCCCTCGGCGATCGACAGCTGCGCCCGGATCCGCGTCGGTTGCCCCACCGGCCCCACCGCCTCCTGCACCTGGACCCGGATCGGCCCGTCCTCGGCGGCCCCGGCCGGCTGTCCCGGACCCCCCATCATCAGAAGGGTGACCGCCGCGATGGCCAGGATCGCGTCGTTGCGCATGGCTCGGCCGTCTCCTTTCTCGCGGAGCCGGCCGGGGCGGCAGGTGCCACCGCCCCGGCCACGGTCCCTCAGCGCTGCAGCGCGAACACCCAGAGCACACCCCCCTCGGTCGTGGCCTTCGGCCAGCCGGGGATAAGGTTGGCGAGCAGACCCTGCTGGAACTGCGGGTCGACACCCCAGCCGGCCTGGACGGCGATGTACTGCACACCGTCGATCATGTAGCTGGCCGGCGGAGCGATGATCCCCGAGCTGGTCTTCCACTGCCAGAGCAGCTCGCCGGTCCAGGCGTCGTAGGCGCGGAACATCCGATCCTGGGTGCCGCCGTTGAACACCAGCCCACCGGCGGTGGTCAGGATCGAGCCCCAGTTCATCGAATTCGGGTAGAGGACCGTCCAGACCTTCTTACCCGAATTCACGTCCCAGGCCTGGATCTCGCCGAACGACTTGGCGTCCTTCTTGACGGTGAAGCCGATGTCCGGAATGTCCACACCCGTCCACCACTTGCCCGCGACGTACTCCTGCACCTTCCCCTCGAGGAACCCGCAGTGATTGTCGTTGGCCGGGATGTAGAGCATCTGGGTCTTCGGGTTGTAGGCGTCGAACGGCCAGTCCTTGCCGCCCCACAGGCTCGGGCAGAAGCTGGCCTTCTTGCCGGTGCCCGGGATCTTGTCGGGATGGTAGGTCGGCCGGCCGGTCTTGGGATCGATCGACGCGAACACGTCCTGGTAGACGTAGGGCTTGGCGTCGACGAAGCCGATCCCGCCACCCTGCAGCTGCTCGAGCCAGTAGAGATAGCCGTTGCGGGCGGTCTTGACGAAGCCGCGGATCTTGCGCCCGTTGTGGGTGTAGTCGAGCAGGATCGGGGCGTTCATCTCGTCCCAGTCCCAGCTGTCGTTCCAGTGGTACTGGAAGTGCCCCTTGATCTTCCCGGTGTCGCCGTCCAGCGCCAACGTCGAGGCGGTGTACAGATTGTCACCGGGTCGCTGGTCGCCGAACCAGGGCGAGGCGTTGCCGACACCCCAATAGATCGTGTTGGTCTCGACGTCGTAATTGCCGGTCATCCAGGCCGCCGCACCGCCGCGCTTCCAGTCGTCGCCCCGCCAGGTCTCGCTGCCGGGCTCGCCCGGCGCCGGGATGGTGTGGGTCTTCCAGGCCTGCTTGCCGGTCTCGGCGTCGTAGGCGGCGATGAAGCCGCGCACGCCGAACTCGCCACCCGAGATGCCGACGACGATCTTGCCCTTCACGGTCAAGGGCGCCATCGTCATGTACTCGCCGACCTTCCAGTTGGCGACCGTCGTCGTCCAGACGACCTTGCCGGTCTTGGCGTCGAGCGCCACCAGGTCACCGTAGAGCATCGCCACGTAGACCTTGTCCCCGTAGAGCGACACGCCACGGTTGGTGTTGTGGAGGGCGCTGAACTCCTCGGGCCCCTCGCCCTGGAAGCGCCAGATCTCCTCGCCGGTGCGCGCATCGAGCGCGATCACCTGGTTGTCGGGCTGGGTGATGAACATGTAGCCGTCGTTGACGATCGGCGGCGACTGGTGGCCCGACCGCTTGCCGGTGGCGAAGGTCCACACCGGCACCAGATTCTTCACGTTGCGGGTGTTGATCTGGTCGAGCGGGCTGTAGCTCCAGCCCTTGTAGTTGCCGCGGGTCATGAGCCAGTTGTGCGGCTCCGGGTTGGCGAGCCGCGCATCGGTGACCGGCGTGTAGGCCTGCGCCGATCCCGCCGTGGCCAACAGGGCCGCGGCCACCAGAACGAGACGCTTGGACACGTGTGCTTTCCTCCCCGATGTCCGGACCCGCCGCCCTCTCCTCCCGAGAGCCGTCACGGGTCAGCCGGATCTCTTCTCGCTCTCCGGTCGAGCCTCCCGCACGTCCCTCCCGGCTCAGCCCGCGCGCACCGCCCCCAGCCGGCCGTCGAACGGCCCCGCGACCACCAGCACCCCACCTTCGAGCCGCACCGGCAACTGGGCCAGTCGGCGCGGCGCCGGGCCGAACACCACCCGTGCCTTTTCGCGCGGGTCGAACATGCTGCCGTGGCACGAGCACACGAGCGTGCGCTCGACCTCGTTCCACATGGTCACCGGGCAGGCTTCGTGCGAGCAGACCGCCGAATACACCACCACGCCTTCGGCCGCGCCCTCGCGGGTCCGGGCGTCGAGCTCGGCCGGGTCGAGGCGGACCACCACGACCTCGTTGAAGCGCGAGCCGTCGAGCACGAGACGACTTTGCGGGTCCATGGGGAAGGCCAGCACCCCCGGCCCACCCGGGGACAGATCGTCGAGGCGAACGGGCTCGGCCTTCTTCGGACCCTGCGCGTGGACCAGAAGGTCACCGGCGCGCGGCCGGCGCTCGTTGGGCGCGGCGGCGCGGGCCATTCCGGCGGTGGCCATCGCCGCACCGGCACCCAACACCAGCTCGCGACGGGCCAGGCAGCCGCATCCCGCGGCCCGCGGGCGGTCGTCTTCGTACACCTCGCCTCCCCGGTCGCCGGGTCTCTTCGGAACCATTGTATAGATGCGACCGGGCGTCGCGGTCAACGTCACGTCGAGACGGGCTGGTCTGCGAATTCAACAGGAGGTTAACGGGACGGGGTTCCGCCCAGGGCCGGAGGCCGACGGCGCGCGCACACCGGCGAGCGGTCGTCCCATCCTCTTCGGACGGGCTCGACGACGGAACCGGGGACCGGGTGGTCTGGAGCGGGCGAAGGGATTCGAACCCTCGACCCCAACCTTGGCAAGGTTGTGCTCTACCCCTGAGCTACGCCCGCGCTTCCGACGCCCGCCTCACTTAGGGGAGCCCGGCCCCTTTGGCAAGCCCGGGAACGGCCCGCTCGGCGCCCCCGCGCTCAGGCGGCGAGCGTGGCCGACAGATCGAGCTCGATCGGCTCGTGGCCGGTGGCGGCGGCGAAGCGGCGCAGATCGGCGCTCGTGATCGCCGTCGTCATGGTGTTGACCAAGGGGTGGAAGTTGAGCAGCGGGCAGGCCAGCATCGTGGTGTCCCAGATCGGCCGCACCCGATGCGCCCGGTCGTTGACGAGCGCGAAGGGGGTGACCGAGCCCGGCTCCACCCCCAGCACCTCGCGCAACCGCTCGGCCGGGCCGAAGCTCATCCGCGGCGCGCCCAACAGCCGCGCCAGGCCGTTGACCTTGACCGGCTGGTGGTCGAGGCAGCTCACGAGCCACAAGCCGCCGCGCTTGTCCTCGAGGAACAGATTCTTGGTGTGACCACCCGGCAGATGGGCGGTGTGGACCGCCGCCTCCTCGACCGTGAAGACCGGGGGATGGTGGTGGGTCGTCACGGCGATGCCGAGCTCGGCCAGGAACGCCAGGAGCTCTTCGGGCGTGGCGGGCACCCTCACCTCCTCGGGTTGGAAGCGGCCCGCTCTTGGCGGACGGTCTCGGCACTCGTCAACCGGGCGCCGAGCTTGCCGCGGGCCGCCCCCCGAGCTAGTTGGCCCGCCGTGACGGAGATCCTGACGCCCGATCTGTGCGTGATCGGCGGCGGTTCGGGTGGGCTCGCGCTCGCCGCCGGTGCCGTGCAGATGGGGGCTTCGGTGGTGCTGATCGAAGCCCACCGCATGGGCGGCGACTGCCTCAACGTCGGCTGCGTGCCTTCCAAGAGCCTGCTGGCCGCCGCCCGGCGGGCGCAGGCGATGCGCGAGGTCGCGCCGTTCGGCATTCGCCCCGTCGAGCCCGCGATCGACTTCGCCCGGGTCATGGACCACGTGCAGGGTGTGATCGCCGCCATCGCCCCGCACGACAGCGTCGAGCGGTTCGAGGGCCTGGGGGTGCGGGTGATCCGGGCCCGTGCCCGCTTCACCGGGCCGCGCGAAGTCGAGGCCGGCGGGATCCGGGTGCGCGCGCGCCGCTTCGTGCTCGCCACCGGCAGCCGGCCCGCGATCCCGCCCGTGCCGGGCCTGGCCGACGTCCCCTTCCACACCAACGAGACCATCTTCGAGTTGCGCGAGCGGCCGGACCACCTCCTGGTCCTGGGCGGCGGGGCGATCGGCTGCGAGCTCGCACAAGCCTTCCGCCGGCTGGGCGCGACCGTCACCCTGGTCGACATCGGCCCGTTGCTGCCGCGCGAGGACCCCGAGCTCGTGGCGATTCTGCGGGAGCGGTTCGCGGCCGAAGGCATCCGGGTGCACGAGCGGGTCTCCGTGCGGCGGGTCGAACCCGGGCCCGCGTTCGTGATCGACGGCCCCGGCGGTCCCGAGCGGCTCTCGGGCTCGGCGCTGCTCGTCGCCACCGGCCGGCAGCCGAACCTCGAGGATCTGGGGTTGGATGCCGCGGGTGTGCGCTGGTCGCGAAGCGGCATCGCCGTGGATGCCCGGCTGCGCACGAGCAATCGGCGGATCTTCGCGATCGGCGACTGCACGGGCGGGCCGCAGTTCACCCATCTGGCCGGCTGGCAAGCCGGGGTGGTGATCAAGAACGTGCTCTTCCGGCTGCCCGCACGCGGCACGCCCGTGGCCCTGCCGCGGGTGACCTTCACCGATCCCGAGCTCGCCGCGGTGGGTCTGTTGCCGGCCGAGGCACAGGCGCGGGGGCTCGGCCACCGGGTGCTGGAGCTCGACCTCACGGCGGTCGATCGGGCCCGCGCCGAGCGCTTCGAGGCCGGGCGGATCCGCGCCGTGGTCGGCCGCGGTGGGCGAATCCTGGGGGTCTCGATCCTGGCGCCGCAGGCGGGTGAGCTGCTCCTTCCCTGGATCCTGGCGATCGAGCGCGGGCTTCGGATCGCCGCGCTGGCCACCGCCCTCGTCCCTTATCCGACGCTCTCCGAACTCACCAAGAAGGTGGCCGGGAGCTGGTTCACCCCCACCCTGTTCGGCCCGCGCACGCGCCGGCTCGTGCGCCTGCTGGCCCGGCTCGGATGAGCGTCGGGGAGGAGGTGCGCCCGGCGGGCCGCCGGCGCACGCGCCGGCTCCTCCCGCTGCTCCTGCTCCTGGCCGCGGCCGCGATCGTCTTCACGACCGGCCTCCACGAGCTCGTGAGCCTCGCCACGCTGCGCCGCCACCGCGCGGCCCTGCTCCTGCTCGTGGCCGAACATCCGGTGGCCGCGGCCGGGCTGTTCGTGGCGGTCTACGTGGCGGTCGTGGCGCTCTCGATCCCGGGGGCGGTGGTGCTCACGCTCTGCGGTGGCTTCCTGTTCGGCCCGTGGCTGGGCACCGGGCTCGTCGTGCTGGGTGCCACGGGTGGAGCCGTGCTCCTGTTCCTGGTCGCGCGCAGCGCTCTGGGCGAGCCCTTGCGGGCCCGGGCGGGCCCGTGGCTGTCACGCCTGGCCGAGGGCTTCCGCGCCGACGCCTTCAACTATCTCTTGGCGCTGCGCCTCGTGCCGGTGTTCCCGTTCTGGCTCGTCAACCTGGTCCCGGCGCTGTTGGGCGTGCGGCTTTCGACCTTCGCGCTCGCCACGGCGATCGGCATCGTGCCGGGCAGTCTCGTCTACGCCAGCCTGGGGGCCGGCCTGGGGGTGGTCCTGGAGCGCGGCGAGGAGCCCGATCTCGGCCTTCTGCTCGAACCCGCGCTGCTGTTGCCGCTGTTCGGCCTCGCGGTCCTGGCCCTCGTGCCGGTCCTGTGGCGGCGGCTGCGCCGGCTGCGGCGGCCGGCTTGAGCCTCAGCCCTCGGCGCTGCGGCCCATCGCCAGATATTTGGCGCGGCGAGCGGCGCGCAGGTCGCCCCCGTCGCGGCCCACGAGCTCGGCCAGGTGCCGCTCGATGGCCTCGCCCACCGCCCGGATCGTGGTCTGGCGGCCGCGATGGGCGCCGCCCAGGGGCTCGGGGATCACCTCGTCGATCAGCCCCAGGGCCAACAGGTCCTGGGCGGTGAACTTCAAGGCCTCGGCCGCCTCGGCCGCCTTCTCGGCCGACCGCCACAGGATGGCCGCGCACCCCTCCGGGCTGATCACCGAATAGATGCTGTGCTCCAACATCAACACGCGATCGGCGGCGGCCAGCGCGATCGCCCCGCCCGAGCCCCCCTCGCCCACGATCACCGAGACGATCGGCACGCTCAGTTGCAAGCAGCACTCGATCGAGCGGGCGATGGCCTCGGCCTGGCCCCGCTCCTCGGCGTCGACTCCGGGATGGGCACCCGGCGTGTCGACCAGCGTGACGACCGGCAAGCCGAAGCGCTCGGCCAGCCGCATGAGCCGGACCGCCTTGCGGTAGCCCTCGGGGCGGGCCATGCCGAAATTGTGCCGCACCCGCTCCTCGGTGTCGGCGCCCTTCTCCTGGCCGATGATCACCACCGAGCGGCCGCGGAACCGGCCGAGTCCGCCCAGGATGGCGGCGTCGTCGGCGAACGCCCGGTCGCCCGCCAACGGTACGTAGTCGCTCACGAGCTCGGCCACGTAGTCCTTGAAGTGCGGCCGGTCGGGATGGCGGGCGACCTGGGCCTTCTGCCAGGGCGTGAGCTTGGCGTAGGTGGCGGCCAGGAGCTTGGCGGCGCGCGCCTCCAGGCGGGCGATCTCCTCGGAGAGATCGAGCTCGCTGCCGGCCTGGAGATGGCGCAGCTCTTTCACCTTGCCCTCGAGCTCGGCGATGGGCTTCTCGAAGTCGAGCAGCGTGCTCATGGATGAACGCAGGTCCGTGGCCGGCGGGCGGGGACGAAGAGTGCGGCGGGCGCCCGGCCTTCTGGCGGTGCCGTGGCGCCTCTGTCAATCGCCGGCCGGGACCCGCTGCGCCGCCACCTCAGACGATGTCCTCGATCCGGCCGGTGAAGTCGGGGCTGCAGAACGGCCCGCCCACGAACAGTTCGTCCAGAACGTGCGGGCTCTTGATGCCTTCCAGCCGGTCCGCCCAGGCCTCGGCGTCGTCCTGCGGCCGGTAGCCCAATCGCTCGGCATTCGAATTGTCCCAGAAGCTGCGGCGGTTGGCCGACACGCCGTAGACGATCTCGTAGCGGTACCAGGCGGTGAGGCCCACGTCCACGAGCCGGCAGAAATCGGGATAGGATTGCCAGTTGGACAGCTGGCGTTCGTCCACGGGCTCGGGCCGGGCGCTGCCGATGCGCATGCAGAAGCCGCGAATGCCGTGTTTGTTGGCGTAATAGAGCGCCAGGATCTCGCCGAACGCCTTGGAGACCCCGTAGCGCGAGTCGGGCTTGGGTGGGGCGGTGTGATCGGTCCGCGGCCAGCGGCGGTGGAAGCCCACCGCGTGGTTGGACGAGGCGAACAGGATCCGCTCCGTGCCGGCCTTGCGCGCCGCCTCGTAGAGATTGATCAGGCCCACGATGTTGGAGCGCAAGATCTGCTCCCAGCTGCCCTCGACCGAATGGCCCCCAAGATGGACCACCGCCTGGATCCCCTCGAGCAGCCGGTCCACGGCCGGGGCGTCGGCGAGATCGGCCTGGACCACCTCCTCGCCCGGCCCGGGCGGGTCCACAGGCGCCACGTCCGACAGGCGCAAAAGGCGGTAGCGGCCGCGCAGATGCGCCCGGACGACCCGCCCGAGCGCGCCTGCGGCTCCGGTGACGAGCACTCGCTCGATGGCCAAGGCCGTTCTCCCCCCGCTCGGCTCGCGCACCTTAGAGCACGCATCGGGCGCCACCGGAAGGCCGCGGGCGCTTGATCTGGATCAACGCCCGGCGTAACGGCGGCCCCTAGGATCGCGTCGAACGCGAGTGGCGAGGGCCGAGCATGGCGGCGGGCACGGTGCGCGAGGCGGTGGCGGTGTTCCACGACTGGAGCTCGCTCGAGGCGGCGGTCGACGAGCTGCGCGCGGCGGGCTTCCCCAAGGACGCTTTCAGCCTGTTGGCCGGTGCCCACACCGTCGAGAAGAAGCTGGGCCACGTCTACCAGCGGGTCGAGGAGCTGGAGGACGATCCACGCGCGCCGCGGACCCGGTTCGTCTCGGCCAAGCAGATCGGTGCGCGCGAGGACATGGTCATCAGCTCCTTGACCATCCTGCCCACCCTCGTCGCCGCCGGCATCGTGGTCGCCTCGGCCGGGGCGGTGGCGGCGGCGATCGCCGGCACGGCGGTGGTGGGCGCCACGCTCGGCACCGTACTCGCCCGCTGGATGGACAAGCGCCACGCCGAGCGGCTCCAGGAACAGCTCGACCACGGTGGGATCCTGTTGTGGGTGCGGACCCCCGACGAGGCGGCCGAGCGCAAGGCGATCGAGATCCTCACCCAGCACGCCGCCCACGACGTGCACATTCACGAAATCCCGGCGCCCGCCTGATCGGCGGGCGGGGCACGAAATCCCGGCGCCCGCCCGTTCGGCGGGCGGGGTACGAGATCCCGGCGTCCGCCCGATCGGCGAGCACGGCACGGGGTCAGGGCAGCTCGAAGGTCGCCACCACCGGTGCGTGGTAGCTCTCGGTCGCCCGCTCGACCCGCTCGCAAGGGGCGAGCTCGTCGTCGAGCGTCTCGTTGTGCACTTCCAGGCCGCGGAAATGGCCGAGCAGAGCTCGCGAGATCAGCACGTGGTCGACCGCCAGACGCCGGCCGTGGTGGATCGCCGTGAAGCGGCGGTCCTCGGGCAGCGCGCGGCAGGTCGGCACGAGCGAGCGCGGCGCGAGCTCGCCGTTGCCGGTATCGGCGGTCTCGGCGCAGAGCAGCCGCAAGGGGGTCTCGCGATCCTCGGCGTTGAGGTCGCCCACCACCGCCACCAGGGCCTCGGGCTCGGCGTCGAACACCGCTTCCAGCGCCAGCCGCACCTCCAGGGCCTGGGCCGAGCGGCGCAGCGCGGCCAGGAAATAGCCCTCCGCCCAACCGCCGACGCTGGCCCAGGCGAACGGCCCGAGCTTCTGGCCGGGCACGAAGGACGCCGAGGGGGCCTTGAGGTGGAGATCGACCAGGTGCAGCACCCGCCCACCGGGCAGCTCGACCTCGACCAGGAGCGCCGGCCGCTCGAAGCCGGCCGTGACCTCGACCGGCGCGGGCTTGGCCGTCGACAGCCGGAACGCCACGGGCGGGACCAGCTCGTGGCGCAGTTCGCGGCTGGCCCGGATCGGCAGCCGCGAGAGCACCACCAGATTGTGCACGTCGGCCACCCAGCCCTCGGCCCCGTGCGGCCCGGGCGAGCGGGTCGAGGCGCGGGCGTAGCCGGCATAAGCCGTCCCCTCGAGGAGTGCGTCGAGCGCCAGGAGCCGGCGGGGGCCGCCCTCGGGCGGGCGGTCGCCGTGGACCTCCTGCAGGCACAGGATGTCGGCCTCGAGGCGCAACAGCTGCGGGCGCAGGACGGCGATCCGCTCGGCCAGCGACGGCCCGCCCGGTCGATCACCGAGGTTCTCGAGGTTGAAGGTCGCCAACCGCAGCCGCACCGAGCCGCCCCTAGCGGGTCGAACGGACGCGGGCCACGGCCGCGTGCCAGCCTTCGAGGCGGGCGCGGCGCGTGGCCGGGTCCATGGCCGGCTCGAAGCATCGCTCGGCCCGCCAGCTGGCGGCCACCGCTTCCAGCGAGGGGAGCGCCCCGGCGCCGAGGGCCGCCAGCCGGGCCGCCCCGGCGGCGGTCGTCTCGACCACCGCCGGCCGTTCGACCGGCCGGCCCAGCACGTCGGCCAGGTACTGGCAGAGCCAATCGTTGACGACCATGCCGCCGTCCACGCGCAGGCTCGAAGCGGGCAGCTCGAGCCCCGCGGCCGCCATGTCGACGCCCATCGCCGCCAACAGATCGTGGGTCTGGTAGCAGACCGCCTCGAGCGCGGCGCGGACGATGTGCGCCACCGTGCTGTCGCGGCCGAGGCCCAGGATCGCGCCACGGGCGTCCGGGTCCCACCAGGGGGCACCGAGCCCGGTGAAGGCCGGGACCAGGTAGACCCCGCCGGTGTCCGGCACCGAGCGGGCGAGGGCTTCGGACTCCCTCGCCTGGGCGATCGCCCGAAGCCCGTCGCGGACCCATTGGATCGCCGCCCCGGCCACGAAGATCGAGCCCTCGAGGGCGTAGGTGACCCGCCCACCGAGGCGCCAGGCGACCGTGGTGAGCATCCGGTTGCGCGAGGGCACCGGGCGGTCGCCGGTGACCAGGAGGGCGAAGCAGCCGGTGCCGTAGGTGCTCTTCATCGACCCCGGGGTCAGGCAGGCCTGGCCGAAGGTGGCCGCCTGCTGATCACCGGCCATCCCGGTGATCGGCACCGGGGCGCCCAGGAGCGACCGCTCGGTGGCCCCGAACGGGCCGGCGCTATCGCGCACCTCGGGCAGGACCGCGGGCGGGATCCGCAACCGCTCCAACAGCTCCTCGTCCCAGCACTGGCGGTGGATGTCGAAGAGCATGGTCCGCGCGGCGTTGCTCGCGTCGGTCGCGTGCACGGCGCCGCCGGTGAGCCGCCACAAGAGGAAGGAATCGACGGTGCCGAAGGCGAGCGCACCGCGCTCGGCGGCGCTGCGGGCGCCGGGCACGTGGTCGAGCAGCCAGGCGAGCTTGGTGGCCGAGAAATAGGGGTCGACCACGAGGCCGGTGCGCTCGCGGATCGGCAGGTCGAGCCCCTCGGCCTCGAGCGTGCGGCACAGGCCAGCGGTGCGTCGGTCCTGCCAGACGATGGCGTTGTGGACCGGCCGGCCGGTGGCCCGCTCCCACAGGATCGTGGTCTCGCGCTGGTTGGTGATGCCGATCGCCAGGAGATCGCGGGCGCCGAGCCCGGCGGTCTCCAGCACCTCGCGGCAGACCGCGAGCACGTCCGCCCAGATGTGTTCGGGATCGTGCTCGACCAGCCCGTCGCCGGGATAGAGCTGCTGGAGCTCGCGCTGGGCGGCCGCCACCGGCCGGCCCTCGAGATCGAAGAGGATCGCCCGGCTGCTGGTGGTGCCCTGGTCGATCGCCAGGATGTGCCGCTGGGCCACGTCGACCTCCCCGCGTTGCGCCCGCCGGCGGCAAGGTAGCCCGGGCGGGAGCCGGTGCAAGGCGCGGGGGCGCTCACGATGCGGGCGCACGCTTCCGCTCCCCTTCCGATCGAAGTAAAGGAAGACTCGGACCGACGTCGTGGACAGCTGGCAGCGATCCCGAGGGAAGCCCTTTCCATGCCCGAAATGCCCGCCAGCAAAGGACGCGAGACGCTCAACGACAGGATCGCCGCCGTGCTTCGAGCCGCCCCCGGGCGACGTTGGACCGCAGCCGAGCTCGCCGAGGAGCTGATCGAGCGGTACCCCGATTGGGCGGAGCGCAAGAGAAAACGGTCCCGATACGACCTCCGCAATACCATCATAGCCGAGATCTACGCCAATCGCCTGGCTCTCCAGAAAGGATATCCGAAGATCGTCACGACGGAGGAACGTCCGAAACGTTTCTTCTGGAGCGACAGCTCGACGGTGGGACCGGAATCGCCCGAGGCGATCCAGACGACGGAGCCCGCGAGCGGGGCGAAGGAATCCGACCTCTATCCTCTCTTGTCCCGCTACCTTCGCATGGAGAACGGGCTCTGGCCGAAGCGGATCGACGAGAAGGCGGCGGCGAAGAAGGCCGCAGGGGCGAACCGCTGGCTGTTCCCCGATCTGGTCGCGATGGAGCTCCTGGGCGAGAAGTGGCCCGAAACCGTTCAGGATTTGGTGCGCGAGATGTCCGGAAGCCGCGCCCGCCTCTGGTCGTTCGAGGTCAAGTGCGCACTCGGACTGTCGAACGTCCGCGAGGCGTTCTTCCAGACCGTCTCGAACTCGTCCTGGGCGAATTTCGGCTATCTCGTGGCCGCGGACATCCTGGCCGACGGCTCGCTCGACGAGCTGCGCGTGCTCGCCGGTCTGCACGGCATCGGCGTCATTCGCCTCGACCCTTCCAATCCCAGCGAGAGCGAGATCCTGATCCCCGCTCGCGAGCGACCCCAGGTCGACTGGGCCAGCGTCGCACGGCTCGCGAAGGAAAGCACCGACTTCGCCCGGTTCGTCGAAGCGGTGAGGGACAGCGTGCGCGCCGGCAAGCCGTTGGTCCACCTGTTCGACCGAGCCGGTTCCTGAGCGGCTCGCGGCTCACAGGACGACGCTCCTCATTCGGGCGAAGGCGGCGCCGGCGCGTGGTCGCCGGGAAACAGATCGGCCAGGCGCTCGGCCACGCAGCGATAGGACTCGTCGGTCATGTGCAGCCCGTCCGGGCCGACGAGCTCCTCGACGCTCATCAGGCCGCGCTCGGCGAGCGTCGCCATGAGCTCGTGCCGCGGGAACAGCGCCACTCCCTCCTCGACCGCCACCCCGGCCAGCACGGCGCTCATCCGGGCGACCCGGGCGTCGCGCTCGGGATCGGGCAGCCATTGCGAATCCATGAGGATCACCTCGATCCCGAGCCCGCGCAGCCGGCGGATCCCCTCGCGCACGCGCTCTGCCACCTCGAGCGGCTCCAGGCCCTGCAGCACGTCGTTGGTGCCGACCTGCCAGATCACCAGATCGGGGGCGAGCGGGATCACGTCGCGCTCGAAACGGGCCAGGTTGTCGGCCGCCGTCTCGCCGCCCTTGCCGCGATTGACGACGTCGATCCGGTCCGGCGGGAAGCGGCCGGCGAGGATCGCCTCGAGCCGGGCCGGCCAAGCGTTCTCCGGCCGGCTCGCTCCGATAACCTCGGTGCTCGACGAGCCGAGCGCCACGATCCGCAGCTCCTCCGCCGCGCGCAGCTCTTCGGCGAGCGTCGCCGGCGGCGCCGGTCGCCAGACCTCGGGCAGCGGCGGCCAGGAGCCGGCCAGGGCCGGGCTCGGCAGGGCCAGCCATGCGGCGAGGATCGGCCCCGCCCGCCGCGGCGCTCCTCTACCAGCCGACCTATCTCGTCATCCTGCCCCAATACGTCCTCAATCTCGCGATCTCGCCCGCGCTCCTCCACCTGGCGACGACCGGACGGCTGTGGCTCGTGGCTTCGGCGAGCGTGGGTTGTTGGCTGTTCGTGCAGATGGGGGGACATCTGCCGATCCTGGCCGCGGTCGAGCCGGCTTCGTGATGGGGCGGGACCGATCTCGTGCTGCGCAGCCACTTCAACCCGCTGGCCTGGCAGCTCCTGTTCGTGGGCGGGCTCCTGTTGGGGGTGGCCGCCGCCTCCGGTCGGCTCGACCCCGAGCGCCTCTTGCGGCCCGAGCGGAGCGAGCTGGCCAAGGCGGCGCTGTTCGTTCTGGCCTGTCTGGCGGCCTGGCGGCTCGCCATCTCCGCAGGCCTGCCGAGCCCCGAGATGCTGGAGCGGATCCGCGCCTTCGAGCGGCGCGGCGAGCTGGGCCCGGTCTTCGTGATCGCCTTCGCCGCC
>FWPV01003532.1_pt1 | contig 20592 bp, 18 predicted proteins | sample 2228371 | NCBI WGS metagenome assembly FWPV01 (sample SAMEA103939776, study PRJEB20133) | metagenome | reverse complement strand
CACAAGGAGAAACAAGAGGGGCAACGCTCACAACAAATGAAATAGAAAAAATTAAAGAAAAAATAAATGAATTTGAAGAAAACAAGAAAAATTATCTTGAAGTAAAAGAACGAACAATCACTTTACAGAGAGAAATTTATGCTTTATATAAAACCCTTGAAAGGGTAATTGAACTTTTAGAGAGTAACAGATAAAATCTTTACAGAAAAACTCAATTCTGGTAGAATTTTAAATTATGTGATTATTTTCACAAAATATATAACAATGTCAAAAGGAGGTATAAACAATGAATTACAAAATTGAAAAGGCAGCAGTAATCGGAGCGGGTGTTATGGGTAGCGGCATTGCTGCACACCTTGCAAATGCAGGTATACCCACCTATCTTCTTGATATTGTGCTGCCAATTAGTGAGGATGAAAAGCAAAAAGGAATAAAAGAAACTGATAAGGCTTTTCGAGACAAACTCGCTCTTATGGGAAAAGAGAAAGCTATAAAATCAAAGCCAGCAGCTCTTTTTTCTCCAAAATGTGCAAATTTGATAACTTGTGGCAACGTGGAGGATGACATTAATGTAATTTCAAATGTTAACTGGGTTATTGAAGTAGTAAAAGAGGATATGAACATAAAAAAAGAGATTTTCAAGAAGATTCATGAAAATTGGAAAGAAGGAATCATTGTATCTTCAAATACCTCTGGCTTATCTATTAATGGAATGTGTGAAGGTCTTTCTGAGGAATTTAAAAAACACTTTTTAGGAACTCATTTCTTCAATCCAGTTAGATATATGAAATTACTGGAAATCATCCCAGGAGAAAAAACAAGTAAGGAAGTTATCAATTTCATATCTGAGTTTGGGGAAAGAAGGTTAGGAAAAGGGATTGTTTTTTGTAAAGATACACCAAACTTTATTGGAAATAGGATTGGCATATATGGAATGATGATAACAATAAAGACGATGTTAGAAATGGAAATGAGATTAGAAGAAGTAGACGCCATATATGGACCGCCAATGGGAAGGCCGAAAAGTGCTGTATTTAGGACAGCAGATATTGTCGGCTTGGACACTCTAATTAGTGTTGCTAAAAATGTTTATAACAATCTTCCAAGCGACCCAGAGAGAGATGTTTTTACAATACCAGAATTTATGAATAAAATGGTTGAACAAGGATTATTAGGTGATAAAGCAAAAAGTGGATTTTATAAAGTTGAGAAATCTGCAGATGGAGAGAAAAAAATACTTTCTCTTGATTACAAAACATTAAACTACACCGAACAACAAAAACCCGACTTCCCTTCAATAAAGTCAGCAAAAGGAATTTCAGATACTGCACAAAGAATTAAAGCAATAATAAATGGTCAAGATAAAGCAAGTGAATTTGCCTGGAAAGTTACTTCTAAAACTTTACTTTATGCAATAAAAAGAATTCCAGAAATATCTGACGATATTGTCAACATCGATAATGCTATGAAATGGGGTTATAACTGGACTTTAGGACCATTTGAAGTTTGGGATGCAATTGGTGTTAAAGAGTCTGTTGAAAGAATGAAAAAAGATGGAGAGGAAATTCCAAAAAATTTAGAAAAAGTTTTATCTAAAGGTGGTTGTTTTTATAAAAAAGAAAAATCCAAAAAAAGCTTTTTTGATATAAAAACTTCTAAATTTAAGGTAATTAAAGACAATCCAAAAATAATCAATCTAAACATTTTAAAAGAAGAAGAAAAAGTAATTGACAAAAATGCAGGAGCAAGCTTGATAGATATTGGAGATGGAGTTGCTTGCCTTCAGTTCCATTCTGCTCTACAACCTGATATGAATCCAATTGATGATGATACAATAGCAATGATTAATAAAAGTATCGAGATAGTAAAAAAAGACTTTATAGGATTAGTCATTGCAAATCATGGAACTAACTTTTGCGTTGGTGCCAATCTAATGTTAATATTAGTAAATGCCAATCAAAAAAAATGGGATGTTCTTGACAAAGTAGTAAGAGATTTTCAAAATGCAAATATGGCATTAAAACTGGCTTCTTTTCCAGTAGTAGCCGCACCACATCAATTAGCACTTGGTGGAGGATGTGAGATATGTCTACATGCTGATAGGGTTAGACCTGCTGCAGAAACTTATATTGGTCTGGTTGAAGTTGGAGTTGGATTGATTCCTGCAGGCGGAGGTTGTAAAGAAATGCTTATTCGAGCTATCGAAGGCATACCAGATGGAGTTGAAACTTCTTTAACTCATTTCGTTGGCAAAGCATTCCAAACAATTGCAACCGCAAAAGTAGCTACAAGTGCAAAAGAAGCAATAGATTTCGGGATTTTAAGAAACACAGATAAACCATCAATCAATTCCGACTATAGAATTTATGATGCAAAACAAACTGTGATAAACATGGTTAATGAGGGTTATGAAATACCTCAAGAGAAGAAAGATATTAAAGTCCCTGGAAGAGATGGATACTCAGCATTATCAAATGTTGCGTGGGTTATGCAACAAGGTAAATATGCAACTGAGTATGATGTATTCATTGCCAAAAAAGTTGCTTATATACTATGTGGAGGAGATGTTTCCACGGGCAGTTTAGTTTCTGAACAATACATACTTGATCTTGAGAGGGAAGCATTTCTTTCTTTGCTTGGTCAGGAAAAAACAAAAGCACGAATACAACATATGTTAACCCAGAAAAAACCTTTAAGAAATTAATTTTGTTTATTGCTCATCGCTTTTATTAATCGATGAACAATTACCCATGAACTCAAAAAGGAGGTAATGTTAAAATGAGAGAAGCGGTTATTGTTGCGTGTTGTAGAACAGCTGTGGGAAGAGCCAGAAGAGGTTCATTAAAAGATACCCGACCTGAAGAATACGGCGCTATAGTGCTTAAAGATTTAATAAGAAGAGCAGGTATTGATGTAAACTTAGTTGAAGATGTAGTAATCGGATGTGCAATGCCTGAAGGTGCTCAAGGTATGAACATTGCAAGAAATTTAATCTTCGCAGCTGGCTGGCCTGATAAAATACCTGCAGCAACTATTAACAGATATTGTGCCTCCGGGCTTGAAGCTATTGAAATTATCGCTAACAAAATCAAGGTTGGAGAAATAGAAGTTGGTATTGGTGGTGGCGTTGAAAGCATGACCATGGTGCCAATGGGTGGATTTAACCCAACTCCTTTACCAAGATTAATGGAAGAATGGCCTGAAACTTATACACCTATGGGCATTACTGCAGAAAATGTGGCAAATAAATTTGGTATTACAAAAGAATTACAGGACCAATATGCTTATGAAAGCCAGATGAAAGCCAAAGTGGCACTTGAGAAAGGTGTTTTTAAAGAGCAAATAGTACCTGTAGAAACATTCGTAGAGAAACAAACTCCCGATGGCAGAATTGAAAAGAAAAAAATTGTATTTGATACCGATGAATGTGTCCGACCAGATAGCACCCTTGAAGGGATGGCAAAAGTAAAACCTGCATTTGCATCAAATGGCACCGTTACCGCTGCTAATTCTTCCCCTCTTAACGATGGAGCGGCAGCAGTCCTGCTTATGTCAAAAGAAAAAGCAGAACAATTAGGATGCAAAATTATGGCAACTTTTAAATTATGCGTATCGGTTGGCGTCCCCCCAGAAATAATGGGGGTAGGACCTCTGTATGCAATAAGAAAACTCTTTGAAAAAACTGGTTTGACTAAAGATGATATAGACTTGTTTGAAATCAACGAAGCATTTGCTTCACAGGCTTACTATTGCACTAAGGAATTGGGACTTGATATGAGCAAAGTTAATGTCAATGGAGGAGCAATAGCTTTAGGTCATCCATTGGGTTGCACCGGTGCCAAATTAACAACTCAATTATTGTATGAAATGGAAAAAAGAAATGCAAAAAGAGGGGTAGTATCAATGTGTATTGGCGGCGGAATGGGTTCTGCAGGTTTATTTGAAAGATAAAAAGACTCAAAAAAATACTTGAATTAATCAAAATAAAAACTTTTTAAAGGGACAGATTGGCTCTGTCCCTTTTATTTTATTTACTTCATTGACTTAAATTGGTTTACCTTTTAAAATAAAAAAGTTGTCCACAATTACTATGATAGTAAAAAAGGTTACAGATGGAATTTATTATATAGGTATCCTACTGATGAATTGCCACCTTATAAAAAGTAAAAAAAGTGTTCTATTCGATTGTGCTATTAGTCAAGTAATTCCTGGATTTCTAAAAAGCTTGAAAGATTTGTCAACTCAACCAGACTTTCTCGTCATCTTACATTCACATTTTGATCATATAGGAGGTATAACTCGCCTGAAGAAACACTTCCCTTCACTAAAAACAATAGGCTCAGAACTTACAAACAAAAATTTTAAAAGCTATCATTGAGGAATATATTGAAACGGGTGAGCCAGTGGGTTCTGAAGCTCTTGAAAAAAAATATGAGTTAACGAAAATGAATTATTTAAAATAATCTACTCTGACGCAGATAATATAGTTGACTTTAAAGCGGGAAAAATAGATATTGTAGTAAAGGATGGTGAAGATATACAAATAGAAGAAAATAGGAAAATAAAATTTCTTTATACACCCGGGCATACCCCCTGTAACTTATCGGCTTTCGATGAAAATACAAAAACACTTTTTGTATCAGATTCTTGTGGTATACCTTTTTTTACTGGCAGAATTTGGCCAACCGCTTTTCAGGATTTTGAGATTTATAAAAATTCAATTAAAAAATTAATCGACCTAAAGCCAGAATTCCTTTGCATTTCTCATGTTGAATTTCTCGCAGGTAAGGATGTCTCCACTTTCTTAAATAGAACTCTCGAAGAAACTGATATTTATAAAAATAAGTTAAAAAATCTATATAAACAAAATAAAGGTAATATAAATACAATTCTAAATGAACTCGAAACCGAATATGAAAAAGAAGTCTCTTACATTCAAAATGATATATTTAGATACGGAAATAAAAAAATGTTAGAACAAATCAAAAATACATTGGATTAGATATAATCAAATTTTTCAGGTAAATGGATTATAAGTAAATTGATAATTTCCCTCCTCTTCATACTTACACAAATTTTACTCGTAACCTTCTTTTATGCAATCTTCATAGAACCCAATTATATCTTCATAAAAAAGATAAATGTATTCTGTAAAAATGAAAAAATTTTGCCTGATGACATCACAATTTTACATCTTTCTGACTTCCACTTCAGGAAAAATGAAACAACAAAAGTAAAATTCCTTGATAAATTAAGCAAGCAAGTTTTTGATTTAATCCTTATAACAGGAGACTTAGCTGAATATAAAGAAGCAATGAATAATTGTATTTCTAAAATTACCAATTTAAAAAGTATTTATGGAACTTATATCTCTTTTGGTAACCATGACCATTATCAATATAGATGGTATTCAGTTTTACTCTCGATTATTTATAATAATAAAAATCTTGTGCATAATAGCTTAACTTACATATTCGACGATTTAATTAAAAAAATAGAAAAAACAAATATTAAGATGCTTATAAATAAAAATACAACTGTTAAAATTAGAGGAAAAAATATTAATTTATGCGGAATTGATGATTACTATGCAGGTAATCCCTCCTTAGAAGAAGCCTTTTCTAACATAAATTTAAATAACTTTACGATACTCTTATCCCACAGACCTGATGTTATTTCAAACGAAATCGCTTCAAAAGCAGATTTAATACTGTCAGGGCATACACACGGAGGACAAATAATACTACCTTTTCTTACAACAATTATGATGAAAACAATAGGAATCAGTAAGTTGTATAAAGAAGGGTTATATCTAATAGACAAAAAAACAAAAAGGGACTTTCCTAAACTTTATATATGTTCTGGAATTGGAACTTCACGATTTCATAATTTCAGGTTATTTTCACCACCATCGGTTGCAATTATTAAAATCAAGTTTACATTTTAAAATCAACTACCTATTCCCCTAAAGCGATTTTTTGTCCGCAATTTAAGCATTTCCTCCCACTCAAATTCTCTATTTTTACATCATATCCTACTCTACTAATTAAGAGCGAGTCACACTCAGGACACCTCGTTGAGTTATAATACAAGTCTGGAACATTCCCTAAATAGACATATTTTAATTTTTCTTTTGCAATTTTATATACTTCTTTCATCCGTGAAATAGCAGTTGGACTATAATCAAGTTTATAATTAGGGAAATATCTTGAAATGTGAAAAGGTATCTCATTGCTCACGCTTGACAACCAATTACACATCTCTCTCACTTCATTTTCTGAATCATTTGCTGACGGAATTAGAAGTAAAGTTACTTCAACCCAAATACCTAATTTATAAGCAGAGGTAATTGTTTCCATAACGGGAGAAAGTTTCCCTAAACAGTATTTATGATAAAATTCTTCCGAAAACCCTTTTAAATCAATGTTCATTGCATCAATAAAAGGAGCTAAGGCAAAAAATGGAACAGGATTAATATATCCATTACTAACAAGCACCACCTTTTTGCCATATTTTCTTAATAAAACTGAACAATCTTTTATAAATTCAAACCAGATTAATGGCTCATTATAAGTAAATGCAATTCCAATACTCGCAGGATATCTTTTAATCAACAAATCAATTAATTTTTCAGGCGTTATGTAATCTACCTCTGCTTCTGAATGTGATATGTGCCAATTTTGACAAAAATTGCACCCTAAGTTACAGCCTAAACCTCCAATAGATAAAATATCCGACGACGGGTAAAAATGATATAACGGCTTTTTTTCTATGGGGTCAACAGCAATTGAGGTATATCTTCCATAATTAATTGCATACAATTTCCCTTTTATATTCTCCCTTCCCCGACAAAATCCTTTTTTCCCTTCTGCAATTATACACCCACGCGGACATAAACTACATTCTACTTTGTCTTCCTTTAAATTCCAATATTCTGCAATTTTCACAACAACCTCTCAAAACCAGATTGGTTTAAAATTTGCAACTTCAATTGAGGTTAATTGACTTTGGTCACTTCCATCAACATTCATTCCATAAAGGTAATACTTGTTTTTATTCTCAACAATATATGCTATCTTCTTTCCATCAGGAGAGGGGGTTGCATTATATTCAGAAAAAAGAGTATGTGTCAATCTTGTCAACTTTCTTGCAGTAATATCAAAAGTGTGTATATCCCAATTATCTTTAATAAATGCTGAAAAAATTATACCTTTCCCATCAGGGAAAAAATTTACATCTCGATGTTTTTTTATTCCAGTACTTAAAACCCTTTTGTTAGAACCATCTGCGTTCATAATACCTATTTCATTAAAACCTCTACCATTGATTTTTGAATCTAAATATAAAATTTGTTTACCGTCATAGGACCACTTTGGAAAAGTTTCAGAAACATTTGAAGTTTGCGTTAATCTTGTTCGTTCAAGTGTATTAATATTCATTTTAAAAACTTCCCAATTATTATCAATATAAGATTGATAGACCATAAATTTCCTATCATTTGTAAATTCATAATTAACAAATTCATTTGGCTTGCCTGAAAGCCACCACCATTTATTTCCACATTCCTCTGTTTCAAAAAGAAAATTCATTCCTTCTACATTTAGAAGATAAACAATATGATTATTTTTTAAATAAACAGGTTTAACCTCATCCCATGCAAAGAGGGTAACTATTTTTTCTTCCTTATTCCTTAGGTCTACTATATGAATATTCCACCCACAACGAGAAGCAGCCTTTATCTCATATGGAGATAAAATATACTTGTCTACAGGAAACCACAACGGTGGAAATGCAACTATCTTATTACTATATTTCCATTCATAATATTCAAAAGATTCTTTCTCTATAAATCTTTCATTGCACTCTCTTAATGATGAAAACACTATCTTATTCTGCCTTTTAGATAAGTTTGGAAAATTATTTATAAAATTTCCTGCGCTTTCTGTTAGATTAATCAAATCGCTTGTAACAGGATCTAATAAATAAAAATTTTTAACTACTTTTCTTCCTCCATTAATATTTTCTGTCCCAACCCCTTCACTCGATAAAAAAATTATTTCTGCATAAAGTGAATAAAAATGTTGGAGAACAAAAATACCTAAAATAAAACAGTATAATTTGAAGAATTTCACAACATTGTAAATATGAAGAATCAAAAATTATATGACTTTTTCCACTTTCAATTTTTATTTTTCTTCTCAATAATAATCAAAATTCCCAAAAAAACTGAAAAAGTCATAATAAAAGTCGAAAGTTCCAATAAAATCCTTGGGGTAGGTATGTAAGCTGGATAAGATTTAATAATTCCATAACTCGCAGATGCACCAAATAAAAAACATACAACCCCTATAATAAAAACCAAATACATCAAAACTCTCATCCTCTTATGAGCCTCCTTACAACTTAAAATTCATTCCTAAATTTCCACACTCTAATTCTTCTCTTAACAAACATTTAACAAATTTTTACAATTATAACAGAATAAAAAATAAAAGACAAAAAAATAAAAACTAAACTTTATCAACCATAGGTTCTCCCAAAATACCTTGAGGTCTAAAAAGCAAAACAAGAATTAAAAGGATAAAAGCAATTACATCCTTATACATCGAAGATATATATCCTGCAGATAAACTTTCAACTATCCCAAGGAAACAAGCACCAATGAGAGCACCTGTAATATTGCCTATACCCCCAATAACTGCTGAAGCAAATGCTTTAATACCGGGCAAGAAACCCATATTATACTTAATGCTTCCATAATAAATCCCATTTAATAAACCTGCCACTCCTCCCAGTGCAGCACCTATGAAGAATGTAATTGAAATTATGTAGTTTACATTTATTCCCATTAATTGAGCAGTATTCATATCAATCGATGCTGCCCTTATTGCAGTTCCCGTCTTCGTTAAATGAATATAGGATTTTAAAAAAACCATCATCAAAATTGAAATTACTACAATAAAGATTTGAATGCCGGATATTGACACTTTGCCAACTTCAAAAGTTCTATTTATCACCACAAAGGGCATAGGCTTTGATTCTGGACCAGTAATTAGCATTACAAGATTTTGTAGAAAAAACGATACTCCTATGGCACTTATTAAAGGCATTAAGCGCGGCGAATTTCTTAAAGGACGATATGCTAAACATTCAACAATAATTCCTGTTAAACCTGTTAGCACCATTGAAATAAAAAAAATAAATGTGATTGTTAAAATCTTTTTAAATGGGCTTGCATATAAACTAAAAATATTAATCTTTGTTAATAAAAAATAAGAATATGCACCAAAATAAGCACCAAGCATAATAATTTCACTATGAGCAAAATTAATAAATTTTAAAATTCCATATACCATTGTATATCCTAACGACATCAACGCATAAATGCTTCCAAGAGTTATCCCATTAATTATTTGTTGAAGTAACATACTCAAATTTCCCATTCCTTATTTGATACACACTTATTACTCTGTTTAAAGTATCACCTTTTTCATCAAATGATGTCCTACCCATTACTCCATCATAAGATATTTTCGACACATATTCAATAATCTTATTTTTATCCATCCCTACCTTTTCAATTGCGTCAATAATAATTCGTGTTGAATCATAAGTATAAGCATCATAAGGTTGCAGCTCTCTCTTATAAACCTTTTTATATCTTAAAATAAATTCTTCTGCAGACCTTAACTTCTCAGGTGGCAAACCTATCATAGTTGCATAATCTCCTTCTACTGCTTCTCCTCCAATTTTAAAATACTCATCTGTAAATATACCATCTGCCCCTATTAAAGGAACTTTACAACCAATTTCTTTCGCTTGCCTTGTTATTAAACCCCCCTCGCTATACATTCCTCCCCAATAAATTGCTTGTGGGTTTAAATTTTGTATTTTTGTTAATAATGATTTGAAATCTTTTTCACCCTGATTTATTCCATCATAAGAAAGGATCGTGCCCCCTATACTTTTAAACTGCTCTGTAAATTCTTCTGCGAGTCCTTGACCGTAAGGTGTTTTATCATGAATTACTGCTACCTTTCTAAAGCCAAGCTCATTAAATGCAAAATTTGCAGCACTTTTTCCTTGAATATCATCTGTAGTGCAAACCCTAAAAACATTTTTATAGCCTTGAAGTGTAAGTTTTGGATTTGTGGATGCAGGCGATATCATAACAAGATTGGCTTTGTTATATATCCTCGATGCAGGTATTGAACATCCACTGTTTAAATGCCCAACAACTCCTAAAATTTTTCTATCAGAAATTATTTTGTTCGCCGCATTTACTGCCTCTTTCGGGTCCGCTCTGTCATCTAACACAACTAATTCTAACTTCAAATTCTTCTTTATTATGCCCTCTAATTTGTTCCCATCTTCTATCGCTAACATCGCTCCCCGCTTCATCCCTTGTCCCATGGCAGCAATATCACCAGTAATTGGACAGACAAGTGCTATTTTAACAACATTCTCTTATCTCTTACCACACACAAAAAAGAAAAAAATAGTTATTAAAATAATTAATGCATTCAAAATCTTTTTCAATTTATCCCCCTTTTACTTTAAATTTTTAAAACTCATAAAAAATCGTCTGCGTATGATCTTTAAGATAAAAATTATCACCTCCAATAGATGTTGTCATTAAAATATAAAGTTTGTTCTTACTTACAATTTCGATCGACTCTTTAGGCAATTTCAAATATAAAACATTACCGTCAGTTATATATTCTAAATTAGAATTTTTTGGTTCTACTTTAGACCCACTTACCTTAAATAAATTTGCAGATGGCATCTTAAAAATTGAATAATAATTTGGAGAAAATAAAATAAAAAAATTACTGGTTTTATTATTATCTTTTTTTGTCATAGAAACACCAAAAAAGTTTACCCACCCTTCAACATTATCTCCAGGAATTAAGCCTTCAGCTTTTAACTTAAAATAAATGTTCTTACTATCATAGCCAATTTGCATTTCTAAAATATCGTTGCTGTCCAATGTTCCATCTATCAAATCTTCATCTACAAATAAATTAGACATACAGGAATCATTTACAGGCGGCCAAGAACTAACTTGACAATTCATTTCAACTTTTGTCGCACCATTTATAGTTAATTTTTTAAAACTTTCTGTCGAATATGTTTTTAAATAATACCCATTTAAATTCGTCATTAATTGGTCTATCACTTTCATTATTGCTTTGGAAAACACCTCCGCTAATCCCCTTATCTGCTCCTGCGTCTGGGAATATACAGGAATAAAATCAATCGTCACAAAAATACACACAATTAAAAGTAAAAATACTTTTTTCATCTCTCAATTTCACCTCCTTTTCTGCCTACGAAGTAATTTAAAAACTGAACATCACCATACTTTAATATGCAATAATACCAAAAAATAAGTTGTTAAAAAAGAAAATATCCCTGAAATAACTGGAGTTGCTAACCATGCCAATAAAATGTTATGTGCAACTTTAAAATTTATTGTCCTGATTCCTTTAACAAGACCTATTCCCACAACCCCACCTACTATTGCCTGAGAAGTAGAAACAGGGACACCAATTAATGCATAAACATAAACAACAATAGCAGACGATAATACTGATACCAGAGCCGAAAAAGGATTTAAGGGAACCAAACCTTCACCCACTGTATCCATAACTCTTTTACTATAAGTTAACACTCCTAAGGCAATACTTAAACCACCTATAAGGGCTGCTAATTGAGGGGTAATTACCCATCTGCCATGTCTTAAATTCACATATACTCCAGTTACATTTGCTACATTATTCGCCCCCAAAGCATAAGAACCATAAGCCCCACTGACTAATAAGCCCAATCTAATAGCTGATTCATGCAATAAGAAATTATTGCTGAGTTTGTCGTAAAAAAATCCTAAAATATGATATAGCAGATAAGAAACCAAAATTGCTCCAATAGGGGTTCCTATCCAACACAAACAAATTTTAATTAAAGGGGTAAAATTAACATTCCCCTTTAATAATTCTAACCCCATAATTGCGCCAACAAGAGCCTGCGAAGTAGAAACTGGAAATTTTAGATATGTCATTATTGTCACACACACAGCAGCCGATAAGGTAATCAAAAACGCAGTAAAAAGATTTCTTTGTGTAGATAGGTTTCCAATTGTTCTTATCCCTGAAATACCATCTTTAACGCTTCCTAAAATGACAAAAATTGATATTAAAATAGCAGCTGTAAAAAATTTTATTACCCTCGTGCTCACAGCTGTTCCAAAAACATTTGCCGCATCATTTGCTCCTAACGACCAACCTAAAAATATTCCCCCCAACAAGCACCACATCGTTAAATTAGAACCTCTATTGAATTTATACTGAAATTAATAAATAAATTGACATTATGCTTTTCAGCATCCTGCCATTAGATCTTTCTGCAAAACTCCATTTCTGTTTATTTATTGGAGTAATAAATGCCAGTCTGCAATTACTTAGACAGCTTACTAACAGTGTTCTAAAACCACCTATCCCTTTTTTCTCATTTTTAAACAGGCTCTTTTCCGCTGTGTAAAATCACAAAAAACAGTCAATAAAATTTTACGCTTTCATTTTCACTCCTATTATCGCTATCCTATCTCCAACATTTTCTGCTCTATCAGAAATTGCTGAAATATTAATTACAACTCCTTTTAGGACTAATTTTTGAGCAATATCCAATTCGGAATCATCAAAAATACTCTTTATTAGATTTCTTTCAATTTTATCTGACTCACTTTCCTTCAAATCAACTTCCTTAATACCTGCCTTTGTGGTTTCCAGATCCGTAAATAAACTTCGAAGAGATTTTATTAGAATATTTACACATTCTATGTTTTTATCAATTAATTCTTTATAAAGCCCAATGAACTTTTGTGGGATTGTAACATTTTCTAAATACAAATCAAAAGTGACCGTTTCAAGTTTATTAGGTATCTTATCAACTGCTTCAAGAAGCCCTAAAAAATCTCCCCTGGAGTGAGGTAATAAAGCCCCAGAATATAATTTAAATTCAACTTCCCTCCTTAAATCATCAGCTTTTGACTCACACCTGTGAACACTATCAACTTTTTCCTTGAATTCTTCATTATTGCCCTTTTGTAGAAAATAATTAATAGCTTCTGAAAAGGTTTTCGTGCAAACTTCTACCTGATCAAAATAACTGTTTATAAGCCTTACAAAGTCACGCTCTTTTTTCATTATCATTATTATTTACCTCCTGAATTTAAGGAATGCTATGACTCAATGCTTTGATTCAAAAAAAATGTTTACAAATTTTAAATTTGATTTATATTATGTTAAGATATGGTTATTACATATTATTTCAGTTGGCGTGGATTGTCAAATTAAAATTTATTTATTTTCCTAACCAGATATAATTGAAATGTCAGATCTTGCTAATCTCTCAAAAAGCCTTTCTCTCAATGGATTTAAAGGTATTCCTACACCTAAATTCCCTTCTTTAAACAAATTGAATGAGTTTATAAAATTAGGTTCTCAGCTCTGGATGGATACGGGAGATTTAGAAAGTGCTTTACCTTTATGGAAATCTCAATTTACAGCCCTTACTACAAATAATACTCTTGCCAATCAGGTAGTTCAGAAGGGTATTATGGATTTTATAATAAAAAAAGCATATAAGGAAATTAAATCTTCTTTCCCAAATATTTCAAACGAGGAATTAATTATTGAGCTGGGTTTCATTGTAAATTGTAAAATTGCCTTACAGCTTATTGAATATTTTGGAGTAAAAGTAAGCGTAGAATTGCATCCAAAATTTGCTAATGACATTGAAAAATCATTAATTTTCGCTCGCAGATATTTCGATGTTTGCCCAGAAAAATTTGTAATAAAAGTTCCCCTTACACCAGCAGGATATCTTATAACAAGAATACTTTCGTTAGAAGGCATACCTGTAAATTTTACCTTAGGATTTTCTGCCAGGCAAAACTATTTGGCAGTTTTAATCTCAAATCCTGCTTATGTAAATGTCTTCCTCGGAAGATTAAATCAGGTCGCAATTGAAAATAAATTGGGCTCTGGAAAATATATCGGCGAAAAGGCAACAATATCAACTCAATTGACCTTAAATGAATTACGAAATAAAAATAATTCAATAAAATCAAATTTAATTGCAGCAAGTATTAGAAACCCTCAGCAAGTAATTGACCTCGCAGGAGTAAATATTCTTACAATCCCTCCAACAGTTGTTTCTAAATTGTATGAATTATTAGAATCTCCTGTCTCTATCCAAAACCAACTCGAAAAGGATTTTATAATAGATTTAAACGATGAAAATATGGAATACTTTAGCGTTTTGTGGGAAATTCCAAAAGAATTTATAAAATTTTGTGAAGATTTAAAAAGTGATCTGGATAAAAATACAAGTCTTAATGGTAATCACAAATTATCTACTCTTAATAATAATTATCTTCACACTTTCGCTCATAAACATGGCATAAAAAGTCTATTTTACAACTGGTCAGCAGAAGAATTGCAATTAGTAACTAATAAAGGAAAAATTCCAGACTTGGGAATTTGGAAAGATAAAGTTGCTCTTGATGAACTAATGTCTGTTTCTGCTTTAAAATCATTTGAAGTTGACCAAAATGAATTAGATAGCAAAATACAAAAATTAATATCATAAAAATTAAATGGCAAAAAATTTTCCCTTATTAATCCATGAGAAAATAAAGAAAAATGGAGAGCGAATACTCTTTAGAAAAAAAAGTGGTGACAAATGGGAAAGTTACAGTTGGGAAGAGGTAGGTAAATTTATATCCCATTGTGCCTGTGGTCTTATCTCGCTTGGACTGAAGGAAGGGGATAAAGTTTCTATCCTTTCTCAAAACAGGCTCGAATGGGTTCTCTCCGACCTCTCCATTATTTCTTCTGGCGCTATAACTGTTGGAATTTATGCCTCAAATACTCCTAAGGAAGTTAGCTACATAATTAATCACTCCGAAAGTAAATTTGTTTTTATTGAAGACGAAGAACAATTAAAAAAGATTATCACCAAGAAAGATGAGTTAAACCAAGTAAAAAATTTCATAATTTTCGAACAAAATAATTTAGATGTCAAAAATAAAATCTCAAATTTAATAACTTTTTCTGAACTGTGTGAAATGGGAAAAAAACATTATGAGGCCTATCCTACAATATTAAACGAACGATTAAACAATATAAACCCTGAGGACATATTAACCATCATATATACTTCAGGGACAACTGGACCACCTAAGGGTGCAATGCTCTCGCATTCAAATGTAATGTTTATATGCGAAGCAGTAAATAAAGTAATGAATTTATCTTCTGATGATAGTTACCTTTCATTTTTACCCTTAGCACATGCACTTGAAAGAATAGTTCTTTATATGTGTTTGTATTATGAAGGTTTAATTTCTTTTGCTCGTTCAATTAATACAATTGCCGAAGATATAAAAGAAGTTCAACCTACGATAGTAGTAGGAGTTCCACGAGTATTCGAGAAAATTTACAATAGAATTATTTCAGAAGCAGAAAGTGGCTCAAAATTAAAAAAGATAATATTTAAATGGTGTTTGGGAGTTGGAAAAACTGTCAGCGAGCATAAAATCAATAAAACTAAAATCCCAATTTTTACTCTACTTAAATATAAAATAGCTGATGAACTCGTGTTTAAGAAATTAAGAAAGGGGGTAGGGGGTAAAGTAAAATTTTTTGGTTCTGGAGGTGCACCTTTAGCAAAAGAAATAATAGAATTTTTCCACTATGCCAATCTACTTATTTTAGAGGCTTATGGTTTAACCGAAACCACTGCACCTTCAACAATTTCAAGATTGGATGATTTCAAATTCGGGTGTGTAGGTAAGCCTTTACCAGGCGTTCAAGTTAAAATTGCTGAAGATGGAGAAATACTTATAAAAGGACCAAATGTATTTAAAGGTTACTTTAAGAATGATGAGGCTACAAGAGAAGCATTTGAAGGTGAATGGTTTAAAAGCGGTGATATTGGAGAATTTGATGAAGATGGCTTCCTTAAAATCACAGATAGAAAAAAAGATTTGATAATTACAGCAGGCGGTAAAAATATAGCACCTCAAAATATTGAAAATTTTATAAAAACAAGTAAGTTCATAAGTCAAGCTGTAGTTATTGGAGATAAAAGACCTTTCCTTACAGCTCTTTTAACCCTTCAAAAAGATGAAATAATAAATTATGCTATCGAAAAAGGAATTGTTAAAAAAGATGATTATATCGATGAAAAAACTTATGAATTTATTATTAATCATCAAGCTGTAAAAGCATTAGTATCCTCGATTATTGAAGAGAAAAATAAAGAACTTGCAAAGTTTGAAACAATTAAAAAATTTACAATCCTGCAAAATGACTTTTCTCAAGAAACTGGCGAACTTACTCCAACTCTAAAGGTTAAAAGAAAAGTTGTAAATCAAAAATATGCCAACATTATTGAAAGGATGTATAATAATTAATTGAAAAATGTGTGAAGAATTTACTTTTGAAATTCAATCTGAAATTCGAAATATATTTACCTTAGACCGTTGCTTTCAAAAGTATTTACGAAAACTTAAAATTGAGGATGAAACAATAAATTCAATAACTACAGCCGCAAACGAAGCAATAATTAATGCTATAACCCATGGGAATAAATTGGATGCAACTAAAAAAGTATCTTTTTCTGCAACATTTACGGGGGAAGAACTCCAAATAAAAATAAAAGATGAGGGTAAAGGGTTTAATTACAATAAATTAAAAAAAACAAAAGACTTGAAAAGTGAAGGAGGGAGGGGTATTTTTTTAATGAAACATTTTATGGATAAGGTTGAATTTAGCAATAAACTTTCTGGAACAGAAATAATAATGATTAAAAAAATACCCATAAAAAATGACACCAATTGAAAGATTTTTAGCAATAATTAATTTTGAAAAACCAGACCGATTATGGCGATGGGAAACTATTGGTTTCTGGCCTGAGACGCTAAAAAGATGGTATAATGAAGGCTTGCCTAAAATAATTAATAATCCCGTTTTTTCACATCTCTACTTTAAATTCGACCCCATCATTCCAATATTGTCAGGATGGGCAAGCCATCCAAATTTGTTCCCTCCCTACCTAAAAAAAATAATTAAAAAAAGTAGAAAATATAAAATAATTAGAGAACCGTCTGGGGAAATCGTTCAGGTATTTACAGACGGTTCTTCAGCAAAACCTAAATACATTGATTTCCCTGTAAAAAACATGGATGACTTACGAAAAATCTCCTGGCGTTTAAATCCTGACTTCCCTGGGAGAATATATAATCCTTATAACTACTTTTTAGTTTCAATTGCAAAAAATACAAAATCTCCATTAGCTATCTACTTCTGTGGATTGTTTGGTATGCAAAGATTTTTGTTGGGTTTCGAAAAATTAATGACAACTTACTATGATGACCCTGAATTAATTCATGCTATTGGTAAAAAATGGGAAAAACTTTGCATAGGTTATATAAATAAATTAACTACTGGGAAGTTTGCTAATAATAAAATACACCTACTATCTTTTTGGGAAGATATGTGTTATGTCGCTGGTCCTATGATCTCACCAAAACTATTTGAAGAATTTATCCTCCCCTACTATAAGAGAGTAATAGAATTTGGAAAAGAAAAAGGTATTTCTGCATTTCTTGTTGATACAGATGGTAATTGCTCCAAATTGATTCCCCTATTCATTGAAGCTGGAGTAAATTGCATGCTTCCCTTTGAAGTGCAGGCGGGAATGGATATAAGAAAAGTTAGAGATGAATTTGGGAAAAAACTCGTAATAATTGGTGGGCTGAATAAAAGAACATTGGAGAAAAGCAAAGAAGAAATTAAAAGGGAAGTTGAATTAAAAGTTCCTTATATGTTAAAAGAAGGAGGCTATATACCTGCACTTGACCATTGTGTCCATCCTGATGTGCCACTTGAAAATTTCAAGTATTTCCTAAAATTGATAAGAGAATTTAAACCCTGAACCAACTAATTTTATGTAGTGAACGGTCTTTAGACCGTTCCGACATAGATGCACAAGACTACCAAATTATGTTTAAATCACTAACCGGCAAAATAGCAGAAAATTTATTTATCTTAGGAAACATTTATTATCCATCTTTTCTAATTAAAGGAAAACACAGTTTTATTATCGACACAGGCATCTCAATCACGGGAGTTAGCATTTATAATGACTTAACCAAATATTTAAACTCCCCTTACGACTTAGAAGCCATTTTACTCACTCACTCTCATTTCGACCATGCAGGCTCTGCTCCATACCTTAAAAGAAAAATTCCATTAGTTAAAATTTTAGCTTCCCCAGTTGCAAGCGAAGTATTCAAAAAAACTAAAGCAGTTGAATTGATAAGGTCACTTAATAAAGACTTTGAAGAAAAAATGAATTGGAGTGAAAATGTGTATTTTGATAAACTTGAGGTTGACAAAGAATTGAATGAGGGAGATGTAATCAATGTAGACGAAAATACATATATTGAAGTTATTGAAACTCCAGGACATACAAGATGTTCCCTCTCTTACTATATTCCATCATTAAAAGCAATATTTATTGGAGAAGCTGGTTGTGTCCCAAATCTTGCAGGTGAACTAATACCTGAATTTTTAACTTCATATTCTGACTATATCAATTCCCTAAAAAAATTAATGAAATATGATGTAAGTATTATTGTGCTTGCTCATGGGGGAATTTATACTGACAGTGATGCAAAAAATTATTTTGAAAATTGTTTATTGGCATGTTATAGCTTTAGGGAGTTAGTTGAAAAATATTTAGACAATTATTCAATAGAAGAAACAATCGAAAAACTTGGTAAAGAAATATATAGTAAAGGAACGATTGCTCAACCCCAAAAACCATTCTTAATAAACTTTGAACACAAGGTGAAAGCAATTGCAAAAGAAAGGAGGTGAAAAAAATAATTTTCAATATACGAGTTCCCTCTAAAAGTATGTTTTCTAATTTCCATCGTCATCAACCCCTAATTTATGAGGGATTGGAGTTCTTAAGATGGCTTCTTGGAGTGAACTCAAATATCAGTTTTAGCAAACTATAAAAAGTTTTATCTTTAACTTTATTTGGGGAAAATATATTGTTCCTTATACACATCCAAAAGGGAAAGGAGAATTTCTTATGAAAAGAATTTTTTTGTTTTCTCTTTTTATTTTAATTACACTTTCATTAACCCTAAATGCATCAGTTGAAGTTTGCCCTCAAGCAATGGGAATGGGTGGAGCCTTTACGGCTGTAAGCGATGATGCAAGTTCAATTTTCTGGAATCCAGCACGATTGCCACTTGCTAAGAAAAACTTTTCTATCTCTATTCCTTCCCTAAGCGTTGTCTTCACTTCAAATAAATCAAGAGATGAATTAGAAGGGCTTGAAGGAACTGAATTAGACAAATTAGGAAGTCTTTCTGCAAAAGTAGGCGTAGGAGCCCTTGTAGGTTTCTCCCAAAACCAATGGGGTATTGGTGCAATTATGGATTTGCAGGCTGGAGTTGATTTTTCAGGTGAAGGTTTGGATACGATAAAAGATACTTTTGATTTAATGAATGCCAGCCCTACTTTCACCTTGGCTCAACTTGGAAAAAACCAAGGTCTTTCGGCTTCTGTTAATATGACTTCAGAAGCATATGCTAATGGAGGTGGAATTATTTCGTATGCCCATAAATTAAAGGGCAATGATTTAATCGTCGGGGCAAATTTAAAAATTTTAGAAGGCAAATATTATAAAGGTAACATTTCATCCACTGTTAATATGCCAGCAGCTGCAACTTTAGGAACATACATTGATGTTACTACAGGCACTACTAATGCTTCATTTACACAGCATTTATGTGGTGGAAATTGCAATAACATAGCATATCTTGACGATATGGATGGAAACGGCTTTGCTCTTGATGTTTCTGCATCTTATAAGCTTGGTAAATTAGGGGTGCTTGAAGATGCTTATGCAGGAGTAATGATCAGAGACTTATTTGGCAAAATTAATGTTGACGGCGTCAGAAAAGTTTGGGGTTATAGCACAGAAGCAGTATCTTTAAACCGGTCTGGAATTGAATTCAAGGAAATGTATACAACAGGAACTGTTTCCACTGATATTTCCCTTTCTCCAGAAATAAGGGCAGGAATTTCAGGAAGACTTCCAGAGAGCAATATTCTTATTGCATCTGATTTAGAAATTGACACAGATGATGGTAAAGTAGGAATTCATCTTGGGCTGGAAAAATCCTTTGGTTGGTTGATCTTAAGAGGAGGTCTTGGAACTGAATCTGTGTCTGATGAGTTCAGCTGGTCAATGGGCTTGGGAATACGATTGGGATTCTTCAAGTTAGACCTCGCTTATGGTGATGTAAGTGGCGGTAATGAAAGTGGCAAAGGCTCTGTTGCAATGATGTTTGAATTTTAATAACTTTGATAGTAGGGAAAGCACCTCAAACGGCTTTCCCTCCTTTTTTTTAAAAATAGGTGTAATGTCTTGACAATCGACATTTTTCATATTTTCATTTTATTCTTTTTTGATAGATGATTCAATATATTTTTTAAACACTTATTT
>FWPV01007154.1_pt1 | contig 20594 bp, 17 predicted proteins | sample 2228371 | NCBI WGS metagenome assembly FWPV01 (sample SAMEA103939776, study PRJEB20133) | metagenome | reverse complement strand
ACGGATACAACGTGTGCAACAAGCTCAGACAGGATAGCGAGACAAAAGATATACCTGTGATTATGCTCACTGCAAAAGGAGAAACCGACGCGGTTATAAAGTCATACGAGTCAGGTGCAAATGATTATGTTGTTAAGCCATTTAACCTTTCAACTCTGATAAGCAGAATAAACAATTGCTTGACTAATTGATCTTTGGATCATAGATCAGTAAAAACTTCAAGTATAATATGTTTTGCAGTGGTAGACTTAAAGGGGTTTATAAGCTAAGTAATCGTTCTAACAGGTTTAGCTAACAACTTAAAACATCAACAATTAAAATAGGTTTGATCAGATATGGCAAAGGCTAAAATACTTGTGATAGATGATGAAAAAGAGATAATTGATACCATATCACTGATGCTCAAAGCTCGTGATTATTCTGTGATTCCAGCTTTGGATGGACAAGAAGGACTGGAAAAGGCAAAAAGCGAAAACCCGGACCTTATATTGCTAGATATTATGATGCCGGGGATGGATGGCTATAACGTATGTTTGAAGTTGAAATCTACAAAAGAGACAAAGAACATCCCAGTGGTTATAATTAGCGGAAAAGCGGAACGAGATGCCATTGTTAAAAGCCATAGCCTTGGGGTCAGTGATTTCATTGTCAAACCGTTTAATCTCCCAACATTACTGGGAAAAGTCGGAAAGTATATCAGATAGCATTCAGTTATGAATGCTAAAAAATTTGTCGCCATTTAGCAGATGATAAAGTGGTTGTTTATAAGCTTAAAATCTAAAAAGACTGTTGATTGATTGTATCGGACATCAACGAAGATCAATCATCATCTTGTGATTATGTTTATCTTATCAACAACGCTTCTGGGGTAGAGGAGGTGGAAATGATAGGCAACCCCTGGATTTAACTGATACCGTTTCTGTTGCTTAGTATATGCTTATTTTAGCATATGCTTATTGATTACAGCAGTTTAGTTTGCAGATGCTTTAAGTATCTGTAAATTAAAGGCAAAAATAGAAATCGGTACTGTTCTTTTTGGTTGTTAATTTCGGTTGAGAGAGTGCGATTTGTCATCTACAACTAAGCTGATCACCAGCGGGTCCCCTCTCTTAGGCTTCCCAAAAAAGAAGCCATAACAAAATAGAACGATGATCTAGTAAACTCGGCAAAACACGGATCAAAAATAGCTAGTTATATCCGTTTTGATCATTTGGATTTATGTTATCCCTGTTCTATGATGGCTTAAAATGATAGATCGCACTTGGTTATTGGACAGCGAGCTTTTTGATGCTCCACTATGAATTTTTCAAAAAAGGAGAATAGGAAAAATGATCAAATTAAAGAGAAATCAAAAAGGTTTTACTTTAATTGAAGTTCTTTTGATCGTCGTCATCTTAGGTATAATCGCAGCTATCGCCATCCCAAGACTTATGGCTAGCAGAGCCCAAGCTGAACAGGAAGCATGTAAAACCAATTTGGCTAACTTGAATACTGCAATTGAAAAATATTATTTTGATTATGGTAGTTGGCCTAGTGATCTAAATGCTTTAAATAATCCTGATTATATGCCAGATGGTGTTCCAACCTGCCCATCAGGTGGCACATATAGCATTGACGGAACAACTCATAGAGCAAAGTGTAGTGAACCAGGACATACGATTTCCTTTGGTAGTTAATTAAATTAATTATCTAATTCATTTAGTAAAAGTTTGTGGGCTTAAGTTTCTTATAAAGGCTTGCCCACAAGCTCAATGGCTCATAATTTGAGTCAAAGTAGTTGTTGGAATATACTAAATTTGAAACGACATTTGTCCTTTTCGTTGTTATGAAGTAAAAATGGGTTCCTGCCGTCTTGAAAAAGTGGTAGGAGTCCAAAATGTTGTTAATTTCGTTAATTGATCAAATTTTCAACGTTCATTGAAAAGAAAGAGATCATAGAAGTTTGATAGAAATTTGTAAGATCAGTAAACATAATTGATCATCCGAGTTAAATTCGGCTAGGCACTCGCTATATAAGACGAGGAATAGAGGAAAAGCAATGGATGTCCCAAAAGAACAGGTCAATTTAAGTTTAAGCGAACAACAAATAGATAAGAGGATAGCCCAAATACTGCCAGAGGAGACAGTCAGAAGGCTTTCGATGTTGCCGATAAGGGTTGAAGGCGATCAACTGTATGTGGCGACTGTATCACCTGTCAATCTGCCGGGGATAGATGAGGTCAGACTTATAACAGGCTTAAAAGTCAAACCAGTAATAGTGGCAAGACCTGAGCTAGAACGAGCAATAAGCGAACAATTCAGCGCTAACCAAACATCTAAGCAAGCCATAGTAGATATGACGTTTCAAGAGCTTGGAACAACAAGGATGATCACTCCGCAGGAGGAGATCCTTGAAATAGACGATGCGCCGGTAGTCGATTTAGTCAACTCTATTATTAAGGGAGCGATAAATGACGGCGCTAGTGACATCCATCTTGAACCTCAGTTCCCAGAGATGCGGGTCAGATATAGGATAAACGGACTTCTTCACGATATAACGACAATTCCAAGATATATTGAGCCGTCAGTCGTATCAAGGATAAAACTATTGGCGGATATGGACATCACAGAACGACGAAGATCACAAGATGGACACATAGCGATGACTGTTGGACGTAAACAAGTGGACCTCAGAGTTTCAAGTGTCCTTACAGTTAACGGCGAGAAGATAGTTATCAGAGTGCTTGACAAAGAGACAATGCTTATAGACCTTGAACATCTAGGTCTGACAAGCGAACAGCACAGTAAATTCAAATCGTTTATTGAACATCCCTATGGTATGATCCTTGTCACAGGTCCAACAGGTAGCGGTAAAAGCACGACGCTTTATGCAGTCCTTAATGAATTGGATTCTGTAACTAGAAATATTATAACAGTAGAGAACCCCGTTGAATATCAGATGAATGGTATAAGCCAGATTCAGGTTAATCCGTCAATTGACCTGACGTTTGCGAATGCACTGCGAACGATTGTCAGGCAAGACCCGGACGTAATAATGGTTGGAGAGATACGAGATACAGAGACAGCGGATATAGCAGTCCAAGCGGCATTAACAGGGCACTTAGTTTTTAGCACATTACATACTAACGATGCCCCCGGTGCAGTTGTCCGTTTGGTTGATATGGGCGTTCAGCCGTTTCTGATCGCTTCCGCAGTTATAGGAGTCATAGCACAACGTCTTGTCAGGAAGATCTGTCCACAATGCAAGGAATACTATCGTCCATCACAGGATGTCCTGGATATTTTGCGTGCTGGTCCAGAAGTCAGAGAATTAGCACGAGGCAGAGGCTGTGAATATTGCAGAAATACAGGGTATCGCGGACGAACAGGTGTGTATGAAATATTTGAAGTTGATGATGACATAAGAAGACTCATAATCACGCATGCGCCGACAAGTGAGATCAAGAAAATGGCAATGGAAAAAGGTATGAAGTCTCTGAGCTATAATGGGCGTCAGAAAGTATTGCAAGGTATTTCAACATTTGAGGAAGTCCAAAGGGTTATATATCTTGGAGAGGATTAATTTGTAAAAAATTCTCTATTGATCTTTGAAGGACAATTTCCCAGCATCCTTAATTTAAGGGGAAATGGGATTTGTCAGTGACAATTATAATAAAAAGGGATTACAGGTTAACTGATATGCCAAAATTTATTTATGTTGCAAGAGATATAAATGGAATGCTATATAAAGGCGTCGTTGACGCAATAGATAAGAAGGAAGTCAGGCTCAATTTAAGACAGAAGGGCTTTTATCCTACTACTATAAAAACTGCGCATCAATGGAAGAATATAAGCATTTTTAACTCGATTTCAAATGACGATGTGACAGCCTTCGCTGAACAGTTATCCATTATGGTAGATGCTGGTATACCTTTGGTCAGGGCTTTGACAACAATAGCAGAACAGACAAAAAATGAAAGGTTCAGGCAGATCATAAGCACTATCAGGCAAGATGTGGAAAGCGGGTCGAGTTTCGCAGATGCGCTCAGAAAGTATCCTAAAATATTCTCGAATCTATTCGTGAGTTTGGTCAGGACAGGTGAGGTCGGCGGAGTTTTAAGCAAATCATTAAAACAAATAGCGGAATATCTTGACAATGAGAAGCAGATCAGACGAAAAGTTAAATCCGCTTTTGTGTATCCCAAGATCGTTATGGGGCTATGCGTTGTTGTTGTGATATTTATGGTCACATTCATAGTACCAAGATTTATGACGATATATAACGAGATGAAGGTTACCTTGCCTTTGCCGACGCGTATTGTCTTGGGGATTAGCAAATTCGTGCCGAAGTATTGGTGGTTGTTGCTATTCGGTTCGGGGGCGATATATTTCGGCTACAAACAGTTTAAAGCATCTAAGACAGGAAAGAGATTTTTTGATAAAGCAATACTATATTTGCCTGTATTCGGCGATCTCGGGAGAAAGATGGTCGTCTGTCGGTTTATAAAGGTATTGAGTGCGCTCACAGTAAGCGGTGTCCCTATTATGCAAGCCCTTGATATAGCGAAACAGGTCGCAGACAACACTGTTATGGATGAGGTAGTTGCCAAAATACAGGATAACGTCAATGCTGGAGGCGGATTAAGGGAGCCGATCTCTCAGAGTGAGATTTTCCCGCCGATGGTTGTGCAGATGGTCGGTATGGGAGAAGAGGTCGGAAATTTGGGCGATTCATTGGATAAAAGTTCCCGATATCTTGATCGCGAAATAGACGATCAAGTTAAAAGATTGTTGGTGAAAATCGAACCGGCGACAACTGTTATCATAGCTGCGGTTGTAGGATTGATACTAATGGCAATATATCTGCCGATGTTCGATATAGTTAAACTTGCAACTTCAAGGTAGCCAAAATTTGTCTGCCAATCTCCTTTGATCTGTGAACAAGAGATGGACTTTTCAAAGAGGTAGATCGTATCTTTTGTCATATTCTTAGAAGATTTTGGTATGATTTAATTGGCAGGAGTGTTAAGATGGTTGCGGAGTCTGAAAATAAACGTAAGATAACCCCGGTGGAGTTATTATTAGCAGTTATCCTTTTTTTATTGTCAATTATCGCAATAACGCCACCAAAGCAGACGCCATCAAAAGAGAGTGTTACTCAAATTCAAAAGATTGATGATAAACATCTAATAGCTAGTCAAACTGATCTTAATAAAGGATTTTTGCTCCCGCAGGAATGAAAACCTGCTAGACACAAATTAATTGATTGGTTTTTATGCTATTGACGAATTTGAGAATGCTCTTTTGGGCAAGGGAAAGATGGTAATGTCTTAGAAAGAAAAGGAGATGTAAAAGCCAAATGCTAGGAAAAAGAAAACATACAGCAGGTTTATATATTGGCTCAAAAAAGACAGTGCTTGCAAAACTACAAAGGGTTGGTTTACATAATGTCATAGTTGATCAAGTGGAAGTTACAGATACTCCGCAAGACGTCTTTAATGACGACGATTCACTCAATGTAACAGCGGTGTCAAGATTGATCCGTGATGTTATATCAAATAGCGGTATCAGGGTGCAGGAAATAACGCTTTCAATACCGACACGGCGTAATGTTATTATAAGAAATTTAACTGTCCCTTCGATGTCGAAAAGGGAGATGAGAGAAGCTCTCCGAAGCGAAGTTGAAAACTATGCCCCATTATCAAGCGATGAGCCTGTCTTGGATTTCTTGACAGTTGGACAGACATTTGAAGAGAACAGACAAAAATCCGAGATCATACTTTCTGCTGCCCCCAAAGGGCTTATCCGCGCTTATTTAGCAGCGGTTGAAAATACTAATCTGAAAATATCGTTGATCGAGCCTTCATTATTATCTATTCTAAGAACCATAATTCCCGAAAAAACAGAAGACGAAGAAGATACATCCGCGAGCAGTAGCGATTCAATAATGTTGGTTTGTCTTGATGACGAAACAGGAATGGTTGCAATTGTCAGAAATAATGCTATCAGATTCACATATACATTGGAATTCGGAAAGAAGAATTTAGAAGATACAAGCGTTTTTGAGGAACTGGTGATAAACTTAAATTCATCTGTGGCTTATTATCAGTCCAATTATCCTGGGCAGGTTATCGAAAAAATAGTGCTCTACACCGATGGTTTGGATTGCGAAGACCTTTGCGCTAGATTGGGGGAATCCGTTGATGTCCCTATAATCACGCCGATACTGCCCGAAACAACAGATGATTTTACAAGGTCTATATTAAAAGATAACCAGCTTTCTGTATTTTCTGCCATTGGTTCTGCAATGCATACCAGAGGCGAAGATGCAGTTAACCTTATACCGACTAAGAGCTTTGAAACAATAAACGTTAAAAAACAAGTATTGGCGGGAGCTTTGGTAGTATCTGCGACATTGCTTCTATCTGTGGGTGCAACTTTCGGTCTAAAAGCCTTTACGAAGAGCATCAATCAGAAGACGAATTTGGTTGTTATGGAACGTGAAGGTCTAAATCAAAATCTGGCAATGGTAGGTGTTGAATCTGAAGTTGCAAAGCTCAGGATGCAGCTTGATCAAGCGAAAATGGCGTTGAATTCGATTAATGCAACTCAATGGGTCGAGCTACTGCCAGAGTTGAGATTGATAATTCCAAAGACAGTATGGTTGAACAATCTTTCGTGGAAGGAAGGCAACGATCTAACGCTTTCAGGTTATTCTCTGTCTTATGATTCCGTGTTCAAATTCATAGATACGCTGAAAGCCTCACCATATTTTGCCTATCCGCAGTTTACCTATGCAAGGAAATCAAATATAGATAATAAAGAGTTAGTGCAGTTTGAGATCCGTTGCAAGGTGATAAATAAGAAGCTAGGCGAACAGGAGGTCAAAATTGGGGTTAGTTGATATAAATGAACAGAAGAAAATATCTATAATTCAAGTTGCGGTTTGTGTAGTCTTGTTTTTGATATCGGGTTTTTTTTCATATAGGTATCTGATCGCCCCCGAAATAAAAAGGCTTCAAAACGCTCGCAAGGAATATGTAAAGGAAAGGGCTCTTTTAAGATCAATGTCAGAGGAAGCACAGCGAGTTAACGCATTGGCAAATAATGCCCAACTATTGGAAGCTGAATTGGTTAGTCTGCGTAATCGTGTCTTCAATACAGATGCGGAAATCCTAAATTTCGTAAGATCGCTTCCGATGATGGCGGTTCAAACTAATAATGCACTGACGTCAATAGTCCCTCAACAAACAAGAGAAATGAACGTTTCGGCAGAAACCTCGTCAGATTCTAAAAGCAATATTGGTGGGCAAACTACTGATCAGACTACATCTGCTCCAAAGGCGTTGCCATATGGTATGAAACCCATTGAGTTATCATTCACGGGAGATTATAATGCAGTTATAGGTTTTCTAAATACATTAAAAAGCACAGGGCAATACATAACTATAAGCAGTTTAGATATGAAGGGCGGGACTTCTGACAAACCGTCCGAAGTGAGTGTGAAATTGGTTTTAAATCTTGTAAAGATTGGAATAAATGTGAATACGCTTCCAATTCAGGTGGCTAAGCTTAATCAAGCACAACAACAGACAGCAAATAAACAACAAAGCACATCATTAGCTTCCAATGCGCCTGATGCAAATGCGGTCAAAACCTTGATCTCTGCTCAAAATGCTATTTATGCCCAAAGGAACGCACAAACAACAGTAAAAATTGCCAGCCCTCCACAAACTACTAGCGAGCAGGTTTCTCCTCCATCCCCATCAATCCCAACGCCAAAGGTGGTTGCTACTGCAACAGTATCCCAAAAGCCACAAACACAGACCCCGATTACGCAAGTGAAAACAAATCAAGTGACAGTGGTTGCTAAGCAAACACCTGTAAATACTAATGAATCAACAGCGGTAACACCTGCTCAGAAAACGAAACAGATGCAGACCGAAGTTAAATCAGAAACTAAAAAAGCTGATACTGAAACCGTTGCTTCCTCCCCAAAACCAACAGAAAGCAAAACACAACCAGTCACTAAGCCTGCGTCTGTTTCACTTTCAAAACAACCAGTTGCGGTAACAAAACAACCGATACAATCCTATACTGATAATAAAACGACGTCGACGAAAACACCTTCTAAAATTTCTCAAAAAGTAGAAGACCAGAAGCAGACAGTTGAAACACAAAAAGAAGCGAAACAAGTTGCGAAACAATCAACTCAAACTGTATCTCCAACAGAGACGACAACCAATTCATCAGTAAGCAAACGGCAATATGCAGTAAGGGTTGGTAAGTTTTCGTATTACGAGAATGCTGAAAATCTCGTCAAAACACTTAAATCACATAGCTATAACCCCTGGATAAAAACATACTCTTATGGCGGAAAAACTACCTATTGGGTATACGTTGGGACCTTTGGGACAAAAAAAGAGGCAGAAAAATTTGCAGAATCAATGCAAAAACGGCTAGCATATATAGATGATTATGTAATTATGGGTTTAAAGTCAAAAAACAGTAAAGACTCTTAATATTATTTCAGGGAGCGTAATTGAAATGTCAAGTAAATATAAAATTGTCGCTTTATTATTATCAATCTTATTGGTAATATTTTTTGCTGGTTGTGGAGGTTCAAAAACAAGCAAAAGCAAAAAACCTGCATCTCAAGTGGCAAAGAAAGTTTCTACCCCTACTACCGAGGTTAAAAATAAGCCTTTAACGTCAGTGAGTTTGGTAGATCAAGAAGATATACCAGTTGAACTACGTATACTTTCATCAGAGGAATTTGGAAGGGAAAACCCGTTTATACCGTTGATATCATCAGCCAAAAACGTGGCTCAGGTTAAGACTAATCCTGAACCTCAAAATTACATAGACCCGAGTGAACGGAAATATCTACCACCACCAACTCCTGTTGTGAAAAAACCAGAATTGCCAGATATTAAACTTACCCTTGTTATTGATGAAGGGACAGCTATTTTTGAGGAGAATAAATCAAGCAAGGTATTAACAGTAGGGGAGATGATCGGCGGAATGAAAATACAAGAGATCAAAAAAGATGGTGCTTTGCTGGTTAAAGATGATAAGAAATATATCGCTTCACCAAATGGTAGACTTGTGGAAATTCCATCACCTGCTCAGCCTGAACAAAAACAACCAGAGAAAACAGCTAATCCTGTAAAGGCAAAAAAGAAATAACCGGAAATCATCACGAATTATGTAAAATAGTGAGTTTCACAGTCCAGGAATTGACTGGAAAAGATATGGATTATTGATAGTTTTAAATATTCGCTTTATCCATCGTTTAACAAGATTTGTGTAATTTATCTATTTTTATAATTCGTGATAAAAGAGGAGGTATATAAAATGTGCGTTAATAAAAAAACTGAATATAGACGTTTTAACAAGAAAATGATGGTATCCGCTATCATTTTCTTTGTCTATTTATTGACATCTTTAAGTGTTTATTCTGATGTTCCTGTTGTGAAAAACTTTATTTATTACTATATCGGCGCCGACAAAATTATGAAGATCCGTTATGACCTTGCATACCCCGGTTCTGGTGGAGTAAATATCAGTATCGTAGCTTCAAATGATGAAGGAAAGACATTTAACATTATCCCAATGACCACAACGGGCGATATTGGAAATGTAATGCCAGGAAATGGTAAACAGATTAACTGGAAAATATTGACTGATTATCCGACAATAGATCCTTTATCAATTAAAATAAGACTTCTTGCTGGCGATGCGGATCATAATATAACTTATTTTACTGCTGGTGGTTCAGATATGGTATTGATCCCTGCTGGAACCTTTAGAATGGGCAGTTACGACACTCCCGATGGAATGCCGATTTATGGCGATGAATTGCCTGACCACTATGTCAATATAACAAACAGCTTTTATATGGATACACACGAGGTAACAAACGCACAATATGCTTTATTCTTAATAGCAACTGGACGTCAAGCACCTTTGTATTGGAACGATCCGAGATTTAACGCTCCTGACAAACCTGTTGTCGGTGTAACCTGGGAGGATGCAGATGCTTATGCTAGATGGGTAGGCAAAAGACTTCCAACGGAAGCAGAGTGGGAGATGGCAGCAAGAGGCGGATGTGTAAGTAGGGAGTTCCCTTGGGGAAATACAATTGACCGCAGATATGGCAACTTTGCAAGCGTAGAAGGACCTGATGTATGGTATGATACCGCTCCTGTTCGTAGTTTTCTACCAAATGATTTTGGTCTGTTTGATATGATCGGTAACGCCTATGAATGGTGTTCTGATTATTATGACTTCTCTTATTACAGCGAATCAGAGGCAAATGATCCGCAAGGTCCAAGTACAGGATTAACAAGGGTTCTTCGTGGTGGTTGCTGTTATGACGGATTTTTCCCAAGTTATTTGAGATCAGCTACGAGGTATAGCTATGATCCAACAACGAGGGATGGTATTATCGGATTCCGTTGCGTTAAAGATGTCCCTAAATAGGATCAGATAGATATGCGATGTAAACATGGATTTACTCTTATGGAGGTTCTTTTGGTAATTGCATTATTTGGCATTTTGGCTCTAATTGCAGTTCCAAGATTTACCAATGTCAAAAAGCTAAGTTACACAACTGCCAAAGAACTTGTCGGGGATCTGAGAAATACCAGAAGCTTGGCGATCAATACAGGGGTCGAGCATCGCTTGAAACTGTTTCCTCCGGGGGGACCATATACGGAATATAAAATATTCGATAAAAATGACAATCAGATAGGAGATACTCAGCAGATACCAAATGAGGTTATTTGCACAGCTTCAACAGAGATGTTCTCATTCAATTATCTCGGCTCTTGCAATAATGGGACTGATGAATCGATAACTCTTGTAAGTGAGGGAGAGACTTATACTGTTCAAATAACAGGTTTTACAGGAAGAGCTTTTATTCAATAAAGTTTATAATTAGTATTTATTCAGATTGAGGTTTTTTTTAATGATTAAAAAGGATAATAAAGGCTTTACTTTGGTCGAGGTTTTACTTGCTATCATACTTTTAGGCATAGCTCTAATTCCCATTATACAATCAATGCCTAGTATATACAAGGTTAACAGGGATATGGTAGTGGAGAATACGATGTCTTTTTATGCTCAGGACAAACTTGAAGAGGTAAAAAGTGCTGTGATTTCAGACTTTGAAGCAGATCAAAGCGCAAATTTACAAGTCGTATCGGGCGAGACTAATTATAGATACAACGTCATAGATAGTGGTGGAATAGACATAGGCGGAGATGCTGACGATGATATAAAAGTGATAACAGTCCAAATGTGGTATGGAGGAGAAGAAAGCACTTTTGAGTCCGCAAGCAATAAAATTGAGCTAAAAACTAAAATATCAAAAAGGTCTTCTTAAAGGCGATTTGATATAAAGGAGAAGTGCTATGTTAAAGATTATTAAGAGAAATGAAAAAGGCTTTACATTGGTGGAGATATTGTTGATATCGGTGTTAGTAGTGCTTGTGGCGGTTTCAGTTACAATGCTCTTTAGTGGGGGACGTAGAAGCTGGACCAGTGCGGATAAAGGGGCTGAAACTATTCAAAATGCGGTCATTGGGATGGAGAAAATAGTCAGAGAGATAAAGAATTCCCCCGGTGTGACCTATTTTTCCGATTCGGAAGTAAGATTTGCGGTGTTAAGAAAAGATAGCACAGATATCGATGGTGACGGTGACACAAATGAATATGTATCAAAATACGCAAGAGTTAAGCGCGATGGAAACTATCTAAAATATGGCGAAAGGGACACAGATTCAGATAACGATAATGATTGGACTTTGAGCAACCTTGCATATCCTGTGACAAATCTTTCATTCAGCTTCAAAAAATTAGATGGGACAGATGCAATTCCAGGGGTGGATGACCCTGCTGATGTGAGGTCTGTCTTGATCAACATGACAACTTCTGAAAATGGCGTTACAATACCGCTTACGTCAAGGGCGTTTTTGGCAACGGATACAGCCGTTGCAAAGAATTTTGATGGCACTCCTAACGATCCAAATGACCCTGACCCAGATGATCATCATTTTAACGAAGGAAATGACGAGACAAATGAATCTCCGCCACCAGGGTCCAAGGGAGACGGTGTTCGTGGATGGGGACTCTCTGATTATTGTGTATATGGAGATAGGGCAGTTAGCATAGCTAATAGCGTTGTCATCAATGGCAACGTTGGCACACGTAGCCTATCAGGAGCATCATTCAATAGTGCAAATAATAGCCAGATAAATGGCTATCTTGTGGTCAAGGGCTCTTTCAATATGAGTAATTCCGGAGGTATTAGTGATGAGAGTATTGCAGCCGCGTGTGTAACACCTTCTTCTTATACGGTAAACTTTGCAAATAATTGCAGGGCAAATGCACATTTCTGGACACTTAAAAATATAACGATGTCCAACAGTTCAAGGATAAATGGAACTGTTTATCAACTTGCCGGTGCTACAATAACATGTCACAATACATCAGGATATAATGAAAGAGTAGAAATATCTGATAAACCAGAGTTTATGAAAGACCCCCTGGATGGAGAAGGTAGCTGGGATACCACTGTATTTCCGCAGTTACCACCTGCCGAAAACTTTAATTTGCCCGGCGGAGCAAACTTGAATTACTGGAATCAAACTGCAACAGTTCCAGGTGGAAATTATGGGAATGTGAATATTTCTGGTAGCTGTCATATAACACTTACCCCTGGAAGCACATTTAGGGATTTTTCTATATCAAATAGTAGCTATGTTTATATCCCCGCAGGAGACTATTATTTCAATAAAATTACAATGTCTAATAGTTCGAGGATGATATTTAACTTTATAGATGGGACAAGACCAGTGAGATTATTTGTGAAGACAACTGCAAGCTTATCAAATTCGTCATCATTTGGTTATAACAATGGCGGACCCAATAATGGTGCAGATTTACTATACTTAGAAGCAAATAATGGTGTGACATTTTCTAATAGTGTGCAGTGGAGAGGGTTTATTTATGCTCCAAACGGCGATGTAAGCTTCTCTAATTCCACTACTTTGACAGGCGCGGTTTATTCTGGACGAGAGGTTCAATTTTCTAACAATACAACAGCTACCTATGTTCCTCCTGCTTATAATTATGCAGGAAAAACTCCTATATTGTTGGGAGCTAAGTTTTATCCTCAAAACTAATAATGACAGTTTAAATATTTTTTATAGAATACCGATTATACAGATACAACAAATTTATAAAGATTATTCCTCAAATGAGAGTTCATCAGAAAAAAAATAGCAATCAAAAAGGGTTTGTACTGGTATTGGCATTGATGTTGATCACATTAATGTCAGTATTAGCAATAACATCTTTTGAACTTGTTATATCTACTACCAGAATGACGAATAACCATAAGAAATATCTTCAATCGCTTTATGTTGCTGACGCAGGTGTAGAACATACATTAAGTGTCTTATCATTGGTTGATTGGTCAGGTTTTGATTGGGAAGAATCAAGTTTTGGAAACTTAAACTTGTCCAATGTAGATGCTAGCCTTAACGACCTTGATTGGAGTTATAGTTCAGGGGTTTGGCAAATGACTAACAATGAACTAGGAAATTCCTATACGGTTACTTTGAGTATGATCGTTGATAGCGATCCTAACAATAATAGATTCAGGGTTGAATCAACCGGGACAGTGTCATCATTCACGAAGACAATTGTAGCCGAGATAGGTAATATCCCAAATCCCAAGATATTACTTTGGATGGAAAAAGAGATGTAACTACTAACATTGCTATCTTGCGGCGGAAGGATGCAAATATGACTAGGAGAAATAAAAATGGTTTTACACTTATTGAAGTTTTATTAATTGTTTTGATATTAGGTTTGCTTGCTGCAATTGCTTATGCGACAATATTTCCGACAAAGGCGGAGGGATTTAAAGTCCAATGTCGTAACAATCGTGCTGCCATAAACTCAAAGATTGACCTTTATTATTTTGAACATGGCAATTGGCCCGATAACACTAATTTTGAAGAAGAAATACTAGGAAACACTGACTTTTTCCCCGATGGAAAGCCCGTATGTCAAAAAGGTGGAATCTACACGATTAATGAAACTACTCATAGATGTCAATGCAGTGACCCTGATCATAACGATTAGCATTAATAAATTTAATTTTTTAGGTTAACTCAAAAATATCTTAAAGAATTTATATTTTGAATTATTTATGGTTAGATTGGTTGAAGTCTATAACAAGGTATTAATCCTGAATTAATGCCTTAAACAAAAAGGAATAAAGGAATGAAAATAAAGATAATATCAATAAGTATACTCACATTATTAATATGCTTATTCTTTGTTGTGTCTGCGTCTTGTTTTGACCCGAATAAATTAATTACGTTAGATGCCAAAGATAACGATATCCGAGACGTTCTAGCAGGTTTAGCAAGGGCAAACACTGCAAATCTGGTTATGGGGAACTCAGTAACAGGCAAGATCACGATCAGTTTGACCAATGTGCCATTTATGAAGGCATTAGAATTGATCACAAAAAGCAGTGGGTTTACCATCGAGATTATTGATAACACGATAATAGTAGCGAAACCAGAGGAAATTAATGTCCTTATTCCCAAAAGCTCAAAGCTAATAAGCCTAAAATATGCATCTGCTAATGATGTGAAACAAGCTTTAGCCTGGATAGCTACAAAAGAAGGGGTTGAAATTATCGCAGACCAAAGGACAAACTCAATCTTTATAACTGGACCAGAGCGAAGTTTCCAAAAGATTGATGAAGTTGTGAAGCTTTTAGATATACCAATTTCAGAGAAACAACAGATTACCGCACCTTATATTACGAAGATATTTCCTCTGAAATATGGCATTGCCTCATCATTGCAGAAAATAGTAGCCGACCTTTGCACTCCATCGGGAAAGGTTGCAGTAGATGACAGGACCAACTCCTTGATTGTGACAGAGCAATCCACGATTATAGACAGGATAGCAGAGATAATTACCCAGCTAGATATTCAAACAGAAAAAGAAAAACAAGCTCTAAGTCAACAACCACCTCCACCAGTGATAATGGTAACTCAGGTGTTCAGATTGAATTACATCGAGGCAGAAGCTGCTAAAGAGGCAGTTCAAGCAGTGCTATCAAGTTCAGGAAAAGTCCAAACGTTCATAAAAAGAAAGGATATAGTTGTTGTAGAAGCAAGAGAATCTGGTTCAGGAAGAGGCGGCGGACAGGGTCAATCTGGCGGCGATTCAGGAGGGATAAAGAATTTTTATAAGGAGAAGTGGTCAGATACATTGATTGTCACTGATACAGCTGAAACTATGGAGAAAGTAGCCGCGGTAATAGCAGAGCTTGACAAAAAACCTGTTCAATTACGCATTGAAGCTAAAATAGTTGAAGTTAATTTAGACCATGAAATTGATCTTGGCATAAGCTGGAATGCAACGCATAAACCATCAGGTTCAACCGCTGAAGGATATTTTCCAGTTGATCTAACTACATTAAAAAGCTTAGATGTGAAGATTGGCACATTATCCACCGAGTTTTTTGAAAATATAAGAATAAATCTAAACGCATTAGAGGCGCGTGGTAAAGCTAAACTATTATCTAACCCATCTGTTATTGCTATTGATAATGAATTGGCACAAATGATCGTGGCAGATAAAATTCCCATAATAACAACTTATGAGAGCCAATTCTCCGCTACTACTCAAGTTGAATTCATCAATATCGGAGTAATGCTAAATGTTGTCCCACATGTGACAGAGGAAGGCGATATTATTTTGGATGCTCTGCCAATAGTGGATTCTATAAAGCAATGGACAGGTGGAAATAACTCACAACCAATTATCTCGTCAAGAGTAGCTAATTGCCGAGTGAAGATCAAAGATGGCGAAACTCTCGCTCTTGGCGGATTAATAAAAGACGAACAATATAATAATTCAGACAAGATACCATTTCTTGGTAGACTGCCGTTGATAGGCAGGCTTTTTGGATCAACAAGCGACAAAAAAGTAAAAACAGATCTTGTGATATTTATAACTCCTAAGATAATTAGGGAAGATCAATAGGGGAGCTCAACAATGTCTGCTGATGCTGCAAATATTCTTGTTGTAGACGACTCTGTGCCTATTTGTGACATATTGACGATGCTATTGGAAGATGAGGGACATAAGGTCACTACCGCGATTAGCGGTTTGGAGGCAATAAATGAGATAGAAAAAGAACAATTTGACCTTGCGATTGTTGATGTAAATTTGCCCGATTCAGATGGCATCGATATCCTTAAAAAAATAAAGCAGAAAAGCACTGATACAGAAGTTGTTGTTGTCTCTGGTTTCGCTACTTTGGATTCTGCTGTTGAAGCAGTAAGAGCAGGGGCTTATGATTATATCATAAAACCATTTAACGTAAAATCAATAACCGAAGTAGTGAAAAAAGGACTTGAGAAGAGAAAACAAGTTATAGAAGCTCGTCAGCAATTAACTGAATTAGAAGAGAAAAATCGCGAGCTGGGCTTGTTATATGGGCTTAAATATGCTATTGGATATTCACTTGACTACAATGAGGTTATGGAACTCATAATGTCATCTCTGCATAATGTATTGGATTATCATGCCTCTGCTTGTTTGCTAATGACTGATGATGACAGGACAGAACTCACTATTTGGACTTATGCAAACTGTTCAGATGAGACTGCTGAACAGGTTAAATTTAACATAATAAGTGCGTTTAATAGTATATCAAGGAAACAAATATCACAAGATTCAATAACAACGAATTTAAATAAGTCAGATTACCTTGCTCTATCGGAAAACTGTCAAACACAAGAACTTAAATCTTTCTTGAATATACCATTAGTGATAAATGATGGAATTGAAGAGCGATTGGCAGGAATGGTAAATATTAGCAGCCACTATGCCAATGCTTTTGATCAAGGAACCTCGAAGCTTTTCCATAGTATCGCAAATAATATCATCTCTGACACTTTCGAAAAACAAAGGAAAATACTAAGCGAGGAAAAAACTATCCTTGAAACAATGGTAAACAGTATGACTGATGGGGTAATTATGTTTGACGAAAAAAAACATATTTTTTTGGTCAACCTATCTGCAAAAAAAATGCTTGGACTAGACTTGAATAAAACAATAAAAGAATCGGATATAATAAAAAATATTGAGAATTCTCGTTTAGCGTCCATTATGAAGTGTGTGTATGGACGTGAAGGAAAAAACAATGGAAATGGAAAAAGTAACCATGGTGGAGTTCAAATGTTAGAAAAAAGTTTTGAAGAGGAAATATTTATAGATGATACTCAAGTTTTTGTGAATGCTACCGTCTCTCCATTGAAATCGGATGAAAACAAATCTTGTGGCATTGTGGTCATTCTTCGCGATATTACTAGACAAAAAGAAATAGATCAAGCTAAGTCCAGTTTTATTTCTACTGTATCACATGAGCTTCGCACTCCTCTGACTTCCATAAAAAATGCTATCACAATTTTAGAAATGGACGAAACCTTAAATAGCAAAAATCAGAGATTCATCTCAATAGCAAACAGGAATATAGAACGTCTAGAAAAATTAATTAATGAAATTCTTGATTTTTCAAAATTAGAGAGCGGTAAGATGGATATGAATTTCAGACCAGTTGACATAAAATCACTATCTAGCGATGTAATATCAGCCATCCAACATTTGGCATCAAATAAGAAAATAAAAATATATAATGAAATTCCTGATGATCTGCCTAGAATTTATGCAGATAAGGATAGAATAGAACAAGTTTTGACAAATATAGTGGATAATGCAATAAAATTCACCCCAGAAAACGGAAGCATAAAGTTAGAGGCAAAAAAAGTCTATAATGTAAGTGACAATGGCTCAAATAAAAGTTTCCTCGAAGTCAGTATATCTGATACTGGTATAGGAATATCGCGTGAAGATCAAGAAAGGATTTTTGATAGATTTGAACGGGCTACTCTATATAACAACGGTGTCGGTTTAGGATTGTCTATTGTAAAAAAGATTGTTGATAGTCATAATGGAAAAATATGGGTTGAAAGTGAATTGGGCAAAGGAAGCAAATTTTCGTTTATTCTCCCAACAGTAAGCTGATTTTTAATGAAAATTTCAATTTATGATCTGTTTTATCATTTCCATTAAAGTTTCTAGTGAAAAAGGTTTTTCTAGATATTTGTTTCTTGTCTGTTGAAGGAATTTCTGCGTTTCAGGATTTATTATATCCCCTGTCATAAAAATCATACGATCAGCTAAAGCAGGGTTCCTATGTTTGACAAATCCATGTAATTTGTCACCAGTAAAACCATTCGGCATCTTTAAATCTGATATTATTATGTCATAACTCTCAGCATAAACCTTATCTATTGCCTCATTCCCATCACTTGCTACGTCAACTGTATAACCTTGTTTTTGGAGAAAATTACTTATTAATTCAACAATGTCATCTTCATCATCAACGAGAAGAACTTTCCTGATCGTTACAGTTTCCCTGTTTAAGACTTTATCATCAGTATTGCACGATTCATAAGTGTTTACAGGCGCTGATGGTATTTCCAGTATTATTTTATTATTTCTTCCGATCTGACTTTCTATCCTCATAGTTCCATTTATTTTCCTCAATATCTTACAGGCAATTACCAATCCTATACTAATATAATCATTATTGGATAGCGAATTATCAATGCTTGCCAGTATTTCATCCATATTTTGTTTAAGCAAACATGTGCCTGTATCTGTGAAACAAACCAACACTTTTCTTTCATTGACGCCTATGTCCACTGTTAGTATTCCGCCATTGTTATATTCTAACATTCTTTGCTCTGCGTCATTAATTATATGTAAAAATATCCTCTCCAAATCGTTTAGGTTGGCAAGCACCTTCGGTATATCTTTTTCGATATGGACTTCTACATGGATATTGTTTGATCTTAATTGATAGTTCTTTAGGTCAAGTGCAAATTTCAAAGCCTCTTCTATATTGGAATATCCCTTTTGTGCCTCTCGTGCAAGATCAAGAAGCCTCTTGACAATGTTACCGCACCTTAGAGACCCTCTGTATATCTTTGATGTGACATAAGAAACTTCTGTATCAACCAACTTATTAGAAAGAATTTCAGAATATCCCATAACAGAAGTTAAAGAGTTATTCAATTCATTTGCAGCACTGTAAAGTAATTCTCCTAAAACAGAGAGCTTCTCCATTTTCTCCATTCTATTTTTCAGATGTTTTTGATGTCCAATATCATAAATTATAAACACAGCTCCGACAACAGTCCCGTCATTTAACCTATGAGGATATGCAGATACAGAGACGTCAAACATACTAAGATCGCTTTTGATATGTGTCATCTCTCTATCAATTATAGTGTTTCCATTTAACACTGAGTTCAATAAGTCATCAAATTTCACAGAATCATCTACCGGAAAAACAAGTTCGGCAAAAGATTTGCCCAACATATCAAAATCGTTATACCCATAGACAGTTTTTACTGCATTATTGATATTGGTGATCTGTCCTCTTTTATTTACCGCTATTATTGGCTGTTGGATGTTATCAAAGGAAAGACGCAATATTGAATCAATATTTGATGACTGATCCGTTACTGTATCATATTCTATGGAATAGCCTATCGTCTTACCGCAAAGTAGAAACAATTTTTTGTCTTCATCATCATACCAACGTGGGATAGAAAACCTAACACAGGCAATACCATAGTCCTCTCGCTCTGAATATATCGGGAAAAAGCCCCATAGATACTCATCATGATAAAATATCATCATCTTGTTATATAATGCTATTTGGGCATTTATAAATGATTTTTTAGAAAACATAATATTATTTTCATCTATATTCCAATCTTTTTTGTTCAAATCACGATTAAGAATAAAAGCTACCGCATTCTGGTCATAGGCTTTGATGAAGTTGTTTAAGATTTCTTCTGGCTTGGTGTTTTTCGTCATAATTGAATTAATGATAGATTTCAAGGCATCAATTCTTCTGGCGAAAGCAAACCTTTGAAATTCCTCAATCTCTTTGAAAGCAATGACATATAATTCCTGATTGGAAACGTCATCAAAGAGCAATCCTATGCGAAACTTAACAAGCATTGGGGTTCCAAGCTCTGTCTTCAACAAACATTCCCCTTGATAAATGCGGGCATTGTTATCTTGCTTTATAAATCTTTGAATAGGTAAATCGTCATAAAATATATTGAGTAAACTCTCTTCGTTTAGGCTCTTGCCTTCTTTGCCTAGCATAGAACTCAAAAGCTTGTTATGCTTTATTATCGTTAATTCTTTGTTTACCAGACATATAGCTTCTGGTCCAGAAAGTAATAAATCTTTATAGGTTAACATGTCGTATGCCTCTCTTTTACTGTTAATATTGCGCCTTCGGTTTTCTTTCTATTTACAGGTGTTATAGAAACTTCAAATGTTTGGTGATATGTCTCATCACTTGATAATTTCTCTAAAATATATTCATAAGATATCCCTGTTTTAATAGCATTTACTAAAGTTTGGACAATTTCACTTTCAAAATTGAATAAAATCGTTTATCCTCTAATATATAAAAAACATAA